>Ga0335079_10005421_pt1 | contig 14597 bp, 10 predicted proteins | sample Lox_Sample_33_FD_206719 | JGI IMG/M metagenome (GOLD analysis project Ga0335079, IMG submission 206719) | Soil microbial communities from Loxahatchee National Wildlife Refuge, Florida, United States - Lox_Sample_3.3 | ecosystem: Environmental > Terrestrial > Soil > Wetlands | place: USA...
CGAGCCGAAAATCGCCGGCGCGCGCTTCGTTGTCAGGTTGCCGGCGCTGTGACGCCGAAAGCTGACACCACTGTGCACGCCTCCGCGGTCAAGGTCGGAGAGCGCGCGGTCCTGATCCGCGGTCCTTCGGGTGCAGGCAAGTCGCGACTCGCCTTTGAATTGATCGCCAGCGGGCCCTCCTGGCAACTTCCAGAGGCTATTCTGGTGGGGGATGACCGTGTCCATCTCGACACAGCTGGCGGAGAATTATTGGTTCGTCCGGCGCCCCAGCTGGCCGGCTTGATCGAGATTCGAGGGCTTGGAATCCGAAAGCTTGGCTTCGTCGCCGAGGCGGTCGTCGGTTTGGTCGTCGACCTCGCGGCTGACGATGCGGAGCGGCTGCCTCCGGACAGCGCGCTTCAGACCACCGTTTTTGGTGTCAAAATACCGAGAATCCCTGTCGAAAGCGGTTTTTCACCCCTGCCGCTGGTTGTCGCTGCGCTGACGACAACCGAGAGTTCACCCTCCGTTAACCTTTCGACCCATTGCCGGAAGGGAATTGGTAACCATATCAGGCCCACTATCGCGACGGAGTAGACCGGCGCGGCTGCCCCTTCCCTGCACTCCGATCTGGGAGGCCCGCAAACATCCCCTCTTGCGCGGGGGCTCTGGATGGTCAAAGTGGCGCGTTCGTGCGGTGCACCCAAGAAAGCACCCGCGAGGAGTTTCCGATGATTGGCCTAGTACTGGTGACCCATGGGCGCCTCGCCGACGAGTTCAGGGCGGCGCTTGAGCATGTCATGGGTCCCCAAAAGCAAATCGAAGCCGTGACGATCGGGGCCGAGGACGATTCCGATCTGTGTCGCAGCGACATCATCGAAGCGGTCAACCGCGTCGATTCCGGCGACGGCGTCGCCATCCTGACCGACATGTTCGGCGGCACGCCGTCCAACCTCGCAATCTCCTGCATGAGCCGCCCCAAGGTCGAAGTGCTGGCCGGCATCAATCTTCCCATGCTGGTCAAGCTTGCAAAGGTGCGCGAAGAGCGCTCGCTCCCTGATGCCATCGCCATGGCCCAGGAAGCCGGCCGCAAATACGTCACCATCGCCAGCCGGGTTCTCGCTGGCAAATGACCGACGACGACGCGCCGCCGGAGAATATCCCGGGGGCCAGCGTGCCCGCCGGCGCCATTTCAAAGGAGCTTCTGATCATCAACAAGCGCGGCCTGCACGCGCGCGCGTCCGCGAAATTCGTCCAGACGGTCGAAAAATTCAGTGCCGAAGTGTGGGTGACACGAGGCAGCGAGACCGTGGGCGGCACCTCCATCATGGGTCTGATGATGCTGGCTGCAGGACCGGGCACCACCATAAAAGTCTCCGCTGTCGGCCCCGAGGCGGAACAAGCGATCGAAGCGATCACGAGGCTCGTCGAAAGCAAGTTCAACGAGGAAGGGACTTAGTCCGCCGGGACTCGGTTTCGCCGCGACCGCAGTGAGCTCCCCCCGCCCTTGCGGGGAGAGGGTTGGGGTGAGGGGCTTCTTCCGCCAATTCCATGCAAGTTGATGGACCTGCACCCCCTCACCCGCATCGCTAACGCGATGCGACCTCTCCCCGCAGGCAGGGAGAGGTAAGCCGAGGATGCATTAGAACGGATTTGTCACGATGCCGCCGTCGACGCGAAGCGCGGCGCCATTGGTGGCGCTGGATGCCTTTGAGCAGAGATAGCAGATCAAATTCGCGATCTCCTCCGGCTTGGCATAACGCTGCAGCAACGATGCCGGTCGCCGCTCGCTGAACATGCGCGAGGCGAGATCGTCGACGGTGGTGCCTGCGGCCTTGGCGCGTGCCGACAGGCGCACCGGCGTCTGCTCGACCCAGGTCGGACCGGGCAGCACCGAATTGACCGTGATATTGGTGCCCTTGGTGTGCTCGGCCGCGCCGCGCGCGATGAAGAGCTGGGCCGCTTTCGAGAAGCCGTAATGCACCATCTCCTTCGGCACATAGATGCCGGATTCGCTCGACACAAAGACGATGCGGCCCCAGTCCTTTTGGTCCAGCATGCGCTTCAGATAATGCCGCGTCAGACGGACGCCGCTCATCACGTTGACCTCGAACATCCTCTCCCAGTCGACATCCTCGATCTCGAAGAAGGCCTTCGGCTCGTAGAAGCCGAGATTGTTGACGAGAATATCGACCTCGGGGAATTGCCTTGTCAGCGCGCTGCAGCCGTCGGCCGATCCAAGATCGAACGCGGCTGCGTACAGCTTGCCCTTCGCCGCTGGCTTCAGCCTGCCAATGACTTCGTCGACAGCACCCTTTTCGCGGCCGCTGACGATGACGTCGGCTCCCATCTCGGCAAGCCCCCTGGCCGCAGCAAGTCCGATGCCGCGGGTCGAGCCGGTGACGAGTGCGAGTTTTCCGCTGAGATCGAGATCCATGCCCCTCTTCCTTGATTGACGCTGCGCGCGACGACCTATTTCGCCGGCGGCTGAATATAGATTTTCCAGGCGATCGCCGGACCGGGGTGCCCTCCGAAGAAGCGCTGCGTCGTCATCACGACCTGCTCGGCATCCGGCGCATTCTCCTTCATCCAGGCTTCGCAGACAGGAAGCCGACCGTCGGTCGTATCGCAGATGCCGATGAAGCCGAGCCGCTTCGCCTCCTCCAGCGAGGTGAGGCCCGACGACCACACTTCGCCCGGCGTGAGTGGCGCGGGGTGATCGGGGCTGTAGAAGGTCATGGGTTCGCCGACTTCGGTGGTGCCGGCAACGACCGCCCACCGCGTGGGAAAGCGCATGTGCCAGGCTTCCGTCAGCTCGCGCGCGAGCTGGGAGCGCGCGCCATAGCTGCTGGCGCTGTTCGGATTCTCCGCTATTTCGAACGCGGCGATGCGGGGCGCTGCGATCAGCGTCGCCAGCGACAGAACGAGCCAGATCGCGGCGATCCGGAACAGTGCAACCAGCGGGATGCGCAGGGACGGGATGGCAACGAGCGCCAGCGGCACCAGGAAGAACAGCGAGATGCCCCAGTCCGTCTTCATATAGACTTCGAAGGCAAGCCCACCGAGCGGCGGGCCGATCGCGACGATGGTCTGGATGAGCCAGACATTCTTCGCCTGCGCGATGTCGACGCTTCGGTTCTCGCCACGCGCCCATGCACGCGACAGCCATCGCGGCGGCCACAGCAAGGTCAGAATGGCGAGCGCGACCGGCAGGGCGAGGAGCGCGACATTGTGCTCGACATAGCCCAGCGCCAGTCGCGCGCTCCAGGCGCGATCCGCAAGACCATAGACATCGCCTGCATAGGTGAGCGGCACGAAGTCGACGTCATAGAGCCAGATCAGATGCGGGATCATCGCAACGAGGAGCGTTGCGATTGCCACCCACGGGGCGGGCGAGCCCAGGAATTTCAGCCGCGCGGGATGGATCAGCGCCGCAAGCCCGACCGCGCCGATCATGGTCAGGGCCCAGTATTTGGTCATCAGCGCGAGCGCGCCGGCAAGCCCCAGCCAGACGCCGGACGACCATGTGCGCTTCTCGAAGGCGCTGAGATAGGCGAGCACGACGAGCGGCAGCGTGACGAGTTGCAACAGGTCCGGGTTGTATTTGAAGCCCTTGAAATTGAAGATCGGATAGAGCGCGAGCATCACCACGACAAAGAAGGCGCGGCGGCGATCGACCACGCGCAGGCTGATCAACCAGCAAACGACGAGGCCGATTCCGAGCGTGGTCATCGCGAGCGCGTAGGCAGCCCAATCCGCGACCGGGAAATAACGGAACCAGAGGCCGGCGATCCAGCCCGACAGCGGCGGATGCTTGCCATAGCCGAGCTGGAATTTCTGGCCCCAGGCAAACCCCTCGGCAACATCCATGTGGACGTCCTGCGCTGCCTTGAGCTTGATCAGGGCGAACGTCCAGATCAGGCCGTGCAGAAGCGCGAAGCTGATCACGAGCCAGAGACCGGTCTCGGGATTGCGCGCGCGCGCGGCAAGCCACGCCGCCGGCCGCCTCAGGCTCAACATTCGGCGCCAGCGCACAGCATCGGGCAAGATGGAAGCAGTCGACATCGCTTCACCGGTAGCGCGTTTTGCGCGCGAGTGGAATCAGCTTGCCGTGAAGAAGTGCCGCCAAAACAACGCAATATGGTTGCCGCACGGGGAGGCGAATGCTATCCCGCGCCCCATGACGACTGCCCCCATCTCCAACATCCGAAACTTCTCGATCGTTGCCCATATCGACCATGGCAAATCGACGCTGGCCGACCGCCTGATCCAGATGACGGGCGGGCTTACCGATCGCGAAATGGCGGGCAAGGAACAGGTGCTCGATTCCATGGATATCGAGCGCGAGCGCGGCATCACCATCAAGGCGCAGACCGTCCGGCTGAACTACCGCGCGAGCGACGGCAAGGACTACGTCTTCAACCTGATGGACACGCCGGGCCATGTCGACTTCGCCTACGAAGTCTCGCGCTCGCTTGCGGCCTGCGAAGGGGCGCTGCTCGTGGTTGACGCGAGCCAGGGCGTGGAGGCGCAGACGCTCGCCAATGTCTACCAGGCGATCGACAACAATCTCGAGATCGTGCCGGTCCTGAACAAGGTCGACCTGCCGGCGGCAGAACCTGCGAAAGTGAAGCAGCAGATCGAGGACGTGATCGGCATCGATGCATCGGATGCTATCGAGATTTCCGCCAAGACCGGTCAGGGCGTAGGCGGCGTGCTGGAGGCGATCGTCACCCGGCTGCCGCCGCCAAAGGGCGACCGCGACGCGACATTGAAGGCGCTGCTGGTCGACAGCTGGTACGACGTCTATCTCGGCGTGGTCGTGCTCATTCGCGTGGTCGACGGCGTGATGAAGAAGGGAAGCCGCATCCGCATGATGGGCACGAATGCTGCCTACGACGTCGAGCGTGTCGGCTTCTTTACACCGAAGATGCAGCAGGTCGACGAACTCGGTCCGGGCGAGATCGGATTCATCACCGCTGCGATCAAGGAAGTCGCCGACACGCGCGTCGGCGACACCATCACCGACGACAGGAAGCCGGTCAGCGAGATGCTGCCGGGCTTCAAGCCGGCAATCCCGGTGGTGTTCTGCGGCCTGTTCCCGGTCGATGCCGACGATTTCGAATCGCTTCGCGCGGCGATGGGGAAGCTCCGGCTGAACGATGCGAGTTTTTCCTTCGAGATGGAGACCTCGGCCGCGCTCGGCTTCGGCTTTCGTTGCGGCTTCCTCGGCCTGTTGCATCTGGAGATCATCCAGGAGCGGCTGTCGCGCGAGTTCGACCTCAATCTCATCGCGACCGCGCCGAGCGTCATCTACAAGATGAAGCTGACCGACGGCTCCCAGATCGAAATTCACAATCCCGTCGACATGCCCGACGTCGTGAAGATCGCCGAGATGGAGGAGCCCTGGATCGAGGCGACGATCCTGACCCCCGACGAATATCTCGGCAGCGTGCTGAAACTCTGCCAGGACCGGCGCGGTTCGCAGAAGGAGCTGACTTACGTCGGCAGCCGCGCGATGGTGAAATACGACCTGCCGCTGAACGAGGTGGTGTTCGATTTCTACGATCGCCTGAAATCGGTCTCCAAGGGCTATGCCTCGTTCGACTATCACCTGACCGACTACAAGCCCGCCGATCTGGTCAAGATGCAGATCCTGGTCAATGGCGAGCCGGTGGACGCGCTGTCGATGCTGGTGCATCGCACCCGCGCCGAGGGAAGAGGCCGCGCCATGGTCGAGAAGATGAAGGAGCTGATCCCGCCGCACATGTTCCAGATCCCGATCCAGGCGGCGATCGGCGGCAAGGTGATCGCGCGCGAAACCGTGCGCGCGCTGCGCAAGGACGTCACCGCCAAATGCTATGGCGGCGACGTTACGCGCAAGCGCAAACTTCTGGAGAAGCAGAAGGAAGGCAAGAAGAAGATGCGGCAGTTCGGCAAGGTCGACATTCCGCAGGAAGCCTTTATCGCCGCGCTGAAGGTGGATAGCTGAGGCCCGACAGGGCATTGAGGCCCCTGACGCTCCCGAATAAGGACATGCGGAGCCGTTCGCGCTGAGGCGCGGCGGAATGACTGCCACGCGTCGGACAGCCTTGCTCTTCCCGGCCAAATAGACGACCGTCGCCCGGCGCGCTAAAATAAAGACAACAGAGGAAGCGCATGACCAAGGTCTCCCGGTTCGACTATGGCTGGGTTGTCGTCGGCGCGGGCGCGCTGATGACTTGCGTGGGCTTCGGCTCGATGCTGTCGCTCGCCGTCTTTCTGCAGCCGATCTCGGAAGTGATGGGCTGGTCGCGCGCGGGCGTCTCTGCTGCGGCGACTCTCGATTTCCTGTTCATGGGCTTTGCGGCGTTCTTCTGGGGCGCGCTGTCCGATCGCGTCGGCACGCGGATCGTGGTGCTGGCCGGTAGCGTCATCCTTGGCCTTGGCCTCGTCGGCGCCAGCCGGGCGCAAAGCCTGTGGCAATTCCAGCTCCTGTTTGGCGGGCTGATCGGCATCGCCGCCGGCAGCTTCTACGCCCCGATGGTCGCTCTCGCGAGCGCCTGGATCGAGAAGCATCGCAGCCTCGCGGTGGCGCTGGTCTCGGCCGGCATGGGCGTGGCGCCGCTGACGGTTGCGCCAAGCGCGAGCTTCTTGATCACGACCTATGACTGGCGCACCGCGATGCTCGTCATCGGCATCGCCGCATGGGCGCTCTTGATCCCGGCATGCTTCCTGGTGCGGCCCGCGCCGCAGCGCGCCGATGGCGCGACCACTGCGACTGCCGATATGCCGGCGACGGAATGGACTGTGGCGCAGGCGCTGCGCACGCCGCAGTTCGCCGCCCTTGCAGGCGCGCATTTCGCCTGCTGTGCGGCGCATTCCGGGCCGATCTTCCACATGGTGTCCTACGCCATGGTCTGTGGTATCGCGCCGCTCACCGCCGTCTCGGTCTATAGCCTCGCCGGCTTCTCCGGCCTTGGCGGGCGCCTGTTGCTCGGCGCGACGGCCGACCGGCTCGGCGCCAAGCCGGTCTTGGTCGGCGGCCTGTTCGTGCAGGCGCTTTGCATCGCGACCTATCTTGCCGTCGCGCGCCTCGGCGAGTTCTACGCGCTGTCGGTGGTGTTCGGCCTCGCCTATGGCGGGGTGATGCCGCTCTATGCCGTGCTGGTGCGCGAGTTCTTCGGCGCGCGCATCATGGGCACCGTGTTCGGGGCGGTGTCGGCCTTTGCGAGCCTCGGCATGGCACTCGGCCCCTGGGCCGGCGGCTACATCTACGACACGTTCCACGGCTACACGTGGCTGCACGCCGGTTCCTTCGCCATCGGACTTGCCGCAGTCGCAGTCGCGCTCAGCTTCCCATCGAAGCGCCACCAGCCCCTCGATCTGTCCCGGGCCATCGCCTGATCCGCCGGGATGGCTTGATCGCAGGGGTTGGATGCGCCACCATGCTCCCTAATTGATCACTCGATAAAAAGAGCGAGGAACCGCTCCATGAACAAGTCTGGCGCCTTTGGCCTTGTCGAGCGCGCCCACGCGCTGCAACCTCTGATCGCGCGCGAGGCCGACGAGACGGAGCGGACGCGGCGCCTGACGCCGGCGGTCACGCAAGCGCTGATCGAAAACGGGCTTTACCGGGCGCTGTTGCCGCAAAGCTTTGGCGGAGCGGAGGCGCCGCTCGAGATCTTCATGCAGATGCAGGAGGAAGTGGCGAAGGCCGATGCCTCGACCGCCTGGTGCCTTGGCCAATGCTCGGTCTGCGCCATGACGGCGGCTTATCTCGAGCCGGATGCGGCCAACGAGATTTTCAACACGCCGCCCGGCATCCTGGCCTGGGGTGCCATCGCGCATGAGGTGAAGGCGGTGCCGGGCGGCTACATGGCAAATGCGCGCTGGGATTTCGCCTCCGGCATGCGGCAGGCGAGCTGGCTCGGCGCGCATGTCCGCGTGATCGAGGCGGACGGCACGCCACGCAAGAAAAAGGATGGATCCCCCGAAATCCGCACCATCCTGTTCCCGGTGACTTCAGCCACCATGTACGACGTCTGGGACGTGATCGGGCTGAAGGGCACCGGCACCGATTCCTATTCGGCCGATAACCTCTTCATCCCCGAGAAATTCGCAGCGTTGCGCGACGATCCCCACGCGGTGCGCGAGAAGGGCCCCCTCTACAAGCTCACCACCAACGCGGTGTTCGGCATGGGCTTTGCCGCGACGTCGCTTGGCGTCGCCCGCGCCACGCTCGATGCGGCAATCGATCTGTCGCGCGGCAAAATTCCGCAGGGCCTGGGCGCAATGCGCGACAACAACGCCGTGCAGGGATTGATCGGGCGCACGGAGGCGACACTCCGCGCCGCGCGCGCCTATCTCTACGCAACCGCCAACGAGGTCTGGCGCGACCTCGAGCGCGGCGATCCCGTGACCGAAGCGCATCGCATCGCGATGCGTATCGCAACGACCTGGACCATCCATCAGGCGGCATCCGTGGTCGACATCGCCTATCACATGGCCGGCGCAACCGCCGTGTTCGCCAGAAATCCGTTCGAACGCCGCTTCCGCGACATCCATGCGATCGCGCAGCAGATTCAGGCCCGCGACACGCATTATGAAGATGCCGGCAAGGCCATCCTGTCTTCGAAATTGCACACGCCGCCGACGGCGCGCTGAGGCTAAAAAAGCGGCACTTAACTCAGCGCATATACGTAATTCCAAGGGCGCATATCCGAAGTTGCTGCGACCCGCATTGCAACCCGAATTTATTAATCAATCTCTGGGATTGTCCGACCGCTTCCTCTCGCCAAGGTTTCGGTACTCGACATGCTCAAGCTTCGATCGATCTCGGCACGCCTGATTCTCGCAATTTGCCTGACGGTCGCGGCGGCCTGCGCGATCCTCGGGACATTTTCGATCCTGCAGCAGCGCGCATTGATGCGACTCGCGCTCGAACAACAGCTCAAACTGCAATATGACAGCGTGATCGCCGCGGTCGACTATGAGGGGCGCGCAGCCCTTGCGGTGAGCTCGACCGTCGCCGCACTCCCGCCGGTCGCCGACGCCATCGCCAAGGGCGACCGCGAGGCGCTGGCGACGCTGCTGGGCAGCGCCATGGAGGCGTTAGAGGCCCAGGGCATCCCGCTCATCACCTTCCAGGTGCCCCCCGCGCTGTCGTTCTACCGGGTTCACGCGCCAAAAGTCTTTGGCGACGACGTCTCGGGACGACGGACGACGGTGGTCGAAGCGATCAAGACCGGCAAGCCGATCGTTGGCGTCGAGCGCGGCCGGGAATCGCTCGGCATTTTCGGCATGACGCCGATCATGCGTGATGGCAAGAGCCTGGCGAATGTCGACGTTGGCGCTGCCTTCGGCAAGGAATTCGTCGACCGGGCCAAGAAACGCTTTGACATCGACCTCGCCGTGCACTGGTTCGACGGCGGAAGCTTCAAGAAGCTGTCATCCACCTTCGGCGACGAGGCGGTGGCGACGCCCGACGAGCTGAAGCGCGCGTTCGACGGTCAGATCCAGCATCGCGACGCGACTTTCAGCGGCCATCCAGCCGCCCTCTATGTCGGCCAGATCAGGAATTACGCCGGCGAGCCGATCGCGGTGCTGGAGCTCATCAGGGACACCACCGACTACGAGGCTGCAGCGGCGCGCTCGCAAGCCCACCTCATTCTCGGCACGCTGGCCATCCTGGCTGGCGCGGCGCTCCTGGCGTTCCTGCTCGGGCGCGGCCTGTCACGGCCGCTCAAGGCCATCACGGCGGTCATGAACCGCCTCTCGAGCGGCGACCTCGACGTGGCGATTCCGGGGCGCGAGCGTCGCGACGAGCTCGGCACCATGGCGCTGGCGGTCGACGTGTTCCGACGCAACATGGTGGAGGCCCGCTCTCTACGCGAGCAGCAGGAGGCCGCCAAGCGCGAGGCCGATCGCGAGAAGCTGCTATTGCAGCGACAAATGGCCGATCGTTTCGAGGCCGAGGTCAAAGGCGTGGTCGGCACCGTCGCGCAGGCAACCGAACAAATGCAGCGCGTGGCAAGCGAAATCGCCGCCAGCGTCAACGGCACGTCGCAGCGAGCTACCGCCGCGGCCGCCGCCTCGGAGCAGGCCTCTGTCAGCGTCAACACCGTCGCCTCCGCAACCGAGGAGCTTGCCTCCTGCGTTGCCGAGATCGGCCGTCAAGTCACTCATTCAAGCAACGTGGCCGAAGAGGCCGTCACCAAGGCCGGCCGGACCACGGAAATGATCGCAAGCCTTGCCGCCACCGCGGAGAAGATCGGCGATGTGCTCCGCCTGATCGACGCCATCGCGAGCCAGACCAATCTGCTCGCGCTCAACGCCACGATCGAGGCGGCGCGCGCCGGCGACGCCGGACGCGGCTTCGCCGTCGTCGCCGCCGAAGTGAAGCAGCTCGCGAGCCAGACCGCGAAGGCGACCGAGGAGATCGCGGGCCAGGTCACGGCGATCCAGTCAGCCACCACCGAGTGCGTGAGCGCGACCGGCAGTATCAGCCAGACCATCCGCGACATCAGCGGCATTGCCACGGCGATCGCAGCGGCGGTCGAACAGCAGGATTCGGCAACGCGGGAAATCGCGCGCAGTGTTCAGCAGGCCGCCACCGGCACCGGCGAGGTCTCCAAGAACATTGCCGGTGCAAGCCAGGCCGCGGAGCAATCGCGCAGGATGGCCGAGAGCGTCATGGCCGCGTCCACAGAGCTCGGCCGCCACGCGGATGCGCTGTTCGAAAGCGTCGACAGCTTCCTCGCCGGCTTGCGCGACGCGGCCTAGAGCGCGGCGCGCGACAATTTCATAAACAAAGCATTCGTGCTCGCAGCCTGTCGGCGCGACGGTGCTAGGTCTTCCTTGCACCGAACAGCTTGCCTCTCAAGCCGAGCGTGACGATTGCTGCCGCGATCAGGGGCAATGCAAACGCGATAGCATACTCGATGATTACCTCGCCGATGGAACAGCGGTAGTCGTTGTTGAGACAACCCATGGACAAAACGCCTCTCTCCACAATGGCAACAAAAGCGATTAGGTAGATGATGACGGCAACCACCAGATAGACGGCGGTTATCAGCAGGCGGCGCAGTGGTGACGGCATATTTGAAGCGAGAGGCTCGACGCGCTTGAGGATATACTGGCCGGGTCTTGCCTTCGACGAGTTGCGGATTTGCACGGTCGATCGCGTCAAAAGGTCATGGATTGCCTGATTGCGGCGCGTGGCCGCCAGAATGACAAAAGAGAACCAGCCAAGCGTTCCCTTGATGATGACCCGAGCGCAAGCCTTCAGGAAACTTACATTGCCCCCGCGGTCATCCACAACGCGCAGATTGGTGAAGTGATGACCAAGCGTGCCGCCGGTCGTTGACACCAGCACCGGCTCGTAAAGCAGCAGTGCCGCGATCCCCGAAAACCCTAAGACGCGCGAAAAATTATCGTTCTGCACTGTGATGGCCACCCCAGCGCGCCGAACACGATGGCGATCGCGATCATCCAGTCAGCCGGAATGGCGCTAACGCGCCGCGAGAAACGCGCATAGAGCGGCGCGCCCTCTATAGGAAGTTCAGGATCATGGCTCATGCGCGCAACCAAAGCCTTGCCGTCGCATCATGACGGCTTTTCATGCCGGTTAGACGCCGAGTAATACGCTGAGGTTCGATGGTCTCGTCGAATCCGGCTGAATCCGGACGGGACTGCGCGTCAAGCGACGCGCGCCTGTGCCAAGGCAGCATCCGCGCCGCTTTGCGCACGCAACAATCCGACGATCTCTTCATTGGGCGCGGCTGAACAGGAAGCCTTGTCCTTCGTGGCAGCCTTCGGCGCGCAGGCACCTCAATTCCTGTTCGGTCTCGACGCCCTCGGCCGTGACGGTGACGCCCAGCCCCATGCCGAGGCTTGCGATCGAGCGGATGATCGCCTGCGCATCGCGGTTGGTATCGAGCCCGCGCACGAACGACTGATCGATCTTGATCTTATCGAACGGAAAGCTGCGCAGATAGCTCAGGCTCGAATATCCGGTGCCGAAATCGTCCATGGATATGCGCACACCGAGTGCGCGCAGCGCATGCAATGTCGCCAGCACCTGGCTGCTCTTTTCAAGCAGCAGCGTCTCGGTGATCTCGACTTCCAGCCGCGTCGGCTGCAGGCCGGATTGCTTGAGCGCATCCATCACGATCGACAAAAGGTTGCCGGTGCGGAACTGCGCCGGGGACAGGTTGACCGCGACGCGCACGTTGTCCGGCCATTGGGCCGCGTCCGTGCAGGCGCGCCGCAGCATCAGCCCGCCGAGCCCGTTGATCAGGCCAGTCTCCTCGGCGACGGGGATGAACTCCGCTGGCGAGACCATGCCGCGCTCGGGGTGCGGCCAGCGCACCAGCGCCTCAAGGCCGGTGATGCGCCCGGACGACAGGTCGACCAGCGGCTGGTAGTACGGCTGCAACACCTCGTTCTGGATCGCGTCGCGCAGATCGATCTCGGTCTTGCGGCGGCTCTGCGCGCGTGCATCCATACCGGCTTCGAAGAATGAGAAGGTGCCGCGCGATTCGTTCTTGGCGCGCGACAGTGTCATGTCCGCGTTCTTGAGCAGCTTTTCCGAATCGTCGCCGTCGCCGGGCGCCATGGCAATGCCGATGGTGGCGCCGATCACCACCGAGTGACCGTCAAGCAGATAGGGATCGGCGATCGCTTCCAGCAGCCGCCGGGACAGCAGTGCTCCATCCTCGGGCCGCGTCAGCCCGGTCTGGACGACCGCGAATTCGTCGGAGTTGAGCCGGGCGAGGATGTCTTCGTCGCGCAGCGATGAGCGCAGGCGCTTGGCCACGCCTCTGAGCAGCTTGTCGCCGATGCCGTGGCCGAGGGTATCGTTGACCGCCTTGAAATTATCGAGCCCAAGCACCATGACTGCGACCTTCTCCGTGCTACGGCGGGTGTGCAGCAGGATATCGTCCAATTGCTGGCGCAGCAGGCTGCGGTTGGGCAAACCGGTCAGCCCGTCATGCTGGGCCATGAACGCAAGCCGTACCTCGGCGCGCTTGCGTTCGGTGATGTCGATCAGCGCCAGCAGCATCGACGGCCTGTCGTTGTAGATCAGCTCGCGCGAATAGATCGCAAGATCGATCAGCGAGCCGTCGGCTCTGACATGCTTCCAGGTCCGCGCCGCCTGCTCGTCGCTCGACCGGTCGCCGGACCAGGGCGGGTCGCTTTCAAAGGCCTGCAGGTTGCGGATGGTGAGCCTTTCGAATTCGGCGCGGCTGTAGCCGTAATGCGCGACCGCCGCGTCGTTGACGGACATGACGCGTTCGCCTTCCAGCGAACAGACAATCATCGGAACGGGATTGACGTCGAACAACAGCCGGAACGAGGCTTCGCGCTGCTTCAACTCGGTAATGTCGACGCGCAAGCCTATAACGCCGCCATCTCCCGTCAGCCGCTCCTCGATCAGGATGACGCGTCCGTCAGCCAGTTTCTGCTCGTGGCGCCCGCCGGGTTGGTACATCCTTGCCAGCCGCTCGGCGATCCATTCCTCCTCGCGGCCGACGGCTTCCGGATAGTCTCCGCGCGCGACGCCAATACGGATGGTGTCGGCAAGCCGCGCGCCCGGCTCGAACAGGTCGGCGCTGCCCTTGTAGATGTCGGCGTATTTCTTGTTCCACAGGATGTAGCGGCCTTCCGCGTCGAGGAAGACGATGCCCTGCGGCAGGATGTCGATCGCTTCGCGCAGCCGGTCGTGCGAAATCTTCGCTTCCGCAATCGCAGCTTCAGCCTGCGCGCGCTGGCGTTCGACCTCGGCGATTTCAACCGGGACGTTCGCGACGATGTTGCATTTGAGCTTGGGGCTTGGCCTCAGAGGCCGGACCGGAGTCCGCCGCATTCCCGCACGCTTCAGCTTTTTCCGTCTTGTCGGCCGAATCCTCGGCATTGCACGTCCCATTCGCGTTCTGCGCAACGTCAGTTGTCGGCCAAGTCTCTGAAAAAATGGTATCTTATTCCGGCGACCTTCGCGGAGCGGAGCTTTGCGATTGTGCTGTTTCGGTTTTGTTCGGTCGTCAGTTTGCCTGTTTTGCAGGCGACACTTTGCATACTGCTAAATCAAAGGTTGCAGTGGCGCGCGGGGCGGCGCGGTCAAGTAGCAAGGCGCGGCAAAATGAGCACAACCGTCGCAAGAGACGTCCGGAGCGTCAGTCGATTGCTCCATCACTGCATGCAAGCAAGTGCGGCGCGCATCAAATTTGATCAGTGCGCGATAGAGTTACCACCTGGTTAAGATCGGCAAGTTTTCAGCCGCCGGATACGAGATCGCGATCGCCCGATGCGAGATGATCGACGGCCCTGATGCACGCCCCGTTGCGCGTCATGACATCGGAGCTGACCGATCCGCCGCGCCGACTTGTCGATCTCTCGCCCAATGGCGTCGCGCGGGCGGCGCGGCTTGCAAAGCGCGACCTGCCGCATCGGCCACGGGGATCGGTCAGTATGATCAACCCATTGCGAAGCCCGCGTGCTCCTCCTTCCCGACACCACATTCGGCGCATAGAGTGAGCCCATGGATACCCGCCTGATTCGGATTCCGCTCGTGGTCGCGCTGCTTGTTTATGCCTGCCCGGCGCCGGCGCAGGACAGAGGCAGCGTCGACCCGAAAC
>Ga0335079_10005423_pt1 | contig 14596 bp, 18 predicted proteins | sample Lox_Sample_33_FD_206719 | JGI IMG/M metagenome (GOLD analysis project Ga0335079, IMG submission 206719) | Soil microbial communities from Loxahatchee National Wildlife Refuge, Florida, United States - Lox_Sample_3.3 | ecosystem: Environmental > Terrestrial > Soil > Wetlands | place: USA...
AGCGGGCGTTCGGTGTATATAACAGGCCCGACAATGTTTGCTCGAACGTGGTGAGTCGAAGCCCGTACATACCCAGGACGGCACCCAACCCGACGCCGGCCACTGTCGCCAATGCAGCACCGGGATCACCAAATGAACCGAGCAGCAGGGCGAGCAGGACGGGGAACAGACAAATGGTAACCCATTGCCTTACGCCTGACAGTTGCTGACGACCAACCATCCGGCGAACGCGCGAGTACACGCGCCAGGCGACAAGTGCGGTAACACCGACCGTGACAACCAGAGAAAGACGGCTTGCGAATACCATGAAGTACCTCTCATGCCTCATGCACTGGGCAGGTGACTGCTCAGCACGTTATAAAGCGTGGCGTCCGGCGAATGAACCTTTCCGAGCACGCTTGTGGGGAATAGCACGCTAATGACAAGACGTCATCAGCCTTATCAGGCCTTCCCTCAAGCCTGCCTCATGCATTGACGAGGCATGAATGATCGGATCGGGTTCGACTCTTTTTGTTAGATCTTCATCTGGGGTAATGCCATTTCCATTTATCATCGCTCAATCCCTTCTTCACAGACGGTTATTTCCCGGATGCTGCAAGCATTCTCGAAAGGGAAACTTACTGTATTAAGGTGGGATAGAGCTTCGATGCAATAATGACCAAAATTACATAGATCAGCCCCAGAACGGCAAAGTCAAATTTGAACCCGTAGATGCTGTGACTGCCCTGAATCATGAGTCCCCGTAAGATGTCCACCAAATAGGTCAGGGGGTTGATCCTCGCAAAGGCCACGAGCCAGGCTGGCATGAGTTCGAGCGGGTAAATCGCGTTGCTGGCGAAAAAAAGAGGCATCGTGAGTACTTGACCAATTCCCATGAACCGTTCCCGGGTCTTCACAATACAAGCAATAATGAGAGAAAACGTCGAAAAAATCGCCGATCCGAGCACAACGGAAAAAAGCACGCCCAGGATCGCCTGCGGGCCGAGGTTGATCTCAATCCGCATGAGTGAGGCAAGAACGTAGATGATAAGCGCTTGGACCAACCCTCGAAATCCGGCGGAGATTGCCTTTCCAAACACGAGTGCGCCCCGATAGGACGGGCTCACCAGGAGTTTATGAATGATCCCCAGGTCCCGCTCCCAAATAACCGCAATCCCGTAAAAAATCGCACTGAACAATACGCTCTGGGCCAATATCCCGGGGCACATAAAGGTCAGGTAACTGATATTGCCCGTCGGTATGCCACGGACCCGGCTGAAAACCTGCCCGAACACGACTAACCAGAGGACCGGCTGGACAGCGCGAGAAAAAAGTTCGGTGGGATCACGGAGAAGTTTCTTCAGCTCGGATTCTCCTATCGCAATGCTCTGTCCCAGGAAATCTGCCAGGGAAAAGGAATCAGCCGAGTCGGGTGACCGTGCTCCGTGTTTGCCGGACGTCACGATAATTCCCCCCTTCTGTAATCAGGACCCCGCAGCATTGGGCAAAAACATCATCCAGGGTGGCTGTGGGGCTGATAGCTGTCTTCAAATCCTCAGGCTGTCCGATGATGGCGACTTTCCCTTGATGCAAAATTGCCAGCTCATCGCAGAGATGGTCCGCTTCTTCCATATCGTGCGTCGTGATGAGGACCGTCATGTTGTAATCCCGTTTCAAATCCTGCAGCCGGTCCCACACAATTCGCTTCGCCACTGGGTCAAGCCCGATCGTCGGCTCATCAAGAAAGAGGACGGCGGGCCGGTGGAGCATCGCCTGGGCAAGCTCCAGCCTTCGTATCATCCCGCCCGAATACGTTTTGACGAGTTTTTTTGCTGAGTTCTCCAGTCCCATGAATTCCAAAGCTTCATCGATACGGGCAGGTCTCTCTGACCTGGGCATACGATAGAGTTTGGCGGAGAGCAATAAATTCTCACGTCCTGTGAGCGCGCCGTCTGCGGAAAGCATTTGAGGCACATATCCGATTCGTTTCCGTACCTGAGCGGGCTCGGCGACAATATTGAATCCCGCGACGGTTGCCGCCCCGGAAGTCGGGGCAAGGAGCGTCGTGAGCATTTTGATCGTGGTGCTTTTCCCGGCGCCGTTAGGACCGAGTAATCCGAAGATCTGTCCGGGCCTGACATTGACATTGATCCGATCGACGGCCGTCTGCCGACCAAACTCCCTGGTCAGATTTATCGTCTGAATGGCTAGATCATCCGCGAGACCGGATTTCTTTTCCTGGCTTGGCTTTCCCATTTTGCTTTTCCATCGCCCCTGGAAATTCTCGCGCATGGTTCTACAACTTATACTTTACCGAGTGAACGGTAATCACGGGGATCGATGCATTTAAGATCGTTTCCCGGGCTGTGCTTCCGAAAAAGGCATTGAGCAGAGCGTTGCGTCCATGGGTCCCCATGACCACGAACGAATAGTCTTTTGCACCCTCTTGATAGATCGAGCAGGCAGAAGGTATCTGTTTATCATCAATTTTGTAGTAACAAGGAACATCGTGTTTTTCGAAGAAACGGGCTTTCTGTTCAATGGCTTTGACGGACTCCTCTTGGATCCCGGCCAGAATTTCTTCGAGATTGAGCGGCACCCAGCCCGAGACCATACTGCAATCTGTCAGGATCCTCTTGAAACTCTCTCCAAGACAATGAAATAAAACAATCGCCGCTCCCATTCGTTTTGCGAGAGAAAGAGCATAGTGCTCGGCAGCGCGACTGTTTTTGCTGAGATCGGTTGCAAGGAGTATTTTCAGCTGCTTCTTCGCGTTCACATTCCAGCTCTTTTCCCAGGCTTCGGGTCCGATCACCATCACAGGTCTCTTTGCGTAGCGAATCACTTCTTCAGCAACGCTTCCTATCAGCAAACGCTTCAAGCCTTTCCGGCCCTGGGTCCCCACGACGACAAGCTCCGGGGAGGGCGTGGATCGCACTGCCTTCAAAATCAGCTCAGCAGGAGAACCGATCTTTAAGGAATAGATGACGGGGTCTTGATATCGCTTGCTCAGTTCCTCCAGTCTTTTCTGATGTTGGGAATGCCATTCCCGGATGCGGAGGGCGTCGAACCGGTCATGCGGGTACGCATGTATATCCTCCACGTAAAGGAGTTCGGTGCCGACATTGAGTCGCTGCGCGAAAAAAGAGGCGGCGCCCCGTATCGCTTGCGAACGTCTCTTGCCGGAATCTGTCTGATTTTCGATATCGTCAGCTACCAAGATTGAGTGTTTCGGCATCCTCCGCTCCTCTTTCGGTGTATCATCCGCACGGCGCAGCACGTCGCGGCTATGATGAAAACCCGTTTACGATGCATGACAGCCAGCGCCACATCGTGTATCATTCTGGCTAAAACATAACACAGAAACAGTGGATTATCAAGCCTGGCGTGCCGAACTGGCGTGCCGAACGTCGAATAAGCAATTTACGGGCAGAGGTGAACAAATCCTGACGGAGACCACATCGGTTTAGACATGTGGAAGCGTTAGCAGAAATCGGGAGGTTGCGTTCCCATGCATTTCACGAGGAATCCTTCCCTTCATTCAGACCATGCAATCGTTCACAGCGATCAGATCCTCCCTATGGGCATATGCCAGACGACGGTATGCCTGATGCAGCATCAGGTCGATGATGTCGAATGGTGAATTGGACAAAGACACGAATGCCGCTTAATACTTCAAAAATTGCAATGATTGGAACGTTCATCGGAGACGGGGGGAAGATCACGTTCAATAAAATTATGGGAAAACAAGAACTGCCTCAAGAATTCAGGACGAACCGTCCGGTCCCCGCTGCGCCCCCGCGTCTTCCGCCGGTCGGGTCGGGGTTCTCGCCGGGCTGTTTTTCCAGATCAATGCGGCCCACGAGCGTCGTAAAAATTACAGGTATTCGTGATTCGAAGGTGAGCTGTTTTCCGCTGAAGGGGTGTTTGAAGGAAATCAATCTGGCGTGAAGTGCCATGCGGGAGAGGGGCTCATCCCCTTTCCCATATTTCAGGTCGCCGACTATCGGGTGTCCGATGCCCGCGAGGTGCACTCGAATCTGGTTTTTCCTTCCTGTTACCAGAGTTACCTCCAGCAGAGAAAATCCCTTTGTCCTCCTGAGAACTTTATAGGCTGTTTGGGACAGTTTCCCTCTCCTGCTGTCGGAGGTAGAGTAAACTTTATACGCTTCGTCCTCTGCCAGGTACGTGGTGATGATCCCCGAGTTCTTCTCACATCGACCGTGAACGACTGCAAGATATTTCTTCTCGGTTTGTTTCCACTGGTCCTGCAATCGTACCTTGGCTTCTTCGCTCTTTGCAAAAAGAAGTGTCCCCGATGTGTCCCTGTCAAGTCGGTGAACGACGAAAAGACGTTTTCGGCTTCTTCCGCAACCAATGCGGATGTAATCCGTTAAAATGGAGTGGGCCGTGCGCGTTTTTTCCCGCTCTGTAGCAACAGTCAACAGTCCCGCTGGTTTGTCCACCACAAGGATGTCGTTATCCTCATACAGGACCACGAGCCCTTTCAGCGGGACCTTGGCGCTTGCAGGAGATCGTTTTCGCATAGCAAAAATACTCTACCATCGATCGCTGGATGAAATTTGAGCGGTTCCCAGAACGCTCATACCGGGAAATCGCATCTCCCGCGTACACGCAGCGGGAGAATCAGTAAACAGCTGGTTTCGAGCAGTATCGCCGCGTCCGGACAGAGCGCTAGGCCCGGTCTTTTAATTCCAGAAACGATTTCCGCCATGATTGCGAAAGTGCGGGGACCGCGAGAACCATCTCGATTCCTTCGCGGTTTTTCCGATCGTAATGATAGATGCGATTGGCAAAAGCGATCGATACCTGTCGGAGGTCCTGTTCGACGAGGAAGAGACCGTCACCGGGTTTTACCCTTCCCTCCTCCAGCACCCTGAGGTAAAAACCCGTTCTGCCGGAATCCACGACAAGCTTCACGAAATCGTCCCTGCCGTACCGGGCGGCAAGCGTCGAGCAGGGCTGGCGCGGCTGGCTCACCTGCACTGTTGCGCTGCCCGCTTGGTAAATGTCGCCGATGCAGACATCGTCCTCCTTCATATCCGTGACGGAAAAATTCTCGCCAAATGCCGCATCAGGCATTTTTCTCCCCAGGATTTTTTCCCAATACTCGTAGTGGTCGAGGCCGTAAACACAAACGGCTTTGTCGCTTCCGCCGTGGTTCTTCAAGTCTCCGACGCCGTCTCCTTCAAAGCCGTGCTTCGTTAGCACAAGAGGGGTTGTTACCGGTTTTTTGCACATGCCCGTCATGAATTCCTTCCCGTGAAACAGCTCCTTCTTCGGGAGACCGATGTTGAGAATCTGGATTATCATGCAAGAACTCCTTTCCGGGGACTCCGTGAATTGAGGGATTCTGATGATGATCAACTCTTCGTCCCTGGCACCTTGACACCTCCCTCCCCCTCCGCACTTTCAGCCGCACGGCCAGAATACGGCAGGACCACCATGCCTGGCCCACGGCTTGGGGTGGAAGCAGACATTTCCCCTCGCTCTCTTTCTCGAGTAGCACAACCGCACTGATCGCGGGACTGCGGATATCCCGGGGAGCCTCGAGATCGACTTCCGCACAGATTATTGCCACTGAAAATGCGTTGCTGAAAAATGTTCTTCCGCGGTTGTCGGATATGTATTCTCCTGGGCATTTCCTCCCCGCCGTCCTTCAGGCCAACAAGCTTAAGCGATTCGAATTGCGTTGGGCGCCTGTGCTTCGTCTCATTGGAGACAAACGGCAATCCCTTCCCCTCGCAGCAACCCGCGCCTTGAATTGTATTACACGAAACATGCATATCGCTTCATCAAGGAAGATGTACAAAAGACCGGAAGATGTCTGAATGGAGAAACTATATCATAAAAGCCATGCTGCAGACAGCATTCTGTGATTGCCCGCAAAGGGTATTTCACCCTGGAAGGATTCACCGGAATGACTGGCGGATCTTTCGAAGGGGACGGAACGTTTCTGTCGGAACGAGCGGAACAGTTCCCCGGCACCTGCCTCCGCCCGGGAGCCTGGACAAAAAAAGGAGGCAGGCATAAGCCTGCCCTCATGCAGCAACCATCAATACCCGGGCGGATTGTATGGGGCAGGAGCCTCCTGGCTCTGGGGAGCCCGACGGGTAACGCTGGTAGCCAGCTTTTTTCCGCCTGCCTCCGTGTATTGTACGGTCACGGTATCCCCCACCTTGATGTCCTTGAGGATGGACCCCGTTTCACAATCAAAGCTCACCGCCATCTTGTCAGAATTCAGCGTGATCGTGCTCTTCTCAACATCCACGGCCGTAACTACTCCCGACGCCTCCCTCGCAAGTGCCGGGCAGACGAACGCGAGCACAAGTGCGGCACCGAGGAGAAATGATGTTGCAGCCCTCGCCTTCATTGCGCACCTCCCCTTCGTCGACGATGCATGCTTCCTCCCTCCCAGCCAACACCACGTTGGTACTCCAAGACGGCAGGCAAGAATCCGCTTCCTTCAAGCCAGCAAAGCCCGCGTCATCTATCCACCCACGTATCCACCGGAAAAATCCGGACCCGTACCGAGCTCGGGTGAACGGACCGAAACAATGCTCTCAACGTCTTTTTCACCCGCGGCTTTCCAATCAAAACCGGTACCCTTCTCAAGAATCTGGAGCTTCCAGTCGATATAGTCCGCGATCTCGAGAAGGTGCCTCTCATGAGTCATGAACACCGTGCCTTCACGGCCGCGGAGCCGGTTGATCCTTTCTTTTATATCTTCAAGCTCGCGGTAAACTTCCAAAAGATAACCCTTTTCGTTTAGAACGTTTGCGGTTGCCATAGCCTTCCTCCTTGCATGCACTGCCTTACCCGCACCTTTCGCACTTGCAACAGGATTAGATCAGTCCTGTTTATATATGAACTATAGCTCTTCCCGGAGCGGAGTCAAGGGAAATGAAAAGGACATAATTGGTATTAATTATGCATATTATTTTTGAACGTCGGGTTCTATAGTAAATTCTGGCCTTTCGCATAAAGACATTGATTTTGGGGCGGATCTGATGCCATGATCCTGCCGCGTTGTTCCAACTGCGGAACCACTTAAGAATTCCGCCAAATTGCCGATATATGACTATTAGGAAGGACTTTCAGGCACCTCAGGGATCGGCGCAGAGATTACCAATATTTGAATAGTAAAATGAATGAAAAACGAAACTACCGTTTTGGGCTTTTTCCAATACTTTCAATACTATGTTCGATTGACAAACCGGTTTTTATTACTATATAATAACAGTCATTATATATGGATAAACGATCCGAAAACTCATTGCGTTTTATTCTGTCCGGGAAGTGGCTCGTGCTGCGCCGGTTAACCATGGTCTGTGGAATCACCGTTCTTCTCTGTATCCCCTTCCGGCAGGCATTCGCCGACATATACCAGTATACCGACGAAAACGGCATTATTCACTTCAGCAATGTCGGGGTTGGGAACGCTAAAAAATACCGGAAAGTAAAAACCGAATCAAAGCGTGTGACCCGGCCCGAAGATGTGCGACGTTCCGATTCCCGGCCAACTGAATCGGCCCGGTCATCGTCGAAAGAAAACACGCCCGACTCTTCGTACACCGAGATCATCAACAGCGCGTGCTACCGCCACGGCGTGGATCCGGCGCTTGTCCATGCGATGGTCAAAGTCGAATCGGACTTCAATCCCTACGCCTTGTCAAGTAGAGGCGCAATGGGATTGATGCAGCTCATGCCGCAGACCGCTGTCGACCTGAAAGTGCGCAATATATTCAGCCCCGATGAAAACATCGACGGCGGGGTGAAATATCTCCGGTATCTGCTCGACCGCTATGAGGGCAACCTCTCGCTCGCCCTTGCCGCCTACAATTCAGGAGAGACCGCTGTCCAGAAGTGGGGAACCGTCCCCCCCTTCCGCGAAACGCAGGATTATGTGCAGAGGGTCCTGAAAATCTACGACGGGACCGGACGTCCGGCAGGTCCGCGGTACACCATCTATATCGGGTACGATGAAGACGGCGCACTTCTCCTGACTGACGATCCCTCCAAGAAAAACATCGGTAGAAAGGTGAACCGCAGGACTGATAAAAGCCTTTAACATTTTCTTTCTCATGCGTTACATTTCCTCGCTTATTCCACTGTTTCTCCCGCGGCTTCCCTTAGTACCGCGTTTCGAGTCGCACCGCTCTTTTATTATACATTCCGCAGGAAGCCCGCTGTTTGGAGGAGGTTTGTGATACAGTATGACCAGGTATTTTCCCCCGCGTGCAGCCGCCGCGGCAGTTTGCGCGGAAGAGAGAATCGTGATATCCCCTATCTAACCGCCTGCACGGAGAAGAGAGAGGCCGACGATGAAGAAAATACTGACCTCGGATGATCTGAACCGCCAATACCTCAAGAACGACGCGATGGCCGACCGTGAGGACGTGGCTGTCTTGACGGCGGAAACCACTGACGAGATGCTGAATATTCATCGAAAAGAAAAAGCCGATCTCATCATTGCGAGAGTAGACCTGCCCGGCATGAGAATCGAGGATCTGTTCAACACCATACGGGAAGCCAAGGATCTACGAAAAGTCTCGACCATCATCATCTGCGAGGACAACGTTATGCACCAGGCACGATGCAAACAGTGCGCCCCCAACTCGGTCTTCATTATGCCGGTCGATAAAGCCGGGCTTCATGCCAGGTTGTTGCAGCTCCTCGATATCGCTCCGCGGCGGCCTTACCGGGTCACGCTCAACGTCGCTGTTGAAGGCAAATTCAACAACAAGCCGTTCCTGCACCACACCGAAGACATCAGCTCGACGGGCATGCTGATCAGAGCCAAGGATTTTCTTGCGCAGGGCGACCGCATCACATTCTCCTTCTATCTCCCCGACGGCATGCGCATTAGCGCCCGCGGTGTCGTTGAACGGATCGTCAAACAGACAGCCGAACCGGGAATCTGTCTGTACGGGGTGAAATTCACGGACCTGGGTCCGGACGCCCGGTCGGCTATCGAGGCATTCGTAGCGAAAGAGTTAAAAAAATAGAAATCTTCCTTGAACCCTCCATCCGAAACATGCGTGGAACGGTATTGACGGGCCATGTAAAATTGTGATGCTTTGTCTATCATGGATGAAAAAAGACAAAATCAGAGAATGGGCGTAAGGCGCTATATCGCAGCCACAGAGCGCACTTGTTCCCTGGACGTTATTTCGTTCAGGGATCTTCAGTGGACGACTTATATTGTCCGGATCGTGGATCTGTCTGTAATCGGCATTGGAATCGCAATTGATCAGCCGGTTCAACCGGGACTCGTTTTGCTGAAGGACCGCGTCTTCGGGCAAAAGTGCGGTACAGTGGTATGGTGTAAGCAGAGCGGTGCTCTCTACCGGGCCGGGATCCAGTTCCTGCATCTCACCGGGCCGGAGGAAGAGTACATCCGGAGCCAGATCGAGTTGCCGAAACGCTGTAATTCGGTCGCGGACCCCGACGGGCTTATTGCCGCGCTTATGCAGGGCATCAACAAAGATTTGAACAATCCCGCGTACTGAACGTAATTCACGAACCCGCCACGGCCCTTATTGTTTCGCCACACAGGAAAGGGCAGAAAAACATCCAGAACGACTTTGAACGGCACCGTAACGCTGCTTATTGCATAGCAGGAGGGCACCAGCCCCTTACCCCTGTATCCCCTTATTCTTTGCTGACATATATCCTGCCCGGTTCACCCGAAATGACTTCTCCGATCACGGCCTTCGTTGCGACACCCCGCGCAGCGAGCCCGGCAAGAAGCGCTTCAAGCTTTCCGTGCGCAACCGAAATCAAAAGCCCTCCCGATGTCTGGGCATCAGCGAGGATAAGTTTTTCCTCCTCGGTAATTCCCGCTGCCCAGTTCACCTTGTCGTTGACGTATTTCAGGTTTGCCCGCGTGCCGCCGGGAATACTGAACTTCGCCAGCGCCGGGACGCCCTCAATGACCGGAATTTGCGACAGGGACAGCTTCACGCTGACGCAGCTTCGATGAAGCATCTCGTGCAGATGGCCAAGCAGTCCGAAGCCGGTAATGTCCGTTGCTCCCCTGACGCCGATTTCGACCATCGCGTCTGAAGCGGCCCTGTTCAGCGTTTTCATGTTCCCGGTCGCCGTTGCGATCATGTTCTCCGGCGCCCTCCCTCCCTTGATCGCCGTTGAGATGATGCCGATGCCGAGCGGTTTGGTCAGGACGAGTGCGTCGCCCGGCCGGGCGCCGCTTTTGAGCGCCAGTTTCGCCGGATGCGCGATTCCAGTCACGGCCATGCCATACTTCGGCTCTTTATCGTCGATGGAATGGCCTCCGATGATGACGACCCCCGCTTCCCGCGCCTTTTCGGCGCCGCCGCGAATGATCTCGCTGAGCACCTCCAGCGGCCCGTCCTTGGGAAAAGCCACCAGGTTCAGGGCAGTGAGCGGCTTTGCGCCCATGGCGTAAATGTCGGACAGCGCGTTCGCTGCCGCAATCGCGCCGAAATCATGGGGATTGTCCACGATAGGGGTGAAGAAATCCACAGTCTGAACAATCACGGTATCATCGCTGAGTTGATAGACACCTGCATCGTCTTCGGTCCCCACCAGCACGCGCGGATCGGTCACCTTCGGGAGCGACTGGAGAATCTGGTCCAAAACCTTTGGACCAAGCTTGCAGGCTCAGCCGGCACCATGGCTGAGCGACGTCAGCCTGAACTTCTCCCTCGGGTCATTCTCGTCCGCCATATCCATCACCTCCACCTTCCGAATAATATCCAACAATACCGTTTGTCAGCCCGACAGTCAAATTGCAAATACCCATTAACTTTACTATATCATAAAGGAAAGAACGATCATTTGCATGAGGATTTTATGTCGATTTCAACCCTTCCTCGGGTTATGCTCCTTCCGAAGAATCCTGCGGCTAATCCCTGTGCCCGGTAATCAAATAATTTCCGCCTGAAGTTCAAGTGCTCGTTTGCACATCATATCCATGGTTCCTGCCCTGTCGTAATCTCCTGAAAATTGAGATATAATTATCTTGCTTGATCTTGCCTCCCTCGTTGTCATGACAGTGGCAGAAATTTGGAACAGTCTGATCATCGATTCTTGACGATCGTAGCAAACATTGCTGACAAATTCCGACCGAGACACGTTAATGCTATCTAATCACGTTGGAGACGACGAACAAGGGGAGAAAAAATCATGACTAAAAAACTAGCTGTATTGCTAGTTATCTCGTTTTTTTCGGCTGTTCTCCCTGTCGGCATCGCTCTTGCCGGGCCAACCATGGACCTGACGGTATCAGCAGCAATCAGCCTGAAAAACGCCTTCGAAGAAATCGGCAAGCTTTACGAGTCGCGGAACAAGAACACCAAGGTCCTGTTCAACCTCGGCGCATCGGGGGATTTGGTGACGCAGATCAAGGGCGGCGCTCCGATCGACGTGTTTGCCTCTGCCGCCCTTAAGGACATGGATAAACTCGACAGTGCGGGTTTTGTGGTGAAGGATACGAGAACGAACTTTGCCGCGAATACCGTGGTTCTTATCGTTCCTTCGTCCTCGAAGATCACGATTCCCTCATTTGAGGACCTCAAAAAGCCAGAGATAAAGAAAATCGCTATGGGGAATCCGAAAACCGTTCCGGCCGGACGATATGCGGCCGAGACATTCCAATATTACAAGATATCTGATATGATACACAACAAGCTGATTTTAACCGAGAATGTAAGGCAAGTGCTTGATTACGTATATCGGGGGGAAGTGGATGCCGGCGTCGTCTATTCAACGGATGCGATGGTGAGGCAGCAGGGAGTCAAGATTATTTTGACCGCGCCTGAAGCGAGCCATAAACCCGTCATTTACCCCATTGCCGTCGTTAAAGGGACGAAAAACGAGCAAGCAGCAAACAGCTTCGTAGCCCTTGTTACCTCTGAGGAAGGCCAAAAAATACTCTCCCAGTATGGATTTAAGCCCATAGCGTCGGCAAAGTAGTCCTGTGCCATGCGGGGAGAACAGGAGCGACAGAATGGATGATTCCCTGTTATTCTCCCTGAAACTTTCCGTGCAGGTGGCAACGGTCGCGACGGTGCTGGTCGTGATGGTGGGCCTTTCTGCCGCCTACCTCCTTTCCCGGAAGAACTTTCCCGGCAAGGAACTGCTCGATATCCTTCTTACGCTGCCGCTCGTGCTGCCGCCCACCGTCACGGGCTATTACCTCATCGTCCTGTTCGGCAGGAACGGGCTTCTTGGCCGGTACCTGTATGCCTGGACCGGGTGGAGTATCATGTTCACCTGGTACGCGGCGGTACTTGCATCGTTCGTGGTAGCGCTGCCGCTCATGGTGAAAACGGCGCGCGCCGCTATCGAATCCGTGGATGAAAACCTCATCCGCGCGTCCTACACGCTTGGACACTCCGAATACCGGACCGCCCTCAAAGTCATTCTGCCGTTGGCGAGGAAAGGCATCGTTGCCGGTACCATTCTTTCGTTTGCACGCGCTATGGGCGAGTTTGGCGCGACCCTGATGATTGCCGGGAACATTCCTGGAAGGACGAACACCATGCCGTTGGCCATCTATTCTGCGGCAGGCAGCGGCGACCGGTCCCAGGCAGCCATCATGGTTATGGTATTCACGTTGTTTTCGGGGTTCTTCTTGTACGTTGCCAGTAAGCTGAGCAGGCGGGTGTTGTAGATGGGGTTATCAGTTAAAGTAAATAAGATCGTGAACGGTTTTTCTCTTGATGCCGAGTGGACAATCGGCAATGAGCTTGCTGTGCTCTTTGGGTGTTCCGGAGCCGGTAAATCCCTGACCCTCCAGATGATCGCGGGTCTCCTCTCTCCGGACCGTGGTTTTATTCATCTCAACGAGAGAACCTTTTTTGATGGTTCAACTGGCAGGAACCTGCCGCCCCAGGAGCGATCGTGCGGGTACGTCTTCCAGGACCTGGCACTGTTCCCGCATATGACGATACGAGAGAACATCCTCTATGGGGCGCATGGATTGTCCAAGGCCGACCGTGAGCAACAAGCCGGTACCATGCTCGAAACGTTTAAAATTACCGGGCTCGAAGATAAATATCCTTCGGAGATATCGGGCGGGCAGAAACAGCGTGTTGCGCTCGCACGAGCACTCATCAGGAGGCCGGACGCCTTGCTCCTTGATGAACCCTTTTCCGCGCTCGATAATCCGCTCCGGGCGGAGATGCAGCATTTTCTTCAAGAGATCCGCCGGGAGTTTTCAATCCCTCTCGTGTTTGTTACTCATGATATCCTTGAAGCATACTCGATGGCGGATAAAATTATTGTCTATGCAAACGGCCGTGTTGCACAATCGGGTTCGCCGCAGGAAGTATTCACCAATCCCGCATCCAGGGAAGTAGAGCAACTCGTCAACACGCGGGAGAGGTTGCTGCAGTCTGTCGAATCATTGCCTTGCATGAGCAAATATTAGTGGTACGGCCTCCAGTCCTATGACGTGGTGCAAGATATTTATCCGGATGCGATCCTATAGGTATCCGGAGAAGGATCTCACGAATGCCGGGGAATTGTTCGTGACGATGAAGGACAAAATAAACGTCCTCCTGGAAAATGCTGTTGAACGTACCCGTATTTCAGAGACTTAAAAGGAGTGGTCAAATGCTCAAAACTATCAACACGCGTCGTAGCGTCCGAAAATTCAAGCCAACTCCCGTCAGCGACAAGGACATCCATGATTTACTCGAAGCCGCTATGAATGCGCCTTCCGCTGTCAATGAGCAGGCATGGCAGTTTGTGGTCATGTCCGGGAAAGTACTTGACGAGTTCCTGACCATCAATAGTAACACGCCGAAAAGCGCCCCCGTTGCCATCCTTGTCTGTCAGGACCTAACCGCAGAAAAGGCAAAGGGTTATTCTGTGCAGGACTGCGCGGCGGCAACCCAGAATATTCTGCTCGCAGCTCATGCAAAAGGCCTCAGCACGGTCTGGAGCACTGTTTTTCCAAACAACGCAAAAGCAATACGTTCGCTTTTGAACATCCCGGAAAGCGTTCAACCCTTCTCCTGCGTGCCTGTCGGCTATAGCGCCGAGGGAGAAAAGAACATAACCAGCAGGTTTGACGAACGGAAAGTACATCATCAATCCTGGTGACATGGTAACGGTTCATCATTTATTGCGTGTTGGCATCTTCCTAAATTAGTGGAGCCAAAGCAGCCCTTGAATCCGAGACGATCGTCTGGGCCCAGGACACTGGAAGGCACAAGCATGACCGTGAACGAGATCTTTCCTGGCGGCTCGACCGACACCGTCATGATCCCGGCCGACATTCCCCCCCGATCTCCGCTCACGCCTGCTCAAGCCCGAGATCATCGTTCATGTTGCTGTCTTTTGTAACTGGTGCACCATGTTCTGACAGCAACCTCGCGTTGAATCTTGCGCTCCCTGCATCCCCCTTTCTGCCTGCGCTATCCGAAGAAGACAACTATTCGTTCGGAGAAACCCGCTTCGTTTGCATGATTAACAACGCAATTGCCCTCTTTCTCATCTCTGCAAAAACTCGCGCCACCCTGTTTCCCGCAAATTCAAGCAGTTGCATTTTGGCACGCGATCTGCAATACAGGGGGCAAGACTGAACGAAAAGGAGGACAACAAA
>Ga0335079_10005424_pt1 | contig 14592 bp, 7 predicted proteins | sample Lox_Sample_33_FD_206719 | JGI IMG/M metagenome (GOLD analysis project Ga0335079, IMG submission 206719) | Soil microbial communities from Loxahatchee National Wildlife Refuge, Florida, United States - Lox_Sample_3.3 | ecosystem: Environmental > Terrestrial > Soil > Wetlands | place: USA: Florida...
GAAGAGAAACAGTTCCAAATCGCCCGTCATCAAGACTCCTGTGAAGCGGATTAAACCGCTTGCAATTCCGGCAATCCCAGCAACTCGCGGACGCGCGGGTGAACCACTTCGCCGCCGTGAGTGACCATCGTCTCTTTGACGATTTCGTCCTCGCGGTTGAGGGTGAGGTTGCCTTCCTTGTTAATGAGATACTTCAAAAACGTGAGAATGTTCTTCGCGTACATCTGGCTGGCGTGATAGGGGATGGTGGACGGCAGGTTGACGGGGCCGTAGATTCTCACGCCCTTCTCTTCCACCACCTCGCCCGGCTTGGTCAGCTCGCAGTTTCCCCCACGCTCTGCCGCGATGTCGACGATGACTGAACCCGGCGCCATGCGCTGCGCCATGGCGCGCGTGATCAGGATCGGTGCTTTTCTTCCAGGGACCGCGGCCGTGGTGATGACCACCTGCTGGTCCGCCAGCACGTTGCCCAAGGCTTCCTGCTGCTTGCGATAGAAATCCTCGCCCATGGCCTTGGCGTAGCCGCCCTTGTCTTCGGCGCCGCCGGCTTCGATATCGAGCACTACGAAACGAGCGCCCAAGCTCTCGATCTGTTCCTTCACCACCGCGCGAATGTCGTAGCCGCTGACCACGGCGCCCAGCCGGCGCGAGGTGGCAATCGCCTGTAATCCGGCGACGCCGGCGCCGATCACCAACACGCGCGCCGGAGCGACGGTGCCGGCGGCCGTCATCAGCATGGGAAACATGCGAGGCAGCGAATCGGCGGCGATCAGCACTGCTTTGTAGCCGGCGATGGTGGCCATCGAAGAGAGCGCGTCCATGCTCTGCGCGCGGGTAATGCGGGGCATCAGCTCCATCGAAAGGAAGGTGGCGCCGCGCTCGGCCAGCGATTTTGCAGCGGCCCCGGCCGTCAATGGCTCGCCGAAGCCGATGATGGTCTGGCCTTTACGGATGAGCGAAAGGTCGCCCGCGCCGGTCTCGGGGTTTGCGCCCAGGCTGCGCACCTGCAGGATCACGTCCGCCTGCGCGAATACTTCGGAGCGGCTGCTCGCGATGCGGACGCCCTTGTCCGTATATTCACGGTCCAGAAAGCCGGAGTCTTCGCCGGCACCCGCTTCCAACAGGATCTGTGCACCCGTCTTGGCGAGCACCGACAGCGCGCCTGGCACCAGCGCCACACGGCGTTCCCCTGGCGCCGATTCTTTGACCACCCCGGCAATGACAGCCACTCAGTTTCTCCCGATGGGCCGTAGAGACAAACCTCTCCGGTCCGGCTTGAATTCGAGCTAGCTCATTATGATGACATACGGGGACGGGTGCCCGTCAACCGCGGTCGCGCTAGTCACCCACCTCCTGAAGCGCCCTCTGGCCCATGGCACAATGGATGGAATCGGAAAGCGCACTGCGCGGGGTGGCGTGCGCCGGATGGTTACGGTTATGACGGCGCGGCCTGGCGGGAAGGACCCTCCCGAAGCATCACCGGATCAACTGGCATTTCGCCGGTTCCTCGAGTGGCTCGATGAGGGTTCCGATTCGGGCGGCCAGAACTATCTCGAAATGCACCGTCGGCTTGTAACTTACTTTGACCGCAAGAATTGCGGGTCTCCGCAAGAGCTCGCTGACGAGACTCTCACTCGCGTGGCCAGGAGACTGGCGAAAGAAGGCGCCATCACGGGAGCCACTCCCGCGCAATATTGTTACATCGTGGCGCGGTTTGTCTTCCTCGAGCATCTGCGGCAAGCAGCGGCCTTGCCGCTCGAAGCGCGCGAATTACCGGCGCCCTCGGGAGCTGACGCCGCCTCTGAAGACCGGGCACAGATGCTTCGTTGCCTGGAGCAGTGTCTGACCCGGTTGGAAACCGGACAGCGCGAATTGATCCTCGGTTACTATCAGGGGGAACAGCGGGTCAAGATCGCCCTTCGCCGCAAACTGGCCGCGCGGCTGGGGGTCACGATGAATGCGCTGAGCATCCGTGCGTGTCGGATCCGCGACCGCTTGGAGGCTTGTGTCCGGGCGTGCGCGCGTGGAAAAACCCCCGACGTATTTTCGGAATTTCGCATTATCTAAGTAGGGATACCTGTGCCCGGCGAGCCCACTCACGACGATCCGATCCTGGTCCGGTATCTTCTCGGCACCTTGCCGCCAGAACAGGCGGAGCGCCTCGATGAGCTGAGCGTCTCGGACAATGATTTGGTCTGGAGGCTGCGGGCCGCCGAGAATGACCTGGTGGACGCGTATCTTCGGAACGAACTCTCCGGCGAGACGCTGGAACGGTTCCGGTCATTCTATCTTGCCTCGGCATATCGCCGCGAGAAGGTAAAGTTCGCCGAAGCCCTGCTGGCGCTGGGCGCACAAGAGCCGCAACCGTCCCTGAGCTGGTTCCGAATGCCATCGGCGATTTCGCGATGGGCATTGGCGTCGGGAATCGCGGCGGCGGTGCTGCTCGCCGGAGTCCTCCTGTACGAAAACGGGCGCCTGCGCAACCAGGTTCAGCAGGCGGAGCGGGAACGCGCGTCGCTCACCGTGAGCCGCGGGCAAACGGCCGCACCCGATTCACCTTTAGTGGCACTGGTGTTGAAGCCGCCGGTTCGAGGCGGCGGACCCATCCCCGAAGTGTTCGTCCCGCCCGGGGCGATGCGTGCCGTTTTCGCCCTGCGGCTGGAAACCGACGATTTCCCCGCATACTTGGTCTCCTTGAAAAACGCCGGCGCAAACGAGAGCCTCTGGCGCAGCGAAGAACTGAAGTCCATCAGCGGGGCGGTCTCCGTTTCCGTGCCGGCCAATCTGCTGCAACCCGGGGATTACGTACTCGAGCTTTCTCCGCTTGGCCCGAATCCTGAGCCGTTAGCGAACTACGTCTTTCGGGTGGTCGCCCGATGAGCCGGGTAGCCGTGCTTTTCTTTTCGGCGGCGTACGCCGCCATTGCGGCGGATCCCACCGCCTTAACTCTGGGACCTTCGCTTGAGCGTGAGATCTCCGGCTTTCAAACTCACGAATACTCCATCGCGATGCATGAAGGCGAATATGCGGGGCTCGTCCTGAAGCACCGAGGAGTCGATTTCACCGTGCGCCTGCTGGCACCGAGCGGCGGCAGCGTGGACTTCTCCGTCCCGCAGCGCCCCGGCGATGAAGAGTCCACGGGTTTCGTGGCAACGACCGCCGGCACGTACCGTCTGGATATCCGCGCGCCCTACCGCGGCACAACGGGGCGATATGAGCTGCGGCTCACCGAGATTCGTCCCGCCACCGAACACGATCGCCGGCTCTATGAAGCGCTGACGCTGGGCAGCGAATCGTACCGCCTGTTTCGTACGCAAGAATTTACCAAGGCCCTCCCTCTGGCTCGCCGCGCGGTTGAAATCTTCGAACGGGAATCGGGGCAGCAGAACAGCGCGGCTGCCCGATGGCTCTCGCACTTGGGTCGGATGCAGAGCGAGGTGGGCGCCTACGACCAGGCGGAACCGCTGCTGCGGCAGGCCCTCGAGCTACAGGAGAAAATTCGGGGCCCGGAACATCCCGAGACGCTGACGACGCTGGGTTATCTGGGCAACGTGTATGGCTATGTCGGCGATTACGCCCGGGCGGAACAGTTGCTCTCTCGCTCTTGCCAGTCAATCGAGATGACGCTCGGCAAGGACCATCCGGCTCTCGCAGCCTGCCTCCTGGGCATCAGTACTATGCATCAGGACCGCGCCGATTTCGCAGCGGTGGAAAACGAACTTCAACGCGCCGCGGCCATTGATGAACGTGCGTTTGAACCCGACGACTACCGGACCTTGCGCGCACTCAACAACCTGGGCGTCCTATACAACGCCCAACGCGAATTCGCGCGCGCCGAGCCGATCTTGCAGCGCGTCGTGGATGGTGTGCAGAAGACACTCGGCCCGGACAGCGCGGAACTGGCGATGCCGCTCTGGAACCTGGCGCTTACTGTATCGGAGTATCGGAAGGACTTTCCGCGCGCCCTCGATCTCTACACGAGGGCTTTGGCGCTTCTCGAACGGAGCAAGGGCCCGGAGCATCCCGACGTCGGGTCCGTTCTGAACAACACGGCGAACATCTATAAGAGCCTCGGGGACTATCGCCGGGCGCTCGAGATGCATACGCGCGTGCACGAGATGTGGGAGAAGTCGTTGGGGCCCTATCACGGCCGAACGGTGCTCTCGCTCGGCAATCTGGCGCGAACGTACGCCTCCATGGGCGACGCGGAAAACACCATCAAATTCCAGACGATGGCGGACGAGGCTTTAGAGAAGAACCTGGAACTCAATTTGGCGATTGGTTCGGAGCGGCAGAAGCTGGCGTATTTCGATTCGGTTGCGGAGCGGACCGACCGCACCATCTCTTACCAGGTGAAGCTCGCGCCCGATTCGCAAGAGGCGGCCCGCCTGGCGGCACTGGCGGCGCTGCAACGCAAAGGCCGCGTGCTGGACGCGATGTCGCTCAATCTTGTGTCGTTGCGGGAGCGCATGAATGCGGAGGACCGCGCGCTTCTGGACACTTGGAACAGCGCCACCAGCCAGTTTGCCGGTTTGGCGCTGCGCGGCCCCGGTCTGCTCTCACGAGCGGATTATCAGAAGCGGCTGGCGGATCTTGCTGAAAAACGCGAGCACGCGGAGGCGGAACTCGGCCGCCGGAGCGCCGAGTTTCAAGGCCAATCGCAGCCCGTTACGCTGGCCAGCGTGCAAACGGCCATGCCAAAGGATGCCGCCTTAATCGAGTTCGCGACGTGGCGGCCCTTTGCTCCCCAGCAGTACAACCAGGATGCTTACGGCGAAAGGCGCTACATCGCGTATGTGGTGCGTGCGAGCGGGAGCGTACGTTGGAAGGAACTCGGACCGAGCAAAGAGATTGATCGTGCGTTGGACGATTTCCGCAACGCGCTGGCAGATCCGGAACGCCAGGACGTCCGCCCGGCCGCGCGAGCGCTCGATCAGCGCCTGATGCAGCCGTTGCAGAGCCTGATCGGGGACGCCACCCGGCTGCTGATCTCTCCCGAAGGATCGCTGAACCTGCTGCCGTTCCAGGCGCTGGTCGATGAGGGCGGACACTACCTGGTGGAGCGTTACTCGATCAGCTATTTGAGCAGCGGGCGCGATCTGTTGCGGCTTCAGGAACGACGCCGAAGTCATAACCCGCCGCTGATCGTCGCCGATCCGGCTTTCGGCGACACAGTCACACCACCGGTTTTCCAGGCAGCCTCCGCGAGGCGCAGCATCACCGTGGGGGCAGACTTGAAGGATCTCTACTTCGCGCCACTAGCCGGCGCGGCCCAGGAAGCCCGCGCGATCCATGAACTCTTTCCCGACGCTCGGGTCCTCGCCGGCAGCGAAGCCACCGAGTCCGCGTTGAAGCATGTGGACGCCCCAAGCATTCTGCATGTGGCGACGCATGGCTTCTTTCTGCCGGCCACGCCGGGGCAGGCTTCCAGCAATCCGCTCTTACGCTCGGGACTGGCGATGGCGGGCGCCAATCACCGGAGCGGCGGCGCCGATGACGGCATTTTTACCGCGCTCGAAGCCTCGGGCCTCAACCTGTGGGGGACGCGCCTCGTGACGCTCTCCGCCTGCGACAGCGGCATCGGCGAGATACGCAGCAGCGAGGGAGTCTACGGTCTCCGCCGCGCGTTTGTCCTCGCGGGCGCGGAGTCCCTGGTCATGAGCCTGTGGGCCGTGAGCGACTCCGTCACTCGCGAAATGATGACCGAGTTTTACACAGACCTGCGGAAGGGCCTCGGCCGAGGCGAAGCGTTGCGCCGGGCGCAGTTGGCGATGCTGAAACGCAAAGGCCGCGAACACCCCTTCTACTGGGCCAGCTTCATTCAATCCGGCGAGTGGGGCAACCTGCAAGGCCGCCGCTAGTACCTTTCTCTCAGTACTTTTCTCGCGGAAAATCCCGAAAGATTTTTTCTCCCGCTTCTTATCCCAGTGAACGGAGATCCTGCGTGATGACGAAAGGAATGTTCGTGTTGCTTTTGGCCTGCGCAGGCGCGGCGTGCGCCGACACGTGGCAGATTGGGGACCTGACCACGTACACCCAGGCCAGTTGGGGCGGTGATCCCAGTGTGCCCGATCCCGGAGCTGTCCTTCTCGACGCCTCGTACGACACCGCCTATAACTCAACCTTCGGAATCGTGACGGTCGGCTCCGCCAGCGGCTTCACGATGAGCTTCACCGACGCCGATAGCGTGCGGGCATATCTCCCCTCGATCGGCGCGTTCGCACCGCTCAACGGCAGTTCTCTCAACCCGACCTCGACCGGATCGGGTGGGTTTGGTGGCGAGGTTCTTGGGCTCGAGCTCAACGTGGACTTCTCCGACGCGGGGCTTCTGCCTGCCTCCTCCGGACTTCGCTTCGGCGACCTCATTCTCGAAGACTTCAGCTCGCAACCAACCTTTAACGGCCTGACCGTCCGGCAATTTCTTGGCGACGTGAACACCCTGCTCGGCGGCGGTTCCACTGTCTTCACCATCGCAGACCTTGGTACGACGGTGCAGGATCTCAACGCCTCATTTAGTGGCGGAACCCCGCTCGCCTTCGCGCAAGAGCATCTGGTGGCGCCCACATCCGCGAGCACCGTGCCGGAGCCGTCCAGTTGGCTGCTGTTGATTCCTGCGGTGTTCACCCTGGGATGGAGCCGCCGGCGGCGACCCCAATGAAAAAGGAAATTCTCATACATTCACGCGCATCGCTAGTCTTCGCGCTTGCCCTGGCCAGCGTGACCGCGGCGCAAGCCGACATCTGGAACAACGGCGACTTGACGACCTACACCCAGAGCTCTTGGGGCGGTGATCCGAGCGTCGACGGCGGAGCTGCGTTGTTGGTTGGCTCCTATGACACCGTCTATGCGGGGAACTTCGGGTTAGTGACCGTCGGCTCGAGCAGCGGGTTCACGATGACGTTTACCGATGCCGACAGCGTGAGGACCTACCTGCCCTCAATCGGTTTTTTTGCGCCGCTCAACGGGAGCGTTGTGAATCCGATCGCGACGGCGTCGGGTGCGTTCGGCGGCGAGGTCCTGGGGCTCGAGCTCAACGTCGATTTCTCTGATGCGGGGCTTCTGCCCGGCTCCTCCGGGATTCGATTCGGGGACCTCGTCCTGGAAAACTTCACTACGCAGCCAGTCTTCAACGACTTGACCGTCCGGCAATTCCTCGGGGACGTGAACACGCTGCTCGGCGCAGGCACGACAATCTTCACGATCGCGGATCTCGATGGGATGGTAGGAGCGCTCAACGCCGCGTTCTCCGACGGCACCCCGACCGCCTTCGCGCAAGCCCACCTGGTCGCGCCCACATCCACGAGCACCGTGCCGGAGCCGTCCAGTTGGCTGCTCCTGATTCCTGCAGTCCTCGCTCTGGGATGGCGCCGGCGACTGCGGGCCCACTAAGAAAAGGAAATTCTCATGCCGCATTCACGCCTATCGTTACTTCTCGCGCTCAAAGATGGGGGTCGTATGCTCCAGCGCCAAAGCTACCGGCAGGGACTTGGTTTTGACATGGTTATGAATGCTAGCAGGCCGCCAGCGGGAGAACTGAGACGATGCGCATAATTTGCTTAACTGCAAAACTCGACTATTTCATAACTCGCGGAATTATGGGAACGAATACCCTCAATAAACGACTGAGCCGCGGCTCGCGAGTCCTGGTCTGTCTCGCGCTAACTACGTTCTCGGCAGCCTGGGCGGATACCTACAGTTTCACCGCGCTTCCCAATGACGTGGCAGGCCCCGCCGGCTCCACTGTAGGTTGGGGTTATACGATCTCCAATGAGAGCACCACGTCGTGGCTGGTATTAACGGCGCTTGATGCCGGAGTTTTCGATCAGGGGACTCCCGATAGCCTTTTTGATTTTCCGAGCCTTGCGCCGGGTGAGACGGCTAGCGTCAGCTTCGATCCGGCCAGCTTGGCGGGCCTATACGAACTAACCTGGGATGCCACGGTTCCGATTGGTTTCGTCAACACCGGGTTCTTCAGTCTTCAGGCCGAATGGTGGGATGGCGATCCACTGGCGGGAGGAAACTTCTTGAGTGATGCGCCGGATGAGAGCACGCCCTACTCAGCGACGGTTACGGGATCGACGTCCATTCCAGAGTCTTCAGCCGTGTGGGTCCTGTCATGGGTCGCAGCACTGATATTTTTTCGAAAAGTTAAACCCGGAACGGACTCCCCTCTTTAAGAGAGACGCGCGATAACCGGCGGGTAAAGAGCTGGGGCACGCATCAGAAGTAAATAGGACTTAAAGGCGATGATCTCTGATATAAGAACAATTGCATGGAATTGGTTGAGTAAATGTAGGTCCGGCTGCCGGTCGCTTATAGCTGGCACGGCGTCCGTCCAACAACTAGTCTCGCTCATCCTCATTCCCTTGCTGCTGCTCACGATGGCTCCGGTTCCTGTGTTCGCGCAGTCTGCAGGCAGCCCGAGCCTTGCGGGAAGTGTCGTCGCGCAAGCCTCGCCGGCACTGGGCGTGTGGGCGTTGGATGTACAAATCCTAAACAACGGTAGCGGGGCCGCCCAAAACATCGCTTTGAATACACTGCAACTCCGTACGGTATCGGGCAGCGGCACGGTGACTTACGACACGAGCCTCTCACCCGCTTTGCCATTGGCCGTTGGGGGCCTCGCACCCGGGGCTTCGGCGGTGGTCAGACTGTACTTCGATGCCCCAGCGACCGTGCAGCGCTTCTCCGTGACTGAGAACGGGACGCTCCGGGATACAAGCGGCACGAACCTCAATTTCTCGTTGTCGCAGGCACTGATTTCGATAGCGGCGCTCACTTCGGTGCAGCCCAATTCCGGCCAGCAAGGGCAACAAAACTTGCAGGTGACGATTGCGGGTAAGTTCAGCCATTTTACGCAGGGCATGACAACAGCCGACTTGGGTGCGGGGGTTACGGTGCAATCGCTCGCGGTAAACTCGCTCACCAATGCCACTGCCGTTCTCAACATCGACCCCGCGGCGACACTCGGGGCCCGTACCGTGACCCTAACCACGGGTGCTGAGTCACTCAAGCTGAACAATGGCTTCACGGTGACGGCGGGCACGCCGATGCTGACGAACGTCAATCCGAACACCGGCCAGCAGGGACAGCAAAGCGAGAGCGTGAGCCTGACCGGTCAGTTCACTCATTGGGTGCAAGGGACTACCACGGCCAATTTCGGCGCGGGCATCACGGTGGCCAGCCTGATCGTCAATTCCGCGAACAGTGCGACGGCGGTGTTGAACATCGATCCGGCGGCGGCAGTCGGTCCGCGCAACGTGAGCCTCACGACGGCTGCGGAAGTGGTCGCGCTGAACAATGGCTTCACGGTTACGGCGGGCACGCCGTTGCTGACGACGGTCAATCCGAACACCGGCCAGCAGGGCCAGCAAAGCGAGAGCGTGAGCTTGACTGGCCGGTTCACTCATTGGGTGCAAGGAACGACCGCGGCCAGTTTCGGGGCTGGAATTACGGTCTCCAGCCTGACCGTCAACTCTGCGACCAGTGCGACGGCGGTGTTGAACATCGATCCGGCGGCCGCAGCCGGAGCAAGAAACGTGAGCCTTACGACGGCTGCGGAAGTGGTCACGCTGAACAACGGGTTCACGGTGACGGCGGGGACGCCGTTGCTGACGACGGTCAATCCGAACACCGGCCAGCAGGGCCAACAAAGCGAGAGCGTGAGCCTGACCGGCCAGTTCACTCATTGGGTGCAGGGCACCACGACGGCCAATTTCGGCGCGGGAATCACGGTCTCCAGCTTGACCGTCAACTCCGCGACCAGCGCGACGGCGGTGTTGAACATCGATCCGGCGGCCGCAGCCGGAGCAAGAAACGTGAGCGTTACGACGGCTACAGAAGTGGTCGCCCTGAACAATGCTTTCACCGTGACCGACGGCACGCCGATGCTAACCACGGTCAATCCGAACACCGGCCAGCAGGGCCAACAAAGCGAGAGCGTGAGCTTGACTGGCCAGTTCACTCATTGGGTGCAAGGAACAACTACCGCCAGCTTCGGCGCGGGAATCACAGTCGCCAGCCTGACCGTCAACTCGCTGACGAACGCCGCGGCGGTCCTCAATATCGATGCGGCGGCGACACTCGGTCCCCGTGACGTCAGCCTCACCACGGGTGCGGAAGCGGTCACCTTAAGCAACGGGTTTGCCGTCACCGGGCACAATTCCATCTCTTTCACCATTCAACCTGGCACCACCCGCCTGGGCCAGCACCTTTCCCCCGCCGTGCAGGTCACGCTGCTCGATGCGAACGGTCAGGTGCTCACTACGGCGAGCGGCCCGGTCACGATCTCCCTGAAGGCGAGTGCGCAGGCAGCCGTTCTGACCGGCACCCTCACACAAAATGCCGTGAACGGTGTCGCCACATTTGCCGATCTCAGCGTGAATCGAACCGGGAAGGCGGATACCCTGATCGCTTCGAGTGGCAGCCTTTCGACGACGAGCGCACCTTTCGACGTGGTGCTAAGTCCAGCGCAGGTGGGCGCCTGCGTGCCGGCAGGTTCCCAATCTCTCCTGATCCAAGGCGCGAACGTGAGTGCCTACCTGCCCAACGGGGCATGGGGGATACCCAACAAAAATGTCCAATTGGTGCCGATCGAGGGCGCGGGAACGCGGGCCACAATCGAGACCCAGAACCCCGTAAACTCTTGCGCTTCGAACTCGGAGACCGGGCAGACCGTTTGTACCGCCAACAATACGGACGTGTATGTCATCCAGGGATCCACACTTACCGACACGCTGACCAGCGGTAGTAACGCCGGTGTCGGGTCTCCGTTCCTATCCGGAGGCAGTTGCCTGAATTGCAACGTCGCTATGAATACGGCCACCAACCAGGCGGTGATTGGCATGGGCCTAAACCCAGGGGCCGCGGGGATCCAGATTCTCGATCTGACAACGAAGCAGTTCGCGCCGCCCATTTCGAGTAACGGCCTCGGCATCTCGGAAGGCACGCTGGTCGATCCCAACCTGAACCTGGTGCTGTCCGCGTCGGAGACCAACCACTTCGCGTTATTCGACCTGAGTAGCAAGCGAGTCTTTGACTACAACATTTCCGGGTTTCTAAGCGGAGCTGAAGCCGACTCCACCTCTGAGGATTGCACCACTGGTATTGCCCTAGCCGCCGAGGAGGATTCGAGTCCGACGCAGATTTTCTTGACCGACTTGACGCAGGCCACCTTTGACACGGCGTCCTCGACGTGGACCGCGCCCGCGCAGAGCCAGCCATTTCCAGAGTTTCTCAATATCACCACCGCCGAAGGGATTGCCATCGCTTCCAGCGCTCATCTCGGCCTGGTGATTGGTGAGTTCGGATACACCGGTTTTGGCGTGATCCAATTGCCCTCGACTTCCGGTAGCGGGATTCCCGCCGTGCAGGATTACGTCGCGGTGAGAATGCCGGCGGATCCCAGCGGAGATCCATTCCGCATCGAAGGCGACCCCCATATGGCAGCCGCCTACATGAGCCCCAATGACGGCAAAGCGTACGGAGTGGTCCCGAACTCCTTGGCGTCGACCGTCGACCGCTATGTGGCAATTATCGACTTGCAGGGCATCCTGAACGCGCGGCGTTCCGACGCGCACACTCTGGCGTCCGACGTTGACCTGGTGGCGACGGGTCTGGTGCGGTTCGTAGCGGTCGAATCGTCACCGGCTCAGATGTCCTTCGTGTCGCAGCCAGTGGGTGCCGTGGCCGGCCAGGCTTCCCGGGTCCAGGTCGCCATTGAGAATGCGCAGGGTCAAGTCGACAACAATAATGCTTTTGCCGTCACCCTGTCGGTCGGGGGCACCCGGCTTGGCTCCGTCCAGCCCGTGAACGGGATCGCCACGTTCCTTGTCGAAATCGATCAGGCCGGGACTTACACGTTGACGGCCAGCACGTCCCAACTGGGCGCGATCACCAGTAATCCGTTCACCGTGGCAGCGGCCGCGGCATCGAAGCTTTCGTTCGTAACCCAGCCTTCCAATATTGTGGCCGGCCAAGCCCTGCCCACGATTCAGGTCGGCTGGCAAGACCAGTTCGGGAATCCGGCACCCAGCGTTTTGCCGATCGCGCTGGCGCTGAACACCAATACTGTAGGCGCGACTCTGTCAGGAAATACTCAAGTCACACCGGTGAACGGAGTGGCGAGTTTCCCAGGGCTAACCGTTCAGCGCACCGGTCCGTTCTCGATGCTGGCTTCGGGGACCTCGGCATCCGGCAACACGGTCCAGGCTCAAAGCGCATTTTTCCAGGTGACGAGTGGCGGCTCGGCCCGGCTGGTCTTTGTCACCCAGCCGTCCACCGCCGCGGCCGGTCAGATCATGAACAATATCCAGGTCGCGGTCCAGGATGCGCTTGGAAACACGGTGACGAATGCAACCAACCCAGTTTCGCTTGCGCTTGGCGTCAACCCAACCGGCGCTACGCTGTCACCTTCCGGCTCCACTTCGACGAACGCCAGCGGCGGTGTCGCGACGTTCTTCGGTCTCACGGTCAACTTCGCCGGTGTGGGATACACGATGGTCGCGTCGTCGCCCGGGTTGCCCATGGCGACGAGCGCGCCGTTCAACATATCGGGAGCGGGGCCAACGGTCTCTCTCGCCCCGTCCAGCATGAGACAAGGCGAAACTGTGTCCGTGACGATCACGGCGACTGGCACTCACTTCCAGCAGGGCGTCACAGTGGCGAGTTTCGGGCCTGGGGTGATGGTCGGCGGCGCCTTTTCGGGCGCGTATGGCCCGGTAAACGTGACGAGTCCGACGACCGCCGTCGCGCAATTGAGCGCCGCGGCCGCCGCGGCGCCCGGCTTCCGGACGGTGGCGCTGCAGACCGGCTTGGAGCAGGACACTTACACTGATGCGTTCGAGGTGCGCGGAGTTCCCAGCCTCTCTTCCATCTTTCCGTTGTCAGGAAACCCCGGCCAGGCTCTTTCGGTAACCCTTAACGGCATCTACACCAACTTTGTTCAGGGGACCACGCAGGCTAACTTCGGCCCGGGAATTTCGGTTGGAGGCGCTACGTCGGGTGGCTTCGGGCCGGTCACGGTGACTGCGCCCGGAACGGCGGTTGCTCAAATCACGATTTCATCCGCCGCCGCTGTTGGCTTGAGAACGCCGATTACGGTTCTCACCGGCGCCGAGCAGGCAACTCTCGCCGATGGCGGCTTTCTCGTAATGGGAACGGTGACAGGGCCGCCGCCAGTTCCCAGCATCACCGGCTTGACGGAAGGGATGGAGATTACCGCGCCCACGACGGTGACGGGAACGATTGCCAGCCCCAATCTCTCCAACTGGACTCTCGACTACGCGCCCAATGGGTCGAGTTCCTTCACGGCGCTGGCAACGGGGACTACGCCGGCGGTGACCGGCACGCTCGACCCGACACTGCTCCTGAATGGCATGAATACGGTTCGGCTCACAGCGGTAGACCAGTCGGGCCAGACCACCAGCACGACGGTAGATGTCGTGGTGGCGCGAAAACTCAAGGTGGGAAACTTTTCTCTCTCGTTTCTCGACCTGAGTCTCCCGGTGGCCGGCATCCCAATCCAGATCATGCGGACCTACGACAGCCGCGACAAAACCAAGGGCGACTTTGGAATTGGTTGGTCGCTGGCGATCAAAAGCGTTCATGTGGACGTGAACGGCAAGCTGGGCAACAATTGGATCGGCACCTCCACAGGCGGAGTGATTCCGACTTACTGCGTCCAATCTTCGCAGGCCCATCTTGTCACTGCTCGTCTGCAAGACGGAACTGTTTATCAATTCCAGGCGGTTCCGACGGCTGACACGCAGTGCAACGCGGTTCTCCCTCCCGCGATGGTGGATTTGACGTTCGTGCCCTTCGGCTCGACGCCCTCTTCGGTGCAACTGTTCCAGCCCAATTCAAGCAGCCTGATTGTGAGCGGCCAGTTTGGCGGGCCGTTGCAATTGTTGGATTTCAACACTCTCGGCGTCTTTGGCGAGGCCGGCGATGCGGATCAGTGGATCTTGACTATGCCGGATGGCCAGAGCGTCCAGGTGAGCGTGACCTTCGGAGTGCAATCCATTACCGACCGGAACGGCAACACGCTTACCGTAGGTCCCAACGGGATCACCTCATCGCTGGGGCCGGCGGTCACATTCGGGCGGGATGCTCAGAACCGGATCACCAGTATTAGGGATCCGAATCTGAATCTCATCCAGTATCAATATTCAGCCGCCGGCGACCTCAGTAAAGTTGTCGACCAGCGGCAAAACATCTCCAGCTTCACTTATGACGACAACCACTACCTGATCTCATTCACTGATCCGACGGGAGCGCAACCGGTGCGGAATGCTTACGACGATGCCGGGCGGCTGATTCAGCAGATCGATGCTCTTGGCCACGTGCAAAACTTCGGGCATGACTTGGCGGCGCGCACCGATTCGATAACCGATTACCTGGGGAATGTCACCACTTACGCGTACGACAATCACGGGAACATCATTCAAGAAACTGACGCTCTCGGCAACGTGACCTCCAAAACATTCGATGCCAACGACAATGTTTTGACCGAGACAAACGCCCTAGGTAAAACGACCTCGTACAGCTACGATGCCAACAATAACCGTCTCTCTATTACAGATCCGCTTGGTA
>Ga0335079_10005426_pt1 | contig 14591 bp, 5 predicted proteins | sample Lox_Sample_33_FD_206719 | JGI IMG/M metagenome (GOLD analysis project Ga0335079, IMG submission 206719) | Soil microbial communities from Loxahatchee National Wildlife Refuge, Florida, United States - Lox_Sample_3.3 | ecosystem: Environmental > Terrestrial > Soil > Wetlands | place: USA: Florida...
CCGCCGAGTAGTCCAGACCCGCGACGGGGCGCGGGACTGTGCCCACCAGCTCGAGCTTCCCGGGCGCCGCCAGCCGATAGAGCGTCACGGACTCCTGTGAGGGATACAGCTCGAGGGCGACCGCGCCGCCGTCGAGAAAGTCCATGGAGCCGCCTTCCGCGAAGTGCGTCGCCCACATCACCGGAGTGCCGCCGTCGGACGGGACGACGGCGATGCCGACGGTGTCGAACGTCGCGGCGTTCCAGCCGGACATCCCGATCCAGCGGCCGGTCGGGTCGGCGACGACCTGGGTCAGGACGCCGAACCAGGACGGCTTCTTCACCTCGATGTTCCTCCCGGCCCGCTGGATCACGATCCGGTCGTCGCTCCCCGGAATCCACGCCCAGCCGTCCGGCAGCGTCGTGATGTCCACGATGTTGGTGTCCGGCAGCTCCAAGGCACGCTCCACCGCACCCGTCCGGACGTCGACCAGCGCGACGTGCTGGCCGTGGGTTCCGGTCGCGACGAGCACGGAGACCGAATCCCGCCAGAAAGCGCTGAAGACCCGGCCCGCTGTCTGCAGCGGTACCTCGGCGCCACCCGCGAAGGGCAAGATGGAGAGGTGCCGCTCGAGCGCGCCGCTCGCCGATGGCAGCGTGCGCCTCACGAGCAGCCGTGCGCCGTCCGGTGACACCGACGTGCTGACCGGCGTGGAGGCCTGCACCAAACGGCGCGAGTCCGGCAATCGCCCCTTCAACGCGTCGGCCAGGTCCTCCGCCCAGGCACCGTAGTCGTAGGTCCCCTGGTCGTAGGCGGCCGTCGAGCCGTCCGACGTGACGCTGAAGCTGGTGATGGCGCCCGTCAGCACCGTGTCCTGGCGGCGGGCCAGGCGCCCGCTCCCCGCATCGAATGCGATGCGGACGACGGAGAAGTCACCCGCCGAGCCCGCGCGGCCGAGCCACAGCGCGTCGGCGCTCGCGCGACCCGCGCAGGGGCACGAGTTGACCAGTCGATCGGCGACGCGGCCCCGGCGGTCCATGACCTGCCACGGGCCAGCGGAAGCCTGAGTAATCATGACCGCGATCCACCGCGATCCGGGAACGACCAGGATGTTCCCCAGCCCGAGGCCCGCCCCAGCGACGCGGATGCTGTCCCCCACCGCACCGTCGAGCGAGGTCACCCTGATCCAGAAGACTGAGTCGGACCGGAACTGCGGGCCGACGAGCAGTGAGTCACCGCCCGCGTTGAACGCCGCGGCGCCCGTGGTCAGGAACCGCGGTGTGCCGCCGAGGGCGGAGAGGAGGTAGACGCCCCAGCGCCCGCCGATGGTCGCGAGAGCCAGCAGGTTGCGGCGATCCGGGCTCCACCACAGGCCGTACGCCGCCGTAGCGCCGCCGAGGATCCGGCGCGTGGCCGTGCCGCCGACGTCCTGCACCTCGATGCCGTAGGTGCACCGACCCTCGACGCAGGTGCGGGAGAAGAAGGCCAGCTGCTTGCCGTCGGGCGAGAGCGTCGGGGCCTGGACGTTTCCGGTAAAGGTGAGCTGGACCCGGCCGGCGAGCGAGACTGCCGGCCCGCGGCCGGCGCCGAGCTGGGTCCTCATGATCCAGACACCGATCACCGCGAGGACGGCGACGCCGCCGATAGCCAGCAGCGCCGAGGACGACAGCTGCGGCCGGGTCGGCGCCGGCATCGCGGCCGCCGCGGAGCCCCGCGGGCGCAGCGCCGCCGCGAACTCCGCCGCGCTCGAAAACCGGTCCGCCGGCACCTTCGCCAGCGCCTTCGCCACCGCCGCGTCGATCGTGTCGGGGATCGTGTCCCGCACCGTCCTCAGGCGCGTGGGCCGCTCCGTCAGCAGCTTCGCGATCACCGCCTGCACCGTCGGCCCGGTCACCGGCGGCTCGCCCGCCAGCATCTCGTACAGCACCGCGCCCAGCGAGTAGACGTCGCTGCGCGCGTCGAGCGCCCGGTCGCCCGTGGCCTGCTCGGGGCTCATGTACTGCGGCGTCCCCAGGCTGAGGCCGGTCTCGGTCAGCCGCGAGCCGCCCGCCTCCCGGAGCGCCAGGGCGATCCCGAAGTCCGCGACGACGGCCTCGCCCTCGTGCAGCAGGATGTTCTCGGGCTTGATGTCCCGGTGCACCACGCCCTGCTTGTGCGCGTAGTCCAGCGCGCTCGCCACCTGGCGTGTGATGCTCAGGGCCTCGTCGATCCCCAGCTGCTGCTCCCGCTCGAGTTTCGCCCGGAGCGACTCCCCGCGCACCAGCGGCAGGACGTAGTAGAGGATCCCGTCGGCCGCGCCCGAGTCGATCAGCGTGAGGATGTGGGGGTGGTCCAGCTTGGCGGTGATGCTGATTTCCTTGAGGAAGCGCTCGGCACCCAGCACCGCGCTCAGGTCGGCGCGCAGCACCTTGAGCGCCACCTCGCGGTCGTGCTTGAGGTCGCGCGCCAGGTACACGGTCGCCATGCCCCCCGAGCCGATCTCGCGCTCGATGGCGTAGCGGTCGCTCAGGGCCGATGCGAGGCGGGCCGTATCTGGCATGGGGATCGGCGGCTAATCTAAACGGTGGAACGAGAGGGTGTTAGTGGGTTGTGGGGCCGTGCACCTCCACCACCCACGACCCACCAACCCCCAACCGCCGGTTCGGCTCCCCCGTCGCTCACCGCTCCCGGAACTCCGCCAGCGTCTGGAGATAGGACTCCGGCAACCCGATGTCGAACCGCCGCCCGTCGATCACCAGGCCCTGGAAGCCACCCTCCTGGCGGAGCCGGTCCAAGGCCGACGTCAGCTGGAACTCGCCCCGCTCGCGGACGTTGCCCCGGATGTGCTCCTCGAGGTACGCGAAGATCTGCGGGCCGACGACGTACTCGCCGAAGAAGGTGAGGTATTCCCCGTCGGGGAGCCCGGGCGCGCGGAGGTTGCCCCGCGCGTACTCCACGGTCGGCTTCTCGGCGAACTCGGTGACGTTGAGCAGCCGATCTCCCTCGATCCACACGCCGGTGGCGGTGCCGAAGTTCGCGATCTGGCTCTCCGGGGTGCGCCGCAGCCCCACCACGCTCGTGCCCGAGCGCTGGTAGGCGTCCAGCAGCTGGCGAGCGCAGGACGCCGGTCCGTCGGAGTGGTAGAGGTGGTCCCCCAGCATCAGCAGGAACGGCTCCTCGCCGATGGCCGGGCGCGCGCTGTACACCGCGTGGCCGAAGCCCTCCTGCGCGGTCTGGGTCACGAAGGTCACCCGGCGCCCGATCTCGAGCAGACGCTTCGCATACTCCTGGGCGGGCCGCGGCAGCTTGTTGAAGTTCTCGATCGAGACCTGGGTGCCGAAGAACGACTGGAAGCTCTCGAGATCCTGCTGCTGCACGACGATGACGACCTCCTCGATGCCGGCGTTCAGCGCCTCCTCCACGATGAGCAGGATCGCCGGCTTCGCCACGCCGTCGCGGTCGATGACCGGGAACAGCTCTTTCTTGGTCGCCTTGCTGGCCGGGAACAGGCGGGTGCCGAAGCCCGCGGCCGGGATCAGCGCCTTGCGGACCTTGGGGCCGGTGCCCACCGTGAGCGTCAGGCAGCTGACGTCGAAGTCGCGCTCGAGGATCGCGATCGCGGCCTGCTGGTCGGCCGCGCTCCGTGCGACGAACTGCGCCGAGCCGTCGCCCTGCGAGCCGACGCCCTTGCCACCCCACACGTGGGGCCGCAGCGCGGCGTGGCCGAGCACGCGGTGCAGCACCGGCGCCGTCAGCTCGTCCGGGCACGCGGGCGCCGCGTAGCGGTCGAACGCGGCTTGCGCCTCCGTCATCAGGGCCCCCAGCCGCTGCGCGTCGCCGGCCGTGAGGGCGGCGACGGCCTGCTGGACGACGCGCCGGTTCACGGGCCCGAGCAGCTCCTGCACGCCGCGCTCCACCGGGTTCTCGGCGAACGGGTAGCAGCGGTTGAGGTGTTTCAGGATCGCAAGGGTGTCCTTCTTCGCATGCAGGTCCACGATCACGAAGTGTAGCTCGCGGGCCGGCCGGATCTCGGTCGTCTCGATCCGGTCGCCGTCGAACTCCATCACCACCGCCCGGTCGCCGAACGCGCAGCCCTGGTCCATCCGGCCGCAGCGCGAGGGCGTCGTGATCTCGCCCTGGTAGGCCAGCTCCATCTCCCCCCGCACCGTCAGGTGCAGGTCGTACACGCGGTTGAAGGCCCGCGCCGTGAGCACGCTGATGGCCGCGCTGGAGGAAAGACCCTTCTTGATCGGCAGGTCGGTCTTCGTGTTGCGGAGGACCAGGCCGCGCACCCGGTACTGCGTGACGACCTGGTACGCGACGCCGGCCGCGTAGCTGAAGAACCCGCCGGTCTGGGCCTCCGCGAGCAGCGCCCTCGGCTCGAGCGGGATTTCCCGCGGCCCCACGACCGTGCCGTCCGGCATCGTGGAGGTGAGCACCAGGGCGGTCGGGTGCGGCTCGACCTCGGCGTGGATGCCCTGGTTGGTGCCGCAGATGAGGGTGTAGCCCTGCTCGATCTCGGCGTTGATGCGGCGGTAGCCGCCCGCCCAGTCCGAGTGCTCGCCGAACAGGCAGATGCGGCCGGGCACGAAGATCCTCATCCGGAACGTCCCCTCAGTCCAGGAACGGCGACTTGCGCGACGACGGGCGTCGCGGCCGGGCCGCGTCCAGCAGCCGCTGCAGCTCCTCGACGCTCAGCTCGTAGGGATCGGTCTCGTAGCCCGGCGAGGCGCCGCTGCGGCTCGGCCCCGGGTTGCCCTCGATGGGATCGAACTGCCATTCGGTGCGGCCGGGGATGATCTCCCACCGCTCACCGTCGCGATCGGCAAACGTGCGTCGGGCCATGGGTGATGTTGGTGGGTTGCAGGTCGTGGGTGGTGGGAAAGACGGATGCGCCTTTCCCCCCACCTCCCACCCACAACCTACCAACGTCTTCCTCCTAGTGGAGCCACCGCCTCAGGAACTCGTCCCCCGCCTGCTGAATCAGCATGAAGCTCTCGAGGTTGTACGCCGCCCCGTGGCGGCCGGGCGGGTAGATCCTGAGGCTCGCGTCCACCCCCGCGTTGGTCAACGCGGTCAGCAGCTGCATCGTGTTCTGCGGGTGGACGTTGTCGTCCATCATCGAGTGGATCACCAGCAGGTGGTGGTCCTTCAGGCTGTCGGCGAACGGCATCACCGCGCTGCTGTCGTAGCCCGCGACGTTGTCCTCCAGCAGCCCCATGTAGCGCTCGGTGTAGATCGCGTCGTACAGCCGCCACGACGTCCCCGGCGAGTTCGCGATCCCCACGGGGAAGAGCTTCGGGTACATCGCCATCGTGTACAGCGTGCTGTAGCCGCCGTAGCTCGTGCCGATGATGGCGATGTGGGTACTGTCCACGTACGGGAGCCGCGACAGCCAGCGCGCCGCCTCGGCGAAGTCGTGCGCCTCCCACCGGCCGAGGTGGTGGAAGACGATCTTCTCGAACGCGCTCCCGTAGTTGTTGGTGCCGCGGTTGTTCAGCCCGACGACGAGATAGCCCTCCTGCGCGTACCACTGGTCCAGGCCGCTGGTGCTGAACGCGTCGTACACCTGCTGCGAGCCCGGGCCGCCGTAGACCGCGAAGATCACGGGGTAGCGCCGGGTCGAGTCGAAGTCCACCGGCTTGACGATGGACCCGTCGAGGCGCTGGCCGTCGGAGGCGGTGAAGGTGAAGATCTCGGTGGGCGCATAGGCGTGCGTCCCGAGCCACTCCGTCACGCCCGCGTTGTCCTCCAGCTTCCGCAGCATCCTGCCGCCCGTGGCCCACAGCTCGATCTGCCGGGGCTGCCGCAGGTTCGACCACCGGTCGATGTAGTACCGGGCGTCCGGCGACATGTCGATGCCGTGGGTGCCCTCGGTGGTCGTGAGGCGCCGTTGGCCCGTGCCGTCGAACTTGACCGCGTAGAGCTGCCGCTGCAGCGGCGAGACCTGGGTCGAGGTGTAGTAGATCATCCGCGCCTGCGGATCGATCCCCGCGATGCGCGTCACGCTCCAGGCGCCGCGCGTCACCTGGTTGAGCAGCCGGCCCGCGTAGTCGTAGCGGTACACGTGCTGCCAGCCGTCGCGGTCGGAGATCCAGAAGAACTCCTTGAGGCCCTCCGGGAACGACAGCATGTCCGGGATGCCGGCGTAGAAATCGTAGACGTCGATCCAGGTCTTCGACGAGTCGGCGAACACCAGGCGCCGCCCGCCGGTCCGCACGTCGAAGAAGAACAGCTTCATCACGTTCTGCGGGCGGTTGAGGGTGACGACGGCGAGGGTGTCGGGCGCGCTCGTCCAGTACATGCGGGGCACGTAGAAGTCGCCGCGCTCGCCGGTGTCGAGCCACACGCGGCTCCCCGAGCCGACGGCGACCACGCCGACCTTGACCCGGGTGATCGAGTCCCCGGGCTGCGGGATGCGGATCTTCTCCCAGGCCGGGTGAGCGCCGGAGTAGTCCGACAGCTGGATCACCGGCTCCGCGCTCTCGTCCACCTGCCAGTAGGCGATGTAGCGGCTGTCCGGCGACCAGCTCCAGCCCTGGTTGATGCCGAACTCCTCCTCGTACATCCAGTCGAAGTGGCCGTTGTAGACCAGCTCGGTCGCGTCGCTGGTCAGGCGCGTTTCCTTGTGCTGCGCCAGGTCGTAGGCGAACAGGTCGCCGCCGCGCTCGTAGCCGAGCATCGCGCCGTCCGGCGACAGCTCCGCGGTGCGCGCGCCGCTGGCCGCGAGCTGCATGGCGTGGTCGGCGAAGGTGTAGACGTAGTAGTCCGCGGTCCCGGAGCGGCGGTAGATCGGCTGGAAGTGCGTCTGGAACACCAGGTGCTTCGAGTCGCGCGCGAACTGGAACGACTGGTAGGCGAACGGCTCCGACCCGCCGGGGAACGTCAGGCCCCGCGCCCGGAACAGGAGCGTGTCCTTGCCGGTGGCCGGGTCCGTCGCCCGGATCTCGCTGCCGGAGTCCGTCCGGGCGATGTACGAGTAGCGCCGGCCGCCGTCGATCCAGTTGACGTTCTGGGGACCGGGGCGCCCGCCGAGCGCGCGGCTGGTGGCGATCCAGTCGCTGAGGGCGTGCATGTGGGTCTTCTGAGCGACGCCGACCTGGGGTGCCAGGAGCAGCGCGAGCGCGAGCGGAGCAATTCGCATGGGGCTCAACCGGTTGTGGGGTGTGGGTGGTCGGTTGTGGGTTGTGGGAAAGGCGGTGGGCGATGCCGCATCACTGCAACCGGCAACCCACCACCTGCTAACGCCGTTCGATCAGCCACAGGTCCGGACGATCATCATACACGATGCACGCCCCGGAGCGGGCGTCGCGCGAGAACGTCAGCGAGTTCTGGTCGCAGGCCACCGGGAGCGCGGCGAAGCGCTGCAGCGCGCCGCCCTTCTCGGGAAGCCGCCACAGCTCCGGCGTCGCGACGCCGACGGCCCGGGCGACGTAGATGAAACCGTCGGGCGCCCAGCGCTCGACCGTGACCCGCACCGAATCCACCGCGCTGACCGCGCCCATGAACCGCAACGCGCCGTCCGTCAGCTGCAGGGCGTAGGCCCGGGTCGCCGAGCCGCGCGTCATCAGCACCAGTTCGGCGCGGCCGTCGGGCGAGAGCGTCGCGCTCGCCAGCGCCCCGAGCGAATCGGCCAGCGGGAACCGGCGCAGCGTCCGCCCGGTCGAGTCCACGACCGCGAAGCCGTGAAAGTCGATCTGCTCGGCGAGCGCCGTGCCGTCGGGCCGCCAGCCGACGACCACCAGGCCGGGATCCGGGGACAGGGTGCGCACCCGTCCCGTCCCCAGCTCGGCGATCTGCTGCGTGATGTGCCCGGCGCCCGCGCTCGCCAGGACCAGCACGGAGAGCCGCTGCTGGTCCGGCAGCCACCGCACCAGTTGCCGGGTACCGGAGTCGGCCGTGACGGGACGCTCCTCGCCGCCCGCGAACGGGACGGCGTAGACGTTGCCTCCCCACGCGTCCTGCTTGACGTAGGCGACGGCCCGGCCGTCGGGCGCGATGGACGGACCGATGTACCAGGTCGAGCTGTGCGACAGGCGCCGCGCCGCTCCGCCGACGGCGAACGACCAGACGTCCGAGGTGCGGCCGGCATCGCCGATCACGTGGCCGGTCGGCGTCCTGGCGAAGCCGGTCCACTCGTCCTGGCGGATACCCCCCAGGTATTCGACGGGGCGGCCGGTGAAGTGACCGGACCGGCTGACGCCGATCAGCACCAGGCGGCCAAGGGACTGGGCCCCCAGCTCGAAGACCATGACGTGCCGGCCGTCAATGTCCCATCCGCCGCCGCCGAGCGTGCTCAGCGAATCGAGAACGACGCCCCGGCGGCTCGCGATTCCTTGATAGAAGGTGCTGCCGTGAAAGCCCGCGAACGCGATGAGGTCGTTGTCGGGATTCCAGTCGAGAGCGCTCAGGACCCAGCCGCCGTCTCCGATCACGACGCTGTCCCGCACCTCGCCCGTGGCGATGTCGGCGAGCGAGATCGCGCGCCGGCCGCGGCTGGTGAACGCCACCGTGCGGTCGTTCGCAAAGGCGAACAGGTCGGCGCCGTCGGCGACCTTGCGCGCGAGGCCTCCGGCCCGCGGAACGGCATAGAGCCCGGGCTCGCCCGAGGCGGGGCGCATCGTCAGCAGGAGCGTGGCCCCGTCGGGGCTCCACGCGGCCTGGCTCATCTCCTTGGCGCCGGCGACCACCACGCTCGGTGTCCCCCGCGGCAGCTCCTGGGCGACGAGGTCGCCCTCGCAGTTCCCGCCGACCGTCCGGCAACGCCCCCGGATGAAGGCGAGCCAGTGCCCGTCGCGCGTGACGGACGGCGCGCTCGCGTCTCCGGTGAAGGTGAGCCGGGTGCGCGTCTCCGGCGGCGCCACCGGCGCGCGGAACAGCACGTGCCCGGCCGCCAGGCCCACGAGGATGCCGGAGGCCAGCAGCGCCGCGCGGGCCCACGGGCGCCGGGCGGCACGCCGCGCTGCCGGCGCCGACGCGAACCGGCCGGTCGCGGTCGCCGGCCCCTCGAGCGCCTTGGCGAATTCGGCCGCGCTGGCGAACCGGTCGGCCGGCAGCTTCTCGAGCGCACGGTGCACCGCCTCGGCGACGTGCGGAGAGAGCCTGGGGCGCCGGCTCGCGATGTCGCGCGGTTCCTCAGTCACGACGGCCGCGATGATCGCCTGCGCCGTGGATCCCGTGTGCGGCGGGTCACCGCTCAGCATCTCGTACAGCACGGCGCCAAGCGCGTAGATGTCGCTCCGCGCGTCGATCTGCCGGTCGCCGGTCGCCTGCTCGGGGCTCATGTAGTACGGCGTGCCGAGCGAGAGCCCGGTTTCCGTCATGCGCTTGCCGCCCGCCTGGCTCACCGCGAGCGCGATGCCGAAGTCGGTGACCAGCGCGGTGCCGTCCTGCAGCAGGATGTTCTCGGGCTTGATGTCGCGGTGGATCACGCCCTGGCGGTGCGCGTAGTCGAGCGCGCTGGCCACTTCCCTCGCGAGGCGCACGGCCTCCTCGATCGGCAGCTGCTTCTCGCGGCTGAGGCGGTCCCGCAGCGACTCGCCCTGCACGAAGGGCATCACGTAGAACAGCAGCCCGTCGGCGCTGCCCGAATCGTACAGCGGCAGGATGTGCGGGTGCTGGAGATTGGCGGTGACGCGGATCTCGTTGAGGAACCGCTCGGCGCCCACGATGGCGGAGAGGTCGGGGCGCAGCACCTTCACGGCCACGCGGCGCTGGTGCCGCAGGTCCTCGCCGAGGTAGACCGTCGCCATCCCGCCCTTGCCGATCTCCTTCTCGAGTCGGTAGGTCTGCGCGAGGGCGGCGGTGAGGCGGTCGAGGTCGGTCATGGCCGGGCCCGGGCAAGATAACGTGCCCGGGCCCGGCGGATTAGAGGCCCCGTGACCGGCGAGCGGCCGCGACCCGGGTCAGCGGCCGTTGCCCTGCGGGTGCACCCGGTCGGGCGCCGGCGGCTGCGGCTTGAGCCGCACCGGATGCTCCCCGAGCAGCCGCAACGCCTCGGCGACGCCGCGCTCGAGCTGTACGTCGTGCCCGACGAGCTGCTGCGCCGGGTCGTCCTCCACCTCGATGTCCGGCGCCACGCCCTGGTTCTCCACGTCCCACTGCCCGTCCGGATTGTAGAAGCCGGTGCTCGGCGCGCTGATGAAGCCGCCGTCGATCAGCTCCGGCTCGCCGCCCCAGCCCACCAGCCCGCCCCAGGTGCGCGTGCCGATCAGCGGCCCGATCTTGAGCTGGCGGAACATGTAGGGGAACATGTCGCCGCCCGAGCCGCTCATCTCGTTGATGAGGAGCACCTTCGGGCCCCAGATCGCCGCGGCCGGGGCCGTGACCGCGTTGTAGCGGTCGCCGAGCCGCTGGTTGAAGTAGCCGTGCAGCTGGCGGCTCATGATGTCCACCATGTAGTCGGCGATGCTGCCGCCGTGATTGAACCGCTCGTCAATCACGGCTCCCTGCTTCTGCTGCTGGGCGAAGTAGTAGCGGTTGAAGCTCGCGTACCCGCCGCCGCCGGTGTTGGGGACGTAGACGTAGGCGAGCCGGCCGCCGGAGAGCGAATCCACCAGCCGCCGGTTCGACTCGACCCAGGCGCGGGTCCGCAGGCCGCCCTCGTTGGCGACCGGCACCACCGTGACGGTACGCGCGCCGTCCGCGACCGGACGGGCGTTGACCCTGAGCTGCACCTGCTTCCCCACCGTGCCCACGAACGCCGCGTATGGGTTCTCCGGCGGCGCGAGGTCGCGGCCGTTCACCGCGAGGATGTAGTCGCCCTCGCGCACGTCCACCCCGGGCGCCGACAGCGGCGCGCGCAGCTCCGGGTTCCAGTTCTCGCCGGTGTAGATGCGCTTGATGCGGTAGCGGCCGTCGGCCACCTCGAGGTCGGCACCGAGCAGACCGGCGGGCAGCGCGTCGGCGGTCGGCAGGTCGCCGCCGCCCACGAAGCTGTGGCCGATGGTGAGCTCCGCCTGCATCTCGGACAGCAGCCGGGTGAGGTCGGCGCGATGGCGCACGTACGGAAGCAGCGCTTCGTACTTGCGGCGGATGGCCGGCCAGTCGGCGCCGTGCAGGTTGGCGACGTAGAGGAAGTCGCGCTCGATGCGCCACGCCTCGGTGAACATCTGCCGCCACTCGGCCGGCGGATCCACGTCGATCTTGAGGTCCGACGTCGCGAGCACGCCCTTGTCGGGCGCGGGCGCCGGCCCCGTAGCGTCCACCACGGCCCAGTGGCCGTTGGGCCGCGAACCGCCGCCCTCGCCTCCACCGGCGCCGGCTCCCTGGTAGAGCAGCTTCTTGCCGTCGCGCGAGACCGCGTACTCCTCGGCCGCGGCCGCAAGGAAGTCGATCGCCTTGCGGTCCTTCAGGTCGTAGCGGTGCAGCACGTCGGCGTGATGGGGCACGCGCTCCAGGTAGAACCACTGGCCCGCCCCGCCCGCGCGCAGGCCGACGTAGTCGCGGCTCGGCACGTCGAGCGCCAGGATGCGCTGCGACAACCCGTCGAAGTCGATGCGCACGGTGGCCGAGTCGCGGCTCGGTGCCACCGGGGCCGATCCGGCGTCGCGGGCGCCGGCCGTGGCGCGCCCGCCGCGCCGCGCGCCGCTGTCGGGCTTCGCCGCCCGGGCCGTGTCGGCCGGCTCGTCGCCGGACTCGGGGAGCAGCGGCGAGGGGTCCGCCTTGGAGAGCACCGCGAGGTACACGCCGCGCTGCACCGGGCGGTCGTAGCTGCTCATGTCCAGCCAGCCACTGTTGAGTGCGAAGTCGGTCGAGGCGAGGAACAGCAGGTACTTCCCGCTGCGGTCCCAGGCCGGGCTGATGGCGTCCGAGAGACCGTCGGTCAGCTGGTGCACTGCGCGGTCCTCGACGCCGTAGGCGAACACGGCGTGGAACTGCGACCCGACGAGCCGCTTGGTGTAGGCGATCCACCGGGAGTCCGGCGACCACGCCGGCGCCATGTCGCGGTCCGGCCAGGTGTAGTTGTCCTGGTCCACCTTCGTCTGCCGGCCGCTCGCCAGGTCGAGCACCCACAGGTTCATCGCCGCGTCCGTGAAGAGCATCAGCTTGCCGTCCGGCGACCAGGCCGGCGCGTAGTAGTAGTTGGGATGGTCCAGGGCGTAGGCGCGCGGCGCGGTGAGCCCGTCCTGGTCGCTCACCATCAGCTGGTACTCGCCGGAGGCGTCGCTGAACCACGCGATCTGCTTTCCGTCCGGCGACCAGACCGGCGTGCGGTCCGCCACGCCGGAGGAGCGGGTCAGGTTGCGCCACGTCCCCTTGTCGGCCGGGATCGTAAGCACGTCGCCGCGGGCCTCGAACAGCGCCCGCACGCCGGTGGGTGAAAGCTGCGGCGCGGTGAGCGCCTTCGACACGTCCGCCGCGTGCGGCATCGCCCACGGGAAGTCGCCCGTGACGCGGATGTCGAGCCTGGTGTCGGTCCCGCTCGCCGGATCGTACAGGTGGACGTCGCCCGCCTGCTCGTAGGCCACCACGCCGTCGCCAGCGCTGACGCTCTCGACTTCGAAGTCACGGTAGTGCGTGACCTGCTTCACCGTGCCGGCGTCGGCGTCCCAGGCCCAGACGTTGTTGACCCAGTCGCGGTCCGAGATGAAGTAGACCGTGCGGCCGAGCCAGACCGGCTGCTGATCGCGGCTGTCGGTCCAGGGGAGCTTCCGCACCGTGTGGCTCTGGAGGTCGAGAACGCGGATGGGCTGGTTCTGGCCGCCGCGGTAGTTGCGCATCTCCGATTCCCACGGGCGCACCAGCTGGTACGCGATGGACCGGCCGTCGGGCGAGATGGCGCCCGCCTGGGCGCGCGGCACGGGCAGCGGCTCGGGCAGGCCGCCCTCGGGCGCGATGCTCCACAGCCGCGGCTCGGCGTCCGGCACGCCGGTGCGCGAGGAGACGAAGACGATCCGCTTGCCGTCCGGCGTCCAGCCGCGGACCTCGTCCGCCCCCGGGTGCCACGTCAGGCGGCGCGGCGTGCCGCTGTCCACCCCGACCACGAACACATCCGGATTGCCGCCGTACTCGCCGGTGAACGCGAGCCACTTCCCGTCGGGCGAGAAGTGCGGGTCGCGCTCCACCGTGGGCGAGCTGGTGACGCGGCGCGCGTCGCCGCCCGCGCGCGGCGCCAGCCAGATGTCGCCGGCGTAGGCGAAGGCGACGTAACGCGCGCTGACGTCGGGCTGGTGCAGCAGGCGCGTGGCCTGGGCCGACAGCGGGGACGGAATGCTCACGACGGCGAACGCGGCGGCGAGCAGGAAGGGGCGTGGCGTCATGCTGGACTCCAGCGGAGGTGCGGGCGGCCGTCGACCGCACCCGCGAGGGTGCCGTTGACGGCCGCGACGAGTCACGGTCGTGGTGCGGCGGCTAAGATGCGCGGTTTCGGCGGTGGGCGCGAGGGCGCCGCGCGGCGGGGGCGGCCGCCAGGCGGTCGGGCGCGTCGCTCACCGTTTCTCGACCTCCATGACGTACACGTCGGCCTGGCGGTCTTCCATCGTGAAGTAGATGCGGCCTCCTCCGACGGTGACCTCGGGCCGGTAGCTGGGATGGGTCGGGTCGTCGAAGCGCACCAGCAGACTGGGGGCGCCGCCCGACACGGGCACGGACCAGACGAAGGCGTTCCCCCGCGCATCGTGACTCTTGTAGTAGATGGTCCTGCCGTCGGCGCTCCAGCTCGGCACCTCAGGGAACGCGCCGATGCGCGCCGGGTCCACCAGGATCCGCTCCGGTCCGGAATCCACCGGAAGCAGCGCGATGACGCCGCCCAGCTGAGCATGGCTGAATACCAACCACCGTCCGTCGGGCGAGTAGTCGGGCCAATACCCGGAGGCGAGGCGGGCGACCGGTGCCGCCCAGGTCCCGTCGGACCGGCGGCGGGCGATCCAGATGCCTCCCGGAGGATTCAGGTCCCCGAACACCAGGGCCCGCCCGTCCGGGCTCCAGTGCGCGACCGCCTCCTGTCGGGGCGAGGCGGTGACCTGCTGCGCGGCGCCGCCGTCCAGCGGCTGCACGTAGATGTCGCGCGATCCCGTGCGCCAGGAATGAAACGCGAAATCGCGGCCGTCGGGCGAGAGCGCGGGAGCGTAGTCGTCGTAGGAGTCGTTGGTCAGCCGCTCCGGCGCGCCGTGCGGCAGGGCGACCCGGTACGCCTGGCCCTTGCCGGTCAGGTCCGAGTGGTACAGCAGCCACCGCCCGTCGCGCGTGACGTACGGCTCCTCGATGACCTGGTCGCCGCTCGTGACCTGCTCGGCGCCCGCCGCCGAGACCGGCGGGTGCGCGGGAAACGGCAACGACCAGACGTTGCTGCTGGCCGCGAAGGGCGCATACGCGAGCCGTGAGCCGTCGGCCGAGAGCGCGATGGACTGGGCCCCGAGGCCCGTCGTGAGGCGCAGCGCCGCGCCGCGGGCCCGGCCTCCCGCCGTGAGGCGCTGGGCGAAGATGTCCCTCGGCCCGTCCCGGTCGGAGACGAAGTACAGCCAGCTCCCGTCGGGCGACCACACCGGGCTCTGGTTGAGGGACGTGCTGTCGGTCGCGGTCACCGTGGCGCCGTCCTTCACGCGCACCACGACGATGCGGCTCGGGGAGAGGTTGGCGAAGACGATCCCCGGCTCCAGGTAGTACGCGTTGCCCGAGGCGCACGCGATGAG
>Ga0335079_10005427_pt1 | contig 14591 bp, 16 predicted proteins | sample Lox_Sample_33_FD_206719 | JGI IMG/M metagenome (GOLD analysis project Ga0335079, IMG submission 206719) | Soil microbial communities from Loxahatchee National Wildlife Refuge, Florida, United States - Lox_Sample_3.3 | ecosystem: Environmental > Terrestrial > Soil > Wetlands | place: USA...
TCGGTGACCGCGGCCATCAGGAGTTCTCCTCTGGGTCCGGTTCCGGAATCGGACGGCCCAACAGCGCCGCCACTTTTTTTTGGACGTCGATGATGATGTGGGCCTTACGCAGATCTTCGGTGAGGCGCGCATTCTGATGTTGCAGCTTAAGATTTTCTTCTTGCAGTGGATTGCGCTTGGATTTCGGCCCGCGCTTCCGTGGAGTCAACGCTTCCAGAATGCCGTTGGCCCGCTCGCGCCGCCAATAAGCCAGCAGCGACGAGTACAGTCCTTCGCGGCGGAGCAGAGCGCCAACGCCTCCGGGTGTGGTGGCAACCGCTTCGGCTTCTTGCAAGATACGTTGTTTGTACTCCGCAGTGAAGGTGCGGCGTTTAGGTCTGGCAACTACTTCGGAATCAAGCGGCGCGACCGACCGGGAGCCGGCCGCCGCTTTGGCTGCCGCTGCACTGCGCTGCGGCTCGCTTCGCTCGCCTTCGCTCCGTTCCGCGCCAGCCAAAGCCCCTGGGGGAAGAACAACACCAAGAGAATTCCCGTTCATCTCTTCCTTTTTCTTTCTCGCCCTGCTCATTAATCAAGAGTACTAAAACGGTCTCAGGAATGTTGGCACGGAGGGCTCATGGAAGGAGTTGTCACTCGCAAATCCGTATCGGGTTCTTTCGAGAGTGCTCTCTTGCGACGAAGTGGCCCTCGAGGTGATGGCCGTTTAAATCGATTTCATATTTGCCGGAGATGCGTTTTGGCACTGGCTTTGTTGCGTCCTCTGTGTCCCAGGCGTCAATCCATACTCTTCCCTTAGCTATAGATTTGCACTTGCCGTCAGGCACGCAACCATCGGGAAGTACAATAGCGTACGACCACTTTCCTTGCCCAATGTAATAGTTTCCCATCGTGCCAGGTGGAAAGCCCATACTTAAAAATAAGACGAGCTTCCCGGGCGCGTCAGCTATATTGCTTAGAAATAAACCGACACCGTCGCAGTACACCTCGAAGCGGCCGGTGGCGTCAGGCGCAGATGCAGATGAGGGAAAAACCGCGAGAAAAAGTGCGCTGAGGCTAACACAGAGATATCTTCGTCGATTGAAGGTGTTCATGATGCGAGTCTAGAGCGGAACTGGTCGACTTAGAAATATATACGAACTCTTGCCCCAGTGCCTGGTAAGTCAGAAAATCGAAAACTGAGGTATCAGTACGCATTCTTGACGGTTTGCCCGTTAACCACGATTTGAGTCGCTACCTGTCACAATTGACAGTTGTTCGCGCTGGGAATCTTGCCAAAACTGCCGGACACGAGCGGGGGTCGTCATGGAAGTCACGCGAAGAGAATTGTTCAAGTGTTCAGCAAGCCGAAGAACGCCCGTGAAGAAGGCAGGCTTATCAGCCTTTGCCGATTGAAAGGACTAAAAATGAAATTGGCTGTAGATAATCTCAAGGTGCTCGTCTGTGTTATTGGCCTAGCCGTGGCGTCATTTGCAGAACCTTTGAATGCGCAGGAGAAGTCCAGCAAAGCAGGATTCTCTTTTGATGTGTACGGTGATTCACGGTCGATGATGTATCTGCCATACAAACAGAGTGAAGAAGCGGAAGCACGTCAATTGATGGTGGACATGTTTGAACTGGTGCTGCCAGCAAAAGTAGCGGATGCGGTCGTACAAAAGGATGTCAAGCTGACCTACGACCCGTCCAACAACGAATTGGTGCAGCTTATGATGCCGTTCATGACTGCGAGCGAAGTAACCACATTAACGTTGGACAAGGGTTGGGTCACAGAGGCTTCGGTCGAGGACGTGAAATTAATGCCGGGCGTCCGCCATGTGATGTTCCGGCTGCAAGGTGGCGACTGGGTTGCCCGTGAAGTAGTGAAGGACATCAAGGGTGGTAATGCAGAGTTTCTTCTCAGCACCGGCGACCTTGTGTGGTGGGGCAAGCAAGGCAACAAACCGTCCGAGAATCCCTATTGGAAGTTGGTGAACGAAGACGTATTGAAGCAGTTGCCGCACCCAGATAAAGAGATGAGAGCCGCCGGTTTGGATGGGCGCGTTTTTCCCGCCGTTGGCAATCACGAAGTGTGGGACGACTCCGACGTGGAAGGCTTGCTGCAATCGTTCCCATACTTGAAAAAGTTTGGAGTCACTGACAAACAACTGATTTACAAGTTTGATTTTGAAGGGGTACGTTTCATCTTTCTGTGGACCGGCAAATACGACTATCGCGACCCCACCGGCTGGGGCGCGACGCGCCCTGCCTACGAAGAACAAATGAAACAACTCAAGTCGTGGCTGGATGAGGCCAAGACAAAGGGCACGAAAAAGGTGTTCATCACGTTTCATGCTCCGGCGTTCTGTCGCTCGGGCATGGGACCAATTCCTGAGGAGCAGAATCCACATAAGACGATTGCGGCGTACGCGAAGGATTTGGACATCGTGGTGTTCAATGGACACGTGCACACGACCGAAGCCTACCAAGTGGATGGCGTGAAGTATTTTGTGCTCGGCGGCGGAGGCGCGGAGCAAGACCCAATCCTGCCCGGCAGAACACACAACAAGGTTCCCGATGGTTATCCGCTGGACCAGTACTGGAAGGGTGAAGCCCCCAAAGAGGACTACAACTACTTGCACGTGGAAGTGAAACCCGGACAGCCGACGAAGTTCACCATCAATCGTTTCCGGCCATGGTCAGCTGAGCCGTTCGCAACTGTGGAACTATTTGCCGCTTCCAAATAAGGACACGGCTCGATGCCATTCAAGTTCGTGCTTCCGTTGCCACGATTCGTGTTTCATCCGCTTACATCAGGAACCATCGCGGCCATCCATATCTATCTAGCCTACGGTCACCTTGCCATGCTGGCGACGGGCCACGTCGAGTGGGTACACATGTGGAAGGGCTTCGGCGCGCTGTTCGGTGCATACGTATTCGCGGCACTCGCGTCACGCCGCATCCCCACATTCGTGCAGCACGCCCGTCCAGTATCAAACTGCGTTTCCGAGCAGGGGCGGCTGCATATCCCTGAGAACTTCTTTCGGTCATGAATGGGATTGCATTTTCCCCCTAAGCCCTGTGTAGTCCACGCAATATAAAAGGGCGCCCCTTGTGGAGTAGGGTTTTGAGTGCTAGCTCAACCGCTCCAGAGGAGGAACGCCCTTATGACTAGTGCTAAATATATCGGCATGGATGTACACAAGGAAAGCATTTCGATTGCCGTGCTGAACTCCGTCGGCAAAGTGGTGATGGAATGCGTCATCGAGACCAAGGCCAGCGTGATTCTGCAGTTTTTGAACGGACTGAGCGGAGACTTGCACGTTACGTTTGAGGAAGGAACCGCAGCTGCCTGGCTGTATGACCTGCTGAAGCCGCACGTCACGCGATTGGTAGTGTGCAATCCACGTCGGAATGCCTTGTTGAAGGTTGGCAACAAGAGTGACCGCATCGACGCGCAGAAATTGGCCGAACTGCTGCGTGGCAACCAACTCCAGCCGGTCTACCACGGCGAGCACGGCCTACGTACTCTGAAGGAGTTGGTGCGCAGTTATCTGACCGTCAGCAAAGATCTCGCCCGGGTGATGACCCGCGTGAAAGCGTTGTACCGCAGTTGGGGCATTCCCTGCAGTGGTACACAAGTTTACTCGCGGTTGTACCGGGTGACTTGGATCAGCAAGCTCACCGAACCGGGCGTTCGGCTGCGGGCAGCGTTTTACTTCCAGCAACTTGATGCGTTGCGGACATTGCGCCAGGAAGTGCGGCGGGAATTGTTGGCGGAGAGCAAGAAGCACAAGGTCTGGAAACGGCTCTGTGGGATTCCCTCGATTGGCCCGATCCGCGCGGCGGTGGCGCTGGGCATTTTGCAGACTCCGCACCGTTTTCGCACCAAGCGGCAGTTGTGGAGCATCAGTGGTTTTGCGATCGAGACGCGCAGCAGCGCCGATCACCGCCATGTCCACGGTCGACTGCAAAAAGTGAAGAAGAGAGTATCGATTCGCGGCTTGAATCAAAATCACAATCACGATCTGAAAAATCTGTTCAAAGGAGCGGCGGTTGTTGCCTCAACGAAGCCTGGCCCGTTCCAAGAGTTCTACGAAGCATTGCTGGCCAAGGGCATGCGGCCGGAGATGGCGCGACTGACCTTGGCAAGAAAGATTGCCACCATCGTGTTGATCGTGTGGAAGAGAGGAGTAAACTTCGACGCCCAATATCTGAAACCACAAACAGTTTGAGTGTCTCTGATCGAGCCCGTTCCATCACTGGATTTCTCCGGCGGTGGCCTTCGGTTCTCGAGACACTCAGGTTCGAGAGTGAGTCTCAACCGATTTGCTAGGCGCAGCGTACCTCGGTCGTGCAGTCTCCCGGTCCACCCTAGGCCCTCTCGGATAACCTGAAAAAGCGATGGGCCACGAGTCCCAAATAGAACCATGGTCGCCAACTTGACCACCGTTCTGCCTTACTGGTTTCGGAACTGACAGGCTTCGTTGCCGACGAGCAATGAAAACCGCTGGGGCACCGTGCCCGGCAACCGAGTCTATGGTGCGGTTGGTCAGAACAGATCACACTTGATCAGTTGGGCTGTGAAGCAAGAAAGAATCCAGCCGGCGTGGATCTGTTTTTTCTTGACTTCTCCTTTTATAGAGCAAATCGGAAACTGACGTATCAGTACTCTGTGGGGAATATTTAGGAGTATCTGCTAGAACTCCAGCACGGGGAAATTCAGCCTTTGTCTGACTTCGACCTAATCACACCGACACCAATCGCCTTCTGCTCGCGTTCAGGATATTTCAGTCGCGCTCTCTCAGCTTGCTCTCTCGTTTTGAATGGCTTTGACAAAGGCGTGAATTCCAGACCGATATATTTGTAAAGCAGCCACTGCTCGGTAATTTTGGGCATGGAATTTTATAGCACGGGTTGGGCATTGCCCTCCAGAAGCGACCGCGAAAACGAGCTGGTCCGCAAAGGTACGCTTATCAGGTCGCGCAAGTTGCTGATTTCAGTGGACGGGAAATCGCAGTGTGAGCTGGTCCCGAACGTACAGTTTTTTGACCACTGTCCGGGTCAGGGAGAACCGGGGCGGCGGTTTCCGCTCAAGGTTCGGAGAACCCAGCCCAGTCTTGATTGGGGACATCATGCGGTCGCAAGATTTCCTCACAGCGTTGGCCGAGCATAAAGTTCGTGAAGCCCTCGTCCGTTAGTGAAAACCGAGTAGCGTCAGAGTTGCTCAAGGATTTTCGTATTCTTCCAGCAATTTCTTCAACCTCACCGAGTCCTTTCGCGACAACATGCACGCGAGAAACAGCTTCGGCTCTTTGCCTGAGCAGGTTGAGAAAATGCTCTTCGGTTGCTCGCCACCCAACCGTCAATATTCTCTTTACTTTCGGCAACAACGCGGTTAGTTCATCAACCATCGCCTTCGGACATTCATACGTTTGCTTGGTTGTTACGGGAATTGCAATTGCGGGAAACGTGGGAGCTCCTTTAGCTTGGCCCGCGACATCGTTCGGGCTGAAAAGAAAGCTGTCGCTTAGACGAACGTCATCCCAGTGCTCAATGATTTGCAATAGAACTTGGTCCGAATTACCTGACATTTCAAACCGCGCGTCAGATTGGACTTTGTGCACCCAATCGAGTGACCCGTGCAGCTTGAAGACTTTGTAGATGGTCTGGTTCTTGGTGTAATCGTCGAGGCCAGTGATTGGCAGGTTGAACAGCCTTAGGGCATCTTCCAAAAGAGTGTCGTAGTTGAATGTTACGAGACAAACGGCACCGCCCGGGCCGTTTAATCGCTCAATTTCATCGAGGAGCGTTTTGTAATTTGTAATGCCTTGGGACACTTGGTGCCACTGTTGCTGGGCCGCGCTAAGTGCCTGATGAATGTAACACTGGACAGAGGCGAGTTGACGGCGCCTTCTTGGGTAATCTTGTGCCTGATTTCGCAAGGATTCGAGAACAGCTTCGAGATTGTTGTCTTTAAGGTGCCTGAGGGACGGGACGATTGGTGCACACTCAGGAAATCGCTCTAGTATGCCCGCGAACACGGGTCGGTCCTCGAATAATTCGTTTGCTAGTGGAGGACGACCGTGGTGATTGGATATGTCGGGATTTCGCAGGGGCTGCGTTCCCGGAGGATACGTGGGGCAAGAGTCGAACGAAGCACCAGCGCCGAAGACAACCATTAACATGAGCAGAGTATAACCGACCTTTGGAGTGAATAGGTCGTCGAGCGAGGTCGTACTGAAAAGCTCGTGGCCGTCGCGATGCATTCGGCATGCGGGCCACAAACTGCTTGCAGAATGCTACAGAACACCGAGAATCCAACCCTCAATCTCAGCTTGTTTGCGGTCGCACGGTTCAAGATGGGGGTTGAAATATCTTTCAAGACTTCCATCCGCATCCGCACCTTGCATCCATCTTACGATTGCGAACGCATCTTGCTGGTCTGGCGTTCGACCCGCGCTTGGGAATGTTCTGCTCCAAAGCGCAGGATAGACTTCCGCTGCCACCGAGCGATTCAGCGGCACATTCCACCCGTCGAACGGCCAGAAATGAACGCGGTCTTTAGAGTGGAGTCGAATATAGCGGAGCCACGGGATTCCTGCGTGCGTTGATTTCGCCACCGACCCTTGCACGTCGAAATGGAACACGGATTTGGCGGTTCGCGCTCGTAAATCGGTCACCCGTCTCCAGCGTGGATTGCCAGAGCGGGCCGCACCGTTTCCACTGCTGCCGTCACGGACAAAATCGATATAGATGTCTTCGTCAGTCGGCCAATGGCGCTGAAAATCATCGAGGAAATATGGCCAGTCGAGGGGCAACTCATGCTTCTCGAAGTATTGCAGCGGGAATGAGAATCCGTGGTCGATGCCGACGAGCGTCAGCGTTTCTTCTGCAAGCCTGTCAACTAGCCATTCGGCAATCCCCCTGCGAGTCCAATACTTGCGCGGACTGGGTGGCGGCGCGACTTCCTGCGGTGGGGACAAACGGTCGGCCGCGTAAACGCGCAAACCCTTAAGACTAGAAGAGGGTGTTTGAGCGCCCGAATAGTCGATACCGATGTAGCGTCCGAAGATAGGGTTCACGCGAGAGCGCCTAGCTCTGCATCCCACTTGGTCTTGAACTCGAAGAACTCCATCCTAATGGCAGCTTCGATGTCGAGGAAAATACTGATGGGTTTATGGTGGTCGTCCAAAGCTTGCAGTGCTTTTCTGGTTGATAGGTTCGGAACCTGATTTGTCAAACCGTAGGTGCTATTGATGTCGCCGTCCTCAATCACATGATTACAGCAGAAAAACGCGGCAGGAAGTATTCTGCCTATCTTTACGAAAAGGGCAAGCGGGTGCGCGGGCCACTTGGCACGCGAAGAAGTGGTGTGGCACTACGTCTGATTCACAAACTGGAAACCGCAATGGCTGAAGGGCGAGGCTCTGCGTTGTGGCCTGAGTTGCAGACACTGCTTCCGTTGAGCACCTACGAGAATTTCGCTGGCTACACGGGCGTGAAACCCAAACAAATGCCCAAATGGGAAGACTTGAAGGCTGGCTTCGCAGTGTTCAGGGAACAGCGCGTGAAGCTGGGGAAGCTGGCACAATCAACGTCAGACCGCTACGATTGCACCATTCGTGAGTTTGGCGAATTTCTGGCTGCTGAGAAAATCACTCTGCTTCAGGACATCAGCAGGCCACTTGTGGAACGCTTCAAGGTCTGGCGCGTGGAACGCATAAACGCGAGGAAGCATTCCCGTGGTGCCACGGGTCTGGTCCTTGATACTGCCATTCTGCACTGTTTGTTCTCATTCGCAGTCGAGAATGAACTGGTGCCGAAAAATCCAGTGCGCATGGAAGGCAGGCCGGGTGAGAACCCGCAGAACGGCGCAGAACCGTTCACAGCAGCACAGCTTTCCAAGATGCGTGAGCAGGCTGGCCCGGACCTGCTGATGTTTTTGCTTCTCCGATGGACAGGGCTGCGCGGTGTGGACGCAGTGAAGCTCACATGGTCTGAAGTTCATCTTGACCACAGGGAAATTGACCGTGTCACGCAGAAGCGCAAGAAGAGGGTCATCTTGCCTCTCCATGCAGAGCTTGTCTTCGTGTTGGAAGCAGAGCGCGAAAAGCTGAGACCGCAAACATCAGACCGTGTGCTACTCAATCCAGCCACGGGCACTGCAATGACGCGGCCAAGGCTCTACACACGGATGCTGGCACTGGGAAAGCGTGCTGGCGTTGCTGGTGCGCACCCTCACAGGTTCCGTGACACTCTGGCGGTAGACATGCTCACCCGTGGTGCTTCTCCCTACGATGTCGCGAAGATGCTCGGAGACACGATTGACACGGTGGAGAGGCACTACACGCCGTTCGTGAAGGAACTGCGTGACCGCGTGCGCAATTTTCTTGAGACTGGTACTGGTATCGAAGAATCTGCCAAAATGCCTTCAGAACCACGTCAGAACGCGCAAAGAAAGCCCAATTAGTAGCAAAACTCGAATAATAGAAGAAAACACGCCAAGGCTGGAGTGTGTTTGAAATAAGTTCTGAATAAGTGACGCAATTTCAGTGGAGAGTCTTGCCACAACCTTGCCACAATCACGGAGCACCTAAACCTAACTGCTTTTTCTTCAAATACTTTAGTGCGGGTGAGCCTGTAAGCCGGATTCTGTTCGCCGCACCACTTTGCAGCAGTGCGCCGCGACGATCATTCCTCTAGCCCCGCCCTCGCGGACGGGATCCAGCGACCTACCCGAGGGTTCCTCATCTGCAAATCTCGTGTAACGGCGGGTCTGTAGACCCGTCAGTCCTCACGCTTCACAGTGGAGCGCTTTCTTTCGAAGGCGCTCAGCGAGCCGGGCCGGCTCTCCCCTCCTATTTGGTCTTGCACCGCGCGGGGTTTGCCTTGCCGCCGCCATTACTGACGGCGCGGTGGGCTCTTACCCCACCTTTTCACCCTTACCGACGTGCGTACCATTCGTCGACATCCCGAAGGTTTTCCTCCAGGCTATCACCGGGTTCCGCTCCGCTGGCGGTTTATTCTCTGTGGCACTTTCCGTGAACCGTAGCATAGGCTTTAGCCTGTGCCGTCTTTTTCGTCGCACGGCGCACAGACTCAAGTCTATGCTACAGCTCCCCTGGCGTTACCAGGCGCGTCGCCCTTTACCCCGAGGCCTCCCGGCCGAAGGGTACTCTTCGTTCTTCACGAAGTGGTGTCCGGACTTTCCTCCCGCTTGCCCTGAGGCCCCGCAGGAGCCGAAGGGTTGCCCCCGCGTCCCACAGTCCCCAAGGTAAGCCAGCGATCATCCAGCTCACCCGCACTTCGATTATACCGCGCATTCCCGCTTCCCGTGGGGGCACGATACATCGTGCCCACGAACGACGTCCGCCCACAGTCGCTTCCTCACCGAATCCATAAATCCGGTCGCCAAAGCTCGTATAACGTTGGTTTTCAGGGCGACTGCAGCTCGCCCTCTTCTCTGTCCGCATCGTTTCGTATAGCATCGGCTCAATGCGCGCACCCGAAGCCAAAACCTTTCTTGTGCAACAAATCTCGCAGCAGGCCCAGTTAGATGGAATCGAGTTGTCGGACCTCGAGAAGCGGATGCTGTATTTCACTGAAGGTTCGACTGCCGTCGAGGACCCGGTCGCTCTCAACGAAGAGTTTGAAGCTCAGTACGACACTGCAAAATTTGAGAAGAAAATTTCACGGCTCATGCACAGCGCCTACCAGCGGCTGAAAAAAGAAGGTGCGTCGGAGCAGCACGCGTGGGACGACGCGATCCGTAGGCTGAAGCGCGGGGACCACTATATCTTGGTGATGTGGGACCAACGACCAGGTATTCACGGAGCGCAACTCATCGGGTACGCGGTTGGAATATTGGTCTTAGCTACGCTGATTGGAGTGAAATCGCTAGGCCGCGAAGTATCTCCCCCTAATCCTCGTATTCTTCAAGCGGCGTTCTTGGCCATCGTGGCGGCGATTATTTTCTTTCCATCCTCAATCGGAAACGCATTGGGCTGGCTAGCAGATAAAACCGTGATGCGCTGGATGGGAGCCGACAAGCAAGACGAATAGGAGAGCATCCTTCACTTTACTCCAATCAGCTTCTCAAACTCCTTCTCACTTAGAATCGGCACGCCCAATTCCTTTGCCTTATCGTACTTCGACCCCGGGTCCGTCCCCACCACCACATAATCTGTCTTCTTGCTCACCGACCCGCTCACCTTCCCGCCATGCTCCACTACCAGCGCGCCCGCCTCTTCGCGCGACCGGTTCGCCAGCCCGCCCGTAAACACAAACGATTTCCCTTCGAACTTGTTGCTCTTCACTTCGCGCTTTCCCGCCGTCGGCCGCACACCTTTTTCACGCAGTTTCTTGATCACTTTCTTATTTGCCGCCTCGCCAAAGAACTCCGTGATGCTCGTCGCCACCTTGGGCCCCACTTCCGGCACATTCTCTAACTCCTCCGCCGAAGCCTCTGCCAATTCCTCCAGCGACGAAAAATGCTCCGCCAGCAATTGCCCCGTACGTTCGCCCACAAACTGAATCCCCAGCGCGTAGATCAACCGGTCCAGCGACTGTTTCTTGCTTCCCTCAATCTCATCGATCAAATTCTGCGCGGACTTCTCCGCCATGCGCTCCAGTTCCGCCACCGCGTCCACTTTCAGCGAATACAAGTCCGCGACATCCTTCACCATTCCCTTCTCTACCAACTGGTCCACAATCTTTTCGCCCAGCCCATCAATATTCATGGCGTGCCGGCCAGCGTAGTGTTCCACGGACTCTTTCAGCTTCGCCGGGCACGCCGAATTCACGCACCGGTACGCCACTTCCCCTTCCACTTTATGAATCGTGCTGCCACACACCGGGCACTTCGCCGGCATCTTGAACGCCTGCCGCCCCTTCCCTTCTTTCACCACCTTCAACACGTGCGGAATCACTTCGCCCGCCCGTTCGATCAGCACGGTATCGCCGATATGCAGGCCCAGTCGCTCGATTTCGTCCATGTTATGCAGCGTCGACCGGCTCACCGTCACTCCGCCCACCTGCACCGGCTCCAGCACCGCCACCGGCGTCAGCGTTCCCGTGCGCCCCACCTGCACAATAATGTCGTTCACCACGGTCTGTTCCTGCCGCGCCGGATATTTGAACGCGATCGCCCAGCGCGGCGATTTCGACGTGAATCCCAGCTCATTCTGCTGCGCCGTCGCATTCACCTTGATCACCACGCCGTCAATTTCGTAGGGCAGTTTTTCCCGTTTCCCGCCCCAGCTCTCGCAGTACGCAACCACCTCATCAATTCCATCGCACGGTTTCCAGTCGTCCGAAGCGCGGAATCGCATCTGCTTCAACGCCACCAGCGAGTCCGAGTGCTTCGCGAACGGCACTTTCCCGTCCACATGAAGGTAGTAGGCAAAAAAATCCAGTTTTCGCTGTGCCGTGATTGCGGGATCGAGCACGCGCACCGCCCCCGCCGCCGAATTCCGCGGATTCACGAAAATCTTCCCGCCAATCTCCTCCTGCTGCTTATTCAGCGCTTCGAACGCATTCTTCGTCATCATCACTTCGCCGCGCACTTCAAATGTCTGCGGCAATTTCACTTTCTTCAAAACCGCCGCGTCCACCACCAGGGGAATCGACCGGATCGTTTTCACATTTGGCGTCACATCTTCGCCCGTCGTGCCATCCCCACGCGTCACCCCGCGCACCAGCACACCCTTCTCGTACTGCAGTGAGATGCTTAGCCCGTCAAATTTGTGCTCCGCGATGTACTCGACCACCAGCCGCCCGGTTCCTTCGCGCACGCGGCGGTCCCAGTCTTTCAACGCCTCATACGAAAACGCGTTGTCCAGGCTCAGCATCGGCCGCGCATGCTTCACGGTGCTGAAACCCTCGCGCGGTGTTCCTCCCACGCGCACCGTCGGCGAATCCGCTGTCCGCAATTCCGGATGCGCCGCCTCCAGCTCCTTCAGCCGGTTCATCAGCTTGTCGAATGCGGCATCCGAAATTTCCGGTTCGTCCTGCACGTAATACAAATATTCGTGCCGCCGGATATCTTCCCGCAACTTCTCGGCTTCCTTCTTTGTCTTCCCGTCCGCCTTCGCCATGCTCCCCTCACCTAAACACACGCCGACCCGCAATTATATGCGACCTTTGGAGTGCGGCAGCCCTGCTGCCGCTTTTGCGTTCTAAGCCCGTCTCGGGCCGCCCACACTTCGCGAATCCGTCAATTTTTCGAGCTTTTGTAGGGCCCACTTTCCGAAGCGGGCCGCTCTTCGACATCGATACGATCCGCCCTACACCCAGGTCCGTAACCCGATCATTCCCCAATACGCCAAATACATCAGCGCAATCACCAACCCCGCGGTCACAATCGCGGAAAACCGCAGCACTCCCGGCCGTACTCCTTCCGCCGGGGCGCGCCACACCGCAATCACGCTGGCCAACACCGCCACCGCAAACGCGATCGTCGTCAGAAACAACGCCACTGACGCTCCCGTCATATTCCCCATTTTCCCGATCAGATCCTCTGAACTCACTATGAAAATCACCACAAATCCGACCAAACTCAGCACCGCCACCAATAGCCACACGCGCATCGCCCGTTCCGCGGGACGCCGCCTTTTCGCGCTCAGCCCTCCCAAGATCCAGAACGGCGCATAAATCGCAATTGCCATCACCGCCAGCGCAACAAAGCAAGTCATGGCAATTTCGAACAGCGCATACGGCGTGGACAGCTTCTTCATCGTCGTTCCCGCGCCAGCCTGCAGATAGCGCACGCCATCCTTCGGCTCCAGGAGAATTGTCGTCGCTACCGGTTCCGGCGATTCTTTCTTCGGCAAATAGCGGAACTGCGCTCCGCTCACCGGAACAAACGACTCTTTCCCTCCTACCGTGGCAAAAACCATTTTGCTATCCTGGAATTGCACGTGCGCCAATCCCAGCAGCCGTTCCAGGAAGAAAATCAGCTGTACGCGCGGTGAATTCGGTTCATACCAGCCCGCATACTCCGCTGCATTCGCCGGAATCGCTCCAGGCGGCAACACTTCAGGCTTCGGCAATTTATTCGTGATGTACGCGCGAATCGCCTTCCCGATCTTTTCGAACGCCTCCCCATTCCCGGAATTGATGCTGTAGAAATACCCCACGCCATACTCCGGCATGTACGACATATCCGTCAGCCCGCCCTCCACACCGCCGTTATGCCCGTGGTAGGCGAATCCGTCGTGAAAACTCCAGTAATCGCTCAGCCCGTACCCCGCCCTCAATCCTTCCTTCGCCGCCCAGGTGCTCTGTGGACTCTCCATCCGATCAATATTCGCCGCCGGCACCACGGCCGCTCCATTCACCGCGCCGCGATTCAAATAGAATTGCACGTAGGCCGCCATGTCCTGCGCCGATGCATTGATCGATCCCGCCGGCCGCAACAAAATATTCCAATACGCATACGGCGTCTTGCCGTCGCTGTGATACAGGATGGTGGTTGTCTTCGGATCCATCGGCTGGAAATACGTCGCCGTTTTCATCCCGATCGGCAGAAACAGGTTCTGCGTCACAAAATCCTCGAATCGTTGCCCCGTCAACTTCTCCACAATATATCCCGCCACCGCCGGCCCTGAGTTGCAGTACGCCATCCGCGTTCCCGGCATCCACCGCGAAGTCCGCGAGTGGTGATCGTAATCCAATCCCTCTTTCAACGACATCCCCGGCGCATCCTTGGCATACTCGCGCAGGTGCATATCGTCCCAGCCGGTCGTGTGTTCCAGCAGGTTCACCACGCGCACCGGGTCCGTGACCTCCCATTTGTTCTCGAACCAGATCTCCGGCGCCAATTTCCTCACCGGATCGTCCAGCGACAATTTCCCCTGGTCCGCCAGCAGCAAGATCGACATCGACGCGAACGCCTTCGACGTCGACCCGATACGGAATAGCGTCTCCGGCGTCACCGGCCGGTTTGCCGCCACGTCCGCCACTCCCACTCCCCCCACCCACTCCGGCCCATCTTTCCGCACGATCGCCACCGACACGCCTGGCGTGTGCGTATCCTTCAAAATTTTCTCAATATGCCCTTTCAACTCCTCCACAGTCTGCGCCGGCTTGGGCTCCTCTTGCTTCTTCTTATCATCTCCAAAGCACGAGGACGCGCACACCACGAGCAGCATCGCGCTCAGCACCAGTTTTTTCATTGTTTCCCCCGGAATCCTGACCCGCACCGTCTTTATTACTACTGGAGAGTCTTACTTGGCAATCCGGCCGCACCCGCCGGCGGCGCGCGCTTCAACTTCCCGTAATCCTTCACATACGTCTGCAGACCAAAATTCTCTTTGATCTTCGAATAGCCTTCCACCAACTGTTCCTTGTAATGATCCTGATTCCAATCCAACGGACCGGCCGGATCCATGTCCAGCACCGTCAGATCCGTGCTCTCCATCGTCAGCTTCCCGAACTGCACGCGGTTGCCCTCAAATCTCATGTAGCTGACTTGCTCTTTCGGCGGCGCCCCGCTTTTCCCGCCGTCTCCAAACGTTGTCACAATCGAATTGTTCCCGAGCCTCACGCCCGTAACTCTTCCGCGTATATGTGGCGGTGGCAGCAACTCGCCCAAATCCATCAGCAAATCGTTTTTG
>Ga0335079_10005429_pt1 | contig 14591 bp, 16 predicted proteins | sample Lox_Sample_33_FD_206719 | JGI IMG/M metagenome (GOLD analysis project Ga0335079, IMG submission 206719) | Soil microbial communities from Loxahatchee National Wildlife Refuge, Florida, United States - Lox_Sample_3.3 | ecosystem: Environmental > Terrestrial > Soil > Wetlands | place: USA...
GATTCATGAGCGCAGTTGCATGCCCCGCATCAACGAAGTAGCGCCGGATTCCGCTGAGTTGCACTCCCCCTAACGTCCTGCATAGAATCGACAAATCTAAAATTCCGGAACTGGAGAGATGTGATGGCACTTCAGATTGGCGATATCGCTCCTGACTTTGAAGCCCAAACCACCCAGGGAACGATCCGTTTTCATGACTGGATCGGCGATTCCTGGGCCGTACTGTTTTCCCATCCCAAGGATTTCACGCCCGTGTGCACCACGGAGCTGGGTTACATGGCAAAGCTGAAGCCTGAGTTCGACAAGCGCGGCACCAAGATCATCGGCCTGAGCGTCGATCCGGTGGACAACCATGCGCGCTGGGCAAACGATATCAAGGAGACGCAGGGACACGCACCCAACTACCCCATGATCGGCGACACCGACCTAAAAGTCGCGAAGCTCTATGGCATGCTTCCGGCATCGACCACAGGCACCTCGGAGGGCCGGACCGCCAACGACAACATGACGGTGCGCAATGTCTTCGTTATTGGCCCGGACAAGAAGGTCAAGCTCATCATTGTTTACCCCATGAGCACGGGTCGGAACTTCGATGAGGTCTTACGCGTGATCGACTCCTTCAACTGACCACCAAACACAAAGTTTCGACTCCGGTGAACTGGAAGCAAGGCGAAGACGTCATCATCTCCGGCTCTGTATCGGATGACGAGGCGAGGAAAATCTACCCGCAAGGCTGGAGCGCGCCTCGCCCCTACCTGCGCATCGTGCCGCAACCGAGAAGCTGATTTGTCACAGGGGACACGAAGACGCGGAGTTCCTCAGAAATTCAGAAATAGTGCTTCGCAAATGGTGAGCTTCGAGCAACGAGAAGGGAGGCGCGATCCCGCAAGGCTCGGAGCCGCCAGCTAGCTTCTAGTCGCTCGTTGCGTTCTTGTGTTTGCGGAAGCGAAGGGGGTCCGGTGACTCTCCCGGTCTTCAAAACCGGCGATCGGCAGCTTCGCTGTCGATGGTGCGTTCGACTCGCACACGCTTCCGCCAGTTCTAAAGGACTTACGGCATTTTGAAATCACCGGAAATCAGTTGCTGGACGCGATGGCCAGCCGCACCACCTTGGAATGTGCCGTTGCCATCTCATCCGTGACCACATCTCCATAGATGTTCATTGTGGTCCTGATATCCGCATGTCGCATGAGTTTCTGTTGCACCGCAATCGCCGTCCCGACCGCATCGAGCCATGAACGATATGTGTGCCGCATGCTATGGGTGCTCACGTGACCGATACCAGCCGCTTGAGCCGCCTGTTTGTATGCGTCATTCACACCGTCTGCCGACCACGGCAGCCGACCTAATTGCACCGGGGACGCAAAGGTCCAATCCTCAGAACCTGAGAACTCCGTTGTCTGTTTCCAAGCCTTCAGCACCTCAAGAAAATCAGCGTCGATCGTCATCTTGCGCTCTGAGTAGGTGGTCTTCACGTCATCTACTCGTTGCCGAACGATCGAGCGCTGGATGGCCAATGTTCGCTCCAACCAGTCGATATCGCCCCATTTGAGCGCTAGGCATTCGCTAATCCGAAGGCCAAAGCACACGGAGACGAGCGCTATCGTGCGGAAGGGTTCGTTCAGACGGACCACGAACCTGTGGAACTCCTCCACGGTAAGGCTGCGGGCCTTCCGGACGCGTTTGCTGGCGCCCTTGATGGTCACGAGCGACATCGGATTACGCTCTACCGGCAGATCGCCGCGCCACATGGCGTAGTCCCACAGCAGGTTAATCAAACCTCGGACTGAGGTCTTGCTGCGGGGTGCCAGATCCAGCGATGTCAGCCACAGCTCGACAGGGCGTGGCTGCAACTCCGTTATCGGGCAAGCACCCCATTTCGGCAAAATGTAGAGGCGTAACCAAACTTCATACGGTCGCCGCGTGCTGTATCGAACGGGCATCTTTTCGGTGCGATATTGTTCCACAAGTTCGCTGACCGACGGGACCGAACGTCTCGCCACCAGCCCCAAGTCCCGGCGAACAACGTCAGCTTTCCTCAATGCATCGGTTCGAGTCGGAAGCTCGGCAATTGTGCCGAGCTTCCTTGATCTGCGATGCCCGTTTTCCACCCAGAGAAAATTCCAGGTGGCCCGGGCATTGTTGAATACAACCGATCCTTTGGTTTTCTGCGCTCTCACGCGATTCTCCTTTCAGTGTTGGAGAGCACAGTTGGCGTTTCAGACATTAGCACAGGATGCGACAGCAATGCTGTGTCGAGATCCTCCCGCCGGAAACGCCACACGCGCCGCTTCGTACCGGTCAGCGCGTAGGCCTTGATCTTGCCTGCCCGGACCCAGCGGAGAAGGGAGCGGGCTTTCACTTTCAGGTAGGCAGCGGCTTCCGCTGCAGTGAGCCAGCCGATTGCGGACGAGGATCCTTGCGATCCACTGACCTGGAACTTTGCGGGATTTGCGACGACGCATGGAGACAAAGACAAAGTAATCCTTATCCTTTCGAAATTGAATTTCTGGATTTGCCGGCGCTCCAGCGGTGTCTTGCAACCGCGATCGCCTTCTTGCACACGTCAGCGTTCCAGCGGCTCTTACGTCCGCGACGCGTTCATGGGCGGACAGAGCGGCGGCATGCAGATCCGCCGTCGTCGCACCTCGCTGCCGGTATCAGAATCCGGCAGCCTATGCTGCCTCAGTCCCCTTTGCCTGCAACCGCGTCACAGCGGCCTCCTGGTTCCCCGCCGTGCGCGTCACCGGCAATCGACTAAGTAGCCGGCCTTTCCAGGTCCTTCTCCCGTCGGCGCTCCCGAACAAAAACCGCTTCTACGGAAACGCAGCACGGATACCGGCATTGCCCGGTACCGGACCCTACCTGGGCCTTGTTCCTCCCTGCGCGCGTGCCCGCGTTGGCAGGGCCTGCCGCCAGTGGTGACGCTGGCGACAAAGCCCAGCTTAGAACGGCTTCAATTTGGCGTGCAATATGCCACGTCACCCTTATGTGTGACTCGGAACACGGCGGACTGTGAGGAACGGGGGGCGCGACGACCCCGCTCGACGACCGGGGCCGAATATCACAAAGCTGTGGCGTGGGAAACTGAGAATAAACCAAATTCCTCTACGGCGCGCGGCGGTGATGGAAGTGGAGCAGGTTACGATGGCCGCGCCGGATGTCGTGCGACTCCGACCGAACGGCACAGGCCGTCAACATCTGCGCGTTGGTCCGGTGAATCGCCCAAGACTGGCGATTTGACTTCAACAATGGGAGTCGGGGTCGCCCCAATGGCGAGAACTGTCCCTTTGCCGGACATTGCTTAGCTTGACATGGTTTGCTTTACCTCGTGAGGAAGTGCTTCCCGCTTACTGCTGGAAGGTGATCATGTAGTCGCCGGAACGGCGGTAAATGCGGGCTGCGGAGTCGCAGTCGTCGCGGATCGTCACGCGCATGATGGCCATGACGAAGGTGTGGTCGCTGTCGGGCAGCGCGCCGGTGAAGGCTTCCAGGACCTGGGCGATGCGCTCCTGGATGTCGCGTACGGCCTGATAGGAGCGTCCCCAGGCATCGATCTGCACGCGGCGATCGACGTACCCGCTGGGGCCATCGGCGGTGTGGTCCGAGACCTCAAAAATATTCAGCAGGCTTACGCAAGGATAGGTGGGGTCCACCGGGACCAGCAGCAGCGTGATGCGGCCGCCGAGTTCGAAGATCATCGTTCAGCGGCCCATCGGCCTGCAGCAGCTGGCAAACGCCTTCTTCTAAAATCGGAGATATCGCTATGATTTCGCGCAGATGTCAAGCTCGATGGTGAGGGTGAACAAATGAGTGCCGACGTGGGTGCGCACTGAGGTCAGCCTCCATTGATTGATCGGGACGATTAGGCGCAGACTCGAACGTGATGCAATAAAAATGGCGGCCCGAAATCGGCCGCCAGCGTTAACTATTGGCAACAAATAGTCACTGCTTTATCGTAAGATCCGATCTCTCCACTACCGATGCTAGCCGATCGATGTCCTTCGTCGCGGCAAGCGCGTCCGACTCGCTAATGTGGGGCTTAAGCGAAACCAATTGTGAGGCCCGGTCCTCTACGTCAGTTTCCTTGCTGCGACGACGGATAAAGAGCGCCGTTGCCAAGCGCTCTAAGTCAGAAACGCCTTTATCGCCAAACTGTTCAGCAACGAACTGGATCGCGTGGGCGAAGCGCTCTACTGTTTTCGGAAAACGATTCAGGAACTCATCAGCGTCGGCAGCTACGACATAGCTAGGACCATAGCCCGGATGCCGGGCGACTAAATCCAATAGGCCGTCGGCCTGCATTTCCGCCAAATCATCGCGGAGTCCGAAAGAAAACGGCCCGTACTTGTACAGAATAAACTCGTATTCCGAATCGGACCCCAGCAGCTCTTGTAAAAAGAATGTGCCCTTCTGGAGGTGAGTCTCGCCACACCAACTTCCTCGGCGCCACATCTCCTTGTCGAGCATCAACAACATCGCTAACCGCTGACCTCGCTTCATGATCCTTCCTCCTCCGATGCCGCTGTCTCAAGGATGTTCCGTCTATTTTCCTGCAGCCAACGCGTAGCGCGACCTTCGATATCAGGATCAACAAACACGTAATCAATCGAAGTTGGCTTCAGCGTGCTAAGAACGCCGGACATAGAGATGGCAGGCTCGACTCGATCATCTCGCGTCCTCACCGGAAAATCGGCAGCAACGTTCTTCAGCCTCGGCTTGCTGGACCTTACCGCCGCGTCGCCGAACTCTGCTGCAGCGGCTCTGGCAATGGCTTCTCCCGGATCGGAGTGTACCTTAACGTCTTGTGGATTTCGCTCATAAAGTACACGGAAGTGTTTGTGTTCTAGAATCCGCTTGGCTGAGTCATGGCCTGCTTTATGCTTGTCATCCGCGGCCACTCGGAGCGCTGCCTTAACTTCATTGTCCGTGATGCGAAGATGTCCATCTACATCGATCGGGAATGTTCCGGACCCGAGAAGAGTTCCTTCCGCCAGCCATGATTTAAGAAAGTCCATCAGATGCCGGTCGTAAATGAGGCGTATCGGGTGGTAGTACACCTGGGAAAACATAAAATATCTGGCTAGCGTCAACGCCTCAGCAGAGTAAATGCCGCCTTCTTTAATGCCAAGCGCCGGTTCAGTCGAGCCTTGTTCAGATGGCAAGATCCGAATTTCATCGACCAGCCTGTAGTGATCAAACTTGCCGTAGCCTACGCCCGTGTGATGGGAATCGCGCAGCAGATAATCAATCCGATCAACCCCGAATGCATCACCTACAATGATTTCCGATAAGATTCGCTCCCACTTCGTGAACCGCAGGTTCTTGGCTTTCCTCGCACCGAGGGCGAGTTTGACAATGTGCTCAGGATCCAGAGGCGGTCGCATGCTCTTCCAAATAGGGAGCATCAAGTCGCTTTCGATGAGCATGCGGGTGAGCCGCTCATGATTCCATCCAGCAGGCAGCAACTCATCCTCCGCAGCATGTGAAAAAGGGAGATGTCCGACATCATGACAGAGCGCTGCCATTCTCAGAACCCGGCGCCAATAGCGCACTTCGTCAGGATTGTCGATCTCTGGTATCAGGGGGCGCGTATCAGGGGCGACGTCTGCGGTCACAGTATCAAAAACGCGCGAGGCGAGCTCCATTACTCCCAGAGAATGCTCGAAACGCTTGTGTGTCGCCCCTGGGTACAGCAGGTATGTCAGTGCAAGTTGGGTGATGTCGCGAAGGCGCTGAAATGGTCTGGAATCAAGGACCTTTCTTTCGAAAGAATCCAATCGAATGAAGACGTGAATGGGGTCACGAATCTCGTGGATGTACTTCGACATATGGCGGCCAATCAAGTATTCGCTATTTCTTCGCCCACGTCAAGTGCTATGCCCAGCGGAGCTTTGGGCTTCTTCACCTTAGAGTTCAGTGATCAGGCCAGTGAACCCAATGCGAGAATCTCAGTGGCCGCGCTGGGACATGCACATTTCACCGTCCGGTCGGCGCGCCCTCGGCCAGTTCCAGACAAAGCAGATCGATCTCGACGTTGCGTTCGTCCAGGTTGACCACGGCTTTGATGTCGAAGGCGCGCGCGCCAAAGAGCACGCGGTGGTTTGCCTTGATGGTCACGCCCGGTAGGTAGCGGATATTCACGCGGTGCGAGGCCTCGGCCAGGAATTGATTGTCGGCGTAGATTTCATCTGCCCGCAGCGTTTCGATCTTCGCGTACATGGTCTGGTAGGTCGTGTACGTGATCTCGCCGCCGAGCGGCTGCGGGTCGGGGCTTTGGAGTTGTATCTGGCGGCGCCGCTCGCCAGCAGGAGTCGGTTTGAACATGATCGGAAGGGCTGCGAACGCCGCAGCCAGCCGCACCTTTAAGGACGCGAACAGGTGCGGGAGTTTAGACGATATGGCAGACGAGCGGCGACAGCAGGGCCACGAAAGCACGATCGCTGGGGCCCCAGTTGCCCTGAACAATCTCGGGCTAAACGTGCTCGACGTGCTTGCTATGGAAGTGCTCCGAGCCGCGATTGGTAATTGAGGGCGCTTCTGCGCGCCATTTTGCCGGTTGATACACGGGGAAGCACGGGGCCGAGGTCGTGAATCCGCTGGCGGGTTTTTGGAACAGGTCAGCGACCGCTCTTACGTTCTTCCTGCCACATCTGAAGGATGTCCTTGGCTATTTTGTCCCATTCGTTCCGGAGAGTGTCCAGTTTGTCGACCATTGCAGCCGATTGCTTTTCTTCACATTGCGCCAGCACGGCTGAGTAAAGGCCGCCCAGCTTAGATCGGAACGGAACCTTGTTAGCGGCCCGCTTTTTGGCGTCGCGAGCGCGTCGTTGATGGGCATCCGCAGCTTCCAGCAGGAATTGCTTGGCCCCTTTGACGTCCTTGATCACGGTAGCCAGGCAGGCGAGTCTGACGGCAGACTCCAGATCGCCGGGCGGGTCATCCAAAGCGTCTTCGATATAACGATTCAGGTTGCGCGGCAACATTGCGTCTCGACCCTCGGGCGTCAGGCCAAATTCGTGGCGACCACGTGGCCCTTTGGCTACTCTCTTCAGCAAACCGGCATTCAGCAGTCGTTTCACTGCCGGCAAGCTGGCCCCTAGCGATATTCGAGCCCTGGCTTGCCAGTCATATGGGGTGATTAGTCCCTCTTTGACAAGTCCCAGCAAGAACATGTCCAGGGCGCGAATTGCCGGCACTTGCTGCGGCCGCGGCCGAGAGTTGTTCTCGACACTCCCCATGGTTATCTCCGCTTCGTCATTTTGCTAGTCCACCTCGGGCATCACGGCGCGAAGCCGCTCCGTGCGTTTACTCCATATAGTTGCCATGTCAGGTTTGCGGGTACAATCCGGCCCCGTCTTTGCCCACATTGTTTGAATGAATGGTATCAGGCGAGACTTGGCAAGGCTCGGGTCGCGCAACAGATCCGGTATGCCGACACTTTCACGGATAAGCCGCACCTTGCGGAGCCATCGACTGACCAGTTTTCTGAGCTCTTTGGGCGGCGGAATTTCACTTCCTGATTTCTTGAGCCCGTCTTCGGCAACCTTGACCAGCGACTCAAACAACTCTCGCCTGAGAATTGGTTGATCCTTCAGGAACACCGGTAAAGGACGAAAGAACTCGCGCACCAGCGCTTTCCGGTATAAGGCAAATTGATGAATCAACCGTGCACAGCCTGCTGGGTTGCCCCACTCGTTTCGAAACCGTCTTCTCAGCTGACGTTCATAGTTTTCGAGGCGCCGCAAAAGCTCTGCGCGGCGCCGACGTGCTGCTGCGATATTGGGAATGCTCGAAGCAGGAGTGGAGCGGCCCTTCGTGCGCATGGCGGCACGAACAGCCGTGATGCATATGCCAACCACGATCACATCCAGCGATAGACGATAGTGTGACTGGCGCCGAGCTGACACTAACGATTCCAGCTCCAGCCGAAGCTTCACAAGACGCTTGTGCCAGTACACGAACAAAGGCCTGTCGCAATCTGACGGAAGTGCGTCAAAAAACCACTGGGAACGCATGGTTGTTAACACTCTCCAGGCAAGCGGCTGCAGGTCGGCATTTAACAGTTCAAGCTGTGGGCGGCTTATTCGTATTGGATGTGATCTGTTAAGTTCGGATAAGTTCATGGTTTTCCTCGAAGTACACCGCCCGACACACTTCTGGTCCCTGGGTCGGAGGCGGCCGCAGCCGTTGGGCGAATCCCTTTTTCAGAATCGGGTGCGCCGCCCGGAGCCTGAAGTCGGCATCCATGGCAATGCCGTTGGAGGGAGGCATCGGATTGCGGCAGGCATCTGCTGGCGTGTCGCTTTAGGAATGGGTGGCGCGGAAGGTTTAGAAGGTTTAGCTCTGACCATTTTCTTGTCCTGGCAGTCCTCCCAAATGATTTGCCAGTGACGGCTGAAAAGCACATTGGCATGGCCAGGCCGGAAAATTGTCCTCCTCTTGTGCAGCTGCCGCCTGACCTTAAACTCTCCACAAACCTCTTTTGACTCACCCGAGCCAAGTTCGAGCGGCAGGCGCCGGTCTTTGGCCAGCCATTTTCCCATCACCTCAAACGTGTTCTGTACCGCTTGGCGCGCCTTTCGCCGGGAGAACCCGAGATCCCTTACGGCCTTCTCCAGATCGCCGCGCTTAAGTGTCGGCATTAGTCGTTTCTCCTATTTAATATCTTAATGTTCCCAAATTACTTTAGCTTCGAAGCTAAGATACATAAATCATTTACATAGCTGGTTTCTGCACCCGCACCTGTGGACGCAGCCGGGAAGAACCAGCCTCTCCCGAGTTCGTTCGTTTCCGCTCGAAAGCCAGAGGCGAGTTCCAAAACCCGATGTCTAGCGCCGCCTGAATCTTGGTGGGACTTTGGGCTTACGCTTCCAATAATCCTTTATCTTTTCGGGATCCTCCGCTTTCATCCGCCGGTAAATCTCGCTAATTTCCCCGCATCCAACGTCTGGCGGCTCTCCAATGTCCTCCTCCTCTTCAGCCGGCTGGGTGGACGGTTTCTGGGGCGGCTTCTCGGAAGATATCGGCGGTGCCGGAACCGGCGGCAGGAACTGATCAGTCCCCGATTCAAGTCTTGCCACCAACTCGCATCCGGCGGGGGTCAGACGTACCATCTTGCTGCCGTCTTTTTGCCGCTTGCCGTATTTCGTCAATCCAGCGGCGCAGAATTTATCCAGCCATTTGGCAGTGGCCGGCTGCTTCATCTTGAGCCGGGTGGCGACCTGTTTTTGGCTAGACGCCCCATCCTTGCACGCTCGAAGGACAGCGATCACCTGGACAGGCTTAATCCCCAGCGAGTAAGGCTTAACCTCCTTGTTGTACATCTCAAAGATCTGTTGCAGGACTGCAAGGTCCATACCGGCTCCTTAGTACATGCCAAAGTGGAATGTCTACGCGGCAGTAGGCAGCCGCCAACATTCCAGGTGAGAATCTACGGCCTGCCGGTTGGAAGGCAGTGTCAGGGATCACCGCTCTCTGTGATTTAGCGGCAAGGCTAACGGCCCTCCCGCATCTATGAGCCACGCATATCGCTGCAGCTCAAACCCTCAGAATCCTGCTCCGCCGCCCATGGCTGGAATGTACTCCCCGCTTCGAGGTTTCCTAGCTCATCCTCTTGCCGGGCCGTAACCAGCGGACCCCGAACGACCGACATTGCCTCGATGCTCGAGGCCGCCACCGAATGGTGAGCCGACATTCCAGTCCGGAATGTCGGCTGCTACTGCGGCCGTCAGAGGGTTATGGCAGGGCGCGCTGCCATATTGTGCGCCGCGCCGGAAAGCTCCAGCAGCGACCCGTAAATGCTGTCGCTGTCTGCGATCTCCTGCCATATTCCTGCTTGGAATCTTGCCTCCCGATACCGCGCCGAACTGCCGCGTCAGTCCCCAGGCCGACATCGGGCGCGCCGGGTCCCAGCGCTTCTCCGAGATCGAGTACGGGAACAGATAGTGGGCTTCGTGGATGGCGCCGAGCGAGCGCGCCCGCTGCCGCAGCCGTTCCAGCGCCCACACCGCCTGCTCGGTCAGCGGGATCTCCCGCTGCCGGTACTGGTTCTTCGCCGATGCCTGCCGCACATAGAGCAGGTTCTGGTAGAGGTTCACGTCGCCCAATTTCAGCCCGCGCATCTCGCACGAGTTGCACGTCGTGTTGAGCGCGGTCAGCGAGTACCAGTAGAGCAGTTGCCACTCCTTGCGCGAGGCGCACACGTCGAGATAGTGCGCCTGCTCGTCTGGAGTCATGGCCCGGGGAACATCCGGCGGGCGAACCGGCAAGCGCTTGTAGCCGCGCTCCATCTCTTCCGTCCACAATCCGGCTTCGCGTAGTAGACGCTTCAAGAACTGCAGCTCGTGATTGATCAGGACGGCGCCGGCCTTTTCGCTGCGCTTCTCCTGATACAACCGGAAGTGGATGGCGCTAAACTTGTTCAGCGGCAGCCCGGAGAATTCCTTCTTCAGGGCTGCGATGTACACCTTATCGCTTCGCAGCGTGTTGTCGCGGATGAACCGGGCGCGGTTCACGTCGCCGGCCATCTTGCGCAGTTCCAGCCAGCGATCGGCAGCGTCGGCGAAGGTCAGTAATTGAGTGGAGGGATCAGTGCCCAGCGAGTGGTTGCGGGCGTACTCGCAGGCAAGACAGTCAATGTGCCACTGCGTGTGCTGCAGCCCGCCGATATCAATTGGTGCCATGTATGCCGGTCTCCAAAAGCGAACGGAGAGCGGCGCTTCGATTACTCCGTACGAGCAGTTTTCTGTTGCGCGCTTCCGTGCGCGAAAGCATTATCGGTTTGGGGGAAACGATGCGAGAAGAAGAAAAAGAGATCGTCGCCCGCGAGGCGCTACGGGAATCCGCGCGTCGCGCGGCGAAAGCACGTTGGGCCCGAACCTCGGCTGAAGAAAGCTCGCGCACCATGAAGCAGGTCGCGGCGCACCGCTGGAACAAGAAAGCACGTAAGCACGTGGCGGCCGAGCTGGTAGCCTGAATTCCGCGCAATCTCCAGTCCAAGGCTCGACTATAGGACGCCCATCTGCTAGGCACTGCTTTGAAGGATCGCCGGTGACCTCACGCGTCAGCGTGATGAAGCGCACAGACTAAGCGCGGCACCTATGCTCACATTTTACTGACTCACCTTACCGGGGCCAAATTCGCTCCCATCAGCCGCTGCAATGGTCACTATCTTCCCGCTCCCCGGGGGAGGTGCCGTTCATGGAAAACGACCAGACTCGAATTTCAGAGAACGAGCAATCACCTCCTCATCGCGTACACCTCCCTAGTTTCATCGTTGAGCAAGATGTCGGTTTTTGGCGATGCAATCAAGCGAGTCACGTATGCAATGCGTATTTCGCCGGGTGCCGGTCTGAAACGCGGTCGGCACCCCTGAATTGGTGCGAGGACAAGGGAAAACTTAGGAAGGGCAGCGCCCGTGCCCAAGGCACGGCTTGCGCCTGGGATACCCAAACCATAAGCATGTCGTTTTCTGAATCGAGGAAGGAGACCTTATGGCAACGCATCTTTATACTGCCAGTATGTCCGAAAAGCAGTCGGCCATAAGTGGCGGCTTCAACGACGAAGGAGTTGCGTGTTATGTTTACAATGCGCCAGCAGTAGGACCAGCACCGCTGTTTCGCGCGTACCATCCACAAACAGGTGCTCACCTTTACACGATGGACTTCGGTGAGCGCAACAACGCAATTAACAATCTGGGGTGGACAGCCGAAGGGATTGCCTGCTACATCTACAACCAGCGACAGGCAGGCACTGTTCCACTTTACCGAGCACACCTGCCTGCCGTTGACGATTATTTCTACACAACCAACTTAACTGAGCATAACAATGCGGTTCAGCAAAGCGGCTACAGCGATGAAGGAATTACGGGCTATGTGCTTCTCGGCCAGATTAGCGGTACCGCGCCACTTTACAGAATGTTCAATGGAAGAGAGCACCTTTATACCGACGATCCGAATGAGCATCAGAATGCCGTCCAGAGTTTAGGGTTTAAGGATGAGGGGATCAGTTGCTATGTGTATAGCGCTCCGGTTCCCGGTCCCGAACCCCTCTACCGCGCGTTCCAACCCCGCACGGGCGGGCACCTTTACACGCTGGATCTTGCAGAGTACAACCATGCAGTCAACAACCTCGGATGGACAGCCGAGGGTATTGCCTGTTACGCTTGGAGATCGGCCGAATCCGGAACTGTTCCCCTTTACCGCACCTATTGTCCCCCGACTGACGACCATTTCTACACGACGGATGCCTCAGAGCGTGCGCGAGTCATTCAACAGGGGTTTAATGACGAAGGAATCGCGGGATACGTCATGGCGAATGGCGGTACTGGGTTGACAGCTTTTGCGCGTCTATACGGACCATTTATACGAGGAAGAGTTCCTAATTTCCTGCCAAGCACATGCGGACTGCATTTCTCAAACGGCGGCTACCCACCAGGCACAACGTATCCCATAGTCACTCTGCCCGTTATCGGCACCCTAGTCAGCGGCGATGCAGCCAATGGACTGTGCGGCGGTTTTGCGTATACCGTGCTTGATTTGTTCATGTCGAACCCACGGCTGCAGCCTCCTCCGAATACTGACGCCAATAAACCTGCCCCCGGTTCGGCTCTCTTTAACTATATAGTAGGTCGGCTTGTCGACAGCTTTGGCTCGGCGCCTGGCTATGATAATGCGGCCAAGGCGATTGAGTGGACACAAACGTCGAGTCATGAACGGGACATCGAGATACCGGGGTTGCCCTTTGTGGGACGCGGCCTCGCTTACAGAATGGTTAACGACGAATGGCCTGCAGTCAAAGCCGATATCGACTCCGGCAGACCCTCCCCACTAATGCTGGTCATGGCTCCTCAGTGTGGTCCCTTAGATATAGTTGGAATTTCTGTGGCCTTACGCCGCAGTCACCAAGTCCTCGCATATGCATATCTTTTTGACCCAACATCAAAGGACCTCTCACTTTGGCTATACGACTGCAATGACCCCAACGACGACACCTCGATCTTGACGTTGAATACCTCCGATCCGGATCACACCATCAACATCAGTGCTCCAACTCTCGAAGCGCACCTTGCCGAACCTGCGCCGATCAGAGGCTTCTTTAGATCGGATTATTCGTACCATAATCCAGCGGCAGCGGCTGCAGCAACTATCGGCGATCCGTTCTCGAAAAAAACCACCATCACGAGCGAGACCAGCCCGACGACCCCCTTCATGGCGTCTCTCAGCGGGCGGCTGTACATTGCCTGGAAAGGCGCCGACAACAGGCTCAACGTTATGTATTCGGCTGACAACGGCGCCAACTTCGGAAACAAGTTTACCTCTGGGGAAGGGAGTTCACAGGCACCCGCGCTCTGCGCTCACAACGGCAAACTCTATATCGCTTGGACTGGCGTTACAAACAACAACCTGAACGTGGCCATCGTGGAGATTTCGGGAGACAACATCACTGGTTTCTCGAACAAGGTGACCTTGCGGGATACGAGCCCGCTGTCGCCGTCGCTGGCATCCTTTGGCGGCCAGCTGTACATTGCGTGGAAAGGCGCCGACAATAATCTCAACGTCATGTACTCGGCCGATAACGGTGCGACTTTCGGAAATAAGTACACCTCACCGGAAACCAGCCCGCAGGCACCTGGACTTACCGCCTCCGGCAACAACGTGTTTATCGCCTGGGAAGGGATAGGAAACGATTATCTGAACGTGGCGGCGGTGAATATATTGGGACAATCTATTACGGGTTTTTCTAAGATGACCCTGGGGGACACCAGTCCGCTCAGTCCCGCGCTGGCCCAACTAGATGGTCACCTCTACCTGTCCTGGAAGGGTAGCTGCAACAACCAGCTCAACGTCGAGCACTCCACCGATAGCGGACACACGTTTGGAAATAAAGTCACCTCTTCGGAACTCAGCCCGCAGGCACCTTCTTTGTGTGTGCATAACGGGACCGTCTATATCGCCTGGACGGGCGAGGGCAACGAATACTTGAACGTGGCGCAAGTGGGCGCCTAAGAGTCTGAATTTTTACCAAACCACACCAGGCGGGTGGGCCTATATTTGTGACGCCGAGGCCCACCCCTTGACTTCGCTCAGGGCAGGCTCCTGTCCGCCAACCACCCCGCCGAGTCCAAACCCGAAACCTGTCGGGGACCCGCGATGACGTCGTATGCCACGCCCGATTCGCGCAGCGTCATGAACCTGCTCGAAGCTCCACTTCGGGTGATTCTCAGCCTGATGTGCATGTAATCGGCCACAAGGGACTCTCCGATTGGCTGACGCTGAACTCTCCTCTAGCGCGGCAACAGAAAAATGGCCGCGAAGCACGAATGCTTCGCGGCCCAAAGTTCAGGGGTGGGATATCTCGCGGATATTCAGACGGGAATCAGCCCGGCATCAGGAAGGCTGCTGGCCTCCGCTCGGAATCTTGCCGAGCCCGTACAGCGTAGTGATGACGCCCAGATGCGTCAGTACAGTCGCGTTCTCGACCATGTGCCCGGTCAAGTGCCAGAACCAGGCGTGCTGCCCCATGTAGAACAGCGCCCAGAGTCCGGCAAAGACGCGGCCGAACGATACGTCGCCGCTGGTCGAAACCAT
>Ga0335079_10005431_pt1 | contig 14590 bp, 6 predicted proteins | sample Lox_Sample_33_FD_206719 | JGI IMG/M metagenome (GOLD analysis project Ga0335079, IMG submission 206719) | Soil microbial communities from Loxahatchee National Wildlife Refuge, Florida, United States - Lox_Sample_3.3 | ecosystem: Environmental > Terrestrial > Soil > Wetlands | place: USA: Florida...
CAGCAGAGGGAGAAGCCGTCCCGAACGTAAAAGCAGTGTTTGTGCCACGTACAGACAAGGGAATTGATACGCTTTCTGCACGAACAGGAGCGATGTTACCGGCAGGCGCTGACAAGAAGGTTCATACTGAGGAGATGACGGTTCTCATGCGCGGAGAAAAGAGCGTACTGCTGCGGTTCAAGGAGTTCAAGGGGGAGAAGGGGCTGAAATCATTTGCAGCTTTATTCGGACAGAGCGATGGTGACATGTCCGTGCAGGAGCCAGCAATCGCGATTTCAGATGGAAAAACGCCGGTCACAATCAGGCTAGAAGTGCCGCAGGAAGGAATGCATTGTGTCGGGGTCGCTCTGGCCGATGCCAGACTCATTTCGAAAAAAGCAGACGGAAAAGAGATCATCATTACCGTGCTGCCGAGCGAAGGGACATGGGACGCGAGTCTGGTCATAGAGACAGGCCGTGAAATCCTTTACTATCCGCTAGTCGTTGCCCCACCGATCAGTCTGGCCGGAGGTATCAATGCAAATAATTTTCTCGATGCGCTGCAAGCATACATTAACAAACAATCTTCGGCACTTCAGGGGGAGAACAAAATGTATCTTTCAGAGTATATATTCACCGCGAATTATCTTGCCGACCTGAACAGGAAGACTCGAGAGTTCGTACCGTAGTAATGATAAAAGCATGTCATGCAGGAATATAGCCCTGTGAGGAAATAGTTAAGGCCTAACCTTCAAATGGTGAAGTCCCGGTCCAAAGACCTGTAAAAAGGGCGCATCAGTCTGATTCATGAGGACATTATTGATGGCAGTTGTTGAGAAAACCAGTAAAGAAGTTGTTTAAAATTCACTCAACAATCATTGAACTGTAATAACAATGTAACATTGGATATGTATTATGCATCTCCAAGCTGGCTGAAGAAGCAAGAGTAAGGCGGTAGCCGTTATTGTGGAAGTTTTAAAAAAGTTGCCACCGAACAATCTCCATCAGGGTTCTTTGCTGACCGACAAAGGTTCTGTAGCGCATCTTGCCGGCCCGAACAGGAAGCTGCCATAGTTTGTTCCCTAGTATTGCGTAAAAACATTCCATGCAGGCAGAAATCACTGCTGAGGAAAGGATTCCGATAAAACCTTCAAACGATGCAAACCTTATCCAAAGACCTGTAAAGGCGCACCTGTTTGGATTATAAGGATATCGTTCATGTCAATGGTTAACAGGGCCTCTATAAATGTAGTTTAGAATTAATAAAAATATCACAGAGCCGCAATTAAATTTTAACATTGGATACGTAGACTGTGTCTCAGCAAGCGAGATCAAGACGTATGAGTAAGGCCATAGCCGTTACCGCGGAAGTTTGAAAAGTTACTGACGAACAAGCGATAATCAGGGAACTTTGCTGACCGACAAATGTTCTGTCGCGCACCAGAAAGCCCGATATGAGAGGATGCTTCCCTCTCGTTTCGGGCTTTTTTTTTCGATTCAGGGTACTTGGCTGACCTTGAAAAGGGAACAGGAAGCCCCGATCGCGAGCCTGTCGAACATCAGGGAGAGATTTTTCTGGATAAAGCGGCGGGTTCAACAATCCAAAAAGAAAGGGGGGCAAGCGCATTGGTGTAAAAACAGGTAGGGTGTCGGCAAAAGCCTTCATCCGTTCTTCAGCATAAAGCCAAAATCCGGGTAACCGGGTGACGGAAAGCCAACGGGTCCAGCAGTGGTGGATGGCCGGGTTGCCTGATGGGAAGATACTGACCAGCGGACCACACATAAGCGCATTGAACGCCGGTCGCATAGCGAAGAGTGCGATAAACCACGAAAGAGTCATGCGCAGCGAAAAAGGCCACTGGACAGTGGAAGCAAATAATCCATTTCAAAACTCAGGAGAAAAAAACAATGAAAAAGATCATTATGCTTATGATGGTTGCCCTGCTCATGCTCGGCGTGAGCGGACAGGCCATGGCCGCTTTTAACGAAGGAGATCTGATCCGCGTCGTATACAGCGGGACTGGTTCCGGCACGGAGTATGCCACCGACATGGGTAATTATTCGAGCCTGACCGCCCCAGGCAGCGTTTACCTGAACGACACCACGGACACTGTCAGCCTAAGCCAAATAGGCGCCGCCAGCTGGAGCAATGCGAATGTTGCGTACTTCATCATGTCCTCGACCCTTAATGGCGGTAATGGCGCTGCCTGGACCAGCGGCCCAACAACCGGTGCTACTGCCGCTCCCGGTCAGTTCTGGTCAGGATTCGAACTCAACGCGTCAACGGTGCTGCCGGTTTACGGTGCAAATGCCATTGGCAACAATGTTACACTGCTGCAGAGCAACGCGGGATCCTACTGGACCAATATGAATGGAGGCGGGTACGCAGTCGGCACGATGGGCAGTTATCTGGACCAGAATATTCCCGGGAACACTGCTGAAGTGAACCTTGCTGCGCTATCAACCACCGGCTATGTGAACCAGATGCTCTATTACTACGGTTCCACTCCGGATGGCAGTACTACAGACATCAAGGGCACAGCTGTTGCCGCACTCGAAACCCTGGTTAACGCCAATGGTCAACTCATAACAATCTTAGGCAACGCGCCGACCACGCCTATCCCGGCTGCTGTTTACCTCTTCGGCTCCGGTCTGCTTGGTCTCATCGGCCTGCGCAGGAAAATGGTTGCCTAAGGGTCTGATACCGATTCAGTGCTTTAACCTTTCACATTCGGGGCTCCTTAAGGAGCCCCACATCGCAAGGAGAATAATTACATGAAGATCAAGAATATCTTCGCCTCAGCCATAGCCGGCGTCTCGCTCCTGGCATTCGTGGGAGCAGCATCGGCAGGAACAACAATATATCAAACGGGAACCACCTCGCCGACCATGCCCACGGCGGACATAAATGTCTGGGGTTCTTCAGCCCAGTTTACGTACTGGAAGCGCGAAGCCCCGAACTACCTTGCAGCAGCGGGCTGCACCAACGGCGTTTCCGGTACAACCGCGGACAATAAGAACTTCGTCCAGCAGGCAAACTGTGGCGGAAACACGATCAACTTCCGCGTTTCCTCCAAGGCTTCCTATGACGGCCCGCTCGCGATCGACGGCAATACGACCAACCCCTTCGCCTCCAACACAGTCTGTTCGAGTCCTTACGATCGTCCGATGGCCGATGCTAGCACCTGCTCTGGCGGCGTATGCGCCTCTGCATCGTTGTGTGTGCCCGTGACTATCGGCGCTTCTGACGTTTTATTGCAGGACTTCACACAGCACAGCACCGGCACATTGAATGGACCACTGGGCGGAGCATCCGAAGTTCACAACTTCCTTCTTAACCCGGTTACGGTCAGCTCAAATGTAGTCAACCTCTGCCGTCCGCTGGCAATCCCCTTCTCATTTTACGTGAACAACAGCGTTGTCACGACGGCCGGACCGGTGCTCAACAATATCAGCTCTGCAGGAGCGAAGATGATATTCTCTGGTGCTGTCAAGGACTGGTCTGATCTGCCAGGCATTGCAACTGGCGGAACTGGAACAACAGTACTTAGCATGCCCCCGATGCCTATTAATGCCTGTTTCCGTGCTGCAGGTTCAGGCACCCTTGCAACCTTGGCTGCTTTCATGGAACCCCAGCAATTGCTTACTACTCAGGTTTCGGGTGGAACCGGTTGGCATGCCTGGTTCAACGACGGATCAGCTGATATGATGAACTGCGTCAACGGCAGCGGCACCTGGTCAGGTACGGGTGCAGTCGGTTTTGCCGATGTGGACCAGAACCTTGCCAACTATCCCAGCACGACCCGCCTCAGCCTCGACAGCCAAATTCCATACACGCCGTTAACGCAAACTTGGACCAATCCTTTCATGACGATTGAGAACGTGTATGTGTCGCAAGCCAATTCCACGAATCCCCTGTATCTGGACATTTGCACATACTCAGACCAACCCAGCACAGTGGAAGCAAACAATGTATACTGGGCAGCTCAGTGCAATATGCAGTATATCAAGCAATCCAACTTCCAGGGTTGGTCGCTTAACACCAATTATCATAACAGCAACTGCAACTAATCCCCGCCTACAGCCTGTAAAACACCACAGCTGGTTGTGACCTTCGCGGGGCTCTGTTCAGAGCCCCGCATTCTTTTGCTTATGGGACGGGCTTAACCGCGGATGTGCGTATTATGTACTGGAATGAGAAAAAAATTTCGAACATTTCGAAAGAACCTTTGGTTATTCAATAAGATTTTATCTCTTTCATCGAAGTCATTGTCACTAAAATTTCATTCAATTGTCATGCTCCAGTAATAGAACGTTGATAGGATTGGGTACCATTAACGATGGGTACTTTGCTGAATTGATGCCTGACACGCATCAACGACCGGGAAGCCCGCAATTCTCTATTCCTCATATGCGCTTCCCGACCCAGACAAGCCGGAAACAAAACCAAAACCTGTTAATAAAGAAAGGCTCGAAGAAGATTCCGTAGAAGTTCAAGAGGACAAGATCAGAATTTGGCTTCTAATTTCGTACGCTGCGGTTTGTTCGTGGTAACTTCCCCCCTCTTAGTAGAAATTTATTCTTATCGGATTAAAACTATAAGCCTTATCCCGAATAAGGACAATGCAGCTGTTTTTTCGCTGCCGCGAGGTGCCTATGGACAAGATGAAAAGACTCAGCGAAACAATCAAGACTCTTATGGAAAGTGAGTTCAGCGGTTACATCAGGATCAATATCAGTCAGGGAAGTATCGGCCGAATCGAAAAATCGGAAGAGTTCGATGCGGCGAACATTATTCCAGTGAATGCCGCTATAAAGCAGGTCGGCGGGGAAAGGGATGTACGACATGACGTTTAGCCGGAAAGAAACGCAGACAGTACTCCAGCGGTTGCCTCGGATATTCGTTTGTTTGCTGACGCTCGCAGGGTGTGCTACCCAAGGAACGCACCAGACCTTGCAGCCGTCCGATCACGCGACTGCTGTCGCACAGGAGAGGCAGGTTCAGCCCGGAGATACAGCTTCTGTTCATTTTCTGTGTCGGCTCCGGTCGGGCGAGATTGTGGCTGCAACGGACAGTGTGGCGGAAAGCCAACAGAAGTCGAACCTGTTTAGACAGCGTCAAGAGACAGATCCACTGTCGATTAAGGCAGTCAGCGCCGCCGATACCGTGCAGCCGCCGGAGCCCTACGAGCAGCGGTCCCTTGAAGAGGAAATTTCGCATCAGCTGGCACAGGTGATCGTCGGCATGAAGGAAGGCGATCCCCACACAGTAAAGATCAAGGCGGAGGACGCGCCTGAGCAGGTAGCCCCGCAATATATCACACAACTGAACCGGATCCGCACACGACCCAAGGAAATGAAAATGTCGAAGGGCGATTACGAGCACTTGGCTCAGAGGTCCCCTGAGGTGGGACAGGAATATACCTACGATCCCGATTTTCCGGGCAAGGTTGAGTCTGTTTCTGAACAGGAAGTAACGATCAGGCTCTTCGCAACACCCGGGGCTGTGATCGAGACGCCTTTCGGCCCGGGACACGTCAGGGAAGAGGGCCAGTATTACAAAATGGACATAGATGCACGTAAAGGTGCACTCGTCCGAGCAGGGGGCATGGTCGGACGCATCTCCGACGTTGACGACAAGGTCATTACTATCGACTTCGGGAACCCTTTCGGCGGCGAAACGCTGCTCTGCGATGTGACCGTAGGAAAGATCACAGATGCAAAGCTTGTCCAGAGCGGAAAGTAGCGGCCGGTGAACACGATCGGTCGGCGGCTCTTCTCACTGACGGTTCTGTTCGTGGTGTTCATGGGGGTCTGGGCCGGGTTCTGCTCTGCCGAGGAAACCGGTAAACAGGGCTTCGAGATAAAGGCCTTTGAGGTGATCGGCAACAGCCTGTTTACCGATGATCAGGTGCGCGCTGCGGTCATCCTATTCACCGGCCCTGACAGAACGGCGGCAGATGTGGAAAAGGCCCGGGACTCGCTGGAAAAAAAATACCACGATGCGGGGTATCCGGCCGTGATGGTGAACATACCGGAACAGACCTTGCAGGACGGAATCGTCAAACTGCAGGTGATCGAGAGCAGGATCGGCAGGGTGAAGGTCACCGGCAATCGGTATTTCACGATGGAAAAGGTGCGAAGAGACCTGCCATCCTTAGCGCCGGGAATGATCCTCTATCTGCCCCGGGTCCAGCAGGAGATCAGCCAGTTGAACAGAAGCCAGGACTTCAAGGTCGAGCCGGTGATGTCGCCAGCCAGGGAAGTGGGGACCATCGATGTGGAACTCAAGGTGCAGGACCAGCTTCCCCTGCACGGGTATCTGGAACTGAACAACAGGGCTACCTATGATACGACTCCATTGCGCTTGAACGCAGTGATCCACTACGACAATCTCTGGCAAAGGGAGCATTCCTTATCCCTTCAGTACCAGACGTCGCCTCAAGACACAAGACAGGTGGAGGTAGCGAACGTTTCTTATGTTCTTCCGGCTCCGTGGGAGAAGAACGACCAGTGGGCCCTTTACGCCATCTGGTCGGACAGCGCTACGGCATTCGGCGAGGGATTCACGGTCATAGGAAAAGGAAAGATATTCGGGACCCGCTATGTGACACTACTGCCGGAGTATCGTCTTTATACTCATAATTTTACTCTTGGCATCGATTACAAGCAATTCGATCAAGCCGTCGGTTACACGACGGCAAATGGCCAGACAACTCATACGCCCATATCTTATATGCCGTTTTCATTTTCCTATAGCGCTTCCCTGCCGGATGAATGGGGAGGGATGACCGTGTTCAACCTTGGAGAGAACATGTCCTTCCGCGGCGTGGTGTCACAGGAAAGCGAGTTTGAACTCAAACGTTACAAAGGGACGGCGGACTACGCCTATACAACAGCGGCCATACAGCGCACCCAGAAGTTGCCCCGGGGTATGAACCTCTTCGTGAAAGTGGATGGGCAGGTAACCCAGCAGCCGCTCATCAATAATGAGCAGTATATCGCGGGAGGCATGGAAAGTGTGCGAGGATACAAGGAAAGCGAGGCTTCAGGCGATGAGGCCGTGCATACCACGATTGAAATATCTTTCCCAGACCCTCTCGAACACTCTGGAATCGGGAAGGGGTTTCACATGACCCCCTTTCTCTTTTACGACATGGCCAAGCTGACTGTTCTGGATGCGCTCCCCGGAACGGAGGGCAATATCAAGCTTGAGGGGGCGGGGTTGGGAATGCGGGGCACGATGGCGAAGAACCTGGAATACGAGCTTGACGGGGCCAAGGCCTTGGACGCGACTGATCAGACAAAGAGTAACGACCTGAGGATCTATTTTAAACTGAGGGCCGTATTTTGAACATGTAATGGAGGAAGTTATGAAAATCAGCTTTTTTCATATGACGCTGCGGCTGCTTTGCTGCGCGCTCGTTCTATTTCCTCATTATGCGTTGGCCGGGGCCGTCAGTATCCCCGGGTTCCAGGGATCGGCTGCCGCGCGCGTCTTAGTCCCCGTTGCGCCCATAGCGCCCACATCCCGGGCTGAGGTACTCACCGTCCCAGGTTTTTACAATGGCGTTTCGCTTCCCGCTGTCCCGGCCAATGAGGTTCCGGTCGCGGTCCAGGGCAACAATACGGGCCTTGATACCAGCAAGGGTAATCAGGGGATTGCCTCGACCGTCAATACCAACGGCGGGCAGGTGACCGTGTATCAGAATCAGCAGAATGCGATCATTAACTGGCAAAACTTCAATATCGGCAGCAACTCGTCGGTCTATTTCAATCAGCAGGGGAATTCGAGCTGGACCGCTCTAAACCGTATTTGGGACGCCAATCCCAGCCAGATCTACGGGCAATTAAAGGCGGACGGCAATATCTTCCTCATCAATCAGAACGGAATCCTTTTCGGGCCCGGCTCCAGGGTAAACGTGAACGGCCTGGTGGCCTCGGCTCTCGACCTTATTGATGCTAATTTCCTAAACAATGATCTCGAGTTCACCCTGGATAACTACCAGACTCTGAGTAGCCCCAACGCACTAGCAGCGGTCTCGTCTTTCGGGGAGATCGACGCTGCAAACGGAGGATTCGCCTTTCTTTTTGCCCCTCGCGTGGAAAACTTTGGCACCATCAATGCGCCAGCGGGGCAGGTCGGCCTTGCCGCCGGGACAGACGTGCTGCTGCAGCCCCCAGCCCAAGGTGACACGACGAGGTCCGGCTATTATGTCGACGTCAAAGATGACTTCTCAGCTGAAACCCAAAGCAATAATCCCGGTTTCGTAAGCAATGATGCCAACTTCGGCCGGGCGGTGAACCAGGCGAACGGGAATTTATACGCCGACGGAGGCATGGTAGGCATGTACGGAAACAACGTCGACCAGTGGGGTGTCATCCGCTCCGTGACGGCCTTCCAGAACAATCAGGGACAGGTGGAACTAAGGGCCGCAAACAAGATCACCACAGGCGCTAACAGCATTATTGATCTACACGTCGATGATGCAGTGGACCCCACAACAGGCCAACTCCCCACCGTCGACGACACATTTGACATCCAGCCAAAAGTTTTCATAGGAGGATTGATTGGTTTTAATACAGCCGCCCAGATCGACTTGCAGGGCAGCATCGTTGCGCCGGCAGGTGTCGTCAATATATTAGCAGCTGATCAGGTCTATCTGGAAACGGGCAGCAGCATCGACGTGAGCGGAGTCGTAGCCACCCTTCCCGCACCGGTCCTCGATATCCAGCTAAACAGCATCGAGCTTCGCGACGACTATACACAGAAGGGCGGCGTCTTGCAGGGGGAGAATGTCACCACCCCTATAACGTCCGGATCCACTATAGGAGATCTCTCGCAGGCGATCCTAAACCGCGAGATGACCGCGCAGGAGCGTCTGGTCGGCGGCGCGATGACGCCAAACGCGGACGGTTCCTACACGGCTTATACAGGCAATATCAACATAGCGGCATCAAACGGAAACATTATTGTCAAGGAAGGGGCTGTACTCAACTTTTCCGGTGGTGCCATCACTTATACCGGTGGGATGGTAAATTCGACGAAACTGCTTTCAGGGTCGAATATTTACGACATCGGTGATGCCCCTGCGAATATTCAGTATAATGCAATTCTAGGAAATTACGTAGAATCGTACAATGGGTTCGGTATCCAGCAGTCCTTTCCGGGACTTTATTTCGGCGGAGCCTCTCCGCTGATGACTTATGTGAAAGGCTATACCCAGGGTGGCAATGCAGGCACGGTCACGCTCACAGCATCCACGGTCGTTCTAGATGGACAGCTGAACGGCAGCGTGACGAGCGGCCAATATCAGCATACCTCGACCATGCAGGGATCATTTGCTAACACACAGGATTACAATGATGCGTTGGCGCTGTCCAAGGCACAGGGTCTTGAAGCGCCACGGGCGGGAACGTTGAATATAGGCACGGAAAGTTTGACAGCAACGAACAATCCTGCATCGATTTCAGTCCTTTCTGAAACAGTTCCTCAGACAGATCTTACCGCCGGTTCTGTACTCCCCGCAGGGCAGCCCACGCTGATCTCGGCGCAGATCGTGAACAATGCGAACCTGGGCAACCTTAACCTTTATGCAAACCTTTCCCTTGATACGGCAGCCGATGCCAGTATCATGCTGCAGCCGGGGGGCTCATTTTCCGCATCGGCCAGACAGATCGACTTTCAGGGCCAAATCGCGGTCCATGGGGGTTCGATCAGCTTGACCACCGTGCAGAATTCCACGAGCCAAATTAATGCCGAGGGCAACCAGAATAGTAATTATATTCCCCTCGACGAGAAGATAACCCTGGAATCCGGCAGCCTACTCGACGCATCCGGCGAAAAGATCGACAACTCAAACGTCGGAAAGAGTAGCAGCACAGCCTCCCTCAAGTACGGTCAGACCACCGGCGGCAGCATCTCGATCATGGACGAGACCGACAACGGGACCGGCGTGTTCATCAAAACGGGGGCGGTTGTGAATGTGGACGGCGGCTACACTGTTGATCAGAAGGGAAATGTTACCGGCGGGAATGCGGGCACGCTGAGCATCCAGGGATCCAATATCCAACTGGATGGCGATCTGCACGGATATGCGTTGGCTGATCCGAGCGGCAAGATCCTCGGAGGCGCCATCATGCTTGCATCAAAAGAGATCTATGTTGGCACCGGAGCCTCGGCACCGCCGGGATCGTTCGTGCTGACGGGAAACAGGCTGGATGATACGGGTTTCACGCAAATCACCCTGAACAGCATAAACGACCTCTTTGTGGAATCAAATACGACCATTAGTCCCTCGCTTGTACGGTTGAATGACCCTCTGTTGGGAGGCAGTTCAGGTGCTTCCGCACAAAGCCTGGGACAAGCGGTTTATGGGACTGAGCTTCCTGGAAACCTCATTCTTCTCAATGATTCTAATGCATTCATGGCAGGGCCATCTTCATTTGTGGCTGGCGCAGGAGTTGCGTTCGTGGGCAGCAGCCCAGTTTATAGCAATAACTTAAAGAATACGGAAAACAGCGCGGCCAGTCTCACACTTTCAGCCGGGGCAACAATCCAAACATTGCCTGAAGTGTCATCGGTCACCAGAATCGCAAATAACACCCCAGTCAATCCGGCTGCGGTGAATACCCAGATATCCCTGTCCGGGCCATCGGTAGCCATCGATGGGACACTGGCTTCGCCAGGCGGCAATATCAGCGTACAAGCCACGAAATTTGATCTCGTTGTTGGAGACAGTGCCGGGGACAATGCCAGTATCCTGGCCACCGGGTATAACCAGCCCGATCTGTCATCAACGCCAGCGGGACTCAACCTCAACTATCAGCCGGTGAACGGCGGGAATGTGGCCTTGTCGGCATTCGGCAATCTAACACTGGCAGCCTCGGCATGGGTCGATGTGTCGGGATCGAACGCGGTTCAGGATACGATTAAGTCGTCGGACGGAACGGTCGTTACCTATCAAGACGCAAGCAACCCCGGCAGCGTTTCCCTTACCTATGGGACTACTGGTGGCAATCTGAATGTGCAAGGTGCGGTATCAGCCCGGCACGCAGGGCTGGCCGGGCTCAGCGGCGGCAGCCTCACGATCAGTAAGATGGATACGAACAATGGCATGTCCATTAGTAACCTCGAACTGGGCTATTATCTCGTCGAGGGTTTCAGCAACCTGACATTAAAGAGTCAGAACTCTCTGATTTTCAGCGACACCATTAATAATATGACGATAGGCCAGAAACTGACATTGGATGCGCCGGAAATCACGGGCGCCGCTGGAATCAATGTGGCAATAAGCGCACCCTGGATCGTCCTGACCAATACGACTACTTCGCCGGCGCAGCTATCATCCTCAACGACCAGCGGCTCTCAGATTACGCTTTCCAGCCAATGGATCGATGTGATCGGCTCCATGAACTTTATTGGCTTCGATAATGTCACGCTCCAGGCCGCCCGGGACATTACCCTGAGCCAGGCACTGTACGAAAATAATGTCGTAAACGGAATTGTAGCCCCTGGACAACTGGCCACAACGGGTAACCTCATTCTGGATGCGGAGCGGATATATCCCGGCAATTATTATTCCTTCAAAAGTAGTAATACACTCTATCCGGACTTATACTCCGCCTACACCATATATGCCGATGGAAAAGTAACCCTACAGCACACGATCCAGCCCGACGATACTGCCGCTGATGCGCCCATCTATTCCGCGGGTGGAAACCTGACCGTTCAGGGCCGCGGTGGGGTCGACGTGGAAAACGGCGTGACACTGGCTGCCCCCCTGGGGACTATAACGCTCACGGCGCCTGGGCAGAGGATCTATCTTGCCAACGGTGGTGTTTTAACGACAGCAGGGGCTGCGGAAGTCAATTATGGGCTTATCGATTCCAATGATATCTGGGAGACCGAGGACAAAGCAAACCCGCATGGAGCCGATTCCGCGTCCTCGACCCCATTCAGTGCGAACAGCCTTCCTGACAAGAGCATCACCTTGAATGCAAGCGAAGTCATCGGCCAGGGAGGGTCCGTGATCGACGTCTCCGGCGGCGGATCGGTATTTGGGTACGTGTTTCAACCGGGAGCTCAAGGCTCCGTCGATCCGCTCACCATACCGGGAAGCTATATCGTATTCAAGGACAATTCCTTCGCGATGCCGGGAACGGCCGTGTATCTCCAGGGTGGGGGAGGACTCAGTGCGGGAATGTACACCCTGCTCCCCCTGAATGCAAAGGACCCTCAAAATGCGCGGTACGCGTTCCTGCCGGGCGCCTATATTCTGCAAACGCAATCAGTTAAGTCCTTACCGGGACCGACGTCTCTGTCGAGTGACGGATACCCCCTTGTGGTCGGCTATTCCGCAGTCGCAGATACGGCGATACGGAGTTCGAAGCCGGAGGTCTATAGCGTCCGGTCTGCCCAGGACGTTTTGGCCCAGGAGGGCAATTATGAGATGCAGTCTGCGACGTCGGGCAATGCCGGCGCCATTGCTATCAACGGGACAACAGCCGTCCTTGACGGATCGCTCAAGGCCGCGGCGCTGAGCGGTTATACTGGCGGCACGATCAGCCTCGCTGCAACGAACATTTCCGTGCAGTCATTGGCCGCGTCCCTTCTTCCCGCTAATTTTGGGTTCAACAGCACTCTCGATCCCAGCTTGCAGGGCACGCTGACCGTATCGGCCGATAGTATCTCCAGCCAGGGCTTCAGTGAGGTCGACCTCGGAAACAACAGTACGAACAGCGTGACGATCATGCCAGGCGTAGCGCTGAATGCCGGCGTTCTTAAGTTGACAGCCAACCAGGCAGTGACATTGGAGTCTGGGGCAATTCTCGGCGTGGTCCAGGCCGCCACGGGAAAGAGCGGGGCTAACCAGATCAATATTACCACTCCTGGTCATCTCACGATTGCCTCCGGTGCTTCCGTGTATGCCTCCCAAGGCATCACCTTGGATGTGAATGACGTAGAGGACATTTCGGGCCAGCTCAAGTCCGACAGTGGCAGTCTGACGCTGAAAAGCTCGGCGATATTCTTCGGCGGCGACGGCGGGAAGGAGCCGACTGATGTGGGCCTGTACCTGACGAGCATGCTGTGGAACCAGTTCGCGACTTTCAATAACATCACTCTGGTCGGCAACAATGATATTCAGTTCAGGACCAATTTTACAGGTAGTTCCGCGCTTTCCGTCGGCAATAGTTTGACGTTAGACGCAGCACAGATTATCGGGGTCAACAGTAATGGCACCTCGGTGACGCTGACCGCCCCGATTGTCAATCTTACCAATTCGGGAGCTTCCTCGTCCGCCGTAACCGTAGCCCCAGCGAATTCGGGGACCTTTACAGTGAATGCTAATCAGATCAACATCGGCGGTGGAGACGTTCTCTTTGGAGGTTTTAGCACCATTGGGCTTAACAGCACTCACGATCTGGCCTTTATGGGACAGGGAAGCCTTACCACAGGAAACGCGAATCTGAGCATCAGCGCCGCACGCATCACGACAACCGGTACGACCATGACAGTTAATAATTCGTTCGGTACGACCTCAACAGCCATTACTGCGGCGAACTTTTCAGTTTATACAGGTGCCAATTACTATAATGACCAGAACAATCCAAACCCCACGGGTTCCATAACCATAACCAACAGCGGTGGGACCCCGGGCGTGACCTCCGCACGGGGGGGCATGCTGAACTTCCAGGGAAGCTCGATCGATCAGGGTGGAGTGATCCAGGTGGACGGCGGGTCAATCGCGCTTTCGGCAGCAGGTCCCGGACAGACGGACGGTGTGATACTACGCAGCGGTAGCCAAATTCTCGCACGGGGCACCGATGACGCGCCGGGAGGGCAGGTGGTCCTGAAGTCTACGAACGGCAGCATTGTCATCGAAGGCGCCGCCGTCGATGACAGCGGAGCCACAGTCAAGCCTGCATCATTGATTGATGTATCCGCAGGTTCCCAGGGCAACGCAGGACTTATCAGTCTCCAGGCGCCCCTGGGAGGCATCCTGATCAATGGTGACCTGAAGGGAAATGCCCAGGGCGGCGCCGGAGGTTCCCTTGTTGTCGATACCTATCAAACGTCTAATTTGAATACGAATATGATCAATACCGATATGACACAGCTCATCGGCATTATTATTGCGGGCGGATTTACCGAATCCATTGACATCCGGGCGATCACAGGGAACATCAATATCGCCTCAGGACAGACCCTGCAGGCCAGCAATGTCAAACTGACCGCCGACGACGCGACCGCCGGACAGGGGCAGATCAACGTGGCCGGCACGGTTGAAGGGAGCGAGGGTGGCAGCGTCGTCCTGTACGCCATGAACGACCTAACCATTCAGTCCGGCGGCATGGTCAAAGCCGCCGCTTCCACGGCGAGTTCTTCCGGCGGCAGCGTTCTCCTCGGCTCCGAACAAGGATGGGTAACTGTCAACGGGACGATCGACGTGTCCGGGGGAGTAAGCGGCACGGGCGGAACGATCTATCTGAGGGCCCAGCGCTACGTCAACAATAACAACGATAACGATGTGCAAATCAATCTGGGAGGAACTCTGCGGGGTGCATCAGCGGTCTATGCGGAGGCCTTGCAGACGTACCAGTATGCACA
>Ga0335079_10005434_pt1 | contig 14589 bp, 18 predicted proteins | sample Lox_Sample_33_FD_206719 | JGI IMG/M metagenome (GOLD analysis project Ga0335079, IMG submission 206719) | Soil microbial communities from Loxahatchee National Wildlife Refuge, Florida, United States - Lox_Sample_3.3 | ecosystem: Environmental > Terrestrial > Soil > Wetlands | place: USA...
ATGGACGACAAGCGCCGCTGAGCCATGCTTTGTGCATAGCGAGGCGTAGCATGCCTGAAAAAACACATTCTGGGAAGCTCGGCGATCTGTGGTGTGCTATCATGCACGCCTCGCCGGCGTGGCCGATCCACGGAAAATACCATTGCCGCACCTGCGGTCGTCGCTATCTGGTGCCGTGGGCAATTGAGAAGAAACAGCTCGTTACACAGGAAGTTCCTGCCGTGAGACAAACCGGCGCTCTTGCGAGCGACTAGTTGCCCGCAGTGCGCCCATAACTAATCCGGGCAGTGCGCGAAGTTTGCAGCCGAGAGCGCGAAACCTGATCGAAGGGTCTTACGGATGATACGCTCGGAGTACGAATTACGACCTGAATGTCGCGCGACCTACCGGCAGACCGTTCTGACCGCGTATGGCCCGAAGACTCGATACTCTTGCCATTCTCGGCCATTTCCAGGACCAAGGCTGGTCGTCAAGTCCGACGATACAAGTCGGCCTTGGCCAGACCCTCTCCGGAGCCAAAGCCGAACGCCTCGGCCTCGGAGTACACAATTGAGACGTTTCATGCCGAGTTCTCCCAAGCAGGTTGGGTCGGATGGGCTGCGCTAGGCCCTACTGCGTTTGGCCGCGACCTCGAGCTCAGACGTGCTTCCACGCGAAACATTCTCCAGATCAGGCAGCCGCCCTGTAATAGTTCCAGAAGCCGCCCGGGCGCTGGCGGCGTTGGACGAGACGGAGATGGCCAGACTCGGGGCTGATGAGTTGGTTCGCGAGGCCCTGGTGATGCGTTCACCGTGATAGTGCCTTACGAAGTTTCCGTAACGAATCCTCCCCGAACAAGATCAGGCGCTCCCAGCAGGGCTCTTTTAGTTCAATACCGCGTACAAAACCTGTCCGTATAAGCGTTCCAATTCGGGCGGCGCCGGCTGGCTGCCGTTCCGGGAGTTGCGCGACCGTGCTGAGGCATTGCGTGCCCCAGGTTGGGCAAGGCGCGATTCGCCCAGAGCCCCAATCCCGGTTCTCTTCCGCCATGCCACTGCTAAAACCTCGACCTCTCCGCCGGTGCAGGTCGCCGCGGTGCAGATTGGTACTTCCATCGTGCTTCTGGGCAACCAGTTTCATGCCAAGCCAACGAAGTCTGGGTGTGACGATAGCGGCCACTTTCGCCAGAACCCTCTGCCCCAACAATTTGGCCTTAACGGCTAATCGCCGGCGCTGCTGGTCATCGAGGCGCAGCCGCCCGCCACCTCGCCGGTCGCGCAGAACCCGGTTCTCTTCGCGCAGGTAGTCGATGACCTGCAGTTGGCGTTGATTCATCCACCCTGCAGACAGCGATCACCACGGAGCGGAATGGGTCAAATAGTCTCTGGGGCTTCACAGTCCGTTATCGCGAATACGGGAATTGTTCAACCATCGCGGATTCATACAGATTCAGTTTCCGGACCAAACGCGGAGGAAGATCGTTGTAGAACGCCTGACGAAGAGTGCCGGCTTCCTGCCACTCTCGACACTTGCCGTCCAGCTTGTGGCGAAGATAGACCTTCTCCGGCGCGACGAAGCCGCACGCTTCGTGCGGTACCGCATACCCTTCAAGCCCAAGTGGCCGGGCCGCCCTCTCCGACTGAGCAAATCCGCCTCGATGCCGGGATTACACAGCCTCGAACGCAAAGCGTAGAATTCCGGCAGGTCTGTCGAAAGCCCGTGTTCGCCATCCCTATGCCGCTTCCGTCCAGTGTTCGGAGTCCAGCATACGCACTCTGTGGCTGACTAAATTGTCGGCTTCCTCCTGACAATGGATGCATAGCTCGGCCCACGGAATTGCCTTCAAGCGCTTTGGCGCAATTTCGTCCTCGCATTGCAGACAAAGTCCATAGGATCCGTCCTTAACGCGGTCCATGGCCAAACGAAGCCGCCGGACGAGCTTCGATTCGCGGTCGAGTATCTGAACCGCGACGTCCCGGTCCGCGGCTTCTCGGGTCATGTCAACAGGATCGGCCACCTGGTGTATGCGGATTGAGTCGCCCAATGCCTTGCCGGAGCTCGCTGCCTTCAGGTGCGCCTCTAAATTCTGCTGAACCGTTCTGATTTCTGTCTTCATCGTCGGAGAGATCCCTTTCCCGAACAATTGACCGATCTGGTCTCTTGGCGTAGGGCAACTGAGGTTCCAAAACATCGCAAAGCGGCGCACGATAGCCGACAAGCTGAGCCGGCCAAGCGTGGCGCTGTTTGGAGCTGATCAAGCAAAGCCATGGATGAATTCAAGTTAGTTAGGCTTGGGGTAGGCTGCACGAACTCGGTCTGAAACCAGTTCGGCACAAATGTCCCTTCGCACATTCCGCCCAGCTCGAATGCTGATTCACATTTGAATTTTACGCTGCTCGTTGAATACGGGTTGGAGATGAACTGATATCTGTGTGCGCCAGTTCCCAATGCTGTGGGACAGATCGCGAAGCAAGCCGACTTAAATGCTCCCTACCGGCGTGGCGAACAACCTGCTTAGAAGCGGATACAAGAGCGTGCGATAGAAGGTCCTAAACATGATTCGGCGTGTGGCTAAGTTGAGGGACACAATTGGAAGGGTATGGTGCCGTATGAAGCACGAGTTTCTGACGTGGCCGCTTCGCGGACAATATCAATGCTGGACCGCGGACAGTCATGGTTCTCCAGGCGCAGGTGGCAAGCAAATTTCAAACCGGCGGCAGGAGACGCGACCGCTCTAGTGATCTCCGTTCGACACAGATGTCGATAAATGCTGAGCGTTTGAGTGCTGCACGATGCACGCCTGCGGCAACTGGGCAGCAAAGTAAAACAGTCAAACCGCTGGGTTCGGCCTGCACCGGGCGCAACTCGGGAGTCGCCGGTAGCCATGGGGCTGATTGGCATCCGCTGTGCATTCATAGTAGCGTGAGCACCGGTCCGAGGCGTTGCCCGGCACGGAGAATTGATATGAGGCTGAAAGACACCATTGCGCTCCTGTGGTCGGGCTGGTTTGTGCTGGGAGCTTTATGCCCGCCGCTGGCGACCCAGTCACAACCAGCAGCGGCTCCAGTAGTATTGGAGTCGCCCGAGCAACTCCAGCAACTGGTTGCGCCCATCGCGCTATATCCAGACGAATTAGTTGCACAGATTCTCGCAGCGGCGACCTACCCGACCGAAGCCGTAGAGGCAGATCGCTGGCTGCAACAGCACTCAAATCTTAAAGGGAAAGAACTAGTACGAGCCGTCGACCAGCAGCCCTGGGACTCGAGCGTGAAGGCACTCACGCAGTTTCCCTGCGGTTCTGGCAAATATGGACAAGAACCTTTCCTGGACGTCATCGCTCGGCGACGCTTACATAAACCAGGCGCAGCAAGTGATGGACGCGGTGCAAGCAATGCGGCGCCGGGCGCAGCGCTGGAAACCTAAATGGCTCTCCACACCAGGCCGTGAAAACCGAGGGACAGGCGATCGTTATTGAACCAGCCGAATCTGATATGGTTTATGTCCCAGAGTACGATCCCTGGCTGGTTTACGGCGCAGCCCTGCCAGTCTGGCCCAGTTGGTATTTCTATCCCAAGTATGTGCCGCGCTCGTTCTTCCTTGCGTCCGGTTGCGCGATCAAGAGTAAGGTTCGCTTTTGAAGACCGGCTGCTCTCTGTGTATAAACTGCGCTGGCCTCCAGCTGTGTGCGTCGTGTGGATCTTTTGGGCCATGACGCAAGCAACGTGATCCTCTGGCAGTTGACATGCGTCGAAATGCTTGCTCGGGTGATCCGGCAAGATATGGAGGTGGCGTAATGAAGTCGTTTCTGAGGTTTTCTTACCAGGTCGTATACTACGACGAGACTGGGCGTCAGGTTTACTGGCCTGCCGATATTAGGTCTGGTGTGCTCTCGGAGAAACTCCGCGAAGCTCGCGAGCGCGGACTGAACGCACGGTTATCACAGACCGAGGCCGTGATGATCGCGGAGAGGAAAGCCGCTTAATGAACCCGGAAATCCGGCACGCCTTAAAGCAGGATCTGCCGGAGCTCAACGAAACAACACACGCCTACGGCTACACGGGCTCTCCATGTGGATTGTAAGGCTCGCCCTTCGCCGTCCCGATACCTTTATCGTCATGGCGTTGTTGATGCGAAGAAGCATTCTCCGATCACGCGGCGTTGGTTCAGGCGCGCGCCAACAGAGCCGTGGGTGAGCAGCGGCAGGAAACAGTCTGCGGGTTTTCAATGGATTGCGAAGTGGCGCGAATCTCTACCGCGAACCATCTGGTTCACAACAAGGCACTTAGTCAAGTGGCGGAGACTATCGAGGAACTGGTCCAGGCGCGTCACCGATGAGCGGATACAGACCGCCTGGATCAGTTTTGGGAAGCGGTGGGTCATTTCTCGTAAGCACCGGCGCATGTATCGCCCGTTTGCCAGGCGTTCTCCCGTTATCTGCGGGTGTTGTCGCATGTTCTATTTCTCTATTCGTAAGGTTGGCATCGCGGACTCTCCGATCGAGCCTCCAGGTCGTTGCTTCATGGCTTAAACTGCACCCCGGAGCCGCCGGACGGATACGATCCCAATTGCGGAATGCTGATCGCACTCGTAGAGCCAACGCCTGGCTCCACTTCACAGTCGAGATTGCAGCACCCCGGGATAATCGTTGCTCTTGATTATCGTGCTATTCGACTCGAGTGTCGAACCAGCGTCAGCCCGCAACATCTAACAAGCCGCTTACGAGTCGCTCCCATCTTGTGAAGCCCGGCTGGTCCGGCGTTCCCGGAGAGTGCATTGACGCGCAATTCAAGACTGAACCTGGCGATTGGGCTGACTGTTGCCCTTGGGGCTCTGGCCGGCTGTGCCGGCAAAATCCGTTACCCCAGTCTCTACGTTCTGAACGTGCCGATACCCCTGTCTGGAGCCGCAAGGCCCGCCGCAACGCTCGGCTCTATGGCCGCGCGCGAATTCGATGCTCCCGCCTTTTTGCAGAATGGAGCAATCGGGTACCTGGAATCGCCGGAGTGACTGGGCTTCTACGCGTATGAGCGCTGGGCGGCGGAGCCTAGCCGCGCGATTTACGAGGGCGGTCATACGGGAGATGCAGGCGCGCGGAACCTTCCAGCCGGCTGACCGATTCGATGGCCACGACACGCGGGATTGCGTGTTGACCGGTGCAATCGAGGGCCTCGAAGAAGTCGACCGCGGCGCTGACGTGTTGGATCGAAGTCTCTCTATCGGCTCAATTGACCACCGAGTGGACCGGGGAGGTGGTCTGGCAAGGCGTTGCTTCGAAGAGAGCGAAGCTGGACCAGCATTCGACTTCGGTAGTCGTCGCCAAAATGTCCCGCAACGCGGGAGGGGCAGTTCATGACCTGGTTTCTTCGATGCATGACCATGTCTCCACGGCTTCGCAGCCGCCGCGTCATTCGATCCGCGGATAGTACAGTCGTTTGAGACGACCGCGGCTTACAAACGCTCTCGGGCAGCCCGGCTCATAACGGTTTCGCGCGGTGTCAAACCGAGGCATCTGCCGAATCCCCGGCCCTCTTGCCCGAATGAGCGGTTGGAGTTTGTCAACTGTCCCTCGCCGCCAAAGATTCCGCCAGCTCGAGGGTTCCTCGAATCGAAGGCATCTTCTGACGCCAGCTTGAATTTCGCGCTGCTCGTGGCCGGCTATCGCGCAGCGGCGCCGTAGGTGGTCGCGGCCGGATCGCGCGGCGGCGTCTCCTGGCCGATCGATACGGAAGTAAAGAGAGCGTAGCCTGCGAATGCACCAGCGACGCGATAGAGCCCGATCCTGATCCTCACCAATGAGGAGCATCGCAGGCGGCGATTAGTTGCGTGTCACACGCGAGCCGGCCCATGGTCAGATGTCGAATGCCCGTCATGATGACGCTTTCTCCGACTGCGTGACAGGTCACCTCGTGTCAACCGAAATATCCCTAAGTAGTTATTCTGTGACTTTCCCCTTACCGCGTGCTCGAATGGAATCCTGAGTGCTTAATTCCAACCCAAAGGCTCACCGGCCTATCGCTGGACGAGCGGGGGCACGCTGGCAGACTCGTGCTCGCGCGAAGGACTGCTTCGAGGGTCGGTGATATTTCATTTACGAGGTGAGTTCCTTGGCTACAGCTGCAAAATTCCGCATCGACGTTGCAATTCACGATCTGCTTACTAACTCCAGTCAACGTCCACCCACTCCGGCCGCCAAGAAGGGACCGGCCCTGCCTCAGCCCGCCTTCCCTCAATATCCGGAACTGCTGAACGATCCGGGGCCGATGACGCCACCCGAGAAGCGAAGGTGGTCTGCGAAGGATGTCTATCGAACGTCTCGAGCGTGGTTATTTCCATACGTTCGCTCTCGTGTGATGCCCGGAGAGTTCCATCCCATCACTGCGTACCTCTTTATCGAATACAAGTGCAACCTCGACTGCTGGTACTGCTGGTCCTATAACAACGCTGTCAAAGGAATGACCGAAGAGGTCGCCCGGCGTTCCATCGACTGGCTGCATGACCATGGCTGCCGGGTGCTGGCTCTGATGGGCGGCGAACCGCTTCTGCGGCCGGACTTTGTGCACAGAGTGGTTAATTACGCTGCGAAAAAAGGCTTCTGGGTTTACGTCGCGACTAACGGGCGCCTGCTGCGGCCAAGCCTTGCGGATCGCCTCGGAGACGCGGGAGTATCGGCAATCAACTTCGCCTTGGACTCCTGGGATCACAAGCCAAGCCTGCCCAAAGCGCTGGTGCCCGCAGAAGACAATCTGGAGTACATCCTGCGCAAGCAGTACGTTTACGGCTATCTGGTTTTCTTCAATATCAACATTTGCCGCAACAACCTGGAAGACGTCAGGAGACTCACCGAATATGCGCACGATCATCGGGTAGCCACCGACTATCACATCAATGAGACTCCTATGCTCGAGCCCCATGATCAGTTCAAGCATTTGTATGACAACCCTACTTACATCCGGCCGGAAGATTGGCGTGAGGTGGACTCCCTGGTCGACTGGCTCATCGAGAGAAACCGGGCCGGTTACCAGATGGTGAACTCGGTGCAACGGCTTCAGGAGATCAAAGCTTTTCTCCGGATGTCGTCCGGACTCGATCTCCAGGAATACGGCTGGAATGGGGATGGGACCAATGGGACGGAAGACCAGGCGGACCTACTCGCCTCGATGCCGGGGATTGTATCCGACGCCAATGGGGAGCTTCAGTTTGCCGAATGGAACTGCCGCGCCGGCCAAAACAACGTCATCATCCGCACCGATGGCACGGTGGCGCCCTGCTTCCCGATGTACGGAGCTACCTTCGATTGGGGAAATATCGACCAGCCGAAGTTCGATCAAGCGCAGCTCTCCAGCATGAAAAATACATGCCAGCGGCATTGCTTCTCCACCCTGAATCACAACCTGGCGTACTGCTACAACGATGCCCGAGTGATCAAGTGGCTCTGGTCGAACGTAATCAAGAACAAATTTCAGGGCGGCGTGCGCAGCTTCGAGGATTGAGGATGGTAAGAGAACGCGTGATGCCGCCCGGGGCCGTTGTCAGACGGTATTTCGTGGTTTTCCTGCTGCTCATAGTGACGGCTCTGTCAGTCGGAGCGGTGGAACGGATCAATCTGAAATCGAGCGACTTGGGTCCGGCGATGGGTCGCTGCGCTATAACATCACAAAGGAGCAGCTATTCGCGGAGCTGCTCACCCATAACGGGCGCCGCAGCGCGACGCTGCAGGAGTATGTTGCCATGCGGTCGTAAGCCGTGAGCGATTTGAAGGGCAAGGTGCATGCGGAGGAAGTGGGGCGCATGGAGTTTCGGAGGCCGGACAAAGACGTTCACCCTTACCTCCGAAATGGGCTGGATGCTGGTCCGTCATCTGGCGCTCAATCCGTTGATCGAGAGCGAGATCAAGGGCGGCGGCCGGCAAGGAACATCACTACGGTGCCATCAGCCTGGCAAACTACACTCTGCGCCTGCTGGCGAGCGGGAGGTGGGGCCCCACCGCTGCTTCGTGGCCAAGGCGATCCCGAAGCGCATAGACAAATATCTGTTCGAGGAAGGGTGTGGATTGACGTCGACGCTGCGGATCGAGAGTGGCGGTCAAAACGCAGTCTCAAATCGAACGCCAACCGCGTTCCGGGTTGCCAACGGTCGGAGTCGAGCTTCCGCACCTGGATAACTCGCGTCGCGGTCAATGGGGCGTCGATGCTATACCGGCGCGATCAGGCCAAACCCCCTCGCCAGGGACTCCCCGACCTGAATGTCCTAGCCTGTTCCGATGAACGGGTGGATCACTCTCACATCCGGGATGATAGAGCCCAGGCAGTCCGCCAGGCCGTGGTGGGTCTCCCACCGAAAGACAGGCAGGCACTGATCCTCCGCGTTCCCGCGTTAAAAGAAAGGGATTTTCTGGGGGAGGCTTATGTTATCGGCGGCGCTAGGCCGCTCTGGGGAGCAAGAGATGGTGCGCGATGCCTAGAAGGCCGCGCGTCGTCGAATCGGGCCGGCCTTTGAACCGGATCAGCTCATGAATGAAACTATCCATTTTCTCGAACGTCACGGCTACTGCCTCCTGGCTGGAGCAATACTCGGCCGGCAAGCGTGCCTGCCCATCCCCGCCAATTTGTTTCTGGTTGCGGCAGGCGCTCTGGCACACTCGGGAAAGCTGAATTTAGGGGCCATTCTAGGCCTGTCACTGATCACCTTCGTGCTGGCCGACCTGGGATGGTACGAGGCTGGCCGAAGATGGCGAGAGCGGACGTTGCACTTTCTTGGGGGGCTTTCGCGAGATCCGGGATCTCTCGTCCATAGGGCGGGCGCTACCTTCGCGAGACACGGAGTGAAAACGCTGCTCATCTCCAAATTCGTAATTGGACTCGATGCCGTGGCCGCCCCTCTAACCGGTGCGAACCGCATTGGACCGATGACCTTCGTGTTGTTCGACGCGGTGGGAGCCCTTTTCTGGTCCACCGCCTATGTAGTCCTCGGGTACGCCTTCAGCAATCAATTGGATCGCGTAGCCCTCCATCTCGCACGTATCGGTACTCTTTTGGCACTGGCTGTCGCGGCAGCCATCGCTGTCTATATGGTAAAGAAGCTGATTCGCTGGGAGCGTTTTGTGCGCCAGTTCAGGTTGGCCCGAATGGCTCCGGAAGAGCTCAACGACAAGCTGAACGCAGGCGAGGATATTCTGCTGATCGATCTGCAAGACCAGGTGCGCCACTCTGTGCCGGCGATGGCAATCCCAGGCGCCGTCCGGATTAACCCCCACAGGCTGGAACAATACAGGGATGTAGAGATAGCGCCCTCTCGGGAAGTCGTCCTTTATTGCGCGTCTCCCGGCGAATTTACCAGCGCGCGCGTGGCGCTGGCTCTCCAACGGAGAGGCATCGACCATGTCCATCCGCTGGCCGGCGGCCTCCGCGGATGGCGCGAACGAGGCTTTCCGGTTACGACCGTGGCCGGCGTTCCCTTGACTTCGGCCGCCCCTCTCGCCGGGCCGGCACCCCGCCCGTCCCCGCAATGAGCGATCCCTGGCGGCGCCCAAATACACAAGTCAGCCCGTCGCTCGTATCTTCTAAAAGGCCGGCTGGTTCGGCCAGGAGGATGCATGAAGAGCAAAACCGCGATCGTCGGAACCGTATTTGTTGGAATCTCACTGTTAAGTGGGAGCAAAACGCTTGCCCGGATCTGATGCAAACCGCCTCACTACACACCTTAAGCAAGATTGCCTCTGCCGCCGAATTTACACAGCGATGCCCGATGCATGCCCGCTTAGATCGCGTCCAGAGACAGACGCCTCTGGAGGGTAACGCGCTGCCAACGAGCCACGACTTCAGGAGTGCATCTTACAAGTAAGATCACTGTGATCAAATCCGCGGCAGATTTCGTCAGTTTGTTCCTTTAATCGTCATATGAAGCATACGAATGGAGCACTAAACAATAGAAAACAACTGGATTGAGATTGGTCCTGCCCGTGCCTCGGCAAAAATGGAAGGAGATTCAGTTGAGCGGACAAGATCGAAGGGCCGCTCAGATAGCTAAAGGAAAATTCTATGATTCAGCGATTGAAGTTCACGCTCTTGACACTGCTCGCCGGTAGCAGCGTTTGGCTCTCCCCCGCCGCGAAGGCGGACGAGTGGGACAAGCTGACTGTTTTGACGTTCAACGAACCGGTGGAGATCCCCGGCAAGGTTCTGCCTGCGGGGACCTACGTTTTCAAGCTGGCCGACAGCCAGTCCGATCGAAACGTCGTTCAGGTCTTCACCCAGGACCAGAAACAGATTCTTGCCACAATTCTGGCGATACCGAATTCCCGGCCTGAACCGGCGAGTAAGACCATCGTCACTTTCGAGGAGCGGCCATCGGGTTCACCGGAAGCGCTGCATAGCTGGTTCTACCCCGGCGAAACAACCGGCGTCGAATTCGTCTATAAGAAGTCCGAACGGCAGTACGCAGCGCGGTCCGAGGAACCGCTGATGACGCCGCCCGCGCCTGATCTGCCAGTGGTACAACAGACGGCGGCAAAGCAGGCTGATCCCGAGCCTTCAGTCCCCGTGGTTGAGGGCGAAGAAGAGGAAGATGCGGTTTCAGCTCTAGCAACCCCGGTTGCTCCCGTCGAGAGCCCTGACACACTGCCGAACACGCTACCACATACAAACGGCAACTTCGCGGGCATTCCCCTTCTTGGCGTCCTGCTCCTGTCCGGTGGCTTCACCGCGATTCGATTCGCGACCAGGCAGAGCTAGTGGCCCGTTATCGATGCGCAAGAAGCTGATGATCTATTTCGGGTGCGTCCTCATCGTCGGGGGCGCACTCGCTCTTGCCCGGTATGGGTATCTCCAATTTGACATGCTCCGCACACAACGAGCGGCGAGGCAGGTCCTCGATCACCAGAAGGCCAGCACTTCGGAAACGCTCCATGCCCGATCTGTTCTCGCTACTCTCGTAATCGTTCCGCCTCGGCTTGGCGAGCCGATCGGCCGAATCGAGATTCCCCGGCTTCACCTTTCTGTGATGGTGCTCGAAGGCTCGGCGCAAAAAATACTTCGAGTGGCCGCGGGACACATCAAAGGCACTGCTCTGCCAGGAACTAAGGGAAACGTCGGAATCGCCGCTCATCGCGACACATTCTTCCGGCCCCTGCGTGAGATCCGACCGCAGGACAGCATTATTATGATGACATCCTACGGAACATTTCGATATGTCGTAGATGCAATTGAGATCATCGATCCAAACGACGTGCAAGTCCTCCAGCGGAAGACTGGTCCAGAATTGACACTCGTGACCTGTTACCCGTTCGGCTATCTTGGACCAGCACCAAAACGATTTGTTATCCATGCGCGACAGGAACGCTAATGCCGCGGCGACTCGATTAGGTGATGCGGACAAAGAGATCAGGCGCGGCGTCCTTATTGGGCTAGCGCGGCCAGTTGCAAGTGGCACCTGTTCAAGAACTCTTCTGGTCATTCCCCTGGCGCGAGGTCGAACCACGCCTCCTGGAAGCCCTTGGTGAGGGCAAACAGGAGGGCAACCGCGAGCCCCAGGTTCACGCGACCTTTCCCGTGGAGGCCGGCGCAGGCCGCCCGCATGTCGAAAGGTAGGTCCGGATCCGGCTCGCTGTCGTCCTCGTTATGCGGATAGAACCCTACCGGAGTCTCGCGGCATCCCATACAAACCTGGCAACGCGTTCGCGTTAACGGCCAAGCTCTTGAGTGTTCGAGCGCTCGCGCAGATGTCGCACGATGGCGTGGTCGTTCGAATACGCAATTTCGATGTTGTCGCCGGCTTGCGGAAGACGTTCGAGCAGATGTTTCATATGAGCCACAGCGGTTCGGGGGGACAGGCGCTGGATAACATGATGGGCAGTCTCTCCAATAATTCGCCCATTGTACCTACCGCTATCGGTCTGGGCCCCGAACGTCCTTGCGGATTCGCCGAGGGCATCTGCCGTTATTTGTTTGGCAGCAGCGAATGACGCCGCCAAGTTGCCAGTGTTCGCCCGGCTCCGATCCGGGCTATCGTCGGTTTGCCGGTTTTTCTGGCCTACGCTATTCTCATGGAATGCGCGCCGATTGGCGACGTCGGCCACTAGCTCTTGATCGGGGTGAAGGGTTTCGACTTCGTTGCGAGCCTCGTCCGGTTCGCGCGGCCTCTCCGGAGACCGCGACGACTCGGGGGTACTCGAACCCGCCAGTTCCAGCGTTTCCGCTCGGGAAACCTCCAGGTCCAGCGATAGAACAAAATCCGTAGCTGCTGACGCCTCATGCGCTGCCCTGAAGATCTCGTTCTTGTCTTCGCGCAAAGTCTTGATCCAGGAACCCACATACGCCGCATGGTTTGCTGGATCGTGGGGAACCCCCAATTCCGCTGCCATGAAGACACTGGCAAGTTCCGCCCGGAGTTCCTCCTTCGCATAGTTGAGATCCCCAAAACGGTACGATTCCGACAGCGTGGACCGATTGAGGCGTGAGGGATGGCCGGTCCAATGCGCAATCTCGTGAAGTGCGGTTCCATAATATCCCGGCGCGTCTTTGAAAGCGTCCTTTGGGGGAAGGTGGATACTGTCGGTGCGTCGGTTATAAAAGGCGTCATCGCGCTGATCGTGTTCTATTCGAGCACCGGAATGGGCCAGAATTCGCTCACCAGCTTGTACGGCCTCAAATGGGGTCCGGTGCTTCGGCTGGTATTCCGGAATTCCGTCAATCTGCTTGGCGTTGAAGACGGTGTACACGCGATGTATCAGCCGCTGGCGGTTTTCCTTAGTAGAAGACTCGCCGCTATCCTGATCAAGTCCGCCATCTTTCTCGTTTGAACGCTCCTTCACGTCCCAGAACTCGATGTGGGTCCCTTTTTCGCCTCCGCGTACCTGCCAGCCCTGTTCTGCGGCCTGCTTGTAGGTCATCCATCGGGGATCTGTGTACTCGCGTAGAATTCCGGTGGCGAGGAGGTGCAGGGCGTTGCCGCCGCGGTACGGCCTCTCAGTCGTGGGATTGAACGGCATCGCGGAACCTTCCCATGGTTTTTGCCACGGAGCAACGCCGTCTTCCAGCATCTTGATGATCGAGTCGGTTACCTCGCGGCGATGATCGCGCTTCTCGGCTGTGTTTGCGTTTTCCGATCTGGCGGGAGTCATCGAGAACCCTCCTCCGCAGGCTGAGTCTGCTCCAGGGCGAAGTCGGAAGCAGGCTGCTCGGCTTCAAAGCCAGATCCCAGTAGCGGCTCGCCTCCGACTTCGGCGAGCGCCGGTATTAGGTTATCGTCGCGATTGTTCATGTGCCTCCTTACGCGTCAAAGATGAGTCAGTGCCTACCCGGTAGGCCTTCGCAACGCACCGCCGTGACATCGGAGGCTGCAGGGCGGCTAGCGCGCTTTGGTTTCTCGGTGGTGTCCTTTCATGGCGTCTCTTTGAATTGAGGCGGCAGCGCGGGCGAGCGCGGCTTGATAACGGCCTAACCATCCGCTCCAGCCACCTTCGACGGGTATGATGCCTTGTTTGATCAGCGGCCGAACGGATGCTTTGAGATACCGCCGGTTCCGTAATATCTTCTCAGCATCACCGAAGTCATCAACTTCAAGAACCCCACGGCCGTTCTCGAACTGCTTCCGGAGCCGGATGAATGAATTTGGGCGGAGTTGCCCTCGGCTACGCGCTTCCTCCAACGCTGGCGAGTAATACACCAGGTGCACCCTAGCATCGGTGCCTTCGATGAGGATGTAGTGGCGGCCGGCGCTGCTGCCGAGCTCGCCTTCACCGTGCACCAACACACGGCCTTCCAGGGATGTCAGCGTCCGCTGGTCCAAGACAACAAGTTGCAGACGCTCGTCCGATAGGAGTGCGCCATGCGCAGCGAGCATCTTCTGGCGGTCCCCGGCACGCTGCATAGCCCGCAGAACGCCCTCAAAATCGCGCTTGACCCGCCATTCACCGGACGCGGCCTGCTCAGCGAGGCCCATTTTCTGAAGCGCAATCAGCCTGGCAGCGATATGTTGCTCACGAACCTTCGCGAATTCGCCGCGAGCGGCGCCGTTCACGTTCCGGCGAACAGCGAAGTGGGCGACATCATCGGAACCGTTGACTTGCCCGGACGCGTTCGCCCGGTTGATCATACGGTCCAAGGATGTATACCGGTACTCCTGAACCTCGCGCCGTTCGGCCGTCATCGCGTCCACCTGGTTCCGATGCCCAATTTGGCCCGTGCAGAGATCCTCGGCGATGGACCGTATTCCGTTACGGATATACTCACGGTTCAGTTCAAGCGGAGAGCCGTCAGCTTTGATCCCGCGCATGGCGACATGGACGTGCGGGTGTTCGGTATTGAAATGCGGTACAGCAAGCCACTCCAATCGCGTGTTCAGATCTTTCTCCATTCTGGTCATGAGATCGCGGGTCAGTCGGTTGAGGTCGATCCGTTCGCCGAACTCCGGCGAAATGATCATTTTCCAAAGCCTCGGGTCGCCGGCCTTTTGCCAGCGATCGAGGACCTCCGGCGACGGAACGACTTCGCCCTGGTTGCCAATGGCGGCGGCTTCGTGGCCCTGCATCACACTGTCTCGGGTGATGTAGCGACCGTGTGCGCGCCACTGCCCGATGGTCCTGTTCGGCGAGTACATCACACGAACCGCGCA
>Ga0335079_10005438_pt1 | contig 14582 bp, 13 predicted proteins | sample Lox_Sample_33_FD_206719 | JGI IMG/M metagenome (GOLD analysis project Ga0335079, IMG submission 206719) | Soil microbial communities from Loxahatchee National Wildlife Refuge, Florida, United States - Lox_Sample_3.3 | ecosystem: Environmental > Terrestrial > Soil > Wetlands | place: USA...
AACGCGAGCGAGCCGCCCGTGCCGTTGATCTCGAACCGCAGTGAGTTTCTGCGGCCCGGGCACGACCGCGAGGCCTCGATCGTTCCGAGCGCACCCTCGCTGAACTCGACGGTCGCGGCGAACGCGTCGTCGACGTCCACCGCGACGCCGTCGCGCACCGGGGTGAATGTGCGCATCGCTCCCGAGACGCTTGCGATGTCACCGACGAGGTAGTGCGCGAGGTCGATCGCATGCGCGCCTAGGTCACCGAGGGCGCCCGATCCGGCGAGCGATTTGTCGAGCCGCCACAGATTGGCGACCGACGGGTCAACGAGCCAGTCCTGGAGATATGCGGCGCGGAAATGGCGGATCTCGCCGAGGTCGCCGGCGGCCACGAGGTCACGGGCGAGCCGGACGGCGGGCACGAACCGGTAGTTGAAGGCGCACATGTGCTTGACGCCGGCGGCGCTCACCCGCTGCCACGCCTCGTAGGAATCATCCGCGGTGAGCCCGAGCGGCTTCTCGCAGACGACATGCTTACCGGCCTCCGCGGCAACAATGCTCGGCTCGACGTGGGCGCTGTTGGGTCCCGTGTTGTCGAACAGCCCGATGCGCGGATCGTCGACGAGCGCGCGCCAATCGGGGACGTGTTCGGCGAAGCCGAATTCCTCCGCGGCGGCGGCAACCGCGCCCTCGGTGCGGCCGGCGATCGAGACGAGCTCGGGAATGAGCGGCGGCGGCCAGGTCATGTGACGGATCTGCCGGAACGCGCTCGAGTGCGCACGGCCCATGAACCCGTAGCCGAGCATCCCGATCCCGATCGTCCGGTCCGTCACGTTCCTCACCCCTCGGTCTACAGCTCAGTAGCCGAGCTCGTCGACGTCGCCAGCGTACACGCCGACGACCCCCTCGAGCTCGTTCAGCTCGGAGGCAAGCTGAGTTACGGACCCCTGGCCGCGAACCTCGAGGGCAACCGTCACGTGACGCGGGCCGCCGTCGCGGTCGCCGTCGTGCTCGTGTTTGATCTCGAGGTCGGAGATCGAAAAGCCACGCTGAGCGCACTCGGCGAGGGCCTCGCGCAGCAGCCCGCGGCCGTCGACATAGACGAGGCGGAGCTCGGACGGCGCGAAGCGCGAGCGCGGAAGGACGCGGACCAGGAACGGATAGCCAAAGGCGACGAGCATGTAGATGGCGGTCGTCGCGACCGCGATCAACGGAAGATCGCCGCCGCAGGCCATCCCGACGCCGGCGGTCACCCACACGCCCGCGGCGGTCGTGAGCCCGCGGACGGTGTCGCGGCGGACGAAGATGATGCCGCCGCCGATGAACCCGATCCCCGACACGATCTGGGCTGCAACTCGGGAGGGATCGAGCACGACGTGCGTCCCCAGCGAGGCGCTGAAGCCATAGATGCTCACGAGCATGAACACGGCCGCGCCGACGCCCACGAGCGTGTAAGTGCGCAGTCCCGCCGACTTCTGCCCGACCTCGCGCTCGAGGCCGATCAACGACGACAGCACCAGGGCAAGACCGAGCCGCCAGATGATGTCTAGCTCGCTCACAGTTCCTTTTTACCCGGAGCGAGCCGATCTACTCCGGGAGCACTGCGCGTTCGTACCACTGCGCTATACGTTCACCCGACGATGACCTACACGAAGCCAGTCCTCGCCGCGACGCTCGTGGCGCCCCGACGGCTCGAGGTCCGGGAGTACCCCTACCCGTCCGCGCTCGAGCCGGGGGCGGTCGTCCTGAAGATGCGCGCGTCTGGAATCTGCGGCACCGACAAACACACCTTCCGGGGCGAGACCGAGCAGTACGTGGGCACCGAGTACGAGCGCAGCACGCCGTTTCCGATCATCCAGGGTCACGAGAACGTCGGCGTCGTCGCCGAGCTCGGTGGCGGCGGCGCGACCGCGTTCGACGGGACGCCGCTCGCGGTCGGGGACCGAGTGGTCCCGGCGCCAAATCGCGCCTGTGGCCGATGTCACATGTGCGCGCGGGGGTTCCCTTACTACCTCTGCCGCAACCTCGAGAACTACGGGAACTCGCTGACCTCGGCGCAGACGCCGCACCTGTTCGGTGGTTGGTCGGAGTACCTCTACCTCAAGCCCGGCACCGCCGTGTTCCGAGTTCCAGACGAACTCTCCGACGAGGTGGCGGTGCTGACCGAGATCTTCGCGGTCACCCACAGCCTCGAGCGGGCGGCGGCGCTCCCCCGGCCGGCCGGCTTCCGCCCGGGCGACAGCGTCGTGGTCATCGGCGCCGGCGCGCTCGGACTCGCGCACGCCGTCAAGGCGTCGCTGATGGGCGCCGGTCACGTGCTCGTGCTTGACCCCTCGGCCCGGCGTCGCGAGCTGGCCATGCGCGTCGCCGACGCCGTCACGTTCGCTCCCGGCGACGAAGTGGCGCGCGAGGTGCGCGCGTGCTGTGGCGGCGAAGGGGCGGACGTTGTCGTCAACGCGACGGGATTTCTCGGTGCGTTCGCGCAATCGATGGCGATGGTCCGTGACGGCGGCACGATCATCGAGGTCGGCGCTTTCGTCGACATGGGAGACGAGGCGTTCAACCCTGCGGTGATCTGTGGACGCAACCTCACGCTGATGGGCGTCGGCGGCGAGGACCTTCGCGCGTACGAGGGAACGCTCGCTCTGCTCGCGCGCCACCATCGGCGAATCCCGGTGCACGAGATCGTCTCTCACCGCTTTGCGATCGAGGACGCCCCGCTGGCGATGACGACCGCTCTCGACGCCGACGCGTCCGCCAAGGTGCTGATCGTTCCCCGGCCATGAAGCGGAGCACGACCCGGATCCTGACGACGCATGCCGGCAGCCTGCCGTACCCCGACGATTCCGCGCCCGAGAGCGACGACGAGCTTCGCGCTGCGGTGGCGAGCGTGGTGGCCTTGCAGCGCGAGCTCGGCATCGACCTGGTCAACGAGGGCGAGTACACGAAGGGCGGTGACTGGCTGTCGTTCGCCGACGATCGCTTTGCGGGGTTCGAGATCACCGACGCGAGCGGCGAGAAGCCACTTATCGCGCAAGGCAAGGACCGCGAGGAGTTCGACGCCTTCTACCGATACGCCACCGAGCGCGGAACGCTGTTCTACACCGCAGGCGGCCAGGTGAGCCCGCGACGGATGCGGTGGGTGTGCACCCGGCCGATCGCGTACGCGGGGCACGAGCAGGTGCGGCGGGAGATCGAGATTCTGCGCGCGTGCAACCCTGGCGAGGACGCGTTCCTGACCTCGACCGCGCCGGCGAGCCTCGAGGTCTACCGCGGAAACGCGTACTACGAGGACGAGATCGAGTATCTGTATGCCCTTGCCGACGCGCTCCGCGTCGAGTACGAGTTGATCGTCGACGCCGGGTTCGTCCTCCAGGTCGACGACGCCTGGCTGCCGGCGCTGTGGGATCGGATCGGGATCGAGATGGGACTGGATGCGTTCCGCGACAGGTGCCGCGTGCGTGTGGAGGCGCTGAACCACGCGCTGACGAACATCCCCGAGGACCGGGTGCGCTACCACATGTGCTGGGGCAGCTGGCACGGCCCCCACGCCCACGATCTCGAGCTCGTCCACCTCGTCGACATCCTGCTCGAGGTCAAGGCGCAGGCGTATCTGATCGAGGGTGCCAACGCCCGCCACGAGCACGAGTGGGCGGTGTGGCGGGACGTGCGCCTGCCCGAGGGAAAGATCCTCGTGCCCGGCATCGTCACGCACTCGACGGACGTCGTCGAGCATCCCGAACTGGTCGCGCAGCGGATTGAACGGTTCGCGTCGGTCGTCGGTCCCGAGAACGTGATCGCCGGGACCGACTGCGGCTTCGGCGGACGCACCCATCCGCAGATCGCCTGGGCCAAACTACGCTCGCTCTCGGAGGGTGCAGCGAGGGCGTCGCGTGCACTCGGCCTATCGGACTGATCCCGCACCCATAACATCCCGCCCGTGTCCCACCCCATGCAGCGATGATCACGGTTGCCGGCGAGGCCCTGATCGACCTCGTGATCGACGCTTCGGGGTCGGTCGCGCCATTGCCGGGGGGCGCGCCATTCAACGTCGCACGCACGATCGCCCGACTCGGTGGTGAGTGCCAGTACGTCGGCAGGCTGTCCGACGATGGGTTCGGCCAGGACCTGCGGTCCGCGCTCGAGGACGTGGGCGTGAGGCTCGCGGTTCCGGATCCCACCCCGGCGCCGACCACGCTCGCGGTGGCGCGGATCGACGCGCTCGGCTCGGCGGAGTACAAGTTCTACCTTGACGGGACCTCGGCCTCGCAACTGACGCCCGCAGACGTCCCGGCCGAGATCCTCGACGGCTCCGAGGCGCTCGCGCTCGGCGGGCTCGGGCTCCTGGTCGAGCCGACGGCGTCGAGCCTGACCGCACTGATTCGGGAGCGACCGCCGGGGGCGACGATCCTGCTTGATCCGAATTGCCGGCCGGCCGCCGTCACCGCCCCCGCGGCGTATCGCGAGTTGATCGACACCTTCATCCGCCAGGTCGACATCGTCAAGGTGAGCACCGACGACCTGCGGCTGCTGCGCCCGGGCGAGGCATGGCTGCTGGCCGCGCGCGGCCTCCTCGAGCTTGGACCCGCCGCCGTGCTCGTCACCGATGGCGCGTCGCCCGCCACCGTCCTCACCCAATCGGGCGAACGCTCGGTCCCCGTACCGGTCGTCGAGGTCGTCGACACCATCGGGGCCGGAGATGCGTTCGTCGCCGGGTTCCTCACCTGGTGGACTGCGCACGCGCTGAACCAGCACGAGGCCGCCGACCCGGATGCGCTCGTCAGGGCGACGAACGCGGCGGTCGAGGTCGCGGCCGCCGACTGCACGGTGCACGGGGCGAACTTGCCCGCGGATTTCCGCTGGTCCGCGAGCGCGATCGCCTAGCCGGCGCCGATGGTTATCGACCCAGGCGCGCCGACGGTTAGCGATCCGGGCGCGTAGACCCGCGCGCGAGCCGGGCCAGGACGGCGCACGCCGTGCAGGCAACGGCAGACGCGACAACCGCCGCAGGGGCGACCGCCCGGTGGTGAGCGACGGCGGAGCCAATGACCAGGAGCGCTCCGCCGACGATGATCGTCGTGGCGAGCAGCCACGGGATCAGCCACAGGACCAGTACGGCGGCGCCGCCCGGGTTGTTGGGGTCGAGGCTCAGGAGCCGTCCGAGCAGCTTCTCGTCGACCCGCCCGCCCCGGCGGGCCGATAGCGCGGCGCACAGCACGGCGACGATGACGATAGGCGCAAGCACCGTCGGGATCAGGGCGAGCGCGCCGGCGCCGGCCGCGCCCGCCGCCACGGTGGCCACGATCGTTGTTGCCGTGACCGCGAACAGCGCGAGCGCGGGGAGAGCGCAGTGCGCGAGAAGCAGGCGGGCGAACGGCCACGACAACAGGAGCGCGCTGGTGTCGGGCGCATCGATGTCGATGCGCAGCGGCTCGCACAGGAAGCTCGCGGCGAAGTACAGCGCGACCGCCGCGACCCCAGCGGGGATCACGCGACCCGGGTGCGTCAGCGCTTCGACCGTCGCCGCGGAGGCGAACAGCGTCGCCCACCCGAGCCGTGATAGCTCGCGCAGAAGCCCGAGAGCGTCGCGCCACAGGACCGCCAGCCGCGGCGCACGAGGGCGGGGAACCCGCGCCTCTCGACCCATTCGCGCGGGTAGCGCCGAGCGGTAGGTGAGCGTGGCGCCGCGATAGTCAAGCGAGAACGCCGAGGCGGCCAGCCCGGACCGCGTCTCTGCCCGAGCCAGGAACACCTCGGCACCGGCCGCGCCCGTGCGCCGCACCGCCAGGATTGACGACGCCCCGGCCGCGACCAATATCAGCGCAACCGCCACCGGCCAGCCCGACGTCCCCGCCAACGGCGCGACCGCCCAACCCCACGGGCCTGACCACACCGCGAACGCGCGGCCGGACGTGGTGGCGCTGATCGCGAGCAGCGCGGCGCCGGCTACGAGCACGCCCGGGCTCGCGCGCCGCACGAGCCCCGAGGCTCTTCGCGAAGACTCGACCAGCCAACTCGCAGCAACCGACAGCACCGCGAACGCGACCATGCCCACGACCGCTCCGAGCGCGCGGACGAGGCCGACGCTTCCCGGTCCCCCGGCGAGCAGCAGGATCGCGACGCCCGCGACCGCGGCGCCGACGACGGCGCCGATCAGCAGGCTCTGATCGAGCTTCGGGCGCACAAACGCCGCAATCGCGATCGGTGCGGTCAGGAGGAAGCCGACGTCGGCGGACGAGAACCCGACCGGGCCCTGCCACGTGCCGAGCCGGAGGGCGGCGAGCAGCACGAGGAACAGCACCACTGGGCCGAACACGAGCAGCTTGTGCGCGGTCAGGCTGCCACCGATCGCCTCGGAGACGGCGTTGCCGGCGAGCGCGCCGGCTATCCCGCCGACGACCAGAGTGGCATAGACCTGGTACGCGGTCGGCCGGAAGCGCGTGCGCCGAGCGCGCAAGAACCCTCGCACCGTCCGCGCGCGGTCGCGCGCATCCACTCTCGCCGCGTCGCTCACCGAGACTCGGGCCCTTCGATCATGCCGCCGCCGACGACCTCGTCGTACGGGCCATCGGCAACCACGAGGCCATCGGCGAGCACCATGGCGCGGTCGGCGATACCGCGGGCGAACTCGAGCTGGTGCGTGGTCAGCATCACGGCCACGCCGGCGCGCTTGGCCTCGACGAGAAGCTCCCGCAGCGTCTGTTGCGAGGCAGGATCGAGACCCACGACCGGTTCGTCCAGGACCAGCAGTCGATGCGGGCGGATCAGCGCACACGCGATCTGGAGCTTTTGCCGCATCCCGCGCGAGAGCTCGCCCGGCCGCGCATCGCGCTTGTCCGAGAGGCCGAGCCTCGAGATCAGCGCGTCGATGCGCGCGTCGAGATCGTCACGGGCCACATCATGGGCGAGCGCGACCAGCTCGAGGTGCTCGTGGACGGTCAGGTCCGGGTACAGCGCCGGGCTGTCGGGAACGACCGCCATCGCCGCTCGAGCCTCGATCCCCGACGGCTCGGTGTGGACCGCCGCGCCCGCGACCTCGACGCGGCCGCCGCTCGGCTCGAGCAGACCGGCGATCGTCCGCACCGCGGTGGTCTTGCCCGACCCGTTCTGGCCTACGATCGCGACACATTCCCCGGGCGCTACCTCGAGCTCCAGATCGTGGAGCGCCTCGAATCCGCCGTATCGGCGAGTGAGGCCCTGGACGGCGAGTAGAGGCGCGCCCTGCATACCCGCACCGTAGCGCGCCGGATTCGTCAGCTGAGAACCCGGTATTTGACGTGCGTGACGGCCGGCGAAGCCACGACCTTAACCGGCTCGAGGCTTGGGTCGCCGACATTCTCGAGCAGGCGTTCGCCTGAGCCGAGGATCACGGGGACGATGTGCAGGTACAGCTCATCGAGCAGCCCAGCGGCCACAAACTGCTGCACGGTGGCGGCGCCCCCGGCAATCGCGACGTCTTGATCGCCGGCGGCCGCACGGGCCTGATCCAGTGCCGCCTCGGCGCCGTCGGTGACAAACGTGAAGCTCGTGCCGCCCTCCATCTGGAGCGGCTCCCGCGCGTGATGGGTGAGCACGAACACGGGCGCATGAAACGGCGGGTCATCGCCCCACCAGCCCGTCCAACTCTGATCCCACAGGCCATCACCGCCGCCGAACATCTTCCGGCCCATGATGTAGGCGCCCACGCCGGCAACGGCCTCCTCGACGACCTCGGAGTCGGGGCCCTCCTCGCCGCCGTCGAGCCCATGCTGGCGGCGCCAGCCGGCGTTCGCGAATGCCCACTCATGCAGTCGCATACCACTCTCTCCGAGCGGATTCTCGGGGCTCTGGTTCGGCCCGGCGACAAATCCGTCGAGGGAAATCGATATCTGACAGGTAACGGAGTTCATACCGGTGACGACCGTGCGGCACGACGATACTCATCGGTCGAGCGAGTGGACGATCCACACGTTCGGCTCCCAGTAGGAGCCGAGGTCGCGCCCGTGGTCGATCTCGACCGGGGCGAGTCCGTCAGGAAACGTATAGGCGCCATCGTCCGGGAACCGGATGCCGGTCCACCGCTCCCATTCGGCGACCGTGCCGACGATGTGCATCGAGTTCGGGATCGGCTTGACGATCCGGCCGCCGCGGCGGAGATGGACGCGGATCCAGGGATCGAAAGGCTGGCCGTCCTCTCGGGTCCAAGTCACGTAGCGCCCGATCGGGGTGATCGGATAGCGGTGCTTGAGACTCGGGCGAACCGGCGCGATCAGGTGCCCGAGCCCCGCGTCGCGGCCGAGGTCGGACATCGCGTCGAGCATGCGGTCGGCGAGACCTCCGCCCTGGAAGCGCGGCCGGATCTCCGCCGCGAGCGCGCACACCGCGGTCGGCCGGCGGCCGGCCGCCCACGCCTCGAACCCAGCCACCATCATCGCGTCGATCCCTTCTCCGAGCCCCTCCGGCGTCTCGTCCCAGTCGCACGGGATCGTGTGGCCCTCAGCGATGACCTCCTGGGCCTCGGCGTCATACAGGACGAATTGGAAATCCGCGAACTCCTCATACAGGCGCCACCAGTAAGCGCCGAGAACTTCGCCGTGCAGGTTGTACTCGGGCCAGACCTCGCGCGAGATAGCGTCGGTGCCCGCCCACAGCTCGGGGCGCTCGGAGTGGCGGACGACCACGAACCCCACGATCGCTCACGCGGGGGCGCGGGCAGCCCGGGCGGAGGCGATGAGTTCGGCGAGCCCACGGCGCTGGCGGCCGCCATCACCCCGGTTGGCCGGGCTGAGCCACTCGAGGAAACCGGCGCGGACGGCCGGCCACTCATCGTCGGTGATCGCGAACCACGCGGTGTCGCGGTTGCGCCCCTTGGTCACCATGTGGTGGCGGAACACGCCTTCGAAGCGAAACCCGAACCGCTCCGCGGCTCGCCGTGAGGGCGCATTGAGCGCGTCGCACTTCCACTCGAGCCGCCGGTAACCGAGGTCATCGAAGGCATGCGCCGCGAGCAGGTAGATCGCCTCGGTGGCGGCGCTCGTTCTGCGTAACGAGGCGCCGAACCAGATGTGACCGATCTCGATGACGCCGTGCTCGGGGGTGATCCGCAGGTAGGACGCGATGCCGGCAGGCTGCTCTCCAGGCAGCGGGACGATCGTGCAGAACAGCGGATCCGCGGAGGCCTCGACGACCCGGAGGGCGTCGCGCATCTCCGTCGGATCGCCGTAGGGACCGTTCGGGAGGTAGGTCCAGAGACCGGGATCGGCCTTCGGCGGGTGAGACTCGGCATAGAGCGGCTCGGCGTCGCGCTCGGCGTCGAGCGGGCGCAGGCGAACGTGGGTGCCGGTGAGCTCGATCCGCGCGGGCCGTGCCGCCGGCCGCCAGTCAACGGCCGTCCCGACCGGGCGCTCGCTCGCGATCGGCTGCTCAGTCGCCATCCATTGATCGAACCACACCGGCTCGCGGGATGCCGGACGGCCGCCGCGCCAGGACCGCCGGCGGTGGGATATGGACCGCGGATGAGGCGAGCGCGAGACCGGCGAGGATGATCGCGGCGCCGGCGAGCTCGGCGGTGCTCGGCGACTGCCCGAGCGCGATCCACGCCGCCGCAATCCCGACCGGCGGGACCAACAGCGTGAACGGCGCCACCCGGGAGGCAGGGTGACGGCGCAGGAGCCACGTCCACGTCCCGAAGCCGAACCCGGTCGACACGATCACCACGTACATCAGTGCGGCCAGCCCGCCCGCGCTCATGTGCGCGAACGCGGAGCCGATCTCGTGCGGGCCCTCGAACGCCAGCGACAGCGCGAGCAACGGGAGCGGCGGGATGAGGCTCGACCACACGAGCAGGGCCACGGCGTCCGGGGCCTGGGCCCGGCGGTTGCAGACGTTCCCGACACCCCACGACGCGGCCGCGCCGACGCACAGGAGCAGCGCGCCGAGCGGCACGCCGCGGGCGCGCCCGAGAGCGATCAGGACGACACCGCCGACCGCCACCGCCGAGCCGGCGAGTTGCGCGCGGCCCGGGCGCTCCCCGAGGAAGGCGACCGCAAGCGCGATCGTGAACACGGTCTGGGTCGGGAGAACAACCGAAGCGAGCCCCGCCGGGACCCCTTGGTGGATCGCGACGAACAGCAGTCCGAACTGGCCGGCGCTCATGAACAAGCCGACGCCGATCACCCACCGGAGCGGGACCGCCGGCCGGGAAACGACCAGCACGGCCGGGAAGGCGACGAGCGTGAACCGAAGCGCGGCGAACAGAAGCGGCGGAAACGAGCCGAGGCCCACGTCGATGACGACGAAGTTGATGCCCCACACCAATGCCACGGCGGCGGCGAGCATGACATGGCGGGCGGGCACTCCAGCAGCGTGTCGTCGCGCTTTGCGAAGTACGACTAGACCTTCTTGACGAGACTCGTAAGCTGAGCTTCATGATCGAGCTCCGCCGCCTGCGCGCCCTCCGAGAGCTCGCCAACCGCGGCACGATCGCCGCGGCGGCGGATGCGCTGTATCTCACGCCCTCGGCGGTGTCGCAACAGCTCGCGGCGCTCGAGCAGCAGGTCGGCCAGCCACTGCTGATGCCGAACGGCCGCACGGTGCGGCTGACGCCGGCCGCCGAGGCAGTGCTCGCGCACGCCGACGCGCTCTTCTCAGAGCTCGAACGGATGGACGCAACGCTCGCGGCGCTCGCGGGCGGAGAGCGCGGCCGCGTCCGCATCGGGGCGTTCTCAACCGCGATCCGCGGCCTGATTGTGCCCGCGGTCGGGTTGCTTCGTGAGCAGGCGCCGGCGGTCGAACTGGTGGTGCAAGACCTCGAGAGTCCCTGGGTGTTCGATCAGCTCGCCCGCGGCGAACTCGACCTGGCGATCTCGATGGAATCGGACAGCGCACCCCGCCACGACGACGAGCGCTTCACGCGCACGCCGCTGATGCGCGATCTGCTCGACATCGCGCTTCCCCAGGACCACCGGCTCGCCGGGGAGGCGGAGGTTCCGCTAGCCGCACTCGCCTCCGAGCCGTTCGTGGCTCCGCCCCGCGGGTGGTCGTGCGAGGACGTGATCCGGGTCGGCTGCGCGGCGGCCGGCTTCTCACCTGTCGTCGCCCACCGCTCGGCGGACTGGACCGCGGTAATGGCGCTCGTCGGCGCCGGGTTGGGCGTCGCCTGCGTGCCGAGGCTGGCTCAGGACGAGCCACCACCGGGGGTCACGATCCGGCCGATCGCCGGCGACCCGCCGTGTCGCCACCTGTTCGTCGCGTGTCGCCGCGGAGCAGAGGAGCACCCGGCGCTGCGCGCGGTGGTCGGGGCCGTGCGCGGAGTTGCCTCGGAGGTCGTGGCGGCGGAGGGCGTGGCGGCGGAGGCGCCGGCGGCTCTCGCGGAGGAGCCGGCGGTGCTGCCCTCGCAGAAGCGCCGGCGGCTGCGAGCAGCGGGTAGACGCTCTCGGGGCGATCGGCCAGAGTTCACGCCGTGACGTTCCTCCACGCCCGCGGCGTGGGTTTGCCTGCCTGATGCCGATCGTCCCGAAGAGCGTTTTCCATCTCGGAAGTCTCGCGACCGCTCCGGTCAGACGTAAGTACCCCAAGGGGTGGCTAACCACACCTCCCAGTTGTAGGCTCGGCTCTCACCGACGTATCGCAGGTTGAGGTCCACCACCAAACGAGGGGAGCCTTCGATGGCAGACAGCGTCTATCGCGTCACCGAAGTGATCGGCGTCAGCAGCGAGTCGTGGGAGGCCGCGGCACGCAACGCGGTCGAGACGGCCGGCAAGACGGTACGCGACCTCCGGGTCGCCGAGGTGATCCGACAGGACGTGACGATCGAGAACGGTTCGCTCGTCAACTACCGGGTGCGCCTGGGAATCTCGTTCAAGTTCGAGAGCGGCGACTAAGCCGCGGCTGCTCCAGCCGGCGCGCGCCGGCCGCCGGTGTGGACCGCCCGGCGCGGCGATTCCGGCAGCGCGCCGGCTGTGGGATTCTTAGGCCCTGTACGAGCGGTTCACAGAGCGAGCCCGCCAGGTCGTGGTCCTGGCGCATGAAGAGGCGGACGGGCTCAAGCACGGATATATCGGCACCGAGCACATCCTGCTGGGCCTGCTACGCGATACCCAAGGCCTCGCGGCACACGTCCTCGGATCCTTCGACCTCACGGTCGAGCGTGTCCGGGGCGAGGTCGTGCGCATGGTCGGCCTCGGCCAGGGGGCCAACCCCGGCCAGACGCCGTTAACGCCCAGGGCAAAGCGGGCGCTCGAGCTCGCCGACAGCGAGGCGATCCGCCTCGGGCACAACTACATCGGAACCGAGCACATCCTGCTCGGGCTGGTCGCGCTGAACGACGGCGTCGCCGAGCGGATCCTGGTGGATCTCGGCGCCGGACCGGACAAGGTACGGAGCGAGGTGGTCCGTACGCTGTCCAGCGCGGGCGCGCTCAACCGGCCACGGAACGCGTCGGCGCCCGTACCGGAGTCGGCACGGGTCGGTTTCGATGAATGGATCCGGGTCGGCCCGGGCGCGGGAGCGCGGCGGCTGCTGACCGTCGCGGCCGGACGCGCGCTCGACGACGGCCGCTCGGAGATCGAGGCCCGCGACGTACTGCTGGCCCTGACTCGTGACGAGAAGATCGCGCCTCTACTCGCTGAGCTCGGCGTGGACGAAGCCGCGATCCTCGAGGCGCTCGCCCGCCGGCGCGGGAACCGGCCGCCCCCCCAGGCCCCGCCGTCCGGCAACGGCCCGGGTTAGCCGGCGCGGGCCTGGTCGGCCGCCAGCTCGGACGCGATCGAAAACGTCCACGCCACAGTGTCCTCGAAATCGCGCGCGCGGCCTCGCTCCTGAGCGCGGGCGACAGCCTCCTCACCAAGCCGAGCACGCGCGTGCGCCATCAGGTGAATCGGTGCGTGCGGAAGATCGTCCGGCAACTCGATTCCGCCGTCGCGCTGGGCCGCGGCTCGGATCGCGGACAGCAGCTCCACCGCCTCGTGGTCCCGGCCGAGACCGGCGAGTGCATGCGCGATCAAGAAGCACTGCAGCATCGAGTTGAAGAGCTGCGCACCCCCGATTCGCCGCAGTGTCTCGACGTAGCGCTCGACGGCGGCAGCGTAGTAGCCGCGGGCGAGCGCGCAGTCGGCCCAGTAGCTCCAGGCCGCCACATCGAAGAAGTCGCGTCGGCCTCGGTCGGCGGCGAGCGCCGCGAAGATCTCATCGGCCTCGTCGATGGCCCCCGACTCGAAGCGATTGATCGCCACCTCGCCGTCGAGCAGCGAGCGAAGTCTGTAGTCGGCCTGGACGACTGGCTCGTCGGACAGGGCGTCGAGCCGCTCGCGCGCTCGTGCGCGACCGGCATCGCCGAGATACATGGATGCGATGTGTGCCTCGAGGAAGGTCGCGAAAAGCGCCAGGCGATCGTCGCCGATCCGGCGACCGCACGCCTCTGCGGCCCCGGCCGCCGCGGCGGCGGCCGCGTTCTCCTGGCGGCTGGTCAGCACCAATGCCTGACCTGTCAAGAGCCGCACGGATACTGGATCGTCGCCTGAGTCCGTGGCGGCAAGGGCCGAGATCTCGTCAGCCAGCGCGGATAGGTGACCAGTGAAGAAATACGGCATGCCCAGAGCGGCCACGAGCCGTCGGTGGAGAGCCGGCTCGTGGCCCGCGCTCCACCGCCGCGCCGCCGCGAATTCCTCCGCCAGCTCGATTACGCGGGCGATGACCGCTCGCAGGTCGAGCAGGATCTCGCCCCAGGCCGCCTCCGCCTCCTCGGCCAGCATCAGCGCGTGCCAGCGGCTGCAGTCGTCACGGCGTCCCTGCTGGTCGAGCAACTCGCCGGCATAGACACGCACCGGTTCGGCCAGGGTCATGCGGCCATCGCCGCGTGTACGTATGAGCGAGAAGTCGAGCAGCGTCGCCGTGGACTCCCAGACGTCCGTGTCCGGGCCGAACATCCGCTCGAGCTGATCGATCGTCCAGGCGTCCGCGAACACGCCGAGCGCCGCGAACAGCTCGCGCTCTGCCTCGCCAAGCAGCGACGTGGTCCAGTCGAGCGCGGCCCGCAGGCCACGCTGGCGCTCGGGAAGGTCGCGCGCACCGCGGCCAAGCGCGTCGATGCCGCGCTCCAGCGCTTGCAGAAGCCGGCCTGGACCACCGAGCCTGATCCGGGCGGCCGCCAGCTCGAGCGCCAACGGCAACCCGTCGAGACGCCGGCAGATCTCAGCGACCTCGCGGGTGTTGTCCGCGCGCAGCTCGAACCCCGGATCGAAGGCCCTGGCGCGCTCGACGAACAACTCCACCGACGGGATCGCCGCGAGCGCAACCGGGTCGGTGACGCCCGCGGACGGAACAGCGAGCGAGCCAAGTGGCATCGTGACCTCGGCCCGGACGCGCAGCGGCGCCTGGCTCGTGACCAACACGCGAAGCCCGGGTGCTGCATCCACCAGCCGCGCGATCAGTGCAGCAGCGCCGAGCAGATGCTCCATGTTGTCGAGGATCAGCAGCAGCTCGCGCTTGTTCAGATGTTCGATGGCCGCCCGCTCGAGATCTACGCCGTCGCCGGTGCGCGCCCCGACCGCGGCGGCGATCGCCCTCGCAACTTCGGGCTCCGCCACGACGGGAGCGAGCGTGACGAGAAACACCCCATCGGC
>Ga0335079_10005439_pt1 | contig 14581 bp, 11 predicted proteins | sample Lox_Sample_33_FD_206719 | JGI IMG/M metagenome (GOLD analysis project Ga0335079, IMG submission 206719) | Soil microbial communities from Loxahatchee National Wildlife Refuge, Florida, United States - Lox_Sample_3.3 | ecosystem: Environmental > Terrestrial > Soil > Wetlands | place: USA...
CCGTTCGTCGCCCACCACCTCGCCCCGAAGCACGAGGTGCTGGGCGAGGAGGAGACGAGGACGGTGCTGGCGCAGCTCGAGACGCCGCTCGAGCGCCTCCCGCAGATCCTGGTGAGCGACCCGGGCCTGCAGACCGATCCGAAGTACGAGGGCCTCCGCGACTCCGGCGAGAACCTCGTCGGACGCCTGGTCCGCATCCGCCGGCCCAGCCCGACCGCGGGCGAGGCGATCGCCTACCGCGTGATCGTGGCCGCGGGCGGGGGGGATTGACGAATCCATGCGCGAGATCGTAGACGCCTTCTTCCGGGAGCGGTCGATCGTCAACCACCACCTCGCCAGCTTCAACGACTTCCTCCCGACCCGCGACAACCCGAACTCGCGGATGCAGCGGATCGTCGACGACGCGCGGGTCAGCGAGGACTCGACCGAGCGCGGCGTGATCCGGCTCGACGTCCAGAAGACGAAGAGCTCGATCTACGTCCGGGTCGGTCGGCGCCGCGACGCGCGCGGGAACGTCAACCCGTCCGCCGAGCCGACGATCTTCATCGGCGCCCCGTTCGTGAAGGAGCCGGTCGGGTCGAAGCCGACGCTCACCCCGATGGAGGCGCGCCTGCGGAACCTCACGTACCAGGCGCCGATCTACCTCAAGGTCACGGTCGTCGAGAACGGCGTCGAGCGGGCGCCCGAGGACGTGCACATCGGCGACCTCCCGATCATGGTCAAGAGCCGCCCGTGCAACCTCAACCGCTACAAGATCACCGAGGACGACCAGATCTGGCTGTCGGACGAGGAGTACCGGGCGAAGCTGGTCGAGTACGGCGAGGACCCCCTCGACCCCGGCGGCTACTGCATCATCGGCGGCACGGAACGGGTCATCATCAGCCTCGAGGACCTCGCGCCGAACCGCATCTTCGCCGAGCACAACGAGCGCTACGGGACGCCGATCGAGAGCGCGAAGGTGTTCAGCCAGCGCGGCGGCTACCGCTCGCTCACGGTCGTCGAGAAGAAGAAGGACGGGATCCTCCAGGTGTCGGTCCCGACCGCGAGCGGCCAGATCCCGCTCGTCATCCTGATGCGGGCGCTCGGGATGAAGAACGACGAGGAGATCTTCCAGGCGGTCCTGGGAGAGCTGCTCCCGCTGGACGAGCCGTTCGTCCAGACGATGAAGCACCTGCTGAACGTCAACCTCGAGGAGTGCCTCTCGAAGAAGCAGTACCCTCCCGAGGGGATCCAGTCGACCGAGGACGCCTTGATCTTCCTCGAGAAGAAGTTCGCGACGGGGCAGGCGAAGGAGTACCGGCAGCGGAAGGTCGACGGGATCCTCGACCGGTCGCTCCTCCCCCACCTGGGCGACACGAAGGCGGACCGTCTCAAGAAGGCGCTCTACCTCGCGCGGATGGCGCGGACGGTCCTCGAGCTCCACCTCAAGGTCCGGGGCGAGGACGACAAGGACCACTACGCGAACAAGCGCCTCAAGCTCGCCGGCGACCTGATGGAGGACCTGTTCCGGGTCGCCTTCTCGCTGCTCCTGAAGGACCTCAAGTACCAGCTCGAGCGGTCGTTCGCGCGGAAGAAGGACCTTCGGATCGCGAGCGCGATCCGGCCGGACCTGCTCACCCAGCGGCTCGTCCACGCGCTCGCGACGGGCAACTGGGTCGGTGGCCGCGCCGGGGTGAGCCAGGTGCTCGACCGGACGAGCCACATGTCGACGATCAGCCACCTGCGCCGGGTGACGAGCCCGCTCACGCGCAGCCAGCCGCACTTCGAGGCGCGCGACCTCCACCCGACCCAGTGGGGTCGGCTCTGCCCGAACGAGACCCCCGAAGGGCAGAACTGCGGCCTCGTCAAGAACTACGCGCTGTGCGTCGACGTCTCCGAGGGCGCCGACGAGGAGGAGGTCACGCTGATCCTCCGCGACCTCAACACGCGCGAGATCGGTCCCGAGGTGTTCCAGGAGGGGAGCGCGCCGCGCGGCAAGCGGGCGGCGCGGGTCTACGTCAACGGCAACCTGGTCGGCCTCCACTCCCAGCCGGTCGAGCTCGTGAAGGAGATCCGCGAGCGGCGGCGGACGGGGACGCTCTCCCCGACGCTCGCCGACAAGACGTACGAGATCAACGTACGGTACGACGGCGAGATGAACGAGGTGATCGTCCACTGCGACTCCGGCCGGCTCCGCCGGCCGCTGATCGTCGTCAAGGACGGGGTGCCGCGCGTCTCGCGGTCGGACCTCGACGACCTCGCCCGCGGAACGCTGTCGTTCAGCGACCTAGTCCGCCAGGGGAAGATCGAGTGGCTGGACGCCGAGGAGGAGGAGGATTCGCTCGTCGCCGTCGAGCCGTTCGACCCGCCCGACGCCTGCCCGAAGTGCGGGAAGGCGCTCAGCCGCTCCGACCTCCGCTGGATCTCGATGGGGGAGCGCCGCGAGAAGGCGACGGTCGAGTGCGGCCTCTGCCACGCCGAGTTCCCGACCGCGAGCCTCGTCGGCGACCGCGCGACGCACCTCGAGATCGACCCGAACCTGATCCTCGGCGCGTGCACCGGCCTGATCCCGTACCCCGAGCACAACAGCGCGCCGCGCAACACGATGGGCTCCGGGATGGCGAAGCAGGCGCTCGGCGTCGAGTCGGTCAACTACCGCCGCCGGCCCGACACCCGCGGCCACCTGCTCCACTACCCGCAGGCGCCGCTGCTGCAGACGCAGACGATGCGCTACGTCCACTTCACCGAGCGGCCCGCCGGGCAGAACTTCGTCGTGGCGGTCCTCTCGTACGAGGGCTACAACATGCAGGACGCGCTCGTCTTCTCGAAGGGCGCGATCGAGCGCGGCCTCGGCCGCTCGTCGTTCTTCCGGACGTACCGCGGCGAGGAGCGGAAGTACCCGGGGGGCCAGGAGGACCGGTTCGAGATCCCGCGGCCCGACGTCGCCGGCGCGCGCGTCGACACCGCCTACCGCAACCTGGGGGACGACGGTCTCATCTTCCCCGAGCTCGAGGTGAGCGAGGGCGACGTGCTCGTCGGCAAGACGAGCCCGCCCCGATTCCTCGAGGAGAAGACCGACCTGCTCACCCCGCAGAAGCGGCGCGAGACGAGCGTCACGGTGCGCTTCGGAGAGTCCGGCTGGGTCGACAACGTCATCCTGACCGAAGGGGAGAACATCTCCAAGCTCGTCAAGGTCAAGGTCCGCAACCAGCGGGTCCCCGAGCTCGGCGACAAGTTCGCGAGCCGGCACGGGCAGAAGGGGGTCATCGGGCTCATCGTCCCGCAGGAGGACCTGCCGTACACGCGCGACGGCGTGACGCCGGACCTGCTGATCAATCCGCACGCGATCCCGTCGCGGATGACGGTCGCCCACGTCCTCGAGATGCTCGGGGGCAAGGTCGGCGCGCTCCGCGGCACGACGATCGACGGCACCGCGTTCAGCGGCACCCGCGAGGAGGCGCTCCGCGAGGAGCTGAAGGCGATCGGGTTCCACCCGTCCGGACGCGAGACGCTCTACGACGGCGTCACCGGCCGCCGGTACGAGGCGGAGATCTTCATCGGCGTGATCTACTACCAGAAGCTCCACCACATGGTCGCCGGGAAGATGCACATGCGCTCCCGCGGCCCCGTGCAGATCCTGACCCGCCAGCCGACCGAGGGGCGCTCGCGGCAGGGCGGGCTCCGGTTCGGCGAGATGGAGCGGGACTGCCTGATCGGCCACGGCGTCGCGATGGTGATCAAGGACCGCCTGCTCGACCAGTCCGACGGGACGATCCAGTACGTCTGCGGCAACGTCGACTGCGGCCACATCGCGATCCCCGACACCCGGGCGAGCTCGCTCCGCTGCCCGAGCTGCGGGAACACGTCGTCGATCTACCCGGTCGAGATGAGCTACTCGTTCAAGCTCCTCCTCGAGGAGCTGATCAGCCTCGGCGTGATCATGCGGCTCCAGCTCGAGGAGATGCGGTAGGAGGACGACGATGCCCCAGGGACTCTCGAAGCGGATCAAGAGCCTGCAGTTCGCCTTCCTCTCGCCCGACGAGATCCGCCGCATGAGCGGCGCGAAGATCATCACGGCGGACACGTACGACGACGACGGCTACCCGATCGAGATGGGCCTCATGGACCTCCACCTCGGGGTCATCGAGCCGAACCTGCGGTGCCGGACCTGCGGCGGCCGCGTCAACGAGTGCCCCGGCCACTTCGGGATCATCGAGCTCGCGATGCCCGTGATCCACGTCGGCTACGCGAAGGAGATCAAGCGGCTGCTCCAGTCGACGTGCCGCGCGTGCGGCCGGATGCTGCCGGACGCCCCCAACCCCCGGGCCGAGGCGACCGCCGACGGCGACGACGGCCCCGCGCGCCCCGCCCGCGCCCGCGAGGCGAAGGAGGAGCGGAGCTGCCCGCACTGCCACGAGGTCCAGCACCGGATCGTGCTCGACAAGCCGACGACGTTCCGCGAGGACTCGCACAAGATCACCCCGAAGGAGGTCCGCGCCCGGCTCGAGCGGATCCCCGACGACGACGTCCGCGCGCTCGGCCTGAACCCCCGCTTCGGCCGGCCGGAGTGGATGGTCCTCACGGTGCTGCCGGTGCCGCCGGTCCAGGTCCGCCCGTCGATCACGCTCGAAAGCGGGGAGCGGAGCGAGGACGATCTCACGCACAAGCTGGTCGACGTGCTCCGGATCAACCAGCGCCTGCGCGAGAACCGCGACATGGGCGCGCCGCAGCTCGTCGTCGAGGACCTCTGGGAGCTGCTGCAGTACCACGTCACGACGTACTTCGACAACCAGACGAGCGGGATCCCGCCGGCGCGGCACCGCTCCGGCCGCCCGCTGAAGACCCTCGCCCAGCGCCTCAAGGGGAAGGACGGCCGGTTCCGTTCGAACCTCTCGGGGAAGCGGGTCAACTTCTCGGCCCGCACGGTGATCAGCCCCGACCCGCTCCTCTCGATCAACGAGGTCGGGATCCCGATCGAGGTCGCCCGCGGACTGACCGTCCCGCTCGAGGTCACGCTCCACAACCAGGAGCTCGCGAAGGAGCTCGTCAAGCGCGGCCCCGCGCCGGCGCCGGGCCCGGAGGGCCGCTACACGTGCGGGGTCAACTACCTCGTCCGCGAGGACGGCCAGCGGATCAAGGTGATGGAGAAGAACGCCGACGCCTGCGCCGAGCTCGTCACCCCCGGCTCGGTCGTCGAGCGGCAGCTGATCGACGGCGACATCGTGCTGTTCAACCGGCAGCCGAGCCTGCACCGGATGAGCATGATGGCCCACTTCGTCCGGATCCTCCCGCACAAGACGTTCCGGTTCAACCTGTGCGACTGCCCGCCGTACAACGCCGATTTTGACGGCGACGAGATGAACCTCCACGTCCTCCAGGGCCAGGAGGCGCGGGCCGAGGCAAAGGTCCTGATGAAGGTCGAGGAGCACATCCTCTCCCCGCGGTACGGCGGCCCGATCATCGGGATGCTCCACGACCACATCACCGCCGCCTTCCTGCTCACCTACCAGAACCCCACGTTCCGGCAGGGCGAGGTCGTCTACCTGCTCTCGAAGCTCCACTACCCGATGCCCCCGCCGGCCGGCAAGGACAAGGACGGCGAGCCGTTCTGGACGGGGAAGCAGCTGTTCTCGCTCACGCTCCCGAACGACCTCACGCTCGAGTTCCGCTCGAACATCTGGGCGCGGTGCGACTGCCCGCCGTTGAGCTGCAAGCACGACGCCTACGTCGTGATCGAGAACGGCGTCCTCAAGGCCGGGGCGATCGACAAGAAGGCGATCGCCTTCGAGAAGGGGGCGATCCTGGACGCGATCGCGCGGAACCACGGGATGCCGCGGGCGCGCCAGTTCCTCGACGAGATGAGCCGGCTCGCGATCACCGCGATCGGCCTCAAGGGCCTGTCGACCGGGATCGACGACGAGGACGTCCCCGAAGGGGCGCGGAAGGAGATCGCGAGCGCGATCGACGCCGCGCGCACGCGGGTCAACGAGCTCGTGAAGCAGTACCAGGCGAACGAGCTCGAGCAGATGCCGGGCCGCTCGCTCGAGGAGACGCTCGAGGTGATGGTGCGGCGGGAGCTCGGCCAGGCGCGCGACACGGCGGGCGACATCGCCGGCCGCTACCTCGGGCTCGAGAACCCGGCCGTGATCCTCGCGAAATCCGGCGCGCGCGGCTCGATGCTCAACCTCACGCAGATGGCCGGCGCCGTCGGCCAGCAGTCGGTCCGGGGCGAGCGCCTCCTGCGCGGCTACGTCGGGCGGACGCTCCCGCACTTCCCGCGCGGGGACCTCGGCGCCGACGCCCGCGGCTTCGTTCGGTCCAACTACAAGGCCGGGCTCTCGCCGACGGAGTACTTCTTCCACTCGATGGGCGGCCGGGAGTCGCTCGTCGACACGGCCGTCCGGACGAGCCGCTCCGGCTACATGCAGCGCCGGCTGATCAACGCCCTCGAGGACCTCAAGGTCGACGAGGACGGCACCGTCCGCAACACGGCGGGCACCGTGATCGAGTACACGTACGGGGAGGACGGGATCGACCCGACGCGGTCGTTCCAGGGCCAGCCCGTGCCGCTCGACGAGGTCGTCGCGCAGGTGCTCGGCCGGCGGATCCGCCCGAGCGACGAGCGGAAGCCCGACGGCCCCACGGGCGCGCCCCCGGTCACCGAGGAGGAGATGGACCTCCAGGCCGAGGCGCAGCTCGAGGAAGAGGCCGAGGAAGAGGAGACCGAGGAGTTCGGCGCCCCCGAGGAGGGGCCCGAGTTCGGCGGGGAGTGAGCTCGATGCCGGAAGAGAAGAAGGCCGTGGCGCGCGACATCGCCGTGCGGATCCAGGAGATCGCCACGAAGGAGACCGGCGTCCCGCTGCCGCCGCTGCTCGTCGCCGAGGTGAAGGCGAAGCTCCAGGGGCTGCGGCTCACCGGGGCCGACGCGACGAAGGTCGTGAAGGAGGTCGCCCGCCGGTTCCGACGCGCCGAGGTTGACGCGCACGAGTCGGTCGGGATCATCGCGGCGCAGTCGATCGGCGAACCCGGGACGCAGATGACGCTCCGGACGTTCCACTACGCCGGGGTCGCCGAGATGAACGTCACGCTCGGGCTGCCGCGGCTGATCGAGCTCGTCGATGCGCGCCGCGTACCGTCGACGCCGATGATGACGGTCCACGTCGAGAAGAAGCTGAAGGCGGACCGCGCCGCGGTGCAGAAGATCGCGCTCCAGATCGAGGTGACGACCGTCCCCGACGTCGCGTCGATCGGCACGGTCGTCGAGGACCTCAAGGTCGTGATCTCGCCCCAGGCGGCGCTCCTCGAGGCGCGGGGCGTGAAGCGCTCCGACCTCGAGGCGGCGCTCCTCGAGAACCTCGACCCCCGCCTGTTCGTGCTGAAGCCGGGCAGCGGGGGCGGCGAGACCCGCTCGTTCGAGATCCACCTCAAGGAGTCCGCCCCCGGCGAGACGAAGACGAAGAAGGAGGAGGCGGTCGAGGAGATGCCGTTCAAGCGCCTCCTGATCGCGAGCGAGGAGGCGAAGGGGATCTGCATCAAGGGCGTCACCGGCATCCGCCGGGCGCTCATCCGCAAGGAGAAGGACGAGTACGTGATCTACACCGAGGGGTCGAACCTCGAGGGCGTCATCGAGATCGCGGGGGTCGACGGGGTCCGGACGACGACCAACTCCGTCTTCGAGATCTACCGCGTCTACGGCGTCGAGGCGGCGCGGGCCGCGCTGATCCACGAGGCGAACCGGACGCTCGCCGAGCAGGGGCTGGCCGTCGACATCCGCCACCTGATGCTCGTCGCGGACGTGATGACGAACGAGGGGGACATCCGCGCGATCGGCCGCCACGGGATCAGCGGCAAGAAGTCGAGCGTGCTGGCGCGCGCCGCGTTCGAGATCACCGCCGCGCACCTCCTCCGCGCGGCGATCATCGGTGAGGTCGACGAGCTGCGCGGCGTCGCCGAGAACATCATCGTCGGCCAGCCGATCACGCTCGGCACCGGGGCCGTGAACCTCGTCTACCGGCCGCTCGGGGCCGCCGCGCCGTCGCCCGCCCCCGCGGCGGCGCCGGCCGAGGCCGCCGAAGCGAAGGAGGCGGCGTAGATGGACCTCGCCCACGCCCTCAAGGTCGCGCTCGAGACCGGCAAGGTGCGGATCGGCCTTTCCGAGTCGCTCGACGCGGCGAAAGGCAAGAAGGCGAAGCTCCTGATCGTCTCGAAGAGCTGCCCGGACGCGTCGCTGCGGACCGACCGGACGCTCGGGAAGATCCCGATCTACCATTACGAGGGGAGCGCGGTCGACCTCGGGCAGGCGTGCGGCAAGCCGTTCCCGATCAGCGCGATGGCGATCCTCGACCCGGGCTCGAGCGCCATCCTCACCCTGCAGACCTGAGCGGGCGAGGCCGCCCCGATGGCCGAGATCGCGTTCGACACCGAGACGATCGGCTACATCCGCCTGTTCGAGGAGCGGACCGGCGCGCGCGTCAAGGACTGCTTCGAGGCGGAGGACCGCCTCGTCTACCTGGTCCATCCGGGGGACATCCCGAAGGCGGTCGGGCCCGGCGGGGTGCTCGTCGATCGCCTCAAGGGGATGATGAAGAAGGAGATCCAGGTGATCGAGTACGCGGACGAGCCCGAGACGCTCGTGAAGAACATCTTCTACTGGTACTCGCCGAAGTCGGTCGAGCTCGTCCCGAAGGGGAAGGGCCGCCACGCGACCGTGACGGTCGACCCGGCCTGGAAGGCGCGGGCGATCGGGAAGGCGGGCAAGAACCTCAAGGTCGCGCGGGCGGTCCTCGTCCGCCACACCGACATCCACAGCGTGAGCGTCGCGTAGGGGCGGGCCGGGTCCGGCCCGAACCGTTTTCCGCGCGGTCCGGTCGACGGGGCGTGCGCCGCGCCGCCCGGATCCGTGCCGTGCTGTTCGATCTCGGCGGGACGCTCGTCGACGAGCGGGACTTCCCGGGGTGGGTCGACCTGGCCCGGCGGGTCTACCTCGACCTCGACGCCGACACGCTGGCCCACTTCTACGCCGAGGTCGAGCGGGAGCTCGACGCCGACCCGCTCGGGCTCGACCGCCAGGAGCTGATGGTCGAGTTCTGGCGCCGCGTCCTCTCGCGCGCCTCGGGGAAGGCGGTCGACGCGGCGGCCGCCGACCGGTTCCGGGGGCTCCTGCACGAGAGCGAGCCGCCGATCCAGCTGTACTCGGACGTCCGCCGCTGCCTCGACCAGCTGAAGTCGGAGCGGCGGTCGCTCGGGGTCATCTCCAACTCGAGCAGCGAGGCCGCCGTCCGGCGGATCCTCGACCGGGTCGGCATCCTCCCGTACTTCGGGCGGGTCGTCTCGTCGGGGACCGAGGGGGTGGCGAAGCCGAACCCCGAGATCTTCCGTCGGGCGGTCGACCGGCTCGGGGTCGGGCCGTCGGAGGCGCTGTTCGTCGGCAACCTGCTCGTCACCGACGCCCGGGGGGCTGCGTCCGCCGGCCTCCACGCCGCCTGGCTGAACCGCGAAGGGATGGAGCAGGGCGACGACCCCCCCGAGATCATGTCGCTCCTCGAGGTGCCGCTGGTGGTGGCCCGGCTGGAACGGCCCGGGGCGACCGCCGGGGCCGCGCCGCCACGGTCTTAAATACGGAAGCCGTGTGGGCCGCCGCACCGCCCGGTGCCCCTCGGGGCGCCGGCGCGGGGACGCCACCACGGCGAGCCGGGGACGCGATGAACCGCGCTCTTCCAAGGTGACGCCACAGATGGCCCCACGGGGCGTGGAGCCCCGAGATCCCCTTCCCGGAGACGGGAAGCGACCTCTCGGGACTGACGGAGGAGAGAGATGCGTACGCGAATAGCTCAACGTAAGCGAAGAGCAAATCCGCAGTCAGTTCCGATCGGTTCACGACCTCAGCAATGTATTCCCGAGCACACAGAGTGTGCTCATCAATCCGGTTGATCCTGCCGGCGGGCACCGCTATTGGAGTTCGCTTAAGCCATGCGAGTCGAGAGGGGTAAGCCCTCGGCGCACTGCTCAGTAACACGCGGACAATCTGCCCTCGAGACGGGGATAACCCCGGGAAACTGGGAATAATACCCGATGGGTCTGGGATGATGGAAGGCTCCCAGGCCGAAATCCTGCGGGGCTCGAGGATGGGTCTGCGGCCTATCAGGTAGTAGGGGGTTTCACGGACCCCCTAGCCAGCGACGGGTACGGGCTTTGGGAGAAGTCGCCCGGAGATGGATTCTGAGACACGAATCCAGGTCCTACGGGACGCAGCAGGCGCGAAACCTCCACAATGTGGGAAACCACGATGGGGGAACTCCAAGTGCCTACACTAAGTGTAGGCTGTTCTCGAGCCTAAAAAGCTCGAGAAGTAAGGGCCGGGTAAGACGGGTGCCAGCCGCCGCGGTAATACCCGCGGCCCGAGTGGTGCTCATTATTATTGAGCCTAAAGCGTCCGTAGCTGGCCGGACAAATCTCCGGGTAAATCGGGCCGCCCAACGGTCCGAATTCCGGAGACACTGTTCGGCTTGGGATCGGGAGAGGGTGAAGGTACTCCCGGGGTAGGGGTAAAATCCTGTAATCCGGGGGGGACCACCAGTGGCGAAGGCGTTCACCTAGAACGAATCCGACAGTGAGGGACGAAGCCCTAGGGCGCAAACGGGATTAGATACCCCGGTAGTCTAGGGTGTAAACGCTGCAGACTTGGTGTTGGGGGTCCTGCGTGGGCTCCCAGTGCCGGAGCGAAGGTGTTAAGTCTGCCGCTTGGGGAGTACGGTCGCAAGACTGAAACTTAAAGGAATTGGCGGGAGAGCACCGCAACGGGAGGAGCGTGCGGTTCAATTGGATTCAACGCCGGAAAACTCACCGGGGGCGACGGAGGGATGAAAGCCAGGCCGAAGACCTTGCCCGATTCTCCGAGAGGTGGTGCATGGCCGTCGTCAGTTCGTACCGTAAGGCGTTCTGTTAAGTCAGATAACGAACGAGACCCTCGCCCTCAGTCGCAATCTCACGAGCGGTCGTGAGAGCACACTGGGGGGATCGCTGCCGCTAAGGCAGAGGAAGGAGAGGTCTACGGTAGGTCCGTATGCCCCGAATCTCCCGGGCAACACGCGCGCTACAAAGGTGGGGACAATGGGATCCGACCCCGAAAGGGGAAGGCAATCCTGAAACCCCATCGTAGTCTGGATTGAGGGCTGTAACTCGCCCTCATGAAAATGGATTCCGTAGTAATCGCGGGTCAACATCCCGCGGTGAATGTGCCCCTGCTCTTTGCACACACCGCCCGTCAAGTCATCCGAGTTGGGTCGGAGTGAGGGTGGCCTTTCCGGGTCGCTCGAACTTCGGTTCAGCAAGGGGGACTAAGTCGTAACAAGGTATCTGTAGGGGAACCTGCAGATGGATCACCTCCTAGGAACGCCCGCTCGTCGGGCGGTCCGGGCCGAGATCCGTGGCGCTGACGTCGCATCTTCCTCTCCTCTCCCGTCGGGCCGTCAACCCATTCCCACAACCCACATTTGAGTAGTTACGCTCATTTTAATACGGCCGCGCGGCTCGTTCCCCCGTGCTGCGGTTGCTTCCCGACCGGAAGGTCCCCGACGCGCTCGCCCCGGCGGGGCGCGCCCTCGCCGCCGGCGAGCCGGTGCTGATCTTCGACGCCGCCGACCGCGAGGGGGAGACCGACCTCGTGATCCTCAGCGAGCGGGCGACCCCCGAGCTCGTCCGCCTCCTCCGCCGGGACGCGGGCGGTTGGATCTGCACGGCGATCTCGGACGAGCTGCGCCGGCGCCTCGGTCTTCCGTTCTACTCCGAGCTGCTCGCGACGGGCGAAGCGCAGTTCCCCGTCCTCGGCGAGCTCCGCCGAGAACGGCTCAAGTACGACGCGCGGAGCCCGTTCGGCGTCCACGTCCATCACCGATCGACGTTCACGGGGATCCCGGACCGCGACCGGGCGACGACGATCCGCGCCCTGGGCGAGCTGGCCCGCGACGCGGCCGGGCTCTCCGACGCCGCGCTGGTCGCCCGGTTCACCGCGGAGTTCAGCGCGCCCGGGCACGTGCCGGTGCTGTACGCCGCGCCCGGCCTCCTCCACGAGCGAAAGGGCCATACGGAACTCGTCGTCTCGCTCGCGCGGATGGCCGGCACGTCGGAGTCGGTCACCGTCTGCGAGATGCTCGGCGACTCCGGCGGCGCCCGCGATCCGGACGCCGCGCGCCGGTACGCCGCGGCGCACGGCTTTGAGTTCCTCGAGGGCGCGACCCTCGTCGAGGCGTGGCGGAAATGGTCGTCCGCGTGATGGCGACGGGGGTCTTCGACCTCCTCCACCCGGGCCACGTCTACTTCCTGACCGAGGCGCGGAAGCTCGGCGACGAGCTCGTCGTCGTCGTCGCGCGCGACCAGACCGCGCGTCGGCTGAAGCACGAGCCGTACGTCCCGGAGCACATCCGCCGCGAGATGGTCGAGGCGCTGAAGCCGGTCGACCGCGCGATCCTCGGCTCGACGACCGACATCTACGCGACGGTCGTCGCCGAGCGGCCGCAGATCATCGTGCTCGGCTTCGACCAGCCGTGGAACGAGAGCGAGGTGGCGCGCGAGTGCGCCCTGCGCGGGGTCCCCGTGAAGGTCGTGCGGGTCGGGCCGCGCGGGCACGACGACCTTGCGACCCGCCGGCTCGTCGACCGGATCCTCGAGCGGGGGGCGCGCGGTCCGGAGGCGCGCTCGTGAAGCGGATCGGCGTCGCCGACACGACGTTCGCGCGCGTCGACATGGCCCGCGCCGCCCTCCGCGCGCTCCAGGCCGCCGGCACCGGCTTCAAGGTCGTCCGTCGGACCGTCCCCGGGATCAAGGATCTCCCGGTCGCGTGCCGGCAGCTGTTCCTGGAGGAGCACGCCGACCTCTGCCTCGCGCTCGGGATGCCGGGGAAGGCCGAGTACGACCGGACGTGCGCCCACGAGGCGTCGCTCGGCCTCATGTTCACCGCCGTCCTCGAAGCGAAACCGATCGTCGAGTGCTTCGTCTTCGAAGGCGAGGCGTCCGACGACCGGTCGCTCGACGCGCTCGCCCGGCGACGGGCCGAGGAGCACGCCGTCAACGCCTACCAGATGCTGTTCCGCCCCGAGGCGCTGGCCCGCCGGGCCGGCGAGGGCCTGCGCCAGGGGTTCGCGGACGCGGGGCCGGTGCGCCGGCGCCGCTGAACGGAGGGTAGCATGCCGAAGCAGAAGAAGGAAGGGAACGGGGTCTGCGTGGGGATCGTGGCGAGCGAGTTCAACTTCGACGTGACGCTCCTGATGCTGGAGCGCGCGAAGGAGGAGGTCGAGTTCCTCGGGGCCGAGCTCGGGCCGGTCGTCAAGACCCCGGGGGTCTACGACATCCCGCTCGCGGTGAAGGTGCTGTTCGACCGCGGCGACGTCGACGGCGTGGTCGCCCTCGGGGCCGTGATCGAAGGGGAGACCCAGCACGACGAGGTGGTGATGAACCAGGCCGCCCGGAAGCTCACCGACCTCTCGGTCGAGTTCGGCAAGCCGGTCGGCCTCGGGATCTCGGGCCCGGGCGAGACCCGGCTCCAGGCGCAGGACCGGATCGAGAACGCGGCGAACGCGGTCCGGGCCGTCGTGAAGATGGTCCGGCGGCTGCGCGACCTCGGCTGAGCCGGCCCGCTACAGGCCGAGGCGCGACCGCAGGTAGTCGAACGCCGCCCGCCCTTTCGCCGTGTGGGGCGTCACGGCGAACGGGCCCGGGGCGCGCGCCTGCCGCTCGAGCGCGGCCGCGAGCCGGTCGTGGCCGACCTCGATCGTCACGTCGGCCGGACTGACGGCGATCGGCCGGACGCTCGCCGCCCCGTCGGCGGCGACGCAGAGCGACGCGACGCCCTGCTCGGTGCGGAACACCCAGGCCTGGGGGAGGTACTGCCGCAGCATCCCGCCGAACAGCCCGTGCAGCCGGCTCCTCACCTCCGGCTCGACGCGCGCGGCGACCGGCCGCAGCAGCTCCTCGACCGAGGCCATCGCCCGCGGAGGCGGGCGGCGGGATAAGCGCGGCGCCCCCCGGCGGGCGCCAACCGTTAAGCGCGCGTCCCGGCTCGATGGGCGCGAAGGCGCACGATCGTGGCGTCCCGCGAGTGGTACGAGGAGCTGCCGTCCACGCAGGCGCGGGCCTTGGAGCTCGCCCGGGGCGGGGCTCCGGCGGGAACGCGGGTCGTCGCCGGCCGCCAGAGCGCCGGCCGCGGACGGCTCGACCACCGCTGGTCGTCCCCGAGCGGGGGGCTCTACCTGTCGATCGTCCTCGCGGTCCCGGACCGGGGCGCGACCCTGCTGCCGCTCGCGGTCGCGGCCCGGTGGACCTCGGCGCTGCGCCGCCGGTTCTCGCTGCCGCTCGCGATCAAGTGGCCGAACGACCTCTTCGTCGTCGGGCCGGGCCGGTCCGCCCGGAAGCTCGGCGGGGTCCTCGTGGACCGGGTCGCCGCCCCGACCGGGGGGGGCGCGGCGGTGGTCGGGATCGGGCTGAACGTCGAGTTCCCGTCCGCCGGGGGGGCGGACCGGCCGGACGGCGCCGCGGCGCTCGCCGACTGGGTCCGGCCCGTCCCGCCCCTCGCGGAGATGGAGGAGGTCGCCGCGGAGGCCGCCGAGTC
>Ga0335079_10005440_pt1 | contig 14581 bp, 12 predicted proteins | sample Lox_Sample_33_FD_206719 | JGI IMG/M metagenome (GOLD analysis project Ga0335079, IMG submission 206719) | Soil microbial communities from Loxahatchee National Wildlife Refuge, Florida, United States - Lox_Sample_3.3 | ecosystem: Environmental > Terrestrial > Soil > Wetlands | place: USA...
AGCACGACAAAGAAGTGGAACACCAGCTTGGGCAGCACCGGCCCCACCACGTACATGGAGAGGCCGCCGATCAGGTTGGGAAAGAACTGCGGGCGTGCCGCGTCGGGGATAATCATGACCGCGAAGAACGACACCAGCGAGGTGAACAGCAGGCTGTAGATGAAGATCACCAGCCCGGCGCGCTCCAGGTTCTTGAGCTTGGGATGCTCAATTTCGCGGTTCACCTGCGCCAGCGTTTCCTCCCCGCTCATGGCCAGCACCGAGTGCCCGAATCCCACCAGCAGGGCGATGAAGGTGACGGAAGTCGCCCAGTGGCGGGGCAGCCAGCCCAGCGACTCGTGGTCCCACTTCATGGTCGGAATGCTGGGGAATGCCGGGAGGTGAGCATGGATCTTGAAGACCGTGATCAGGCACCAAACGATCAGGATGATGACCATGACGGTGGTGACCCGCATGATGAACATCGCCTTCCCGCTGGATTCATGAATGCCCTGCCGGTTCTTCCACCAGAAGTACAGCACCACGAGCACGGCGCTGGCGGCGGCAAAGTAATTCTGGTTGAAAGTGATCGGATGGCCCAGGTACTTGGCGATCTCGTCGACGAATCCGGCAAGGTATTGGCCGGCGGAGACGGCGCTGATGGGCCCGGTCAGCACGTAATCGAACAGCAGCGCCGAGACCGAGAGCTTGGCCAGCGTGGAGCCCATGGCCTCCTTCACCACGCGGTACACGCCGCCGCGCACGAACATGCTGCTGGACTCGATGTACACGGCGCGCACCGCGTAGCTGAACAGCATGACGCCCAAAACGAACCAAGGCGCGCTCTTGCCAATGACGTTCTCGGTATCGCCACCGACGTAGTAGGCGGAGGAGGCCAGGTCGGAAAGCACGATCGCCGCCGCTCGCCAGAAGGAAATGAACGTCAGCATCACCGTGGTGGCGACGAACACCGGTACCGCAGGCTTCAGGCGGTCGAGCGATGAACTCGATGTCGAAGACATAATTGGGCGCAAACGCTGGATTTTACTCTGAGTGCGGGCTCACGTCAGTTTCTAAACTCAACCGGCAAAGCAAAACGGGAATTCACACGGCGGTCGGAACTGGCGTCTCACTCGGCGACGCAGGCTGCGGCGCCGGAACCAGGATGCGGAGCTTCTCCCCCAGGCGGTCAAAGCGCGCCAGCCAGTTACCGGCCTCATCGTCGTCGCGAGCTTGAAACCTGGGACGCACCTGCTGCAGCATCTGGTAGTAGCGGTTCTGTACCTCCCAGAGGTCGACCTCGAAGGGCAGGCTGCGGGCCAGATCGACCACCGCTTCCAGTCTCTCCAGCAGTTCCAAATCGGACGGGCCGGCCTGTAACCGCCGAATCATCCGCTCCAGGCTGTGGCGCAGAGCGTAGCTCAGGCCGGCGCCGTCGAGCGTTGCCCGCTCACGCTGCGCGGCGTCGAGCAGGGAGCCGATTCGTTCCAGATCGAGGTTTTCGTCCTCGAACGCGCGCCGCAGGCTGCCGTTCAGCACGAACTCGGCGGTCATCTGCAGCACCTGCGGCGGAGGCGTTCGCAGTTCGCCCAGGAAGCGCATCAGCGGCGCATGCTGCTCGTAGAGCTGGCGGAAGCTGCGCTCGGCCTCGCGCAGCGTGGAATCCAGAATGGTGGAGACGATCCGCCGCTGCTCGTCGCGGAAGAGCGATTTCAGCGAGTAGGTCACGCCGACAAACTGGCGGTCGAGCGCGCGCAGGGTGCCGGGCAGATCGGCGGAGAGGAAGGCCTCGCCGACTTCCTTAACCAGCGAATCATAGTCTTCCTGGCCGCGAAAATAGCGCGTGCCGGCGTTCAGGTTGTGGTCGCCCAGGTGCAACGCCCCGAATGTGAGGTGGGCGCATTCCCGGGTGACGCGCGAGCAGACCTCCCCGTGGCCCACCGCCAGGCGCGCTCTTCCCGACTCGAGGATGCGGTAGTCTTCGCGGTCCACGGTGTAGCAATACACCGAGGAATGTTCGCCATAAGGGTCGAAGAGCGAGCTGATGACATAGTGGGCGCCGACTTTGAGCAGGTCGAGCGCCGCCGGCTTCACCCACTTGCGATAAATGTCTGCCCCGGTACCGTACTGGGAGATATTGCCTTGGGCCAGCGCCAGCTTTTCGAGGAAGTGTTCCTCAATGTGATCGCCGAACAAATCCTGCGCGAGCTGCACGGCGCGGGCCGCGTACATGATGACCTGCACCGTCTCGATCCCGGAAAGCTCGTCGAAGAACCAGCCGCAGCTGGTGTACATCAGCATGGCGTGGCGCTGGAGTTCCATCAGCTTCAGAATCGCGATCCTGTCCGCGCTGGGGATGGAAGCCGGCTTATCGCCGGCGCGCGCATGCTTGTTGATGAATCGATCTTGCGTTTCGGGAGTTCGCTCGAGCAGCACCTCGATGTACTCGTTGCGGGCCAGCCCCGGAGCCTTCAGCAAGGTGGCGGCTTTGCGCTCGAACTTGGGAGCCAGTTCGTCGCGAAGCCAGTCCAGCGCCTGCCGCAAGGGAGCGCGCCACTGCTGATTCCAGCCGGGCCGGCCTCCCGAAGAGCAGCCGCAATCGGCACGCCAGCGCTCGATGCCGTGGATGCAGCTCCACGAGCTCTTCTCGACGATCTCGACTTCCTGGGTCGGCGGATGCTTTTCCAGGAACTCGCCGTAGTTGGTGATCTTGGCCAGTTGGTGGGTCTCGATGTGGTCGAGCGCATAGGCCAGCGCCATGTCGCCGTACTTGTGGTGATGGCCGTAGGTCTCGCCGTCGGTGGCGATGTGCATGAGCTGCGGCCAGGTGCGCGCGTCGGAAAACCCGCTCAGCAGCCGGGCCGCGAAGCTACCGCCATTATTGAGCAGGCCCTCGAATGCCACGGCCTGGGAGATGGGGCCGTCGTAAAAGAAAAGGGTGATCACGCGGCGCGAGGGAAGCCGCAGGCGATAGGCGCGCGAAGGGTCGATGACTCCCTGGGCGTCCTTCCAGACGCGGCTGCCGATCTTGCGGGCGCGGCGTGCCTGTCCTTGCGCCAGCACCGTGAAGCGGATGCCCAGATGCGTGAGAACCTCGAGGGTTTCGATGTCCACGGCGGTTTCCGGCAGCCACATACCCTCGGGCTGGCGGCGGAACCTGCGCTCGAAGTCACGGATGCCCCACAGCACCTGCGTATACTTGTCCGTCCGGTTGGCCAGCGGCAGGATCAAGTGGTTATAGGCCTGCGCGATGGCGTTGCCGTGGCCGGAGAATTGCGCCTGGCTTTCCCGGTCAGCATCGAGGATCTTCTGGTAGGTGGCGGGAGCGTGGTCCTCCATCCAGGAGAGCAGCGTGGGACCGAAGTTGAAGCTGATGCGCGCGTAGTTGTTGACGATCTTGGTGATGCGGTTGGAGCCATCGAGCAGGCGCGAGGCCGCGTTGGGCGCGTAACACTCGGCGGTGATGCGTTGGTTCCAGTCGTGGTAGGGGTAAGCCGAATCCTGCAGCTCTACCGCTTCAAGCCAGGGATTCTCCCGCGGCGGTTGGTAGAAGTGGCAATGAATGCAGAGATAACGATCCATCTTCTGGTCCCACGATATGATGCAAGGGGTGGGCGGGCAAGAGGAAAAAATCGATACATGGGTCGCCGAACATTGAATCAATGATTGAATAACTCAATCCAGGGGGCGAGCATGATTCTGCTATCGGCGGTCGCAACTTGGGGTGAGTGGGCGCAGAAGGTTCCCGACCTGCTGCTGCGCAAGATTTTTGCTGTGGTGCTGGCAGCCACCGCAGTCAAAGTGTTCCTCCAATAGCCGATGATCCATCCCGTCCCATTCTTGCTGGCGTTTCCGGTTGCACTGCTTGCCGGATTTATCGGCGCCATGAGCGGCATGGGCGGCGGCATTCTGCTCATACCGGGGCTGACCCTGCTGGGTCTGGACATCAAGCACGCCATCGCCATCAGCGTCCTGTCGGTAATTGCCACCTCCAGCGGCTCGGCTTCCGCCTACGTTCGCGACCACATCACCAACCTGAAAGTCGGTATGTTCCTGGAGATGTTCACCATCGTTGGCGCGCTGGCCGGCGCCAGGATCACCTTGTCATCCTCGCCTCGGCCACTCTACATCGCATTTGGTTGCGTGTTGCTGGGCTCGTGGGTGGCTTTGCTCATCGCGGAGCGAAAATCCTGGCGGCCGCCGGAGGCTCAGGATGCGGTTTCGCGCTGGCTGGAACTGGAGGGCAGCTATCCCGACTTGGCCTTGGGAAAGACGGTCGAGTACAAGGCGCACCGCGCCTACTTCGGCGCGCCGCTTATGTTTGGAGCGGGAATGATCGCCGGCTTGCTGGGCATTGGCGCGGGCGCCGTCAAGGTCCTGATCCACGATCTGGTCATGGGTCTTCCCCCCAAGGTCTCGACCACCACCAGCAACTTGATCATCGGCGTAACCGCGCTGGCCGGCAGCAGCGTGTACCTTGCCGCGGGGCTGATCGATCCCGGGCTGGCTGCGCCGGTCATTCTGGGAGTCGTCATCGGAGCCTTGGCGGGCACGCGGTTGCTGGTTCGCTTGTCGAATCGCGCGGTCAGAGTTTTCTTTCTGGTGGTGCTGGCGGTGCTGGCCGTCGAAATGGTCGTTCGCGGCATAGGCGGGGGACGATGACTAGCTCTCTGCGAAGCCGAGTTCCGCCCGGTCCGAAGCCATCGCGCCAGTTCGAAATGGATGTACTGATCGGCTACATCCTGCTGGGCGGCGTTTTGATCAGCATGACGTTGATCGTCGTGGGTTTGATTTGGCGGTTGCTGCGCACGGGCAGCGTCACATTCGATTACCGCATCGCCGGCATGAACATGGCTGAATTCATCGTTGCCGAGCTGCGCGATCTGGCATCGGCGAAGTTCCGCCCGCGCCTCTTCATCAGCCTGGGAATTGTGGTCCTGATGCTGACGCCGTTCCTTCGTGTCGCGGCCTCGGTCGTGTACTTCATGGTGGGTCTAAGGAACTGGAAGTACACGGTATTTACAGGAGTCGTTCTGGCTGTGCTGACGTACAGCCTGTTTCTTCGTTAGCGCCGGCAACGCCGGAGCTCACCCTTGCAAGAGCGCTTCGAGCGCAGGCATGATCTCAGGATGGCGGAATTGGAAGCCGCTCGCCAGCAGCTTGCCGCAATCCACGCGCTGGCTGCCCAGGAGCAGCGCCTCGCCCATTTCGCCGAACATCAGCCGCACGATGAATGCCGGCAGAGGAAAGATGGTCGGCCGGTGCAATGCCTGACCCAGCGCGCGGGTGAATTGGACATTGGTCAGCGGCGCGGGCGCGACGGTGTTCACCGGGCCGCGCAGCGTATCTGTGGCCAGCGCGTGCTGAATGACTCCGACCACGTCGTCGAGAGTGATCCAGCTCATCCACTGGCGCCCGCTGCCAATGCGCCCGCCCGCGCCCATGCGGAACGGCGTCAGCATGCGACCCAGCGCTCCGCCGCGCGGGCTGAGCACGACTCCGATCCTCAGCGAGACCACACGTATGCCGACCCGTGACGCGGGTTCGGTCGCCGCCTCCCATTCCTTACCGACTTCGGCGAGGAAGTCGGATCCAGAGGCGCTCTCTTCGCGCAAGACTTCATCGCCGCGATCACCATAGATCCCGATCGCCGAGGCGCACACCATCACTTTGGGGCGGGGGTTGCTCCGCGCCAGAGCCGAAGCCAGCATTCTGGTTCCCTGCACGCGGCTCTCGCGGATGCGGGTCTTCTTCGCCGCAGTCCAGCGCCCGGCTATGCTTTCTCCAGCGAGGTGGACCACCGCGTCGAACCCCTCGGGTTTGCCGGATTCAGCCGGCGTCGCCAGGGGTGGGTCAATTGCGGGGTCCAGGAGGACCTCATTCGCCGCCGGAGCGCGGCGGACCAGCCGGACCACCGAGTGACCGGCGGTCTCGAGCGTCGGCACCAGCGCCGAGCCCACCAATCCCGACGAACCGCTGACCAGAACTCGCATGGACGGAGATTGTACTCGCGCCGGTCCGACGGTGCCCCGTCCTAGCCTCTCTTGCTAGGGCGGGGCAGTTTCCTATATCCCACCCGAGCAAAAGAAGCTCGGGTCGGGCACCCGCAGTTCAGTGGTATGATTTATGCGACGAGGGTGCCCTCTAATGCGACCCGGGGCGGCCATTCTGACAACGCTGTGCCTGTGCCTGGCATCCGGTTTCGCGCAAACCTTGCCGCCGAAAAGACCCGCCACCGCGCCAACGGAGCAAAAGGTAAGCCCCACTCTTGGTTTCAACAGTCGCAAGAATGTGTATTCCGTGTTCGAGCCGGACCGTTACGCTAGGATAATGGAGTTGGAGATGAATCTCCCTAGGAGGGAAGACTGGCAGGTGGACCTAGGAGACTGGTCGGGTGAGAAGATGCCCGTTGATTGGAGCAGGCTTAAGATTCAGTTGGATCGTGCGCTCATGGAAGGATCTCGCCGCATGCTGATGCAGGCCTTCGTTGACGCATTCAGGGATCCGGAAGAGTGTAAAGGCATCACCTTCTATACGGGTGAGGGAGAGAAGCCCGCTTTCACCGTCCAACTTAGCGTTACAGGTGTTCTTTCGGACAATCACCAACAGACGTGGGGCTGGTGGCTGCGTTGGCCGGGAGACCCCGGTCCTGCCAACCGTGACGGCTACGGCTTTGGCGGAACAGGAACCCAGTCATCAGCAAGACTCACGGCCCGCGACGTGTGTTTGAAGATTTGGAATGACGTGGACCCAAGTCATTTCAGTAAGTCCGGCCAACCGGTCAAATAGCTTCACACTCCGGCCGAGAATCGTTGGTGGGAGCGATAAAATTGCTGCGTGCAGCGCGGTCTGAGACTGCTTCATCTGGCGTGAGGGTGTTTGCGACCGATTTCGGAATCGCTTTTCCAGGCCAGCAAACACCCGGTCGTCTGGGGCACCGCCGAAGACTCCTAAAGCCCCTTATTTCCAGCGACATCCAACCGTGGTGTGCTGACGCCCCGGCACCGGTGCTGCCCTTCCGGGCAGGTCGGGTTCTTGCGCGCTGCGGTTATAATCAACTATGGCGAGTTCCCGCCGGTGGATGTCGGAATCGAGTTCGCAGGGCGATGCGCAGCCTGCGTGTAGTTCCACTGACTCGATGGTTCCTCAAAACGGGCTGGCATGGCGACGCTGAAGCAGCAATTCGCGACCAATGTCCTCACGGTCACCAGGTTCCGTGACCTGCTGAAGACGGTTCGCGCCAACCGTCCGAACGACGATCTCGACGTCATTCGCCGCGCCTACGATCTCTCGACCAAATATCACGCCGGGCAGAACCGCGCGTCGGGCGAAATCTACCTCAGCCATCCGCTGGAAGTGGCGCTGGTGCTGGCGGACATGAAGCTGGATTCAACCTCCATCGCCGCCGGCCTGCTGCACGATCTGGTCGAGGATACCTCGGTCACCATCGTGGACATCCGCAAGGAGTTCGGCGAGCAGGTGGCCCACATCGTCGAAGGCGTCACCAAGATTTCGAAGATCGACTTTGCCACCCGCGAGGAGCGCCAGGCGGAAAACGTCCGCAAGATGGTGCTGGCCATGGTGGATGACATCCGCGTGGTGCTCATCAAGCTGGCCGACCGGTTGCACAACATGCGCACGCTGAAGGCGCTTCCCTCGGAACGCCAGGAGCGCATCGCCCGCGAGACGCTTGAGATCTACGCTCCCATCGCCCACCGGCTGGGCATGGGCAAGGTGCGCGGCGAGTTGGAAGACCTCGCCTTCCAGTACGTGGAACCGATCGCATTCCAGCAGGTGCACGACGCGGTGGAATCGCGGCGCAAGAAGGGCGAGCAGCAACTGGAGCAGTTCGAGGGCGTACTGCGGGAGAAGCTGGCGGAGAACGGCATCGAAGCCCGGGTGGAAAGCCGCATCAAGCGGCTCTTCAGCGTGTGGCAGAAGCTGCAGCGGCAGCGCATTGCCGTGGATCAGGTGTACGACCTGCTGGCCATCCGCATCATCACCAAGTCGGTGAAGGACTGCTACGGCGCCCTGGGCGCGATCCATAACTTCTGGCGGCCGGTGCCGGGGCGCATCAAGGACTTCATCGCCATGCCGCGGCCGAATCTCTACCAGTCGCTGCACACCACGGTCATCGCCGAGAACGGTACGCCTTTCGAAGTGCAGATTCGCACCGAAGAGATGCACAAGATGGCCGAGGAAGGCATCGCCGCCCACTGGAAGTACAAGGACGGCACGCCGGTCACGGCCAAGGACGAAGAGCGGCTGGCCTGGCTGCGGCAGGTGGTGGAGTGGCAGCGCGACGTTACCGATCCCAGCGAGTTCCTCTCGGCGCTCAAGATCGATCTCTACCCGGAAGAAGTCTACACGTTTACTCCCAAGGGCAAAGTGGTGATCCTGCCGCGTGACTCCACTCCCGTGGACTTTGCTTACACCATCCACACCGAAGTGGGGCACACTTGCACCGGGGCGCGGGTGAATGGGCGGATCGTGCCGCTGCGCTACAAGCTGCACAACGGCGAAATCGTCGAAATCCTGACCCAGCCCGGACACAAGCCCAGCCGCGACTGGCTCACGTTCGTGCAGGCGCCGCGGGCGCGGCAGAAGATCCGGCACTGGCTCAACATTCACCAGCGCGAACGCGCGCTCGAGATTGGCCGCAAACTGATCGAGAAGGAAGCCCGGAAATATCGCGTCTCGCTCAAAGACATTTCCGACGAGGCCTACCAGCGCGTGGCCGAGGATTATGGCGTCACTCGCGCCGATGACCTGGTGGCCGGGATTGGTTTTGGCAAGTTCTCGGCGCGGCAGGTGCTCGGCAAGCTTTCTCCGGCAGAGATTGCGGCTCCGCCCGAGGAACAGAAGTCCGGCTTCGGCAGCGTGGTGCGCCGGGTGTTCGGCGGCGATAACGGCACGCTCCAGGTCAAAGGCCAGGACGACCTGCTCATCTATCGCGCGCGCTGCTGCAATCCCATCCGCGGGGAGGAGATCGTGGGCTACGTCACCCGCGGCAAGGGCGTGGCGGTGCACGCGCGGAACTGTCCCAACGTGGTCAACCTGCTCTATGACGTGGAGCGGCAGATCGCGGTGGAGTGGGGCAAGGAGAGCAAAGACGGCACGCGCGCCGGCTACCCGGTGAAGCTGACCGTCTTCTGCGACGATCGCGCCGGCATTCTCAAGCAGATCACCACCGTCATCAGCGACGACAACACCAACATCCGCAACATCGAAGCCCGCACCGGCGGCGGCAACGCCACCATCGACGTGGTCATCGACATCGCCGACATGAAGCACCTGCAGCGCATCGTCGGGGGCATTCGCAAGCTGGCCGGCATCCGGGATGTGCAGCGGGTGCAGAAGCTGTGACTTCTCTTCGCCGCGGGGCAACGGCAATTCAAGGTAATTGAGTCATTGGGCCATTGAGTCATCGATTCATTTAAAGACCAGAAAACTGCTCGACAACGGCAAGCAATGGCTCGATGACACAATGGCTCAATGGCACAATTCCTTCATCCGCGTTAATCTGCTGCGTTGAATCTGAGGAGGAGAAATGCGCGAAGTGATCGCGACCAAAGACGCGCCGCAGGCCATCGGCCCGTATTCGCAGGCAATCAAGGCCGCAGGGCTGGTGTTCTGTTCCGGGCAGATCGCGCTCGACCCGGCGACGGGAACGGTCTCCGGCAGCGATGTCGCCCAGCAGACTGAACGGGTGCTCAAGAATCTTGCCGCCGTGCTGGGCGCCGCCGGCAGCGGACTCGAGCGCGTGGTCAAGACCACCGTGTTCCTCAAGAACATGGGCGATTTTGCCGCCATGAACGAGGTCTACGGCCTCCACTTCAAGACCACGCCGCCGGCGCGTTCCACGGTCGAAGCCGCCCGCCTGCCCAGGGATGTGCTGGTGGAGATCGACGTGATCGCGCTGGGGTGAAGAGATTGAGTCATTGAATCAATGAGCCTGGCCTGAACTTCTTTTCGCCGCGGATCAACGTGGATGAACGCGGATTGAGTCATTGGATCATTGAGTCATTGGGTCATTGAAAACCCGGCCGCCCTCGATCGCCTTTAATGGCTCAATGACACAATGGCCAAATGGCTCAATTCTCTGATCCGTGCCAATCCGTGGCTAAGCTTTCTGGACTTTTCCGCTGCGGATGCAGGAGGTGCACACGCGCAGCTTGCGGGTGCTGCCGTTGACGCGGGCATGCACCGGGCGCAGATTCACGTTCCAGCGCCGCTTGGTCACGTTGTGGGCGTGACTGATGTTATTTCCCGATTGCGGCCCTTTGCCGCAGACATCACAAACTCTTGCCATCACTGCTCCAGTCGCCTTCAAGGTATGGGTGCAATCGTTGATTTTACAGGAGTGGGCGCGGACCCGGCAAACGGCGTGGTTGTGCGATACTGAAAGTGATGCCTCCCAGCGTGGAACCCAAGTCCGTGGATGTGAACGTCACTGCGGGCACGGGGGTGGAAATCGAATGGCGGGATGGCCATCGCTCCCGTTACCCATTCCAGTACCTGCGCGATGCCTGTCCCTGCGCCCTGTGCAATGAGGAGCGGGACACGAGCGGGCGCAAGCCGGGTGCGGCCGCCGGTCAGGCCGGCGCGCTGCCCATATTCAAGCCGGCATTGCGGCCGACGCAGACGGAAGCGGTGGGGCGATACGCGATCCGTTTCACCTGGACTGACGGCCACCAGCATGGCATCTACGCCTGGGATTACTTGCGGGAGATTTGCCCGTGCGCGGAATGCAAGGCCGCGCGTGCCGAGGCCGAAATGACAAAGTGAAGACGGCCGAGGACGCAGAGGATTCGTCGATCACCACACAAGGCCAAGAGCCAAGAGCCAAGAGCTAAAAGCTAACGGCGACACTGAAGTGCAGGATCTTCTCAACCAACTGAATCCGCAGCAGCGCCTGGCCGTCGAGACCGTCGAGGGCCCGCTGCTGATCCTTGCCGGCGCGGGCAGCGGCAAGACACGCGTCATTACGTTTCGCATCGCCCATCTGATCGAGACCATGGGCGTGTCGCCGGACGCGATCCTGGCCGTTACCTTTACCAACAAGGCCGCCGCCGAGATGGCGGAGCGCGTGGAGAAGCTGGCCGGCGGGTCGCTCTTGCGGCAGCCGATGATCTCGACCTTCCACTCGTTCTGCGTGCGGGTGCTGCGCCGTGATATCGAGGCGCTCAAAGACACTTTCCGCAAAGACTTTGTCATCTACGACGAGTCGGATCAGCAACTCGTGGTCAAAGCCGCCATGAAGCGCCTCGGCCTCGATGACAAACAGATGAAGCCCAGCGCCGTGCTGGCGCGCATTTCGTGGGCGAAGAACCACATGCGCGACCCCATCGAGGTATACCAGAGCTCGGCCGATCCCAAGAACGAGCGCGTCGCCCACATCTACGAGATCTATCGCCAGGAGCTGCGCAAGGCCAACGCACTCGACTTCGACGACCTGCTGCTTGAGGCCGCGCGCCTGCTGCGCGAAGCCACAGAAGTGCGCGAGCGCTATCAGCGGCGCTTCGAGTACATCCTGGTGGACGAATATCAGGATACGAATCGTCCGCAGTACGAGCTCATGCGCCTGCTCGCCGGCACGCGCCACAATTTGTGCGTGGTCGGCGACGAAGATCAGTCGATTTATTCCTGGCGTGGCGCGGATATTCGCAACATCCTGGAATTCGAGCAGGATTTCCCCGAAGCCAAGATTGTGCGCCTCGAGCAGAATTACCGCTCTACGCAGAACATTCTGCAGGCCGCCTCGGCAGTGGTGGCGAACAACGTTCGTCGTAAAGGGAAGACACTGTGGACCTCGCGGCAGGGCGGTCCGAAGCTTGGCTATTACGAAGCGCCGGACGGTGAGAACGAAGCCCTCTTTACTGCCGACATGCTGAACAAGTATGTGCAGCAGGCGGTCGGCGAGGGCCGCGACGCGCGCGCGGCCGTGCTCTATCGCACCAACTCGCAGTCGCGTCTGTTTGAAGAGGCGCTGCGGCGCTACGGGCTCAAGTATCACGTGGTCGGCGGCTTTTCCTTCTACGAGCGCGCGGAGATCAAGGACATGATCTCCTACCTCAAGCTGCTGCAGAACCCGGACGATTCGATCGCGCTGTTGCGCGCCATCAACACGCCGGTGCGCGGCATCGGCAAGACCACCGTCGAGACCATTGAGCGCCTCGCACTCGAAACCGGGCTCTCAGTGTGGTCGGCTCTGGGCGAGGCCGTGAAGCGACAACTGCTGCCGGCGCGTGCGCTGGCCGCGGTGCGTGGCTTCCGCGAACTGATTGAGGATGCCAGGGCGATGCTGGCGGGGACGTTTGTCGAAAGGCTCGGCGCTGATACCGACGAAAGGATCAGCGCAGAGGTCGCAGATGAGAACGCCGAGAGCGCCGAGGATTTTTTTGGAAGATTGGCCTTCGATTCTCCGGTCGACGATCCAGGTTCGGCCAACGACCAACGACCAACGACCGCCGACGGGTTTCGTTCCCCCGGCGGCCCGGCCACGATTCCCGAGGTGTTGAAGTTTCTCTTCGACCGCACCGGCTACATTCGCCAACTGGAAGAAGAAGGCACGCCCGAGGCGCTGGCCCGCATCGAGAATTTGCACGAACTGGTGAACGCGGCTATGGATTCACGCGACCGCGGCGAAACGCTCAGCGAGTTTCTCGATCACGCGGCGCTGGTCAGCGAAGCCGACGACTACGATGCGCGCGCGCAGATTACGCTGATGACCTTGCACGCGGCCAAGGGCCTCGAGTTTCCAAGGGTGTTCCTGGTTGGCTTGGAAGAAGGGCTGTTCCCGCACTCGCGCACCCTGCTCGAGCCGAACGATCTCGAAGAAGAACGCCGCCTCTGCTACGTGGGCATGACGCGCGCGATGGACATGCTGGTGCTTAGCCGCGCGCGCTACCGCCGCCGCTACGGCACCGATATGCCGGAGGCCAGCGTGCCCTCGCGCTTCCTGGAGGAAATTCCTCGTGAACTGCTGGAGGACCTGGGCTCGCCACGTCCCAGCCGCTACGAAGAGCGGCGGGACCACGAGTACGCGCACGAGACCCACGAGTACGATTACGATCAGCGACCGCGACGCGCTGCGCCGAGCGACCGCCGCCGCGGTTCCTACTCCGGGCCGGCCTACAACTCGATCGACAACATTGCCGAGTTCTTTGCTTCACGGGGAAAAAAGTTCAGCCGGCCGAGAGTCGAGCTGCCTGAGCCCACCGGCAAACGCGGTTTCCGTCCGGGACAGAAGGTCCGGCATCCCAAATACGGCGAAGGCATCGTCTTCAGGCGAGAAGGGGAAGGCGACGACGCCAAGATTACGGTAAAATTCGGACGTTTCGGCGAGAAGAAGCTGGTGGAAAAGTTCGCTCAACTGGAGCGGGCATAATTCTAAGGAGAACATGAATACTACGACGGTCACCAACAAGCTGGAGCGCAAGAAGCTGAAGCGCGCGGCACGTAAGAAGCGCAAGCTGGAGCATCCGCTGAAGCCGCGCGAGTACGCGCGCGGATCGAAGAAGCGCAAAGTCCAAAAGATGGTACGCGGCCAGAGTAAACGATAACCTGAACGCCGGGCTGGCTCGCAGAGCGCCAGTCCGGCCACCCTACTCCGTGCCGAGCCAACTTCTCGCCACCAAGTCCATCGACAAGCTGATCTCCGACTCGGAGCAGCCCGAGCACCGGCTGAAGAAGAGCCTGGGGCCGTGGAGCCTGACCGCGCTGGGTATCGGCGCCATCATCGGCTCCGGCATCTTTGTCTTGACGGGCACGGCGGCGGCGGGCGAGCATTCGACGCTCTCCATCTGGCACGCGCAGGTCGCCGACATTTTCGCGAACCTGATTCAGCATGGATCACTGGCGGGCACGGTGATGCACGGGCGCCCTCCGGCTGGCCCCGCCATCGCGTTGTCGTTCGTTGTGGTGGCCATCGCGTGCAGCTTTGCTGGACTCTGCTATGCCGAGCTGGCGTCGATGATCCCCATCGCCGGGAGCGCCTACACCTACACCTATGCCACCCTCGGCGAACTGGTGGCGTGGATCATCGGCTGGGACCTGATCCTCGAATATGCCGTGAGCAATGTCGCGGTCGCCGTGGGATTCGGCGGCTACATTACGGCACAGCTCGGCGCATTCGGCCTGCACATCCCGGACAAGTGGTCGTCCCCGGTCTATACGGGAGGCTGGACCGGCGCGTACTTCAACGTCCCGGCGTTCCTCATCGTCTTTGTCCTGACCGTGCTGCTGGTGCGCGGGGTGCGCGAATCGGCGGAAGCCAACAATGTGATGGTCGCCATCAAGATCGGCGCCATCCTGATCTTCCTGGTGGTGGGCGGGATGGTGGTAAACCGCGCCAACTGGCATCCCTTCGCGCCCAGCGGATTTCCGGGAATCCTCGCCGGCGGGGCCATCATCTTTTTCACCTACATCGGCTTCGACTCCGTCTCCACCGCGGCCGAGGAGGCGAAGAATCCTCAGAAGGATATTCCCTTCGGCATCATCGCCTCCCTCATCGTCTGCACCGTGCTCTATGTCGGCGTGGCCCTGGTCCTGCTGGGCATGATGAAGTACGACACCTTCGGCTCGAGCCCCGCCAAGGACG
>Ga0335079_10005442_pt1 | contig 14578 bp, 15 predicted proteins | sample Lox_Sample_33_FD_206719 | JGI IMG/M metagenome (GOLD analysis project Ga0335079, IMG submission 206719) | Soil microbial communities from Loxahatchee National Wildlife Refuge, Florida, United States - Lox_Sample_3.3 | ecosystem: Environmental > Terrestrial > Soil > Wetlands | place: USA...
TGGAGGAGAACGCGCTCGCCGCCGCCGCTCCCCCTCTCACAAAGGAGGTCATGACGGCCGTCGACGCGATGTACCGGAGGGACATTCACAGGCACGTGCACCACTACTGGTGAGAGAGATGGGGATGGAAGAAACGTGGAGGTGGTTCGGCCCGAATGACCCGATCACGCTCGCCGAGATCCGGCAGACCGGCGCGACCGGCATCGTGACGGCACTCCACCACGTGCCGCCGGGCGAGATCTGGACGCGCGAGGAAATCGATGCCCGCAGCGCGGAGATCCGCCGCTCGGGACTCGCCTGGTCTGTCGCCGAGAGTCTTCCCGTGCCCGAGAGCATCAAGACCCGCGGCGGCGAGTTCAGGCGGCACATGCTCAACTATGCCACCTCGCTCCGCAATCTCGGCGCCTGCGGCATCGACACGGTCTGCTACAACTTCATGCCCGTGCTCGACTGGTCGCGGACAGACATCGCCGCCGCCGCGCCCGACGGTTCCGTGACGACAAGGTTCGACGCCGTCCTGTTTGCGGCGTTTGATCTCTGCATCCTTGAGCGGGAAGGAGCGGAGGAGGACTACGAAGCCGGGATCGCCCGGGCGGCCCGCACGTGGTTTGCCAACGCCGATGGCGCCGGGCGGGAGAAGCTTCTCCGCACCGTCCTCCTGGGCCTCCCGGGGTCCGGGACGACGATGACGCTCGATGAGTTTCGCCGGGCGCTCCTCGCGTACGCCGACGTGGGGGAGAGGGGACTCAGGGAAAACCTCCGCGAGTTCATCCGCGAGATGGCGCCGGTTGCCGAAGAGGCGGGCGTGCGGCTGGCCATCCACCCCGACGACCCACCCTGGCCGCTCCTGGGGCTCCCCCGCATCGTCAGCTCGGCAGGCGACGTGGAGGAGATACTCCGCGCCGCCGATTCCGTCGCCAACGGCCTGACGCTCTGCACGGGCTCGTTCGGGGCGAGCCCGCGCAACGACCTGGTCGCCATGGCGGAACGGTTTGCGCCCCGCATCAGTTTCGTGCACCTGCGCAACGTCCACGGGGATGGTGCGGGGGGATTCGCCGAAGACGACCACCTGACGGGGGACGTCGACATGTTCGGCGTCGTCAGGGCGATCCTCCTGGAACAGGCGAGGCGCGCTCGGGAAGGAAGAAGCGACAGCCGGATGCCGATGCGCCCCGACCATGGCCGCACGACGCTCGCAGACGAGATGCTCTCGGGGGTGCGGGGGCGGGCAACCTACCCCGGGTATTCACTCTTCGGTCGCATGCGGGCGCTTGCCGAGCTGCGCGGGCTCGAACGGGGAATCCGCCTTTCGATGAGTTTATGAATGTAACGCCCGTTAAACCCCCCCGCCCCGTTATGCGTCAAACCTGACACGACCGGTCTCCCCCCGGTGGGGGGCGTGCGACCGGATGGGGGGGGTCGCATGCGCTTGTCCTGTCTGGTGTTCCTCTTTGTGCTTCTTGCCGTTGTGCGTTCGCCCGCGGCGGGCGTCCCGGCGCCGGGTCCCCTCCGGGTCGTGTACGTTTCTCCGCTCCCTTCTTCTCCGTTCAATCTCCCCCTCACGTCGATCATCGTCCGTACGGAGACTCCCCCGGGCCTCTCTCGCGCGCAGGGACTGGTGCGCACGGTGGTGGGGGATGCAAGCGGGAGCCACGCGTGCGCAGTCCGGATATCGGACGACAATCGCACGGTGATTTTCCGTCCTTCGATTCCTTTTGCCCCGGGAGAGCGCGTCACGGTCAGCGTCGATACGGCGGTCGCTTCCTGGCCGCACGCTGCCTCGGGGGGGACGTTCGAGTTTACGGTCTCCTCTCACATGCCCGATCGCCAGGCGCTGCGCGAGAACGTGGTCCGGGCGGATGTGCGCCGTGCCGGATCCTACCATCCGCCCGCGGACTCCTCCCCCGGCCGGCCGCTCGACATATCGCTTCCCGCAATTCACGTCACGGTCGACAGCACGACGGCCCCGGGGTATCTCTTTCTGTCTGACCAGGGGTGGAGCGCAGTCGCCCCTTCCGCGCTCCTCATTCTCAACAACGACGGGACCCCGGTATTCGCGCGCGACCTCAACTCGTTCGGGTACGATTTCAAGCCCCAGCCCGACGGCACGCTCACCTACTTCACCGACGAGTCGATGCAGTTCCTCGTCCTGGACCGGACGTACACGCTCGTCGACTCAATCGCGGCGGGGAACGGGTACGTCACAGACCCGCACGAGCTGCGCATCCTGCCCAACGGTCACGCGCTCCTCCTGGCGCTCGACGACGAGACCGTGGACATGTCGAAGCTCGTTGCCGGCGGGTTCAACGACGCGACCGTCGTGGGCTACGTGATCCAGGAGCTCGACACCTCCCGCGACGTCGTCTTCCAGTGGCGGAGCTGGGACCATTACACGATCACGGACGCGGAGCACATCGACTTTATCGCTCCCTGGATCGACGACGTCCACGGGAACGCGCTGGACGTCGACACCGACGGCAACATCCTCTTCTCCAGCAGGCACATGAACGAGGTCGACAAGATCGATCGCCAGACCGGGGCGTTTCTCTGGCGTCTCGGCGGGGCGCACAACCAGTTCACGTTCGTGAACGATTCGATCGGCTTTTCGTTCCAGCACGCGGTCCGCCGGATCGCGAACGGGGACATCACGCTGTTCGACAACGGGAATTTCCACGTCCCGGCGTTTTCGCGCGCGGTCGAGTACCGGATCGACACGGCGGCGATGACCGCGACGCTCGTCTGGCAGTACCGCAACAAGCCGGACGCGGGGGGATTCGCCATGGGTTATGTGCAACGGCTCGACAACGGCAACACGCTCATCGGCTGGGGGGCGACGAATCCGACGGTGACCGAAGTCGCCCCCGACGGGACGAAGCTCTACGAGATGTCGTTCGACCCCGGCGTCTACAGCTACAGGGCGTTCCGCGAGGCCTGGGACGGCGCCGCGGTGACGAGCGTCGCGCCGTCGTCGCCGTCTGCGTTCCGCCTGGCGCAGAACTTTCCCAACCCCTTTAACCCGACGACCACGATCGAGTTTACGATCGCGACGGGCTCCCGCGTGACGCTCGACGTCACGAACATACTCGGCGAGGTCGTCGCCCGCCTTGTCGACGGCGAGCGCTCCCCGGGGACGTACCGTGCGGTGTTCGACGGGAGTCGCCTCCCGAGCGGCGTCTATTTCTACCGCCTCCGCTCCGGCGAGAACGTCGCAACGATGAAGTGCCTGCTCATCCGGTAGTCAGCTCTCATTGTTCTCCGCGAAGCGCGTTCTTTGCGTCCCGCCGAAGGCGGGAGCCGCCCTTTGGACCACGGCGCCGCAGGCGCCGCTCTCTGGCGTGGCGAAGCAATCTCGCAATATCCTGCCCCCCATCGCGGAATTTACACTCGAAATCGATGATGCAGATCACACCCGGCGAGATTCTGCGCCGCGGCATCCGCTCCACGGCTGACAGTCCCCTCTTCTTTTTGTATCATTCAGGCGCACCACGCACTTCTTCCCCGCCCGCGCTATCTCGCATTCGGACCGGGCATCCGATGTCACTCGTCCTGGACTCGCGTGTCGTTTCTTCAGGCTATCCTCCTTGGAGTCATCCAGGGATTGAGCGAGTTTCTCCCTGTCAGCAGCACGGCCCACCTGACGATCGTGGGCAAGGCGCTGGGTCTGATCGGCGAGGAACATCCCGAGGCATGGACGGCGTTTGTCGCAGTCATGCAGCTTGGCACGCTTACGGCGATGGTGGCGTATTTCGCCGCGGACCTGCGCACGATTGCGGGGGCGTTCCTGCGCGATGCGTTCGGCCGCCGGCGGGGAACGGCGCCGGGGGGCTTCTCGCGCGACTCGATGCTCCTGGTCTACATGGTCCTCGGAACGATTCCGGTCGGGATCGCCGGCTACGGGCTCGAGGAATTCATCGAGGGGACGCTGACCAAGAGCCTCCTCTTCATCGGCTACACGATGCTCCTGCTGGCGCTCTTTCTCTGGCTGGCGGAAACAAGCGCGGCCCACGTGCGGGCGCTGAACAGCATCACGTGGAAGGACGCGCTTGTCGTCGGCCTGGCACAGGTCGCCGCGCTGCTTCCGGGGGCGTCACGCTCTGGAACGACGATCACGGCCGGACTCTTCCTCGGATTGCGCCGGAGCTCGGCGGCGCGCTTCTCGTTCCTGCTCTCGCTCCCGGCGGTACTGGCCAGCGGCCTCCTGGAGCTCGTCAGGGCAATTCCCCTGATCGGGGCGGGGGCCGGCGTGACGCATTTTGCCGTGGCTGACCTCGTCGTGGCCACGCTGGTCTCGGGCGTCACCGGGTATGCCGCGATCAGGTGGCTCTTGAACTACCTGATCAGGTACACGACGATGCCGTTCGTCTGGTACCGGATCGGCCTGGGCTCCCTCATACTCCTTCTCATCGCCGGCGGCGTTCTTTCGCCGAAATGACAGGAAAAAAGAGTGCTTGGATTTCTCGTTCCCGTCCCCTACATTGGCCTCCGGCACGACCCCACGATCCACCACCATCCCACGTGAGGAGGACTTCCATGAACAACGAGGTGAGGGAGAGGTTGCGGAACCTGAGCCGGAGGCTGGCCGACGCCGCATTTGCCAGGGCATGCGATGGCGAGGTGAGGGCGGAGGAGTTTCAGGAGGCCCTTGACGCGCTCGACGCCCATTTGAAAGAGGTTCGCCGACGCTATGCGGAGATGCACCTGGAGCGAGAGCTGGTGTGAAGAGCCGTGCCTGAACGATACGCCATTTCCGCCGGCTTCCGTTGCCGGCGGCGCAAAGCCCGGTGTCCCCGGGCTTTTTCACGCCCGTCGGCGCGCCGCGCCGGCGCTTCCTTCCGGAGACCCGCGTGATGGAAGAGGCCGTCGACGTCGCAGTGGTCGGCGCGGGTCCCGCGGGCCTCTCCTGCGCGATCGAGGCGCAGAAGGCCGGGCTCGACGTTACGGTGTTCGAGCAGGGCGCCCTCCTGGACGCCATGCGTCGATTCCCCACCAACCTCGTCTGGTTCTCCACGCCTGAGCTCCTGGAGATCGGCGGCATCCCCTTCATCACTCCCTCCGTCCGTCCCACGCGCATCGACGTTCTCAACTACTACCAGCATGTCGCGCGGCAGTACCGCCTCTCCGTCCGCGCCCACGACGCTGTGCGGACGATCGTCCCCTCGGGAAAGGGTTTCACGCTGGGCACAGCATCGGGGGGGACCTATGCCGCGGCGAACGTCGTCGTGGCCACCGGGTACTTCGATACGCCGAACAGGCTTGACGTCCCGGGTGAAGATCTGCCGCACGTGTTCCATTATTACGACGAGCCCTTCAGGTATTTCGGCGACGACGTCGCGGTTGTGGGGGGAAGGAACTCCGCCGTCGAGGCCGCGCTCGACCTCTATCGCCACGGCGTCCGCGTCACGCTGATTCACCGGGGAGAGCGGCTCAGCGACGGGGTGAAGTACTGGATCCTCCCGGACATCGAGAACAGGATCAAGGCGGGGGAGATCCGGGCCCTCTTCGGTGCAACCGTGCGCCGCATCGAACCGGGTGCGGTCACCGTGCGCGACGCCGCGGGCGAGCGACGCCTCGATGCGCGGTTCGTCTTCGTCCTCGTCGGCTTCCGGCCCGACGTCGGGAGCATGCGCGCGTTCGGGATCGAGCTGGACCGGGACTCGCTGGCACCCCTGCACGATCCCGCGACGTTCGAGACGCGGGTGCCGGGACTCTACGTGGCCGGCTCGGTCGTCGCGGGGCGCTTCAACAACAAGATCTTCGTGGAAAACGGGAGGCTCCACGGCGCCGTGATCGTGCGCGCGATCCTCGCGCGGCGCGCGGCGGCGTCTTGATATTCCCCCCGTTTCTTGCTACATTGAGCGACAAATTTCGCCCGGCCGCGCGCCCTCACGTCGCGGGCCGCCGCGTCCGCTCGTCCCCCGTCCATCGAAAAGGCTCCGCATGAAGGAAGGCAGAATCGTCCAGGTCATCGGCCCGGTCGTCGACGTCGAGTTTCCCGACGGCGCGCTCCCCGAAATCCTCAATGCGATCAGGATTCCCCGCACGACAAGCGCGGGGGAGAAGGACGAGCTCATCGTCGAGGTCCAGCAGCACCTGGGAGACAACCGCGTCCGCACGGTCGCCATGGACTCCACGGACGGCCTGGTGCGCGGGATGGCGTGCATCGACACGGACGCTCCCATCACCGTGCCGGTGGGACCCGCCACGCTCGGCCGACTCATCAACGTCATCGGGGAGGGGATCGACGGGCAGGGGGAGATCAAGTCGCAGAAGCGGTACCCGATCCACCGGCCCGCCCCGGCGTTCGACCAGCTCTCCACGAAAAAGGAGATGTTCGAGACGGGGATCAAGGTGATCGACCTGCTGGAGCCCTACTCCAGGGGGGGAAAGACGGGCCTCTTCGGCGGCGCCGGCGTGGGGAAGACCGTGATCATCCAGGAGCTGATACACAACATCGCCAAGCAGCACGGCGGCCTTTCGGTGTTCGGCGGAGTCGGTGAGCGGACGCGGGAGGGAAACGACCTCTGGCTCGAAATGAAGGGCACGGGGGTGATCGACAAGACTGCCCTCGTTTTCGGGCAGATGAACGAACCGCCGGGCGCCCGCGCGCGCGTGGGTCTGACGGCGCTGACGATCGCGGAGTACTTCCGCGAAGAGGAAGGAAGGGACGTCCTCCTCTTTATCGACAACATCTTCCGCTTCGTGCAGGCTGGCTCCGAGGTATCCGCCCTCCTGGGCAGGATGCCCTCCGCCGTCGGATACCAACCGACGCTCGGCTCCGAAATGGGCGAGCTGCAGGAGCGCATCACATCGACCAAGAAGGGGTCTATTACTTCCGTTCAGGCCATATACGTGCCGGCGGATGACCTCACGGATCCGGCGCCGGCGACCGTGTTCTCCCACCTGGACGCCACCACCGTGCTCAGCCGGCAGATCGTGGAGCTCGGCATTTATCCCGCGGTGGACCCGCTGGATTCCACGTCCCGCATCCTGGAGCCCGGAATCGTGGGGGAGGAGCACTACGCGGTCGCCAGGCGCGTCAAGGAGATCCTCCAGACGTACAAGGATCTCCAGGATATTATCAGCATCCTGGGGATGGATGAGCTCTCGGACGAGGACAAGCTCACCGTGGCACGCGCCCGCAAGATCCAGAAGTTCCTCTCGCAGCCGTTCCACGTCGCGGAAGAGTTCACCGGGCAGCCCGGGAAGTACGTGAAGCTCGAGGACACCATCAGGAGCTTCAAGTCGATCATCAACGGCGAGCGCGACGACCTTCCCGAGGCGGCGTTTTCGATGGTCGGGACGATCGAGGACGCCGTCGAAAAAGCCAGACAGCTCCAGGCGGCGTAGGCGGCCATGTACGAGAGAACGTTTGCGCTCCGGATCGTCGCCCCCCGGGGAGTCGTGTTCGAGGGGGAGGCGGCGAGCGTCAGCGCCCCGGGCACGCTCGGCTCGTTCCAGGTGCTCTTCAACCATGCCCCGCTCCTCTCCTCGCTGGAGATCGGTCCGCTGAAGGTGAAGGACCCGGCGGGCGCAGACACGCACTACGCGACCGGCGGGGGATTCCTGGAGGTGAACCGGAACAGGGTGGTGGTGCTGGTGGAAAGCGCGGAGCTCCCAGAGGAGATCGACGTGGCGCGTGCGCGCGCCGCGCGCGCCCGGGCGGAGGAACGGCTCAAGTCGCACGACCCTCTCTTCGACATCCGCCGCGCCGAGCTTGCCCTGGCCCGGGCGCTGAACCGGCTCTCGCTGGCGGGCCGTTCCCAGGCGTGACGCGCGGTTCGCCCTGCGGCATGCCGCGTTGACATTCCCTCGTCCGGAGGGTATATTTGCCCCGTGTCTCCCGAGCCGGAAAACCCCATGGATAATGACACAGTCCTCCTCCTGAGGCGCCTCGAGCAGCGCCTCATGGAAGAGGGGCACCGCGTGCAGGGGGAGATGATGGGCAAGGTCGCCGACAGGATCTCCTCGTCGGCGGACCTCGACCTTTCGCTGGAGCGCCTCTACTCGCTCCAGGGATGGGACACGATCGCGCTTCGCCTGATGTGGTACGCCAAGCGGGCGCGCGCGGGAGGTCCGACGGTGCGACACGACGCGCTCATCGACTACCAGGTCGATGAGCTCCACGCGCTCCTGATGACGTCTCCCCCGGCGTCTCCCCCGCAGGCTCCCCCCGGTCGACGCAACGGCCAGGACGCGCTCAGCGGGGAGATCTTCGAGGCCCTCCATCATTTCAACTCGGCCCTGGACGAACTGAAGCACTCGGCGTTCGAAGGGGAGCGCTTCCAGGGGATGCGGGAGGGACTCGTTGATTCCGCCCTCTCGCATGCCGGGAGGCTTCACCAGGTGTCAAGCGCCGGCGGCAACGAGACGCTTGCCCAATTTGCCGCGACGTTTTCCCTCTTTCTGCGGTACGTGATCGAGCGCGACATGTTCGACGACGTCCGCGTCGCCCACCTCATCGACAACGCAAGCCAGTCCCTGCAGGGTCTCCTGGAAAGCCTCGGGACTGAAGACTACGGCGCCCTTCTGCAAACGATCGACATGCTGCAGAATCCGGAAACGCTTCTCGAATAACAGACCGCTGACGATGGCGACGACGTACGGAGTGATCATGGCAGGGGGGGCGGGAACGCGGTTCTGGCCCCGGAGCCGGGAAAAGTCTCCCAAGCACCTGCTGCAAATCATCGGCAAGGGGACCATGCTCCAGGGCACCGTGAAGCGGCTGGAGCCCCTGGTGCACCCCGCCGATATCTTCGTCGTGACCAACAGGGTGCAGAAGGGGGCGGTGATGAAGCAGCTCCCCCACCTGAGGGAGGACAACGTCATCGTCGAACCCGTCGGGCGGAACACGGCGCCCTGCATCGGCCTGGCGGCGCTCCACGTGCGCCGACGGGATCCCGACGCGGTGATGGTCGTGCTCCCCGCCGACCACATCATCCGCGATGAAGAGGAGTTCCAGCGGGCGCTCGCGCTGGCCGTGGAGACGGTCCGCACATCGCCGAGCCTGCTGACGATCGGCATCACGCCGACCCACCCCGAGACGGGATACGGCTACATCCAGTTCGTCAACGACGAGACGGCGAGCAACCCCCACCGCGACCGGGGCGTCATGAAGGTCAAGACGTTCGCGGAAAAGCCGAACGCCCAGACCGCCGAACGCTTCCTGGCAAGCGGTGATTTCCTGTGGAACAGCGGCATGTTTGTCTGGCGCGCCGACGCCATCCTCCAGCAGATCAAGGCCTGCCTGCCCGACATGTACGCGCAGCTCGAGAAGATCGACGCCGCCATCGGCGGTCCCCACTACCAGCAGGCGCTCGAGACCGCGTACGGCATGATCCGCGGCATCTCGATCGACTACGGCGTGATGGAGAAATCCGGCAGCGTCTACGTCATCCCCGGCTCATTCGGCTGGAACGATCTCGGGTCGTGGGATGAGGTGTACCGCGTCTCGGGAAGGGACGACAGCGGGAATTCCATCACCGGGAAGGTGATCCAGAAGGATACGAAGAATTCGTTCATTTATTCCCCGGACAAGGTGGTCGCCACGATCGGCGTGGAGGATCTCATCATCGTCAACACCGACGACGCCCTGCTGATCTGCAGGAAGGGTCGCTCCCAGGACGTGAAGGAGATCGCCGACTACCTGAAGCGCAAGCAGATGAACGAGTACCTCTGACACATGCGCGGCCTCCCGCGGGTCGTCGGTCCCATCGTTGCCTCCGGCCTCCTCATTGCGGGATGCGGCGCAGGGTCACCCCGCTTCACGTCGCGGGAGCGACCCGAGCCGCCAGCCCAGGGGGAGCCCCCCGCCGCCTCGCAGATGGCCGGCGTCGCTTCCTACTATGCGGATGAGTTTAACGGCCGGATCACCGCCAGCGGCGAAGTCTACAACATGGACGACATGACCGCAGCACACAGGACTCTCCCGTTCGGGACGAAAGTCCGCGTGACGAGCGTCGACACCGGGCGCTCCGTGGTCGTTCGCATCAACGACAGGGGTCCATTCAAGGACGATCGGGTCATCGACCTCTCGCTCGGCGCGGCAAAACAGCTCGGTGTGATCGCTGCGGGGACCGCCCGCGTCGTCCTCCAGATCATGGAGGCGGGTGGAAGATGACCGGGAGAGAGCTCCTTGCCGAAAAAGACGTCCGGGAAGCGATTGCGGCGGGCAGGAAGAGGATCGTCGTTTCCGCAGGGGCGATTGTCACGTCGCTCGCCGGGGAGGCGGCCCGAGCGTCCGGCGTCGAAATCGTGCGGGGGGAGGTCGGCGCTCCCTCCGCGACGGCATCCCCCTCAACAGCTCCCCGAGGAGGGGAGCAAAGGACTGTGGCGTTCGGGTCTGACCATGGGGGTTTCCAGCTCAAGCAGACACTCATCGCGTTCGCCGGATCCCTCGGCTACGGGGTCATCGATCTGGGGACGAAAGAGGAGGAGCCCTGCGACTACCCGGACTTTGCCCACGCAGTAGCGAAGGCGGTTGCCGGGGGCAAGGCCTGGCGGGGGGTGGCAATCGACGGGGCGGGAATCGGCTCAGCCATTGTGGCAAACAAGGTCCCCGGCGTCCGGGCGGCATGCTGCCATAACGAGTTTGTGGCAAGAAACTCCCGGGAACACAATGATGCAAACGTGCTGACGCTTGGAAGCAGGGTCACAGGCGTCGAGGTGTGCAAGGAAATTCTGAGAATTTGGCTGGATTCATCGTTTTCCGGTGGAAGACACAAAGGGAGGGTAGATAAGATAACGGGGGTGGAACGCAGTTACACTAAATAAATCAATGAGTTACAAGTATTCTCGCTGCGGGCCGGCCCAAAAACCGGCCTTTTTTTTGTGCCCGCGCGCACAAGCCGAGAAAACTCCTTGACACTTATCGGGATTCAGTATACCTTTGCACCGTTGCATTGATGACCTTTCGTATGTCATTCAATTACCGGAGGTTGCTACAGATCACAGTTTTCAGCCGAACTTTGATCGAGCGATAGCCGTTTAAGGGAACATAATATCCTGCAACCTCACAAACTACAACAATTAACGGGATTGAATGAAGAGACCAACACTGACATTCCTTCTCCTCGTGCTTCTCCTCGCTGGCGGTTGTACGCCTTCAAGCGAGGATATGGCCCGAAAACCCGATGCCGACAATTTGCAGGCAGAACAGGTCTCACCGGCGTCCGCAGCGACACAGGATACGGACAATTTCCTTGACCCGGCGACGCAGAACTGCATCAGGAGCTACGGACCCACGATCAAAAGGTACGCCGGGCGTTACGGTTTCGACTGGAGGCTGATTCTGGCCATTATGAAGCAGGAGTCCCGTTTTTCGAGGCTTGCCGAAAGCCACAAGGGAGCGGCAGGGCTGATGCAGCTGATGCCAGTGACGGGGGAGGAAATGGCCAGGAAGCTGGACCTGGATGATCTTTCCCACCCCGAACACAACATCCAGGCCGGGATATTCTACCTGAGAAAGCTCTACGATCTCTTCGGGGGGTCCGATGACGCTGACAGGCTGAAGCTCACACTTGCGGCGTACAACGCCGGTCTCTCACGCGTCAATGATGCGCAGGAGCTGGCTGCCTATCTCCATGAAAAGCCCACCGACTGGAAGGCAGTCAGGGACGCGCTTCCGCTCCTTTCCAAGCGGTATTACACGCTTCACCGGAACGTCTGGGGGCAGGACAGGCCGAAGGCGGGGTGGTTCGGGAATTCAGGGGAGACGATCAGGTACGTCGATTCGATCATGGACTACTACGACGACTTCCGGCTGGCGTTGAACTGATTCTCGTCGTCATTGCGAGCGTTTCGTGCGAAGTCCGCTTTCCGGATCCCGCCGCAGGCGGGGCAATCCCTCCCCGGGGATTGCTTCGTCGCTTAAAGCGCTCCTCGCAAAGACAGAGGTCATAGCGAGCGGCGCCCAAGGCCAACGGTGGCGCCGTAGGCGCCTACGCCCCGAAGCAATCAGGGGAGCAGTATCGCGCAGGCGACGACGGTCGTCCAGATTCCGTCCTTGTGCCCCTCCGATGACTGCGTGACGTTGAACGTCTTGACGATCTTGCCGCTCATTTTATAGATCTGCTCCCGCTCGTCCCAGCCGATGCCGGGATCGAACTCCACGCCCAGCGTCGTGGCCAGCATCGTGGCCGCGAGGTCCTCGGCATATTCTCCCGCCTTTTCGTCCGTTTCCCCGTAGGGGTGGTGCTCCGAGAGATAGCCGTACTGCGAGATGTCCGCGGGCGTCGCCACGCCGATCGATGCGGCGACGAGCCTGTTCGGCTCGTTCGTGGCGTTGCGGGCCATGACGCAGAACGTGATCTGCCCGGGCTGGAGGAGCTTCAATCCATCCTCCGTCGGGATGCGCTTGCATCCCGGGGGATAGATGCTCGACACCGTCACCAGGTTGCACTTTTCGATCTTCGCGTCCCGCAGTGCGAGCTCGAACGACTGGAGGTAGTCCTTGTGCCGTCCTACCCCCTTCGTGAAGAACATTTTCCCCGGTACGAACAATGTCTCATCTCCCATCTGTCTGTGGAATGTTGCGGTGAATTAGGGCAGAGCTATGCGGGCCGCACCCGGCGGAAGTTGCGCTTCCCGACGCGGACGACGATGCCGGGGGCGCAATCGATGACGGCGTTGACATCCGCGACGCGGACGCCGTCGATGCTCACCGCCCCCTGTTCGATCATCCTGCGCGCCTCGTTCTTTGAGGGGACAAGCCCCGCCGCGACGATCAGCGCGATGATTCCCAGGCGTCCCCCGGGGGCGGCCACCGCCGCCTCCGCAATCTCCGCGGGGGCTTCTCTGTCGCGGAACATCCTGTCGAATTCGGCCTCCGCTGCCACGGCCTCGGGCTCGCCGTGGTACTGCGCCACGAGCGTCCGCGCCAGGCGGCGTTTCAGGACGCTCGGGTTGGTCGCGGGGTCGGCGAGCTGCTTCCCTATCGCGGCGACCTCCGCCGCCGGGACGTCCGTGGCGAGCAGGAAGTACTCCTGGATCAGCGTGTCCGGGATGCGCATCGACTTCCCGAAAATGTCGCGCGGGGTGTCATTAAACGCGATGTAGTTGTCGAGCGATTTGCTCATCTTCTCCACGCCGTCGGTGCCGCGGAGGATGGGCATCGTGAGCGCCACCTGCGGCTCGACGCCGTATTCCCGCTGTATGTCCCGCCCCACCAGCAGGTTGAATTTCTGGTCTGTTCCTCCCAGCTCGACGTCCGAGCGGATCGCCACCGAGTCCATCGCCTGCGCGAGCGGGTAGAGGACTTCGTGCATGCTGATCGGCTCTCCGGAGCGGTACCGCCGCTCGAAGTCGTCCCGCTCGAGCATCCGCGCGACGGTGTACTTGCTGGCAAGGGCGATGACGTCGGCGAACGACATCGGGGAGAGCCATTCGGAATTGTAGCGCATCTGCACGTTGCCCGGGGAGAGGATCCGCGTGGCCTGCGCGAAATAACTCTTGCCGTTCGCGCGCGTCTCCTCCAGCGACAGGGGAGGGCGCGTCTTGTTCCGGCCCGACGGGTCGCCGATCATGCCCGTGAAATCGCCGACGATGAGCACGGCCAGGTGGCCGAGGTCCTGGAACTGGCGGAGCTTGCGGAGGACCACCGCATGCCCCAGGTGAAGGTCGGGCCTGCTCGGGTCGCATCCCAGCTTGATCGTGAGCGGGGTGCCGGAGCGGAGCGATGCGCTGATCTTCCGTTCAAGGTCTTCGACACGGATGATTTCGGATGTCCCGCGCGTGATGAGGTCGAGCTGTTCGTTCAGCGGTGGGAACAAAGGCGGAGTCTACCTTGCTAGATGTCTGCGAATTGCACGTTCTGCGTCGCGCCTGGCGATGTCCTGCCTCTTGTCGTACTCCCGCTTGCCCCTGCACACGCCCAGCTGGAGTTTGGCGAGACCGTGGGAGAAGTAGACCTTCAGGGGGATGAGCGTCAGCCCTTTCTCCTTCATCCGCGAGGCGATCTTCCGGATTTCCTTCCCGTGAAGGAGGAGTTTCCTCCGGCGCAGAGGGTCCACGTTGCTGTAGCTGCCGTGGGCGTAGGGGCTGATGTGCATGCCGATGAGCCAGACCTCCCCGTCCTTCAGGAGCGCGTACCCATCGGCGAGGTTCGCGTTTCCCCCGCGGAGCGACTTGACCTCGGTCCCGGTGAGCACGATCCCGGCCTCGTACGTCTCCAGCACGGCGAACTCGTGCCGGGCCTTGCGGTTGGTCGTGACCAGCTTCTCACCGGCATCGTCCTGAGCGGCCATCGCCCCTGGGGAAATTTGTCTGAGTATACCGAAAACAGAATGGAAAATCAACGAATTCTTTGCCGGGGAGCGTTGATTGACTTTCAGGACCGGCTTGTCTATATTTTCTTCTCTGTCGGGCGCCGGGCGCCCGCGTGCCACTCGAAGGGAATCTGGTTTCCCTTTTTTGTTATCCACCTGGGAGCACACATGCCCGATCTCCACTACACACACCTCGTTATCGGCGGTGGACCCGGCGGCTATACGGCGGCGATCAGGGGGGCGCAACTCGGGATGCGCACGGCAGTCGTCGAGCGGGAGAGGCTCGGGGGGATCTGCCTCAACTGGGGGTGCATTCC
>Ga0335079_10005443_pt1 | contig 14573 bp, 12 predicted proteins | sample Lox_Sample_33_FD_206719 | JGI IMG/M metagenome (GOLD analysis project Ga0335079, IMG submission 206719) | Soil microbial communities from Loxahatchee National Wildlife Refuge, Florida, United States - Lox_Sample_3.3 | ecosystem: Environmental > Terrestrial > Soil > Wetlands | place: USA...
GCGGACGTCGAGGAAGCGCTCGCGCCGCCCGCGCCCGTGCCCCCGGGACGCGAGCCGGTCACGGGCGGGGAGCCCAAGGAGATGGCGCGCGTCGATGCGGACCTGCTCGACCAGCTGCTCAACATCTCCGGCGAGGCGAGCATCGCGCGCGCGCGCCTCGAGCAGCAGCTCGGCAGCTTCGACTTCAACCTGGGCGAGCTGTCGCGCACCGTGACGCGCCTCAAGGAGCAGCTGCGCAGCCTCGAGATCGAGACCGAGGCGCAGATCCTGCACAAGCACGAGGAGGAGGCCGGCTCGCACCGCAGCGAGTTCGACCCGCTCGAGCTCGACCGCTACTCCTCGATCCAGCAGTACTCGCGCGCGCTCGCCGAGACCGCCAACGACGTGGCGAGCATCCAGCAGCTGCTGGAGAACCTCGCCAAGGACACGCAGAACCTGCTGCAGCAGCAGGCGCGCACCATCACCGAGCTGCAGAACGGCCTCATGCGCACGCGCATGGTGCCCTTCCAGCGCCACGTGCAGCGCCTGGCGCGCATCGTGCGCCAGGCCGCCGCCGACACCGGCAAGCGCGCCGAGCTCACCATCGAGGGTGCCTCCGGCGAGCTCGACCGCCAGGTGCTCGAGCGCATGCTGCCGCCCTTCGAGCACATGCTGCGCAACGCCGTGGTGCACGGCATCGAGAAGCCCGAGGAGCGCATCAAGCGCGGCAAGCCCGACACCGGGCACATCATGCTCGAGTTGCACCGCGAGGGCGCCGAGGTCATGGTGCGCCTCACCGACGATGGCGGCGGCATGAACCTCAAGGCGATCCGCGACAAGGCGCTCGCGCTCGGGCTCATCTCCCCGGGCAACACGCTCTCGGACGAGGACGCGATGCAGCTCATCCTCGAGCCCGGCTTCTCCACCGCAGGGGCCATCACCCAGCAGGCCGGCCGCGGCGTCGGCATGGACGTGGTGGCCACCGAGATCAAGCGCCTCGGCGGCGCGCTGCACATGGAGACCAAGGCCGGCGAGGGCACGGTATTCACCATCCGCCTGCCGCTGACGCTCGCCATCAGCCACGCGCTGGTGGTGCGCACCGACGAGGAGTACTACGCGCTGCCGCTGCCGACGGTTGAGGGCGTGCTGCGGCTCTCCAAGGCGGAAGTCGCCGCGCACCTCGGCAAGGACGCGGCCCTGTTCGACTACGGCGGGCAGAAGTACCGCTTCCAGTACCTGGCCAACTTCGTCGGCCTGCCGCCCGCGGAGCTCCCCGGGCAGGACGTCACGATCCCGGTGGTGCTGGTGCGCGCCGGCGAGCACTCCACGGGCCTGGTGGCGGATGAGCTCGTGGGCTCGCGCGAGATCGTGGTCAAGTCGGTCGGCCCGCAGATCTCCGGCATCCGCGGCATCTCCGGCGCCACCATCCTCGGCGACGGCCGCATCGTCATCATCCTCGACATCGGCGCGCTGGTGCGCGCGGAGTGGCGCACCCGTGCGCAGCCGGCGCCGGCGCTGCGCGAGCGCGGCGGCGACCGCCGCACCTTCGCCATGGTGGTGGACGACTCCATCACCGTGCGGCGCGTGACGCAGCGCCTGCTCGAGCGCAACGGCATGCGCGTGCTGACCGCGCGCGACGGCATGGACGCGGTGGCGCTGCTGCAGGACAACGTGCCGGACGTCATCCTGCTCGACATCGAGATGCCGCGCATGGACGGCTACGAGGTGGCCGCGCACGTGCGCAACGATCCGCGCCTGAAGGATGTGCCGATCATCATGGTGACCTCGCGCGTGGGCGAGAAGCACCGCGCGCGCGCCATCGAGCTCGGCGTGGATGACTACCTCGGCAAGCCCTACCAGGAGGCACAGCTCCTGGATGCCATCGCGCCGCTCGTGGAGCGGCGGCGCGAGCGGCTGCGCTACGCCTCCGGCGGCGGGGGGAGCTGAAGCCGCATGGCCGAGCGCGTCGCCGAGATCTACAGCCTGCTCGTCCCCCTCATCGACGGGCGCCTCATCGTGCCGCGCGCCTGCGTGGCCGAGGTGATCGGGTTCCAGACCCCTTCCGAGATGACCGGCGCGCCGCCCTGGTACATCGGCACCATCCCCTGGAACGGCAAGGCGGTGCCCCTGGTGTCCTTCGAGGGCGCCTGCGGGCAGATGATCCCGCCGGCCTCGGGCCGCACCCGCATCGTGATCCTGCACGCGCTCGGCACGCAGATCGAGGGCGGCAACTTTGCCCTCGTCAGCCAGGGGTTCCCGCAGCTGGTGCGCGTGAGCTCGGACGTCGTGCGCCCGGACAACTCGCGCGTCTTCCCCGAGCGCGCCCCGGTCATCTGCCAGATCCGCATGGTGAACGAGACCCCGCTGGTGCCGGACCTGCAGCGCCTCGAAGAGATGATCGCGGAAGAGACCAGCATCGTCGCGAGCTGACCGCCCGCTTCCGGCACGCCCTCGATCCCTAGTGCACCTCCACCGGCACCACCAGCTGGTGGGTGAGCTGCGCCGTCCCCTGCATCGCACTCGCCGTCACCGTCACCTGGTAGGTCCCGGGCGGGGTCTGCTGGACGGTGCTGCCGGAGCTGCAGCCGAGCGCGAAGAGCGGCAGCAGCAGCCAGGCGAGGCGCCGCGCGGGGCGGCGCGCACGCGCGCGCCCGGCGTGCGCCAGGAGCAGCGCGAACCCGGCGAACACCGGCAGGCCGGCGCCGGCGACGGCGGCCGCGAGCGAGCCGGTGGCCACCGTGAGGCGCGCACTGCCGCTGCCGCTGAGGCGCGCGGGCGCGAGGCTGCAGCTGGCCCCGGGGAAGGAGCCCGGCACCGCGCAGCTGAGCGAGACCGGGGAGTCGAACTGCGCGGTTCCTGCGAGCGTCACGGTCGAGGAGCCCGCGCCGCCCGCGGCGAGCGCGATCGGCGCGGCGCTGAGCGTGAAGTCCTCGACGGAGACCGGCAGCGCCGTGGAGAGTGACTCGTTGCAGTCGGCATCCCCGGAGTAGGCGGCCGTCAGGGTGTGCGCGCCGCTGGAGGCGATCGTGGCATCCAGGCTCGCCGTGGCGTTGGCGCCGACGGCGACGGCGGCCCCGAGCGGGCTGCCGTCGAGGACGAACTGCACGCTGCCGTTGACGGGGGTGCCGGCGAGCGCGGGCGTCACGGTCGCGGTGAGGGTCAGCGGCGCGTTCACGTTGACGCTCGCGCGCGAGGCGACGAGCGCGGTCGCCGTGGCGATGCCCGCGGGCAGCAGCTGCAGCGAGGCCATCATGCCCTGGTCCTCGTGCGAGAGCAGGTGGCAGTGGTAGACGAAGGTGCCGACGATGTCCGGGTTGCGGAAGTCCATGCGCAGCGTGACGCTCGGGTAAGCGCCGGAGCCTGACCAGTGCGGCACGTTGACGGTGTCGCGCAGCGCCGGGTCGCTGACCGGCGCGCCGTCCACCGCCAGCACCTGGAAGTGCAGCTGGTGGATGTGGAACACGTGGTCCTCGGCGGAGCGGTTCTCCACCGTCCAGTCCTCGACCGTCCCCTGGTGCAGCACCAGATCCGGCGGGGCCGACATGTCGTAGACCTTCGGCGTGCGCCCGTCCAGGGTGATGAAGTAGCCGAAGTGACCGGAAGAGCTCTCACCCTCGGAGAAGTACAGCCGGCGCTGCGCATCGGGGATGGCGGCGGCGAGGCTCGTGAAGCGCAGCCGCCGCGGCGGCGCGGCGCGTCGCTCCTGGTGCACGTGCGCGAGCATGGGCGTCGCGCCGGTGCCGCTGACGCGCAGCAGCGGGCGCGCGGGATAGGGCAGGCCCAAGGGCCCGGAGTCCACCGGCAGCGTGACGAGCTCTCCCTCGCTGCCGGCGGAGGGCGTCGTGAGGATGAACTCGACGCGCGCACCGGCGCCGAGCAGGAAGTGCGTGTCGGTGAGGGGGCGGATGGTGCCGGTCCCGGAGCCCACCGGCACGCCGTCGACGCCGATGATGGTGAGCGGCTGCGCGCTGCCGCCCACCTGGTACTGGATGTCCAGGATCTCGTTCGCCGAGGCGTTCAGTACCCGCCACAGCTCGCGCGTCGCCGGCGCGCCCTCGAGCACCGGCACCGTGTAGGCGGGCCAGGCGATGGGCACGAAGTTGAGCGAGAGGTCCAAGTAGGGCTCGTTGGCGGCATGACTGGAAGGCCCGGCGCGCTTCTGGTCGCGCAGCACCAGCACCCGCTGCGTCAGGCCCGCGGCGGCAGGCACGAGGTTCTCGATGCCCTCGACGATGAGCGCGCCGGCCGCCCCGCCGAGCACCTGGTCGGCGCTGAACCCGTGCGGGTGCGGGTGGTACCAGTACAGGCCCGGCGGCTCGTCCGCGGGGATCTTGATCAGGTAGTCGAAGGTCTGGGCCGGCTGCACCAGCACGCCGATGACGTCGTCCTGGTGGCAGGTGGGCGGCAGGTTCATGCCGTGGAAGTGCAGGTTGGTCGACTGCGGCCCCATGGGGTCGGCGACGCAGTCGGAAGCGGCGGGGGCGGCGGGCGCCATCGGCGTCCCCGGGGGCACTGGCGGCGGCGGCAGCGCATTGACGAGGTGGACGATGAGCTCATCCCCCGGAAAGACGTGCAGCGTCGGCGCCTCGATGCCGGCGCCTGCGGTGTAGCAGTAGCGCTGCAGCCCCTGCGCGTCTGTCACCGTCTGCAGCGTCAGGGTCACCTCCAGGGTGTGGTTGGTGCTGAAGAGCTCGGGGGGCGCAGGGAGCGCGGCGCCGGCGGCGTAGCGCGGGCAGACGGCATCGGCGGGGTCCCCCGACTGTGCGCGCGCGCCGGGGTGCGCGGCGAGGCCCGCGAGCCCCAGGGCCACGGCGAACAAGGCACGCGCGGCGCGGCCGCGTCTGGCTGCGGTCATCATCGGCACAAAGACGGATCCTTCGGGGAGTGTTAGTTGTTGTTGGCGCCGTTCCCTGGCGCTCCCGGATGAGAAGGTACCAACTTCCGCGCCGCATTGCGCACCCGGCGGCGAGGTTCAACATATGTCCCCCCGGGGCGGCCACCTCGCCGGCGGCTTAGGTTAAGCTGCGCACGCGTGGCGCGCGCGCGCCTCGGGCGGCTCACGGCCGATGCGGTGCTGGCCTGCCCGCACCGGGACGTGCGCTGCACCGCCATGCCGAAGCAGGTCAACCTCGCGCGCTGAAGGCGCCGGCACCCTCAGAGGTCGCCGAACTGCCGCTGCAGCAGTGCGAGCGCCACGAGCGCTGCGGTCTCGGTGCGCAGCACGCGGGGACCCAGGCGCGCGGCCACGAACCCGTGCGCGAGTGCCTGCGCCTGCTCCTCCTCGGCGAGCCCACCCTCGGGTCCGACCAGCAGCAGCACCTCGCCGGCGGGGTGCGGCAGGTCCGCGAGGCGCACGCTCGCCTGCGGCGAGAGCATGAGGCGCGTCGGCGCCGTCGTGGTGCGCGCGAGCGCGGCGACGCTCACGGGTGCGCGCACCTCGGGCAGGCGGTTGCGGCCGCTCTGCTCGCAGGCGCCGATCGCGATCGCGCGCCAGTGTGCCACGCGCCGTTCCAGCTGCACGCCCTCCAGGCGCACCACGCTGCGCGCGGCGGTGACCGGCACCAGGGCGTGCACGCCGAGCTCGGTGGCCTTCTGCACCACGAGGTCCATGCGCTCGCCGCGGGCGATGCCCTGGGCGAGCGTCACCGGCAGGGGCGACTCGCGCTCGATGCGCGCCTGCGCACCGACGGCGATCACGGCGCCGTCCGCGCCGGCGCTCTCGAGCGTGCCGGCGTACTCGCCGCCGGCCCCGTTAAATAGAGTGAGCGCGGCCCCGGGGCGCAGGCGCAGCACGCGTGTCAGGTGCGCACCGGCACTGCCCGTCAGGCGCACGTGCGCGCCGGTTTCCAGCGAGGCATTCACGTAGATGCGGCTTACGCGCACGCGCGCTCGATGCCCTCACGCGCCACCTCGACCATGAGGTCGATCTCCGCGGGCGTGACGACGTAGGGCGGCATGAAGTAGACCACGTTGCCGATCGGGCGCAGCAGCACGCCGCGCGTGAGCGCGTGGCGGTAGACGATGAGGCCGCGCCGCTCCTGCCACGGCCAGGGGGTGCGCGTCGCCTTCTCCTGCACCATCTCGGCGGCGAGGATCATGCCCCTCTGGCGCACCTCGGCCACGTGCGGGTGATCCTCGAGCGCGGAGCGCGCCCGCGCGCCCAGGTGGGCGGCGAGCGCGCGGTTCCTCGCCAGCACGTCCGCCTCGGCAAACAGCGCCAGGCTGGCGCGCGCGGCGGCGCAGGCGAGCGGGTTGCCGGTGAAGCTGTGCGAGTGCAGGAACGCGTTGAGCTTCGCGTACTCATCGTAGAAGGCCGCATACACCGCCTCCCCGGTGAGCACCGTGGAGAGCGGCAGGTAGCCGCCGGTGAGGCCCTTGGAGAGGCAGAGGAAGTCGGGCGAGATGCCGGCCTGCTCGCACGCGAACAGCGTGCCGGTGCGGCCGAACCCGACCGCGATCTCGTCCGCGATCAGGTGCACCTGGTGGCGGTCGCACGCCTGCCGCAGCAGTGTCAGGTACACCGGGTCGTACATGCGCATGCCGGCCGCGCACTGCACCAGGGGCTCGACGATCACGGCGCACACCTCGTGCGCGTGGCGCTCCAGCGCGGCCTCCATGTGCGCGAACTGCGCGCGGGCGTGCGCGTGCGCGCTCACCCCCGGCTCGCGCAGGTACGCATCCGGGGAGGGCACGCTGATCACGTCCATGAGCAGCGGCTGGTAGACCGCCTTGTAGAGCTCGACGTTGCCGACCGCGAGGGCACCTAGGGTCTCGCCGTGGTAGCTGTTGGTGAGCGTCACGAAGCGCCGCTTCGCGGTGCGGCCGACGTTGCGCCAGTAGTGGAAGCTCATCTTCACCGCCACTTCCACCGCGGAGGAGCCGTTATCGGCGTAGAAGCAGCGCGTCAGTCCCGGCGGCGCCACGCGCGTCAGCTCCTCGGAGAGCGCCACCACCGGCTCGTGCGTGAAGCCGGCGAGGATCACCTGCTCGAGCAGCTCCAGCTGCGCGCGCACCGCGGCGTTGATCTTCGGGTGCGCGTGCCCGAAGAGGTTCACCCACCAGGAGCTCACCGCATCGAGGTAGCGGCGTCCCTCGTAGTCCTCGAGCCACGCGCCGGCGCCGCGGCGCACGGGGATCAGTGGCAGCGTGCCCTCGTGGTCCTTCATCTGCGTGCACGGGTGCCACACGTGCTTCAGGTCGCGCGCGATCCAGGGAGTGTTGCCTGAGTCCATGCCGGCAATTGTGTCATGATCGGCGCAGGCTGCCTGCCGGTGCGCGCGGAGGGTCTCATCCTTGAAGGTCGACGTCGCGACCGGACTGCTCGCGGGGGTACGCCAGGTGCTCTCGCCGCACTTTGATGCGCGCCCGCCGGACACCGTGCCCGCGCTCATCGTGGTGCACGGCATCAGCCTGCCGCCGCATGAGTTCGGGGGACCCGCGATCGACCAGCTCTTCACCGGCACGCTCGACTGGGACGCGCACCCCTACTTCAAGCAGATCGAGGGACTGCGCGCCTCGGCGCACCTCGTCATCCGCCGCGACGGTGCCGTCAGCCAGTACGTGCCCTTTGGCGCGCGCGCCTGGCACGCCGGCGCCTCCAGCTACCTCGGCCGCAGCCACTGCAACGACTTCTCCATCGGCATCGAGCTCGAGGGCGCCGACACTACCCCCTACGCCGCCGCGCAGTACGAGGCGCTCACGCAGGTGCTCGTGGCGCTGCTCGCCGCCTACCCCTCGCTCTCAGCCGCGCACATCACCGGCCACAGTGACATCGCCCCGGGCAGGAAGACCGACCCGGGGCCGGCGTTCGAGTGGCCACGCCTGCGCGCGCAGCTCGCCGCGCGCCTCGCACCCCCGCCGTGACGGCGGTGCGCTTCCTGGTGGCGGATGTCTTCACCGCCACGCCCGGCTGCGGCAACCCGCTCGCGGTGGTGCCCGATGCGCGCGGCCTGAGCACGCGGCAGATGCAGGCGCTGGCGCGCGAGTTCGGCTTCTCGGAGACGACCTTCGTGCTGCCGCCAGCGAGCGTGGCCTCCAGCGCGCGCGTGCGCATCTTCACCCCGCGCACCGAGGTGCCCTTCGCCGGCCATCCCAACATCGGCACCGCCGTGGTGCTGGCGCAGGAGCGCGGCGCGCGCCGCCGCATGTTCGGCGACTCGTTCCGGTTCGAGCAGCGCGCCGGACTCGTGCCGGTGCGCTTGCTGCGCGGCGGCGGGGGCAGCGGCGCCGCCGAGCTCACCGCGCCCGAGGGACTGACGCTCGGTGCGCCGCTGCGCGTCGCCGCGGCGGCCGCCTGCCTCGGCCTGCCCGCGGCGCAGGTGCGCTCGCGCACCCACGCGCCGCGCGTGGCCTCCGTCGGCCTGCCATTCCTCATCGTCGAGGTCGCAAGCCGCGCCGCGCTCGCGCGCGCGCGCGGGGATCTCGCCGCCCACGCGGCCACGCTCCCGCGCCTCGGCGTAGATGCGGTGTTCGCCTGGTGCCGCGGCGCGCGCGCCGGCGAGCTGCACGCACGCACCTTCTCCCCGCTCGATGGCATCGCCGAGGACCCGGCCACCGGCAGCGCCGCGGCGGCCGCGGTCGCGCTGCTGACGCTCGCCGCCCCCGCTCAGTCGGCGCGGGCGCGCTGGCGGGTGCACCAGGGGGAGGACATGGGGCGCCCGAGCCGCATCCAGGGCACGGTGGAGAAGGGGGGCGGTGCGATCCTCGCGGTACGCATCGCCGGGCGCGCGGTCATCGTCATGGAGGGCAGGCTGCGCGCGCTACCCTGAAGAGCTTCAGCGCTGGTGGCGCCAGAGCACCTCGGTGCCGCGCTCGTGCCGGGCCAGCACGCGCGCCACCACGAACAGCAGGTCGGACAGGCGATTCAGGTACTTGGCCACTTCCGGGCTGACGCTCTCGGTGCGCGCGAGTGCCCACACGCGCCGCTCGGCGCGCCGCGCGATGGTGCGCGCCAGGTGGCAGGCGGCGGCCGCCGGGCCGCCGCCGGGCAGGATGAACTCCTTCAGGGGCGGCAGCGCCTCGTTGAAGGCATCGAGCTGCACCTCCAGGCGCGTCACCTGCGGGCCGTGGATGGCGGTGTGCCCCGGGATGCACAGCTCCCCGCCCATGTCGAACAGCTCGTGCTGCACCTCGGTGAGGCAGGTGCTGACCGAGGGCGGCAGGTCGGGCATCGCCAGCACTACCCCGAGCGCGCTGTTGAGCTCGTCCACCGTGCCGTAGGCCTCCACCCGCGCGCTGTCCTTGGGCAAGCGGCTGCCGTCGCCGAGGCCGGTGGTGCCGTCATCCCCGGTGCGGGTGTAGATCTTGCTCAGGCGGTTGCCCATGGCCGTGCCACTGTAGCGCACCGGGCCGCCCTTGCTGAAGTCAGCGCTTGCGCGGCGGCAGCAGCACCCTGACACTGCGGCGGCGATACAACAGCGAAAGGCGCGACTGACACGCGCATGAGCACGGTTCTGGTCACCGGCGGCTCGGGGTTCATCGGCGTGCATGCGCTGGCGCAGCTGCTTGCCGGCGGCCACGCCGTGCGCGCCACGGTCCGCAGCCTCGCGCGCGTGCCGGAGGTGCGCGCCATGCTGCGCGAGGCCGGCGCCCCGAACATCGAGGGCGTGCGCTTCTTCGCCGCCGACCTCAACCAGGACGCCGGCTGGCGCGAGGCCATGGGCGGCTGCCAGTACGTGCTGCACGTGGCCTCGCCCTTCCCGATGGGCGCGCCACGCCACGAGGACGAGCTCATCATCCCGGCGCGCGAGGGCACGCTGCGCGTGCTGCGCGCCGCGCGCGGCACGGGCGTGGAGCGCGTCGTGCTCACCTCCTCGTTCGCCGCCATCGGCTACGGCCACGCGCCGCGCCGCGCGCCCTTCGACGAGCACGACTGGAGCGAGCTTAACGGCGCGCTGCCCGCGTACGTGAGGTCCAAGACCCTGGCCGAGCGCGCGGCCTGGGACTTCATCGCGCGCGAGGGCGGGACGCTGAAGCTCGCGGTGGTGAACCCGGTGGCGGTGTTCGGGCCGGTGTTGGGGCCGGACTTCTCCACCTCGATCCAGATCCTGACCGGCATGCTCGCCGGGGCGATGCCCGCGCTGCCGCGCCTGTACTTCGGCGTGGTGGACGTGCGCGACGTGGCCGCGCTGCACATCACCGCGATGACGCACCCGGCGGCCGCCGGCGAACGCTTCCTCGCGATCGCCGGGGAGTGCCTGTCACTGGCCCAGATCGCGCGCACGCTCAAGGCGGTGACCGGCAGCGCCGGCCGGCACGTGCCGACCCGCGAGCTGCCCAACTGGCTGGTGCGGCTCGCGGCGCTGCGCGATGCCCGCGCGCGCGCGATCCTGCCCGAGCTCGGCAAGGTCAAGAACGCGAGCAACGCCAAGGCGCGCACGCTCCTTGGCTGGCAGCCGCGCACGAACGCGGAGGCGATCCGCGCCGCCGCCGAGAGCCTGCTGCGCCTGCGGCTCGTGGCGGGCGCGAGTGCGCCGGCCGCACCCGCCGCCGCGGCGGCCGGTGGCCACTGAGGCGATGGCCTCGCACGAGCTCACGGCGGCCATCAAGGCGGCGCGCGCCGCCGGGGAGCTGCTGCGCGGGCTCTACGGCGCCAACCTCGCCGTGCGCGTGAAGCCGGACGCCTCCCCGGTCACCGAGGCGGACGAGCGCGCGGAAGCGCTCATCCGCGACCTGCTGCAGCGGCAGTTCCCCGCTTACGGCTTCTATGGCGAGGAGACCGGCACGCACCGGATGGGCGCGGAGAGCATCTGGCTGGTCGATCCGCTGGATGGCACCAAGTCCTTCGTGCGCGACACGCCGTTCTTCTCGACCCAGATCGCGCTCATGCGCGCCGGCGAGCTGGTGCTCGGGGTCTCCAGCGCCCCCGCCTACGGCGAGCTCGCCTGGGCGGAGGCCGGCGGCGGCGCCTTCCTCGACGGGGAGCTGATCCACGTGAGCCGCGTGAGCGAGCTCGCCGCGGCCTTCGTCTCCACCGGCAATCTCAGGTCCCTCGCCGCAGGCTCCGGCTGGGCGCGGCTCGGGCAGCTGGTCGGCGCCACCGCGCGCATCCGCGGCTACGGCGACTTCGTGCACTACCACCTGCTCGCGCGCGGCGCGGTGGACGTCGTCATCGAGTCCGACGTCAACATCCTCGACATCGCCGCGCTCAGCGTGCTGGTGCGCGAGGCGGGCGGCATCTGCACCGACCTCGACGGCGCCCCGGTGGGGCTGAAGACGAGCAGCGTGCTGGCCGCCAACGACGTGCTGCACACCCTGGTGCTGGAGGCGTTCAGGCGCTGACGAACACGCGCCGCCCGTGCTCACCGAGCTCGAGCATCGGGGTGAGGTAGAGCTCCGAGAGCGCCTCGGCCGTGAGCGTGCTCGCCACGGCTCCGGCGCGCCAGCGCCCGTCGCCGAAGAGCAGCAGCACCCGGTCGGCGAAGCGCGCGGCGAGCGTCGGGTCGTGCAGCGTCGTGATCACCGTGCAGCCGCGGTCGGCCAGGCCGCGGAACAGGCTGAGCACGCTCAGCTGGTGGTGCGGGTCCAGGTGGTTGGTGGGCTCATCGAGCAGGTAGGTCTGCACCTGCTGTGCGAGCAGCGCCGCCACCGCGACGCGGCGCTGCTCCCCGCCCGAGAGGGTATCGGTGCGCCGGAGCGCGTAGCCGAGCATGTCCACCTGCGCGAGCGCCTCGCGCGCGATGCGCTCGTCCGCGGCCGTCTCCCACTGCCACAGCGCCAGGTGCGGGTGGCGCGCGATGAGCACGCTCTCGAGCGCGGTGGTGACGAAGGCCTCCTCAAGGTCCTGCGGCAGCAGCCCGAGCCGCAGCGCCAGCGCGCGCCGCGACAGGGCGGCGAGCGGCGTGCCGCCGCTGGCGACCGCGCCGGCGGCGCCGGCGCGCAGCCCCGCGAGCGTGTGCAGGGTGAGGGTCTTGCCCGAGCCGTTGCGGCCGAGGATCGCCACCACCTCCCCCGGGGCGAAGGCGAGCGAGAGCTCGCGCACCAGCTCGCGCTCACCGGCGCGCACCGTGAGGCCCCGGGCCTCGAGTCCCGCGGCGCGCGCGCTCAGTGCGTCCACCCGATCTCCAGCGCGGTGGCCGGCCCGACCACCACGTGCTTGAGGCTCAGCGGCATCTCGGCCTCGGTGGGGGAGAGCGCGCGGCGCCCGGCCATGATCTCGGTGTCCTCCTGCGGGTAGAGCGGGTGCTGCGCGGGGTCCGGGAAGCCGAGCGGGTAGCGGGGCATGCCGGTGGCGGCATCGTACTTGTCGCTCGCGCCCACGGTGTGCAGCAGCTCGTGCGCGATCACGAGCGCGTTGCTGCCGGCGAGGCGCTCATCGGCGAAGCCGTGCACGAGGGCCACCAGGCCCTTCTCCAGGCCGTGCGAGTCGGGCGCGCGCGTGAGGGTCGCGGCGTCGTGGTAGAGCACGAAGAGGCGAATGCGCGGCGGTGCCTGGCCACCCAGGTCCGCGTGGCGGAACGCGTAGTAGCGCAGCCTGAGCGACCAGGCGGCGATGCCCAAGGGGCCGGCACCCGGGGCCAGCTCCGGCGGGGGCTCGCGCAGCGCCGGGTAGAGCTCCACGTGCACCGGGGTCTGGAGCCTGATGCCATAGCGGTGCGCCTCGCGCGCGAAGAACGCCTCGAGGTCGGCGAAGTCGGCGCCCTCGAGCGCCTCGATGTAGCGCGCCGCGCTCTGCGAGCCGTCGGCGTTGACGGGGAAGATCCCGACCCAGAGCGTCTCGCGCCAGCTGCGCGTGGCGCGGCGGTCGAGCAGCTGCTGCCCGGCGACCAGCGCCAGCACGCAAAGCAGCAGCAGGATGCGCAGCGTTTTCCACACGGGGGCGGTGCGCGTAGCCGTCAGGGCTGCAGGCGCGTCGCCACCCAGGGGCCGCCCTGGTAGCCGCCCTCGGCGGCGCGGCTGAGGGTGCGCAGCCAGCGCGCGCGGTCGTGCACGCGCGCATCGCCCTCCACCCACAGCTCGATGGCCTCGACCCACAGCCGGTAGCCGCCCCAGTGCGGCGGGCGCGGCACCTCGTAGTCCTCGCCCGGCGCCGGCGGGCCCTCCCCCGGCACCGGCGTGCCGAAGCGCGCCGCGGACTCCTCGAGCGAGCGCAGCAGGCTCGCGCGCGCCTCCAGCGGCTGGCTCTGGGCGCTCGCCCAGGCGGCGATGCGCTTCGGCCAGGCGCGCGCGGCGAAGTAGCGGTCGGAATCGGCGCCGGGCGCGAAGCTCACCGGCCCCTCGAGCCGCACCTGGCGGTGCGCGGCGTCCCAGTGGATCACCGCCGCGGCGCGCGGGTTGTCCTTCAGCTGCCGGCCCTTGGCCGAGAGGTAGTTCGTGTAGAACTGCACGTAGCCGGGCTCGGGCACGATCTCCCGCAGCAGCACCACGCGCGCGCTCGGGCGCCCGTCGGGGCTGGCGGTGGCCAGCACCATGGCGTTGGGATTGGGCTGGGCGTGAGCCGCGAACGCCTCCTTGAGCCACGCGGCGGTCACCGCCAGCGGGTCGGCGGGCAGGGGATCGGGCAGGAGCTCGGTGAGGTCGGCCATGGGGAGGAAATGTTAGAGCCTTTTGGGGCTGCACTTAAGGGGCAGTCGTGGTCGGCTTGCGGGCGGCCCCAAGCCCCGATAGAACGTAGGGCAGCATCGGGAGTGCCCTCATGACAGGCGAGAACGTAACGCTCGAGGCGCTGCGCGAGCGCGTCAGCGACATCGACCGGCAGCTGATCGCGCTCGTGGCCGAGCGCAAGGCGGTGAGCGAGGAGGTGGCGCGGGTGAAGCGCGCCACCGGCAAGCCGACGCGCGACTACGAGCGCGAGCGCGACGTGATCCTCAACGTGCGCTCGCTCGCCGCGGCGCGCGGGGTGTCGCCGGAGCTCGCCGAGCAGCTGCTGCGCCTCCTGATCCGCTCGAGCCTCACCACCCAGGAGCACGCGAGCGTCGTCGCCCAGGGCGCCGGCAGCGGGCGCCGCGCGCTGGTCATCGGCGGGGCGGGCAAGATGGGCGGCTGGTTCGTGAGCTTCCTCGCGTCCCAGGGGTTCACGGTCGAGGTGGCCGACCCCACGGCTTCGGCCCCGCACCTCAGCGACTGGCGCGAGAGCGACCTCAGGCACGACTTCATCGTGCTCGCCACCCCGCTCGGGGTGACGGACGCGATTCTCAAGGACCTGGCGCTGCGCCGGCCGCCGGGGGTGATCTTCGACGTCGGCTCGCTGAAGTCGCCGCTGCGCGCGGGGCTGCTGGCGCTGAAGTCGCATGGCCTGAAGGTGACCTCCGTGCACCCGATGTTCGGGCCGGACACGGAGCTGCTCTCCGGGCGGCACGTGATCTTTGTCGACCTGGGGCACGCCGCGGCACTCTCGAGCGCGCGCGAGCTCTTTGCTCCCACCATGGCCGAGCAGGTGGTCATGAGCCTCGATGACCACGACCGCCTGATCGCCTACGTGCTCGGCCTGAGCCACGCGCTCAACATCGCCTTCTTCACCGCGCTCGCCGAGAGCGGCGAGGCCGCGCCGAAGCTCGCGCGCATGTCCTCGACCACCTTCGACGCCCAGCTCGACGTGGCCGCGCGCGTCGCCCAGGAGAGCCCGGAGCTGTATTATGAAATCCAGAGCCTCAATG
>Ga0335079_10005446_pt1 | contig 14569 bp, 9 predicted proteins | sample Lox_Sample_33_FD_206719 | JGI IMG/M metagenome (GOLD analysis project Ga0335079, IMG submission 206719) | Soil microbial communities from Loxahatchee National Wildlife Refuge, Florida, United States - Lox_Sample_3.3 | ecosystem: Environmental > Terrestrial > Soil > Wetlands | place: USA: Florida...
GTATCCGCGCACTACGCACTCGATGGGCAGCGGCTTCGTCTTTTTCACCACCATCGTCCGTCCCGCCAGCTGATCGCGGTACGCATCGAACGGCGCGGGAAACTCCGTGCCGCTGAGTACGTGGTTCGGTATCACATCCTTCAGGAGTTCGAACCAGAAGAGCGAAAGCTGCGTCAGCACTTTCCCCTTATCCGGAATCGGCGTGGCCATCACCACGTCGAATGCCGAAAGCCGGTCCGTTGCCACGATCAGTAGCTTGTCGCCCAGATCGTAGATGTCGCGCACCTTCCCGCGCGCGCTCGGCTGCAAGCCGTCGAATTGAGTTTCCCTCAATACTTTCATGGCAGGATACGAAGACACGGACCGTTTTCCCCCGACGAAGTGGAAGTCATTCTAACGCACCGCTTCATCAACTCCAAGGTGCCGCCGGTGGATTTCTCTGCAAAACTTTTTTCTTCGGGATAAAAAAAGCGCCCGTACATTCGGGCGCCCCCTTCCTGAAAATCCTGGGCTCCGAAATCTTTAAGCCGCCGAAGCCGCTGCCGCCTGCTTCTTTCTCGGCGCCGGTGCTTCGTCTCCCTCCCATCGCACGCTCACGATTTTTGAAACTCCCGGCTCCTGCATCGTTACGCCGTAGAGCACGCTCCCCGTCTCCATCGTCTTTCGGTTGTGCGTCACGACGATGAATTGCGTCTGCTCGCTCATCTCCCCGATTAATTTCGTGAACCGCCCCACGTTCGCTTCATCCAGCGGTGCGTCCACTTCGTCCAGGATGCAGAACGGGCTCGGCTGGTAACGGAAAATCGCGATCAGCAGCGCCAGCGCTGTCATCGCTTTCTCGCCGCCCGAGAGCAGCAGAACATTCTGCAGCCGCTTCCCTGGCGGCGAGGCCACAATGTCAATTCCCGCGTCGCCCGAGCTGTCGGGCTCCGTCAGCCGCATCTCCGCCATCCCGCCGCCGAAAATCGTGTGGAACGCCGTCGAGAAGTGCGCATTCACCGCTGCGAACGCCTGCTCGAATTTTTCCTTGGTGATCTGGTCCAGCTCCGCGATCGCTTGCTGCGTATCCGCAATGGAGTGCAGCAAATCGTCCCGCTCTCTCGTCAAAAAGTTGAAGCGCTGTTCACACTCGTTGAACTCCTCGAGCGCCATCATGTTCACCGGGCCCATGGATTCGATCCGCTGCTTCATATCCCGATAGCTCGCTTCCGCCGCGGCTAGTTCTTCGCCGCTCATGAATGCCGTCTCGCTCGCGATCAAATCTTCCGGCTGCGCATTCACTTCCGTCACGCACGTCACGCGCAGGTGTTCACGGTCGCTGTCGTTCTTCGCCCGCTCCACTTCCGCATGGCTCCTTTGCTCGCGCAGCTCTTGCAGCGATTGCCGCCCCATCCGCAAATGATCTTCCATTTGCACCAGCCTCGTTCGGCGCGTCTCCCACTCTTGTTCTAATTCCTTTTGCCTAGCCTCCAGCCTTGCCTTTTCCGTTCGCAGCCCCTCAAGCTGCTGCGCCAGCTCTTCACTTTGCTTGGCAAGAGCCTCAGTCTCATCCATAACGGATCTTTCCTGTTCGCGGAGTGCAGCTTCGCGCCGTTCCAGTTCCGCGCGCTCTTCCGCCAGTCGCTTCGCCAAAGCCTCCGCCGCCATCAGCCTTTCCTGCCTCGCCGCCAATTCTGCGCGCCCGTCCGCCAGTTCATCCTGCCCGGATTGCACGGACCCGCGCAGCAACGTCAGCTCTTCACTCAACCGCGCTCCTTCTGCTTCGGCTTCCGCGCGGCTCGCCGCCGCCGTGGCATGCTCGTGCTTTGCGCGTTCTGCTCGTTCCCGCGCGTTGTCTGTGTCCCGCCGTAGCTGCGTCAGCTCGTTCTGACAGATCGTCAATTCCAGTCCCAGCCGCGCAAGCTCGCTCTGCATCTGTTCATGCTTGTGCGCCGCCCGGATCGTTTCGCGTTCCGCCTCGCGCTGTTTCGCGCTCGCCTCTTCCAACGCGCGCTCCGCCCCCTGCATTTCGGTGCCGTTGCGCTCGATCTCAGTCTGCATCTGCTGCATGCGCGCTTCGAGGTGCAACAATTCCGCGTCGAGCGCGCGCAGCTCCCGCTTCATCCCCAGCGGCCCTGCTTCATCCGGCCGCCCGCCAGTCACCATGCGTCCCTGGTAACACGTTCCCTCCGGCGTCACGAACGCGAACTGCGGATTCTCCTTCGCCAACTTTTCCGCCGCCACAGCGCCGTCCGTAAGATATGCCGCCCTCAGTCTCGGCAAAAACTGTTTCGCCGCCGCTCCCAGCGGATCACGGAACTCCACCAGCTTGTCCATTCGCCCGAGCACGCCTTCCTCCGCCCGGAACGGAACGATCGGCTCATACTCCTGCAACCGCAAATTCTTGGTCGAATCTACAAAAAACGTCGCGCGGCCTCCCACCTCGTCCCGAAGCAGGGAAATGCCCGCCTTCGCGTGATCGAACGTTTCCACCACCACGTATTCCAACTCATCCCGCAAATATTGTTCGATCGCTCCCTCGTGTTCCTCCGGCACTTCGGCGTAATCCGCCAGCACACCCACGGCACGAAAATCCCGCCCGCCTCTGCGTTCGTTCGCCGCAAAAAGTTTCTGCACCGCTTCCGCCGTGTACGACCGGTCGTTCAAAATCCGCGTCAGCGTCGCGTGCCGCGCGCGCGTGCCTGCTAGCGAATCACGCAAACTCTCCGCGAGCTTGGCCGTCTCTTCGCGTTCACCTCGTAGTCGCGTGATCTTCCCTTGCAGCTCTTCCGCTTCTGCCTTAAGCGCGGCAAAATGCCCATTCGCTCGTTCCAGCGCATAGGCCGCCTCTTCAGCCTCATCCCGCGCGTGAATGGAAGTCTCCAGCAATTCGTGCTCGCTGGCCTCGCGTTTCCTCAGCGCTTCGCCCTGATGCACCAGTGCCTCTTCAGCCTGCTTCTGCTCTCCATGCAGTTGCAGCAAGCTTTCGCCCGCTTGCGAGGCCGTCCTTCGCAGCGTTTCGATCCGTCTCTCGGAGTCGGCAATCTGTGCCGCGCGACGCTGCGCCCTTTCCGCCAGCTCCTCCACCATCGCGGCCAATCCCGCCGCTTCCTCGCGCAACGTGCTCACGGTCTGCTGCTGCGAAGCGCTCCGCGTCTCCCACTCCGCCGCCTGCGCGCTCACCTGGCTCGTTTCTGCTCCAATCTGCCCCCGCCGCGCCGCCAGTTCCTCCGCTCGCTGCCGATTGAATGCGATGCGATTCTCCGCGCGGTCCGCTTCCAGCGCCGTCAGGTTCAACTGGTTCTGGTTCTGCCGGATTTCCGTATCCAGCTCGTAAATTCTCTGGTTCAGCCGGTCCTGCTCGCCTTCTTGATGCTGAATCTCTCCTGCGTATTTCAATTCCTCGGCATTCAATTCTTCCAGACGCGCCGCGATCCGCTCCGCCTCCGCCTCGAGTTCCCGCGCTTTTCCCGCCAGCATCTGCCGTACAATCCCGCGCATCTGCTCGCGAATCTCCGCGTACCGCCGCGCTTTCGCCGCCTGCCTCTTCAGCGAACCCAACTGCTTCTCCACTTCCACCACGATGTCGTTCACCCGCGTCAGGTTCACCTTCGAGGATTCCAGTTTCGCTTCCGCCAGCCGCTTTTTCGTCTTGAACTTTGTCACTCCCGCGGCTTCTTCGATGATCGCCCTTCGCTCCATCGGCTTCGATGAAAGAATCTGCCCGATCCGCCCCTGCTCGATGATCGCGTACGAATCCGGCCCCAAGCCCACGCCCATGAACATTTCTTGAATATCCCGCAGCCGCCCCACTTTTCCGTTAATCAAGTACTCGCTCTGTCCGCTCCGGTACAGCCGCCGGCTCACCACTACCTCTCCCGGTTTCATCACAATCTCCGGCTTATCCGCTCTCTTCTTTCTCTTACCTTTGAAAGCGCCGGTCTTTCCCTGTGAATCGCCGGCTTCATCTGAAATTTCAGCTGGGTCAGCCGCATCTTCCACGGGATCATCGGCTCCCGTCCCCGGTAGGGAACCTCCCAGCGGCTTTATTTCCTCCGCGCCGCTCTGCGTACTTTGCGCCTCTGCGTTAGCTTCTTCCGCCACGCTCTCCATCACGAACCTTGCCGCTTCCGCCAGTTCCGGGTCTTCCATCGTGATGGTCACTTCCGCCAATCCCATGGGCGGCCGTTTCGTCGTTCCGTTGAAGATGCAATCCGCCATGCGTTCCGCGCGTAGGCTTTTGTGGCTCTGCTCGCCCAGTACCCAGGAAATCGCGTCCACCACGTTTGATTTCCCACAGCCATTCGGTCCCACGATGCACGTCGTTCCGATTCCGCTAAACGTCACCACCGTCCGCTCGCAGAACGACTTGAACCCGGTAATCTCAACTTTTCTTAGCTTCAGCAAGGTTTCCCCTCTGTTTCTTTGATGCGCAATCAGCTTCCTGCTTTTGCAGCGTCCGCCGGCTTAGCCTAAACAAAAACAAGCCCTTGCGGCGCGCACTTCACACACCAAGAGACGGCTCTCTATTCCTCGAGTGGAGGTTTCTTCTGCGACAGGCCAATCTTCCTGCGATTGACCAGACACACGTTTGGCAGGTTCTCGTTCAGAGGCCCAGCCGCCTGGCGCGGCCACCTTTCGGTGGCACTTAACTACGGATGGCGGTACGGGAAGCAAGCCTAGCATCCGTTTTCCCCGCTGTAAAGCCCTCCGCTATCCCTTGTGGCCTTCTCGTCTCCGCCACTACTCGTTCCTGGCGGCGGCGTCCCGCAACGGCTTCGTCTCTCAGTTTGAGTGGCCGCCCCCGCCGACGACCTGCGGATCGTCCACGATTTCATGGTCAACGATCATGAAGTAGGTGTAGACGGTTACCTGGACGTCATTCTTTGCCGCCGCGGATTGATTGTGGTGCTCGTCGAAGAATTTCTGGCCGTCCACGAATGGCGACTTCTTGAAGATCGCGATGAACTGGTGGCCGTTCGCATCCCACGTCAGTTTATTTCCCGCACACAGAAAGACCGCTTTCGGACTTGTCCCATCGGTCGGATCCACCGTGACGGTTTGATCTGCACAAGAGAGCCGTACAGATTGCCCTGAAGTCTGCTCTGAGCTTACTTCTTGTCCAGCGCCAAATTTGAATGGCAGTAACAAAATCACAGCAAAAGCAGCGACGAAAAAAGTAGCCCGAACGTACGCAGCCTGAAAAAAACTCATGGTTCCTCCATCATTTTCTTAATTTGGTTTCGATGAGCCTCGCGAACCGTGGATTGCCCCTGAGCCCTTGAAAATTCGGTGTATCACGCACCATCTCTCGCGAAATCCCTAGCTGGACCGCCCTCTCCAGCGCATCGAGCGCATTGTTGATATCGCCGAGTTGCTCGTAGGTCAGCCCGGCATTAAAAACCATCCCCGGATTCCTCGGCTGCAGGCGCAGCGAAGCTTCAAGATTCTCGAGTGCCGGCTTCCGTTCCCCTCGCATCGCGTGATACATCGCCAGGCTGCTCAGTAGTTGCGCATCGTTGGGATTGAGCTTCAGAGCTTCTTTGCCTAGCGTGATGGCTGTCCCGTACGCGCCGGCCGCCTTCGCGCGTTCACCGGGAGTCCAGTAGTATGCGTCCCCTAAATTGCCCCATAAGATGTAATCCTTCTGGTCGAGTTTCACCGCTTCCTCAAAATTTCTTGCCGATTCCGCATACTGCCGCATCTGGAAGTGCGCCATGCCGAGATTCGACCACGCATTGCCAGTGGGTTGAATGCTCAGCGACTGCTCGAGTATTGGAACCGCTTCGACGTATTTCCCCTGCAACACCCGCACTCCGCCGAGATTGTAGTAGCCCGTAAAACTATCCGGGGCCAGCGAAATCACCTGCGAGAACATCGCGGCGGCTTCTTCATACCGCGCATGTTTCATATAAAACAATCCCAGCCAGTTGTAGGTGGCCCAATAACTGCCGCGCGCGGAAATCGCGTTTTTGTAGAGCTGCTCCGCCTCGCTCAGGCGGCCGAGTTGCTCGTACGCCGTGGCCAACCCGCCGTACGCGTCGTCGCTCGTAGGCTCCAGCTCGATCGCCCGCCGGTACTCTTCCGCGGCCTTCGCGTAGTTGCCTCTCGAACCGAACACTCTGCCAAGGCAGACATGAGCGGCGCCCAGATTTGGCCCCAATTCGGCCGCCTTTTCGCAATTCTGTGTAGCTGCCTCAGCCCATTCGCTCTCGTGCGTCAGTTGGTACTTCCGCCAAAACGCCTCGCCGAGCGCGGCGGTCGCATCCGCATAAGCAGGATCCTTTTGCAGCGCGCGCTGAAACAACGTGATGGCATCTTCCACGTTTCGAGCGACGGTATAGTCCTGCAAGTACCCTCGGCCTTCCACGTAGTAGTCGTATGCCGCTGGTGCCGTGGTTCCATGCGAAGTCAGTGTTTGCCTTTCTTGGGCTCCGAGCTGCAACTCGAGCGCTGACGCTACGCTCTCGACCACCCGATCCTGCAAGCCGAACGGATCGCTCGAATCCGCGGTCACTGTGCCGCCGCGCGCCTGCTGGTGTGTCTTCGCATCAATCAGGGCATAGTTCACACGCACTTCATTCGCCGCTCGTTGCGCGTCGAGGACAAGGACCAGATTGACGCCGAATTCCTTCCGCGCTTTATCCACCGTTGTCACGTGGTGGTCGATGTTCTCGCTCATGGGAATTACCGCAAGTGCGTGACGCGCAGTGAGATCTCCTAAGCGCGCACTCACGGTGTACGCCAACCCGCTCTCGAATGCCTCTTCCGAACTCTCCCTGCTGCTCGTGGGTGGCAGCACGCTCAGGATCACTTGGGAAGGCACCGCGGCCTTTCCGCGCCTCCAGAATCCGCCGTCCCTGAAGCCCGCTGTCGCTACGCCCGCCGCCACCGCCGCCGCAATCCCCACCGTCACAAGAATGGCGCGTCTCCCGCCCCTCGGCTGTGGCACCGGCGTCGGCACCCCTCCTTCTTCCAGAGAAGGACTCAGCGCCTCCAGCGCCGCCCGCGTCTCGCTGGCTCTCTGATACCGCCGCGTCGCTTCCTTCTCAAGGCATCGCGAAATGATGGTCTTCAAGCCTTGTGGCACCTGCGGAGGCAAGGTACTTGGGGAATCGTGAACGATCGCATTGCACAGCAAGTAGAGATTCTCCCCTTGGAATGGCCTCCTCCCCGCCGCCATTTCGTAAAGCATGATCCCCAGAGACCAGATATCCGTGCGCGGCGAAGCATCTCCTCCTTCAATCTGCTCCGGCGCCATATAGGGAAACGTGCCCGGCACGCCCGTGGCAGGCTCTGCCGTCGCCGTTTCCAGCGTTTTTCGGTCCATCTCCGCCGGATTGCTTCTCCGTGCGAGCCCAAAGTCTAGGACCTTGGCGTCTCCGCTCGGCGTAATGATGGTATTCAGCGGCTTCAAATCGCCGTGGATCACGCCGCGGTCATGAGCGTGTGCCAGCGCCGAAGCCAGTTGCCGCCCGTAGCGCATTACGGTCTCGATGGGCAGCGCTCCCTGCCCCAGCACCTCCGCGAGCGAACGGCCCTCCACGTACTCCATGGCAATAAACGTTTCTCCCGCTTCCTCGCCCACTTCATAGATGGTGCAGATGTTTGGATGGTTCAGTGCCGAGGCGGCCCGCGCTTCGTGCCGCAATCGCTCGCTTACTTCTCGGTTGGTCTTGGTTTGTCCGCCAAGAAACTTCAGCGCCACCGTGCGCCGCAGCGTCGTGTCCTCGGCGCGGTACACCACTCCCATTCCCCCGCTGCCGAGAAGACCGAGGAGCCGATAGTGGGATACGACCTGGGCCGGCACCGCTTTGTACCTCGGGATTCAATCACTTCTAGGGAAGGTGAAAACTATGCGGCGCACCAGCCGCTTGTAGGGGGATGTTACGTCCCGCTGACGGTCAAGTCAATGCAATGACCTGGTTACCCAATCAAATCCAATTCTGCTTACTCCATTGCTTAAGGCTCGCTTGAGTCACCCGCCCCAGCTCGGCCACGAGCGCCGGTTCCGGCTGCTCCTTGAAGTTGAAGCACGCCTTTCCCTGCATCCGTTTCTTCAACGCCGGTGAGATCGTCTTGGTCAGCGTTGGGTTCATGTACAGGGGCAACAAATGAAAGCTCACATAGGCCTTCCCCAGCCGCACCGACCCGAAATACATGGGCTGCCCCTTGTGCTGATGGAACGGTGAGGGCTTGCTGGTGAGCAACGTATACTCCTTTGCCGTATCCGCCTTCACCTTCAGCTGTTTCTCATGCTTTCCTAGCACTTTTTTCAATGCCGCAAACACTTCCTCGAATTCCTTCCCCATCGAATGTCCCTCCTACATTCCCTGAGTACCTGGTCTGCCATCAGCCCTTTTCGGCGACAATACGCAGTCTCCGGTAATCCAAAATCCATCGCCCTTCCCGAAACAGTTCCCCCCTCGCCTCGCGCTCAGTTTCCCCAAGCAGCACCTCCCGTTTCCCTTCTGGCACTGCGCTGAGAATCGCTCCCCCAAACATCTCCATCCACACGCGCAATCCGCTCTCTCCATCCTCGAGCGAGGTCGGCCGCTCAAACAGCGCCGCTTGCCGCACTTCCAATCCATGTTTTTCCAGCAGCCCCGCATATTCCGCCACGCTCGGGAAATACCACGGCTCCATCTCTTCGGAAAACTCCATCCCCAGCTGCTTGCACGCCCTCTGTAGCGCGGCAATCAGTCCCGAGATGTTTCCTTTTCCTCCAAACTCCGCCACAAATCGTCCGCCGGGCCGCAGCGCCCGTGTAATTCCCGCAACCACTCGTTCCGGCTCCTTGATCCAGTGCAGCGTCGCATTCGAAAACACCGCGTCGAATTCTTCCGCAAACTCCAGCTCCTTTGCATCCTTCACTTCAAACCGCAGCTCCGGAAACTTCTTCCTCGCTTCCGCGATCATCTCCGGTGACCGGTCAACCCCCACCACCTCCGCCCGGCTCGCCGCAATCTCCGCCGTCAAATGTCCCGTTCCGCATCCAATGTCCAAAATCCGCTCGCCAGACCTCGGCCCCAGCAGCGGCACCAAATCCTTCGCCAGTTCCCACACAAACGCGTGCTTCCCGTCATACAGCCCCGCATCCCACTTCTCTTTCGTCACCATCCCCTCATTCTACACGGGTCTCAAACTCAATCTTGTGCGCTACGACCGCGCAGAAATCTCCAGCCGCATGGCACATCTGTGCCGCGAAGTCGTTTGCAGTCAGATTCTTTGCGTATCCTGTTATTGTCCGAGGATCGAATACGGCCGGCTATGGGCTTGCTCGGTCAGCCTCGAAGCCGCGGGAGGTTCCGCGGGTTGCGACGCGGCAGCGATGATCCGGTCCGCTCGCTGATTAACTGGCCGCTCCAGCGCCTCGGCAATCCTCGCCAAGAGAACTCCTAGCTCGTCCGTCACCACGGACCGAACAAGGACCACTTTCCTCTTTTTCTGCGTGGCAGCAAGCAGCATCGCCGCCACGCTCAGCAGCAATGCCCCTATGGCGAGTACCTGCATGCTTGTAATGCCTGCGAGAAGTGAATAAATCTTCAGAATTGAGTCCGAGAGCAAGGTTTCCTCCCGGCTGGGTCAAGTGTGGGGATACTCTTTACTATATGCACGAGAACTTTCCCAGGTTGCAAGGCAAAAATTCGCCACCCCCTGCGTTGGTTTGCGTGACCCTGCCAAATCCTTCGCTTTCCCTCACAAACGCTTGCTCCCCGTCATACAGCCCCCCATCCCACTCCCCATCACGATCTCGTGTTTCGATCATTCCTAACCTCGCGAACTCGCGCATTTCCCTCCCGTTCTTCTTTACCCGCAGGTGGCCTGACCTTTTGACCTGCCTTTCGAAAGGGCGGGCCGCTCTTGATCCGAAAGCATCCTACTGCCGCAACTTCTCTTCCACCCCGTTCGAACGGTACCACAATCTCTATTGACATCCATGTTATAATAGTGTATGATCTGCTGGACTAATCGGCTAGCCGCCTCACCCCACCTCGGGAAGCCGCCCTGCCTCCATTTTTCCCACTTCCTCCGTGCTCTAGGCGCACTTTCTGGTGAATCTTCCCCGCCCACCACTCTTCTCCGCAAACGAATCTTCGACTCCAAATTTACTAACTCTCTTGTTTTCAAGCTCTTGCGCACTCTTGCAAATTCATATTTTCGCGCAACTCCTTTTCTTTCAACCGCTTGCGCACTCTTTTGTAAAAACACCGGGGGTGGGGGTGGGCCCAATCCCCAGTTTGGAACTCCCAATCAATCCTTCCCGCTCTCTTCTTCTGAGGGCGGCGGCTCCGGTGTCGCCTTCATATACTTCTCATACCAGGCCAAAACCCGGTTCAGCCGGTCCACAAGATGCTTCTCCTCATGGAACCCGTGCGGCTCCCGCGGATATTCCACCAGCTCTGTCACCGCGCCATACCGCTTCAGCCCCCGATACAGTTCCTGGCTTTGCCCCAGCGGATCAATCGTGTCCGCCGTCCCTTGTAAAATCAGCGTCGGCGTCTTGGCATTCTTCACATACAAAAATGGCGAGCTGTTCAGAAATCCTTGCGGCTTTTCATACGGAACGCCCCAAAACCACTCGTCATACGCGGGACCTTCTTCCGTTCCAAACTCCGAAATCAGGTCCGCCATTCCCGCTCCGGAAATCGCTGCCTTGAACCGGTCCGTCTGCGTCACCGCCCATTCGCTCATGTATCCGCCATACGACCATCCTCCAATTCCCAGCCGGTCTGGGTCGGCCACTCCTTTCGCGATCAAATCGTCAATTCCCGCCATCACGTCCTTGAAGTCCGCGCCGCCCCAGTCCGCGCGGTTCATCTCCACGAATTTTTCTCCGTATCCCACCGACCCGCGCGGATTCGGGTAGAAAATGGCGAATCCATGCGCCGCCAGCAATTGTCCCCAGGTTTCGATCTGATCGCCCCAGCGGCCCGTCGGCCCGCCATGAATCAGCGCGATCAGCGGCAATTTCGTTTTTCCCGTGGAATTTTCGGGCAGCAAAAGTCCCGCTTCGATTTCCGTTCCGTCGAACGATTTGTATTTGTACGTTTCGAGTTTCGCGAGCGCGTACGATTTCCACGCGTCGTTCAAGTGCGAAACCTGCTGCGGCGTCCCGTCAGGTTTCCACATCCACACTTCCTGTGGAGCGGTCGCCGACTCGCTCACGTATGCGATCTCTCCTTCGCGATTCACCGCAAATTGGTGCGGATTGCTCGCCACATTTTTCACTTCCTCTTGAACGCCCGCGGAGGAATAGCGCACAAAACGTGTGTGAAATCCTTCGGCCACATTCAGCAAAACACCGCCGTTTTTCAGCCAGCGATATGCGAACACCGCGCGGTCGAGGCTCGTTCCCGTCAGATTTTTCGCCGCGGGCTCACCCACTGGCAGCAGTTTCAGATCGTGAGGCTCGGGCCCATCTTCGCGGCATCCAATGAAGCTGATGATTTTTCCGTCCGGAGAAATCTTGAGTTCCCCGAATGGTCCGCGCGGGGCGAGCAACGCTTTCGTTGCTCCATCGCCACTACTCACTGCAAAAATCCGGTTCGTCTCTTCGTCCGATTCCGGATGGTCCGTCGCGCTGACCGCGAGCATTTCTCCGGAAGGAAACCACGCCAGCTCGTCCACCTTCCAAGTCTTCGGTGTCAACGCGCGTTCCTGCTTTTTCGCCAGATCAAAAATCCACAATCGCGCGCGGGTGTCTTCGTGGTCCACGACGCGCGCATCTTCTTTCTCTTTTTCCTTTTTCTGCTGCGCTTCGCTTTTCGGATCCGGCGCGAGAAACGCGATCGTTTTACCATCCGGCGACCACTCGAAGGAATGAATGCTGCGCTTGCCTTTTGTAAGTGCCCACGCCTCGCCCCCATCTGCCCGCATCACGTAAATCTGCTCTTCATCGCCTTCGCGGCTCGAGAGAAACGCAAGCTGCTTTCCGTCCGGCGACCAGCGCGGTGTGGATTCCGATTTCTCCGAGTAGGTGAACTGCCGCACCGCCCCGCTCGCCGTTTCGTACATCCAGATGTGGCGCCGGCGCTCCGTGCCCTTGGGCGGTTCGGCCACCACGAACGCCAGCCGCGTTCCGTCAGGCGAAAACTCCAGATCGGAAATCTGTCGAACCGTCAGGGAGGCCTCCACCGTGAGCGGCTTCTTCTCTTGAGCGACGGCCATTTCCTGGGTGGCGGAGAAGCCCGCCACGGATATCGCCAGAACCAAGGCGGCGAGCGGCAAACGGTGCATGGAAATTCCTCCTCGAGAACGAACCACAGGACTTTAATCTGCTGGCCGCGCCGACGTCAATCCGAAGCACAATCGGGACCGCTTCGCGTTGCTCCGGTTTGCGCGCGTCGGATACAATCTACGTTTTGCTTTTATCCGAGGGAAGCTTCTCGATATCGCGATGCACGAAATCAGACTGCGCAACACGCTGAGCAACAAACTAGAAACGTTTGTTCCGCTTGTACCGGGCGAAGTGAAGATGTACACCTGCGGGCCGACGGTGTACGACTACGCGCACATCGGGAATTACCGTACGTTTGTTTTTCAGGACATTCTCCGGCGGTTCCTGAAATCGCGCGGCTACAAACTTACGCACGTCATGAATTTGACCGACGTAGACGACCGCATCATCGCCAATGCGGCGGCTGCGGGCCTGAGCCTCCGCGACTACACCGAAAAATATGCGCAGGCGTTTTTCGAGGATTGCAAGGCGCTGAACATCGAGGCACCGGAATTCTGGATTCGCGCCACCGACCATATTCCCGACATGGTGAAACTGATCGGGCGGCTCCGCGACAAAACTTACACCTATGCGAGCGACGGTTCGATCTACTATCGCATCGCGAAATTCCCGAATTACGGCAAGCTCGCCAAGCTCGACGTGGCCGGAATCCAGGTCGGAGCGCGCGTAGACGTGGACCGCTACGAAAAGGAAAGCGCGCGCGATTTCGCGCTCTGGAAGGCGCCGAAGGAAGGCGAATATTTCTGGGAAACGGAAATCGGTCCGGGGCGTCCCGGGTGGCACATCGAATGCTCCGCGATGGCCATGAAATATCTGGGTGAGACGCTGGACATTCATACAGGAGGCGTGGACCTGACGTTTCCGCATCACGAAAACGAAATTGCGCAAAGCGAAGGCGCCACGGGAAAACAGTTCGTGCGCTACTGGCTGCACGCGGAACATCTGCTCGTCGAAGGCGAGAAAATGTCCAAATCGCTCGGCAACTTTTTTACGCTGCGCGACCTTTTTGCCAAAGGATACAAGCCCTCCGTGGTGCGCTTTGCGCTCGCCAGCGTTCCCTACCGCAAGCAGTTCAATTTCACTTTCGAAGGATTGCAGCAGGCCACCAGCGCCGTGGAGCGGCTGCGCAATTTTTCCGATCGCTTGAAGCAGCAGAAATTTCCCGCGGCCAACCAGGCGGAGTTCGGCGACCGCGTCGCCAAGGCGAAGGACGATTTCGACGCGGGACTTTCGGACGATCTGAACGCGGCGCAGGCACTGGCGGCCGTTTTCGATCTGGTGCGCGAAACCAATATTGCCATGGATAAAGGCGAATTCCGCCAAGGAGATGCCGCTGCGGTGTCCGATTTTCTCGCCACCTTTGACCGCATCTTTGCCGTGATGGTGGACGATGACGCGGAGAAACTGAAAATACTCGGATATGGTGGCCCAACCGACGCCAGCGACGCGGAGATCGAAAAACTTGTCGCAGACCGCCAGGCGGCGCGGCAGCGGCGCGATTTTGCCACGTCCGACCACATCCGGCGCGAACTCGCGGATCGTGGTATAATGATTGAAGATATGAAGGACGGCGGTATTCGCTGGAAACGCAAATGAAAACCACAATATATCCTCGTTTCCCACTGCATTTTTCGCCCGCTGAACTGCGTCCCAACCTCTTCGGCGTAGATTAAGTCCTGTTCATTCCGGCAGTGCGCGCCGGTCGTAATCCGTTCGAACGCGCCAAACTGCCCCGCGGTCCCTCTTCCACAAGAACCGTTGGCATGCGCGCGGCCACTCGCTGGCGCGCCAGGAATCCGGAGGAATTCATGATTGCAACTACAGAAACGAAACTGCCGCACTTGGTTACGGCATTGCCGGGACCAAAAGCGAAGCGCGTCGTCGAACAGGATGCGAAATTCATGTCGCCGTCGTTCACGCGCGATTATCCGCTGGTGGCAAAGCGCGGCCACGGCGCGACCGTGGAGGACGTGGATGGAAACGTCTTTTTGGATTTCGCCGCTGGTATCGCCGTTTGTTCGACGGGGCACTGCCATCCGAAAGTTGTGGAAGCAATCCAGAGGCAGGCCGCGGAATTGATTCACATGTCGGGAACGGATTTTTATTATGAGAGCCTTCCGATTCTCGCGGAACGACTGGGCAAAACGGTGGGCGGACCGGAAGCAAAGAAAGTGTTTTTCTGCAACTCGGGAACGGAAACCGTGGAGGGCGCAATCAAACTGGCGCGTTACACGACCAAGCGGGACAAGATGATCGCGTTTTATGGATGCTTCCACGGGCGAACGATGGGGTCGCTTTCCCTGACCGCCTCCAAGGCCGCGCAGCGGAAGGGATTCGGCGCGCTGCTCG
>Ga0335079_10005447_pt1 | contig 14565 bp, 9 predicted proteins | sample Lox_Sample_33_FD_206719 | JGI IMG/M metagenome (GOLD analysis project Ga0335079, IMG submission 206719) | Soil microbial communities from Loxahatchee National Wildlife Refuge, Florida, United States - Lox_Sample_3.3 | ecosystem: Environmental > Terrestrial > Soil > Wetlands | place: USA: Florida...
GGATCATTGGGAGGGCATTCCGATCCATCGGGTGTGGGTCTATGCCTCGCAAGGGGCGGGACTCAAGCGGATGCTGAACTACGCCTCCTTCACTCTCACTTGTTTGCTCGGGCTGGCGCGAGCCCGCAAGCCCGATTATCTTTTTGTCGAATCGCCACCCTTGTTTCTGAGCGTTCCAGGTTTCCTGGCAGCCTGCCTGTGGAGAACACCGTGGATCTTCAATGTGGCTGACCTTTGGCCCGATTCCGTTGCGGAGATGCGTCTGCTCCGCGTGGGCTGGCTGTTGCGTGCAGCTTTTGCTCTGGAGCGGTGGTCCTATAAACATGCCACCTCGGTGAACGCCGTTACCTGGGCAATCCACGAACAGTTGCGCATGGAAAAACACGTGCCCGGGCAGAAACTCACTTTCCTTCCCAATGGCGTAGATACGGATTTGTTCGCTCCCATGGCGCCGGATACTGCACTCCTGCAAGAACTCGGATTGGAAGGAAAACAAGTCGTGATCTTTCCCGGCACCATCGGTTACGCACACGGTGTGGAGTCGATCCTGGCCGCGGCGCAAAGGTTGCGTGACGACACCCACATCCATTTTCTGCTTCTGGGTGCAGGTTCTGCCAAAGCCGCGTTGGTGGAGCAGGCAGAAAAACTCGGGTTGCGCAATATCACTTTTCTGGATCCCGTCTCGCCCGACGAGGTGGCACGCTACATCTCGATCGCCTGCTGCGGCCTGGTGACGATGCGCGACATCCCGCTGCTCAAGGATGCACGGCCAGTCAAAGCCCTGGCCACCATGGGATGCGCGAAGCCGGTAGTCCTGGCGGTGGGAAAAGGTTCGGGATCGTTCCTGAAAGAGGCCCAGGCCGGCTTGGTGGTCCCGATCGACGATCCGGACATCATCGCCATCGCAATCCGATATTTTGCCGATCATCCCGCCGAGGCCGCTCAATTCGGCCGTCGCGGCCGGGCATATGTCTGTCGTCATCTGCAGTGGTCCACCCTGGTCAATGACTGGCTGCAACAGCTGCCGGTAGCCACTCTGCCCCTGGTCATCCACCCTGACGAGGCCAGAGTTGCTTGACTAGCGTGGTTGTAGATCTCCGCGCTCGATTCAGAAATTCATGACCCATCATGGCAACTAGTGAATTCATAGAGGTTCGCGAAGCACAGCTGCCCCGGGTACGCCTGTCCGACTCCCGGATCCTGCGGTCCGAATCGGTCATAAGTTCCCCGGTTCGGGCGGGCTTCGCGGTCAACGTATTGAAGCTCGTATCGGGATCGGCGTCCGCACAGCTCCTTACCATCGCCACGGCGCCCCTGATCGCAAGGATGTTCGCTCCGGAAGCCTTCGGCATGGCTGCGGTCTTCATCTCGATCACGGGTGTCGTCAGCGCCGTCGTCGGTATGCGCTACGAGCTCTCCATCGTGCTGCCCGAGAGGGATGAAGAGGCCGCGAATGCTGCCGCAGTCAGCTTCGTCTTCATTCTGTTGACCACCGGTTTGACCGCGCTCTTGCTCGCTTACTTCGCCGACTCCTTGCTGCGCTGGTTGCACGCGCCCGAACTGCTCCCGTATCTGTGGCTCGCGCCCGTCACCGTTCTGCTTAACGGAGTGTTTGCCGCTCTCAGCTACTGGAACACGCGGAAGAAGAACTTTGGACGGCTTACCGTCGCCCAGCTGGCCAGCGCGATTTTTTTTGTGATCGCCCAGATCGCCGCTGGGGTGGCGGGCCACTCCTCGGGTGGAACGATTATCGTCGCAACCGTGCTGTCGATTTTGGTGTCCTGCGTCGTGCTGGGAGGGCCGACCTGCGTGCAGCACGGCGCCCTGTTCGTCCGCTCCGTCCGCTACCGCCGCATGTGGGCCGCGTTGCGGCGCTACAGCACATTTCCCAAGTTCAGTACGGCTTCTGCCGTGATCAGCAATGTGGGCTGGCAGATGCCCACGTTCGTTCTTTCGGCATTCTTCTCTCCCAGCGTCGTGGGGCACTACGCTATCGGAAACAAGCTGTTGCGCGTGCCCGTGAACCTGGTGGGCGCGAACATTGCCACGGTGTTCTTTCAACATGCCAGCGAAGCCAACCACCAGGGCACGCTGCGCCAGTCCGTCGACGGCATGTTTCGACACCTGATCGCGTTATGTGTCTTCCCTTCTCTGCTATTGGGCCTGATCGGGAAAGAGCTCTTCGTAGTCGCTTTCGGTAGCCGCTGGGCCGAAGCCGGTATCTACACCCAGATTCTCAGCGTTTATGTTCTGTTCTGGTTCATGGCGGTACCGCTGGGCATCGCTTTGAACGTGATGGAGAAACAGGCCCTCGAATTGCGGCTCATCTCGCTCGTGCTGGTGGCTCGTCTGGTCGCGTTACTCGTAGGCGGACACTACTTCGGAAGCGCGCGCTGGACGCTGGCATTGTTTTCCATTGCGGGTGTGCTCGTGTACGGCCGCTACTGCCTCGTGGTACTCAGACATTGTTCCGTGCCCATACCGAGAATCACCAGGATTCTGGGGCACAGCATCGTCACGTTTCTTCCCGCCGGTGCGATTGTCGGCGCGCTTAAGTACGCCGGTTTGCGTCCCTTAATAATTGTGGCGGTTTCGGCCTTCCTCGTCGTCATTTATTACGCCAACCTGCTGCGCACCGAACCCACGTTGCGTGAAATCGCAAGAGGGATGATGGGGAAGCTGAAGAACGGATCTCATGCCCAGCCCCGCTTATCGCCTCTGCGGTCAGGAGAGACCGGTGTCCGGTAGAGCGTTTGCCATCACGCATGCACCGGAACTTCAGGGAGTAGGTGAGCGCCACGCTTTGGCTCTCGCGTGCCTCGCGGGAGCAATCGCTGGTGCGCTCGCCGCGTGCGGCGAATGGCTCTACGGGCTGGCAGTGCTGGCCGCCGCGGTGATGATCCGCTGGCCGGTTCAGTCTACCCTTGGTGCCCTGGCATTCCTCCTTCCCTTCGATTCGGTTTCGGCCCTGGGCGCGGAGGCTAGCGGGGCTACGATTACCCGGTACGTGGCAGGAATCGCCGCGGCCGTATTGCTGGGCGTCGGCCTCGCGACCAGGCGTCTGCAGGCTCCGCCCCGTGCCGCCCTGTGGTGGACCCTGTTCGTGGTCTGGGGTGTTGCGACTCTGGCTTGGACCCTGGACTCCCAGCTGGCACTGGAACGCCTGCCCACTGCAATCTGGCTTCTCCTGCTGTATCTGGTCGCGACTTCTTTCCGTCTGACCAAGCGCGAACTTCTGGTGGTCGCGGCGCTGACCGTATTGGGCGGGTGTGCCGCCGCCCTCTTCGCGTCCAGCGAATTTCTTCGCGGCAATTCGTTCGAGGGCACGGCTCGAAGCTCGTTGATGATCGGCGAACGCGAAACCGACCCCAACCAGTTTGCCACCAGCCTGCTGCTTCCTCTTTCGCTGGCGATTGGCGGAATGGTGCTGAGCCGCCACCGATCTGTCCGGATGGCAGCGACCGTCGCCACCATCGTCATCGGCTTTGCCGTGCTTTTGACCATGTCACGTGGAGCGCTGGTCGCTGCTCTCGCCGTCGTCCTCGTCTATCTGTGGCGCATGAAAGCGAATCCGCGCGTGCTGCTCGCCTTAGGCTGCCTCGCCCTCTTACTGCTCTTCATGCCGCATATATTCTTCGAAAGACTTTCCCTCGGCGACCGCGGCGCCGGGCGATGGGACATCTGGACCGCAAGCCTGGTTCTGGTGCCTCGCTATGGAATTCTGGGCGCGGGCTGGAACAACTTCGTCGTCGCCTACACCGCGGTCGCGGGCCAGGCTCCGAGCTTCCGCGGATATACACGAGGGTCGCACAGCATCTATCTGGGCATGCTGATCGAAGTCGGCATCGTCGGGCTGACCTTTCTGTTTCTGGCTTTCCGCTCCCAGCTTCGCGAGGCCCGGCACCGCCTGCTGGTTCCTTATGAAGCAGCCTGTTGGGGCATGTTGGTCAGCGGCGTCACTCTCGATATCGTCTGGCGGAAATCGTTTTGGTTTTGTTGGATCTTGTTGGCCATGGCGGTTCGCAATCAGCGCGAACAGCGAATGGAGGCCACCCCATGAACGTCCTGGTGCTGTCGCACATGTTTCCCAACGAGCGGGATTCCGGCGCCGGGATTTTCGTGCTGGAGCAGGTTCGAGCACTGCGAAAAGCAGGGCACACGGTATCCGTAGTTTCTCCGACCCCGTGGGCGCCTCGTGCTCTCAGTTTCCTGCCCTGCGTGCGCAAATATCTTCCCATCCGCCGCGAATCCGACGTCGATGGTTTTCGGGTGAAAAGGCCGCTCATACCAACCTTGCCCAGGAATTGGGGATTCGCGCTCTCCGGCCTGCATTTCTATTTGAGCTGCCGTGCGCTCGTGAGGCAGATCACGCGCCAAGCCCCGATTGACGTGATCCACGCGCATACCATCTTCCCGGATGGCTTCGCCGCCGTTCTGTTGGGACGTGAGCTTCATATTCCTGTCGTCTGCACCGCTCATGGTTCTGACGTGAACGTCTATCCGCGGGAGAGCCGGCTCGTGCGTGGTGCCACTCGCTGGGCGCTCCGCCGCATCCCTCACCTGATCGCGGTCAGCGGCAATCTCAAGTCCCAGATGATGGCGCTCGCAGATGTGCGGGAACCGCCCGTGATTCACAACGGTGCCGATGCCAGCAAGTTCATGCCAAGGGACAAATCAATCGCACGGCGTGAACTGCACCTAAACCCTGCCGCCCGAGTGATCTGTTTTGTTGGGTACCTGCGCGCCGAAAAGGCGGTCGAGTATCTCTTGCAGGCGGTTGCTCTTCTGCACCGCCCGGACATCCAACTGTGCATCGTGGGCGATGGTCCGCTCAAGGCAGAACTGATGCAGCAAGCGGAACAGCTGAAAATCCGCCAGGCTTGCCACTTTGCCGGAGCGACGGCTCATGACGACATTCCTCTCTGGCTTTCGGCGGCCGACTGTCTGGTGCTTTGCAGCCTGAGTGAAGGGCTGCCGACCGTGCTGCCGGAGGCCATGTTGTGCCGCGTTCCGGTGGTGGCCACTCCCGTTGGCGGCGTGCCTGAGATCATCCGCCATGGCGTGACGGGTTTGCTCGTGCCCTGCAGAGATGCTGCCGCGATCGCATCCGCGTTGAACTCATTGTTCTCCGACTCAACGCTCGCCACCACGATTGCGGATTGCGCCGAAAACTTTGCCAAAGGCCAACTCACCTGGGACATGAATGCGCAGCAAACCTTCGCCGTCTACGGCCAAGCAATATCTACGTACCGCGTCAGCAGTACGCATGTCGCACGAGCCGCAGGTCCTCCGCATACTCCGATTAAGTCAGCCAGATAGGTTGGTCAGCAGAACATCAACCTCCGCAAAAGTTGCCCTGATACCACGGAAACCCAACATGCCTTCTGTCAGTGTTCAGCTCGACGAATTAGCGCCACTCTCGCCGCCGAAAGCTCGGCTTCGCATCGGCGTGATCGTCAATTCTCCGCTGGTGCCCAAATGGGCACAGCACATACTCACCGAGATCGACGGATCCTGCTTCGGCCAACTTACCTTGATCGCAAGGCTCCGCCGCAGCCCCGCCATCTCCGCGACGGAGAGCGTGAGACTCCGCGACGAACCCGTACTGTTTCGACTGTGGCGTGAGCTGGACCAGCGGTTCTTTGCGCGTCGCTGTGCGCGCCCCGAGATCTTCCAGCCCGTCGCTTTTTCGCCGCATTACGACTGCCCGGCGCAACTGGAGTGTGAGGGCATTGAGACTGGCGCAGGCTTGTCGCTGTCACCGCCGGACCTCTCCACCATTCGCGATTTCCAACTGGATGTGCTGATCGACCTGACAAACGGGCTGACTCAAGAAGAACTCGTCACTGCGGCGCACCACGGCACCTGGTCGCTGGGAGATGCCCAACAGTCGATCGCATCCTTATTCTGGGTTCTGTTTCGCGGTGATTCCGTCCTGAGAAACACGGTGGACATCCGCAAAGATGGGCGCGTATACAGGAGTCAGCCAGGTTCCTGGTCAGCCGTCGACCGGTTGTCGCTCTTCCGTAACGCCAGCAACCTGTATTGGAACAAGTCGGAGTTAATCCTCCGCCAGCTGGCCAATTTGCATCGTGATAGCTTGGAATCGTTCGCCGATTCGCTGCCAACCCAGCGCGCCGATGTGCACGCTGTCCCGACTGACTTTCAGGTTGTGCGTCTGCTGGCACGCCTGGTCGGTCGCGCCGCCAAGGAGCAATTTACCAAACGCTTCCTGCGCGAAGATTGGTTTCTGGCATTCCGCAAGATATCGGAGGAGCCGGCAGCTTCTCATGCGCTATTCACCCGCATGTGTCCACCCAGAGGGCATTTCTACGCTGACCCCTTCGTGTTCGACAGGGATGGCAAGACCTACATCTTCTTCGAAGACTATTCTTACGATTCCCGTAAGGCCGTCATTTCCTGCGTGGAACTCGACGATCGGGGATCTTGCAGCGAGCCCTTCCTGGCCCTCGATGAAGAATTCCACCTCTCCTATCCGCAGGTTTTTGAGTGGGACGGAGAGATCTATCTTCTCCCTGAAACCAAGAACAACGGGACCATCCAGCTATACCGTGCCACACATTTTCCCTATGGTTGGCAACTTGCCCATGTGCTGTTGCGCGACGTCTCTGCGGTAGATTCCACGCTGTTCCATCACAACGGCAAATTCTGGCTGTTCACCTCCGGACTGGGAACGGAGGATCCGTGGTTCGATGCCGATGGCGAACTGTCGTTGTTTTTCTCCGACTCGCTCTTCGGACCGTGGACACCACATCCCAGGAACCCAATTGTCTCCGATGTTCGCGGATGCCGCTGTGCCGGCCAACTGTTCTTTCGCGACGGACAACTGATTCGGCCCGCGCAGGATTGCTCGAAAGTCTACGGTTATGCCGTCACCTTGAACCGAGTTGACACGTTGTCTGAGACCGCATACCACGAGACCCCGATCAGCAGTCTTCCGCCTGATTGGATGAAAGGGAATCGCGGCACCCACACCTACAACCGCAGCAGCACGTACGAGGCGCTGGACGGGCGGACGCTGATCGCCCGCCACTGGCCCCGCCCGTCAATCCCACGAATTAAATCCACCTTAACCGCCATGCCGGAACTGACCTGGGCCTGGAATAACGACCATGACGACTAGCAGTTTGCAGATTAGAGACGAGACGCCGATGGAGCGGAGGTCGCTGGCTCCGGGACCGCCTCCGAGCCGGTGGGGAACGATCGAACGCGTGGACATTCGCGAGCATCGCGACGAAGTTACCGCGCTGTTTACCCGCAGCGGGAAGACGGATTTCCCCAGGCAATTCGACTGGTACTACCGCCAAGTGGGGCAGTCCATGCCGACCTCCTGGATCCTGCGTGATAACGCCCGGAAAATTTGTGGAGTGTGTTCGGTCACCGAACGGCCGCTCACTTTCGGAACCACTCGACTCCGCGCCGGCGTCGCAGGGAATCTGCTGGTCGACCGCCACGCTGCTGACTATCTGGCAGCTTTTCGCCTGGTTCGGGCCATGAAGTCGCTCGTCACCAATCATGAAATCGACTTGCTGCTGGGGATTCCCAACGAACTCGCCCAGCCGGTTTTCTCCCGCGCGGGATTTCATTGGATCGATCGCTGGGACACGTATGTGCAGGTCTTTCGCTCCCACAGTTTGTTGCGAGCGCGCGCCGGTGTCACGGCCAGCCTCGCCAGCCCCTTCGTGGATCTCGGTGCCGCAGTCCGCAGGGGGATGTCGCACTGGTCGCAATCGGCGTTCCCCGGCTTCCTCATGGTCGATGTCACGGAGGACGAACTCAACCACATCTCGCCTCAGGAGTGGCCTTCCCCCGATTCTTTCGCTGTAAGTTCGTCCCCGAGCTACCTCGCTTGGCGATTCCTGCACGACCCGGCCAAGCCTGCGGCCATTGCCGCCTTCGTGGCCCCGGCGGGCGATATCTGTGGCTACCTCGCCTTCCGTCGTGAGCCTGGCCGTATCTGGATCATCGACTGCCGCGTCAACCATGGTGAATGGTCGGAAGCGGACGCCATCCTCTGCTTCTGCCGGCAACGCCAGCACTGGAGTGAGAGCGTTTGGGTGACCAGCCTGCACTCCGGTTCACTGTCGCAGCGGCTCGCATCCTCGGGCTTTGTTCGAGTCCCGCACGCGGTGGGAGGTTATCCCGACTATCCGCTCATAGGCTTCTGGCTGCCAACGCATCCTTTGGCGCACGCCTTTGCTCAGGCCAGTTCATGGAACCTCTTCCCCGGCTTTAATGACGTTTGAGCCAATGCCCTAACCACCACCACTTGCAACCGAGTCTCTGCACCGAAAACCTTGCGCTCACCGAAAAAACGCCCATGCGTATAGCTTTACAGTTCTCTCCGCAACAGCCGCCGATCGATTGCGCGCGGCTGGAGTATGCCTTTAGGCTCTTCTGCGCCATCTACGGCCACCAGCCTCTGGTCGATTCTGAACCCGTGGCCAGTGCTGAGCTCACGATCACCTATCAGCCTCAAGCTCAGTCGACGGCGACTCTTCCCTTGACGAGCGCTTACGTGGCGCGGCCCACGCATCTCCCCGCCCCTCCCCCCACACCTTACTCGCGCGACGATGAGAGCACCGTGCTACTGTGCTCACGTTTCCCCCGAACGGAACCCGATTGGCTGGGCGAGATCTTCGAATGGGTATCGAGCGCCGATGAATACAGCATCACCACGCAAGATGCCGTCGGGCGCGTGCCCTTTTCTGCCTCGTACATCGGCCGCCATCAGCTCAACCCGCGCGTGCCCTATGCGGCCGTCGCCATGCGTTTCCTTCAGCGTGCCATCAGTCGCGCGGTGCCTGGCTCGCCGCTCGCGCCCCAGTCCCCTACGCCCTCAGGTGATCACTTCGTCGTCAATACACATGATGTGGATGTCTTGCCTGCGTCGCGATGGAGCAGCTTACACCGGCTGGCCAGGAATGCGCTGGTCTCGCTCGCTCTTTACAAGTCGCCCGTGCTGGCGGCGAAGCAAGCCGGCCGTGCGTTGCGATTTGCTCTCGGGGCGGACGATCCGCTGGACCAGGTGCCCGCTCTCGCGAAACGCGAGCGGGAGCATTCGGCCGGCGCCAGCTACTACTTCATCTGCCGCCATGAACATCGCCGGGATGGCAACTATTCGGTACAGGACCCGTACACGCTCTCCTTGATGCGAGCCCTGCAGCCGAAGATGGAGGTGGGAATTCATGGCTCCTACCGCAGCCTGGAGGATGCGGACGGGCTGGCCTCCGAGTTTGATTGCCTGCGCGCACTCGGCTTCGACCCGCTGGGCGGCCGCCAGCATTGGCTGCGCTTCACCGTGCCGCAGTTGCTCCACGCAGTGCAGCGCGTGAACGCTGCCTACGACAGCTCTCTCGGCTGGCCCAAAACGATGGGATATCGCGCGGGCGCCTGTTTCGCCTATCCGCCTTACGACTTCGAACGAGAAGGCCCCGCCAGCTTTCTCGAAATCCCGCTCGCCGTCATGGACGGCGAAATCTGTGCTCCGCACAACGGCGACAGAAACGGAATCCACGCTGCGTCCGAAGTCCTAGCCGCAAGCCGGCGCTACGGTTGGGGCGGGATTGCTGTGCTCTGGCACCCGACCGCTTTTGGCGGAGTGCAGTTGCCGGAGTACGTGGGAGATGCCTTCTGGAATGTACTGAAGGATGGACTGCAAGCGAACGATATCTGGACTAGCGCAGCTTCGTTTGTAAAAACAGTTTGGCCGCGATACGTTGCCAGCGGCCTTTTGCCTAGGAGAGAATTTCCATGAGTCCACGTCTGAGCATGGATTCGATCGAGTCCGCCGCGACCGAGGCGGATACCCAAGCCGTGGCCCCGCGCTCCGAACCACCGCCGTCACTGCAAACGTGCGCTCCTGACGCACAGGCTCCCGATCACGAATTGCGTTACCTTTCCCGCGATGAATTCGCCGCCTGGGACGCATTCGTCAGCCGGTCGCCCCAGGGATCCCCATTCACTCGTTCCTGGTGGCTGCAGGCGGTCGGAGGCCGCACCGAAATTCTCGCCTACTTCAAGAAGGGACAGATGGTTGCCGGCATGCCTCTGTACTCGGAGAAGCGCCTGGGCGTCACTTTGTATACGATGCCGAAATTGACGCAGACGCTGGGCCCAGTGCTCGCTCCGCCAAGCAGTGAACACGTCCGTGCCGTCTGGAATGAGATGGAGGTTCTTGGCGCGTTCGCCGAAGTTCTTAGCCAGCACTCCATTTTCTTCCAAAGCTTTCACCCATCGTTGCAGAACTGGTCCCCGTTTTACTGGAACGGCTTCACGCAGAGCTCACGAGCAACCCACATCCTTGGCCTGCACGACGTAGGCAAGGTCTGGGCCGGGATGGCGCAAAGAACTCGACGCGCGGTCCGCAGTGCGGAGCGCGAGGGTGTCCGCTTCGTGGTCTGTGGAGCGGATGAGGTTTGGCAAGCCGAGCAGAAGACTTTCGCCATGCAGAATATGGAAGTGCCGCATTCCCTCGATTACCTGCGTCAACTCCATCGCGCCGCAAAAGAAAATCACGCAGGAGAGTGTTTCGCCGCCATCGACAGCCAGGAGCGAATTCACTGTGCAGCTTTCATGATCTGGGACAAGCAACGGACCTATGCCATCGCCCTGGGCGGCGACCCAGAACTTCGCGGCCGAGGGTCCACCGCGTTGCTGATCTGGAACATGATCCGGTTTGCTTCGCAGTACTCCCCGGTATTCGACTTCTCGGGTTCGATGTTACAGCCCGTGGAGCTGTTTCTTCGAAGCCTCGGCACTACGCAAGTGCCCTACAGCCGGATCATGAAATTCCCGCTCTGGCTGAGGGTGTACCTCGCCGCCAAGAACAAGCTGTAGAAGGGCGCGCTGCAGATGCTTTCTGCGCTTCGATTTCAGGAGCGCGCCGTCACTCCACCTAGGCCGACCAATCATGAACATCATCCCGCAAGCCGGTTATGACATCGTGATGCTGACCTCCGCTCACGGCGCAACCGACGATCGTATTTTCTATCGTGAAGCGAAGAGCCTGCTGGAAGCAGGTTTCTCTGTAAGCGTGGTCGGACGCCATCCTGTTTCCGAGATGGTAGAGGGTATCGCGATTCATGCCGTACCATCGACGGGCAGTCGCATGAAGCGCCTGTTCCTCGGGGGGACGATTCTGAAGCTGGCGCTGCGCCTCAAGGGCAGGCTCTACATCTTCCACGATCCTGAGTTGTTCGGCATCGGTCTGCTTCTGACGTTCTTGGGCAAGCCTGTCGTCTACGACTCACATGAAAACCTGCCCAAGGTGCTGCTTCAAAAAGAATGGCTGCCCTGGCCTATCCGCATTCTGCTCTTTCCCCTGGTTTCGGTGGCGGAATTCCTGGGCTCGCGTTTGCTCAGCGGCGTCATCGCCGCAGTACCTACCATCCAGAAGCGCTTTGCGGGGAGGCACACCGTTCTGGTGCGAAACTTTCCCACGCGGGCTGCGCTTCACGTCCTCGGCGAAGGTCCTGAGATTTGTTCCCGGGCCAATGTTGCCATCTACACCGGCGGCTTAAGCCGAATCCGTGGCATCGGCGAATTGGTGCAGGCTTTTTCCGGCATACAGGGAGCCCAGCTATGGCTCGTTGGCAAGTTCGACGACCCCAAATTCGAACGCGAGATTCTGGCCTCCCTGCCCGACAACGTGACCTGGTTCGGGTGGAAGTCGTTTCCCGATGTCCTGAAAATGTACCGCTCCGCGAAACTCGGCATGGTCCTTCTTTATCCCGAGCCCAACCATCGCAATTCGCTCCCCGTGAAGCTTTTCGAGTATCTGGGTGCGGGGTTGCCCGTGGTCGCGTCCGACTTCCCCGAGTTCGCGGAATATGTGGACGGATGTGGACTGCAAGTGGATCCGCACAATGTCGAGAAGATCCGAATCGCGGTACAGACACTCCTCTCGGACGATGACACCCTCAGCCGGATGTCTTTGCGCGCCCGTGAACGCGCGGTGCGTGAGTTCAGCTGGGAGCCGGAGGCTGCCCGGCTGATCGAGTTCTGCAAGAATCGCGTGATCCCGCGGAAGGTTGCGGCGCCACAGCTGGCCTCCCGCCGATCATCCTAGTGCGTCCTTTGTCCTTCCTATATATATGAGCACTAAATCAGGTCGATTCGGAACCATGCTGGCAGTAATCATGCTGGCGGTTTTGCCGGTGCAGGCGGCCAGCACACACCCCGCAACCGCGGGTAATCTGCAGCGATACGTTTCTTCCGCTGGAAGCGACAATAATAATGGTTCCGTCTCCCATCCCTGGGCAACTCTCAACCGCGCCGCACGGTCGGCCACCCCGGGCATGACGGTCCACGTTGCGCCCGGCCTTTATAACGGAGCGGTAGTAACACCGCAGAGTGGCGCTGCATATGCCCGCATTCGTTTCGTCTCGGAGAAGAAGTGGGGCGCCTTGATCCGCAGCCGCGGCGCATCGGTTACCTGGACCAACCAGGGCGACTATGTGGACATCGTAGGTTTCGACATCAGCGGCGACGGCCGGGGCGGCATTCTCAACTGGGGATCCGGCGTTCGCATCGTTGCGAATCATGTGCACGACATACCGGCGCCGCAATGCCCGGGCGATGGCGGCTTCGGCATCGCCAACTCGAACTACTCCGGTTACGACGACGACATTGTCTCCAACGTCGTCCACGACATCGGAGATCTCAGCCGGCTTTGTGCCCGCGTTCAGGGCATCTACCATTCCAATCTGCGCGGACAGATCGTCAATAACATCTCCTATCGCAACCAGAGTTTCGGCATTCACCTCTGGCATGCAGCTACGGAGGTCACCATCGCCAACAACCTCGTGTTCGGCAACCACTACGGCGGAATACTGATCGGAGCCGGCGACTCCCCGCACAACGGCGATCCCGCGTATCCCGCCGACCGCATCACCGTGATGAACAACATTGTGGTTTATAACCTCAATCGCTACGGGATCGAGGAGATGGGAGTGACCGGCAACGGTAATCGATACCTGAACAACCTGGTCTACAAGAACCAGAATTCAAACTTGAGACTCGGCACTGGACGCCAGTCCGGCACGATCGAGGCAGATCCGGAGTTTGTGGATTTTCAGGCGGAAGGTCGCGGGGACTATCACCTGCGGGCGACCAGCCCTGCCTTGAGGGCTGGCTATTGCGTCAACGGTCCGAAGCTTGACATCGATGGCAGGCCGCGATCGCAAGCCGGTGCATGCGACATCGGACCCTACGAGTCGGGGCCCGCGGCGGCACCTTCGTGGCCCCCCGAATGAACGTGGCCTGATTGAGTCAAGCCGATTGAACCGAGCGCAGCGTGTCGACTCCTACTCTTTCGAATCAGCCGTGCAGATGACTCTGGTCCGGATCAATACCAGGGCCAAGCCGGCGCCGTGGAGCCGAATTCGAATGCGCCCCGGTCCCAGCCGGATCCCACCGGACGCGGCGCGCCGCTGAAGTCATTCTTCGGAGCTTTCGTGCTGGAGCCGCTATTAATGGCTGGGCTCGATGACTTCAAGCGGTAGTCGCCGCTTTGATCGCCAGTGTAGTCCACAAAAAGCGGATTACCCGTCATGGAGTTTTGTGGGACGGCAAAATAAAACGAATAGTCGGAGGGAGCATTGTCGTACACGAGATTATTCGTGTACGTGTTGTGGGAGCCTACGTTGCTGGCGTCACAACAATCCCGTATGCCGGTTCCTCCCTGCAACGCGCCATTGTTGGCCACCAGATTGTTGGCCACGTAGTTGTTGTCCGTCGCAGTCGATCCCGTTCCGTCCGACCCGATCAGAATGCCTCCCCCGGAATTGAAGATCGTGTTGTTCACGATGGTGGAATTACCCACGGGCTGGTGGTATTGGTGAATGCCCCACCCCGTTACCTGGAAAATCAGGTTGTTGCTGACAACGTTGTATTTCGTGCCGTTGAGGTAAATCCCCTGGACATGGTCGCCGCCCTCCCCCAGCGCGATGTTGTACACCATGTTTCCACTGACTTCGGTGTAGTCGGAGGCCAAGCCACCTTTATTGTTGTTGGGACTGATGGCTGCGCCTCCGTTGCTGCCGGCACCCAAAGCCTGAATGTCATGCACTCGGTTGCCAATAATTCTGCCGTGCGATCCGAAATCCAGAATCCCCAGCCGCGTAGCCGAACTGCTGGAGGTGATATCGAATCCTGCAATGGTTACGTAGTTCCCTGTACCCTGCCAGACGGAGTCATCACTGCCCACGATCTTGGCTCCCCACTGTGTGTCGGATACATAGGTGATGGGCGCGCTCGAAGTTCCGCTGGCGGAGGTGTTGACATTCTCGTTGTATGTGCCGGCCGCAACGTGAACGATGGCACCCGGACCGACAACGCTGTCGGCATGGTTGATGGTGGCCCAGGGGCTGCAGGCCGTTCCCGAATTGCCATCGCTGCCGTCCGCAGCGACGTAATAAACTCCCGCGCCACCGGCGCCACTTTTACCGGTAAGCGTCACAGTGGCGGTTGCACTGGCGGCGCTGTCATACACGCTCTGTGCGGAGATCGTATGACTACCGGGCGATGCGCAAGCCGGCGCTG
>Ga0335079_10005450_pt1 | contig 14559 bp, 10 predicted proteins | sample Lox_Sample_33_FD_206719 | JGI IMG/M metagenome (GOLD analysis project Ga0335079, IMG submission 206719) | Soil microbial communities from Loxahatchee National Wildlife Refuge, Florida, United States - Lox_Sample_3.3 | ecosystem: Environmental > Terrestrial > Soil > Wetlands | place: USA...
GCGCAGGATGAATGCATCCCATTCCTTCAAACCCCAGCGCGCGGGAATTTTCCGCCCAGCGCAGAAGGCCATCCATGTCGCCGACATCGCCAAAAACCGAATCAATCGCCTGGACTCCCGCAGCTTTTGCCGCATTCACCAGCCGCGTGCGCGCGTAAAGCGACTCGCCGCCATCCGCACTTTTCACCACGGCAAGATCGGCCGTGTAATCCTCCAGCCCAATCGTCAGCCCGGCGACTTGTGGCGTGGACGCTGCAATCACAAATGCATTCTCAATTCCCAGCGCCGATTCCAGAATCGGCATCAACCAAATGGTTCGCTCCACCCCATGCCGCGCCTTCAGCTCGGCAATCATTCGGTCCACTTCTGCCACCTGTTCCGGCCTCTCGACTTTAGGGATCAAAATTAGATCGGGCGCTTCGCCGATGATTTCCGCCAAGTCCTCCAGGCCAAGAGGAACCTGATTGATGCGCACCATGCGCTCGCACGCGCCAAAGTCCACCGCCCGCAGCGTGTTGCGCACCAGAATCCGCGCCGCATCTTTGTCGCTGCGAGCTACGGAATCTTCCAGATCGAGGATGACCGCGTCGGGCCCATGCAGCCCGGCATTGATGAAATACTTCGGTTCACTTCCCGGCAGGTACAGCCTTGAACGCCGCAGACGATCGCGCGCAGACGATGGGGGCAGCGCCATTTTCTCAACCGTGGCACGGCTGCCCTCGCCCGTGAATCCAGCCCGCCGCGCCGCCGCTTCCACTCGCGCGGCAATTACAAACGGCAGAGCACCTTCATCGTGAATGGTGACTTGCGCGTCGCGAATGCCGAGCGCGCCCAGTTCCTGCCGGACCTGCGCCAGAATCGATTCACCATAATACGGCGCAACCCGCGACTCCAGTCCGACCTGCACCCCTCCACCATCACGCCGCTCGATTGCGACATGCAGATCAGAGCGCACATCTTTGCCCCAATGTCCGGCTTCGCCGACCGCCGATCTCGTCATGTCTCCCTGACTCACAAAATACCCACGTGGGAGCAGCCGCCACCGGCTGCCCGGCGGAGCGCAGCTCCACGTTCCTCCCCACAAAACTACTGAAGCTTTTCCAGAATCGCATCTCCCATTTGAACTGTGCTCGCGGCGCCCTGGGAGATCGCTTTTGGCCCGCCGGAAATGCGCATCATGTCGTAGGTTCGCACTTTGCCTTCTCTCACGACGCCGGCAATCGCTTTGCGAATGCGGTCGGCTTTCGCGCCCTCGCCAACATGATCGAGCATCATCGCCGCCGACAAAATCATTGCAATTGGATTCACAATCGGCGGAGTCAACTCCGCATACTTCGGCGCCGACCCATGTGTCGGCTCGAACACCGCGACCGTGTCTCCGATGTTTCCTGATGCTGCAAATCCCAGCCCGCCCACCAGACCGGCGAACGCATCCGACAAAATATCGCCAAACAAGTTCGACGCCACGATCACGTTGTAGTCTTCCGGATTCTTGTTCAGCCACATCAGTTGCGCGTCGATATTGGTCGACCACAGTGCGATTCCGGGATAATTCCTCGCCACTTCCTTCGCCGTCTCTTCCATCATGCCGGAAGTTTCGCGCACGACATTCGGCTTCTCGCAAATAGTCACGCCTTTGAATCCGCGCTTTTTCGCATATTCGAAAGCTGCGGCCACAATGCGCCGCGCCGCATTGCGGGTGATGATGCGCACGCTCACAGCCATATCGGCGCCTGGCACATTGGCAAACGCTTTGAACCGCGGATGCAAATTCAGCGCGGCCCGTACATTTTCCGGCGGGTTCGTCCACTCCACGCCAACATACATGCCTTCCGTGTTCTGCCGGAAAACCGTAGTGTCGATCTGCGGCTCGTCGTAGCCGCCATCGACCCGCTTGCGAATGTAGTTCAGCGGATTGCCCGTGAATCCGATGCACGGCCGCATGCAGATATCGAGGTTAAATTTCTGCCGCATGGTCACGATCGGGCTGTAGTAAACGTAGCCTTTGCCGCGCAACTCCGGCTTCAATTCGGCCTGGGCTTCTTTGTTGGGTTTTGAAGTGATGGCTCCGAACAGACCGAGTTTGTGTTTCGTCAACAGCTCGATGGTTCGGTCCGGCAGCGCGTTGCCTTCGTTGCGCCAGCGTTCCCAGCCAATATCGGCGTGAATATATTCGGCGTCGAAAGCGACAGCTTTCAGCACCCGCAACGCTTCCGGCATCACTTGATTGCCGATGCCATCGCCGGGCATGGTGACTACAGTGTGTTTCGCCATGAATGCGATTCTCTCCAATCCGCACATTCAATCTGAGAACTGGGAACAAAAAACTATCAACTGATTTGTTACTAATAACGTGCTCCCGTCGCTCAGAAGCCCTGGGTTTGTTCGTTAGTTTTGACCCGCCAGTCCCAGCCTCTTCGCCACCAAATTCTCTACGCCCTGCGCAATCACCAATGACTGCGGCACGCTTCCCAGCGCAGGAAATGGGAACTTTTCGCCGTGCCAGGTGATTACGCCCGAAGTGAAATCCACTTCAATCTGATCTCCTGGAATAATCGTTTTCTCGCTGGAACCGGCAAACTGTTCTCGCAGCCGCTTCACCAGCTCCGGCACTTCCACACACAGAAATCCATTGTTATAGGCATTGCGCAAGTAGGTCTGCGAAAAACTGGCCGCAATCACCAGCGGAATCCCTTTCGCTTTCAGGCACGTGACCGCCTGTTCGCGGCTCGATCCCGTGCCGAAGTTGAATCCGCTTACCACCACGTCGCCTGCCTGCGTCCGCGCGGCAAATTGCGGGTCATAATTTTCCATTACCACTCTCGCCATCATCTCCGGCGTCATATCGTCGCGATAAGTGTAGTCTTTGCCGTAGATCGCGTCCGTATTGAGGTTGTCCTGCGGCAAGAACACAAGCCGCCCGCGTACACGTTCAGGAAAGCCAGGAAGAATTTCAACTTTCTCCGCCGTCGCGCCAACGGGAAATTCCTGGTAATTCTTGGCCGGCACCCGATCGCCCATTTCGTGCGGCCCGCGAATGTAACCCGCCACCGCCGATGCCGCCACAACTTCCGGGCTTGCCAGATAACACTTGGCATCGCGCGATCCCATGCGGCCCTTGAAATTTCTGTTGGTCGCGGAAATTCCCACCTCGCCCGGCTCAAGCAATCCCACGCCCAGCCCGATACACGGCCCGCACCCCGCAGGCAGCGGCTGCGCCCCCGCCCCCACCAGCGTCTGCCAGACTCCGCGCCGCTCGGCCTCTTCCTGCACCCACTTGCTCGCTGCGCTCAAATAGAACTTCACTCCGCTCGCGACTTTCTTTCCCTGAATCGTCCTCGCCGCGGCCTCCAGATCTTCCAGCCGTGAATTCACACACGAAACCAGGTAGGCTTTTTGAATCGCAACTTTCTTCTTTTCCATTTCAGCCAGCGAACTCATCACCTGTACCGCGTCGGGGCCGGAAACATGCGGCGTGATCTGGCCGAGATCGAGCACGATGCGCGCAGCATATTCTCCATCGGCATCGGGAAGCGGCGGCTTCGCTGCCCAATTCTCAATGTCATTCTCCGGGAACCGTTCGATGCCAATCGCCTTCAGCCGCTGATGCACGCCCTTCAAATACTCGATCGTGACTTCATCCACGGGAAACCAGCCCACCAGCGGACCCCATTCCGTGGTCATATTGGAAATCGAAAGCCGCGCATCCATCGAAAGGCTGGCCACTCCGGGACCGCTGAATTCAATTGCCGCATTCAGCACTTCATCGTGGTTGTACAACCCGCAAAGAGTAATGATGACATCCTTGCCGGTCGCGCCTTCCGGCAATTCGCCTTCGAGCACCACCTGCACCGAGCGCGGAATCTGCCACCAGAATTCTCCCGTCGCCCACACCGCTGCGGCGTCGGTGCGCACAATCGGCGTACCCACCGCGCCCAGTGCGCCATACATGTTGGAATGCGAATCGGAAGCTACGACAAACGATCCCGGCACCACATATCCGCGCTCCACCATGATTTGGTGCCCGATTCCTGAGCCGGCTGGGTAAAAATCCACGCCGTGCTCTTTCGCGAAGGCCTCAATCGCGCGATATTTTTTCTGATTGGCTTCGTCCTGATTCTGAATGTCGTGATCAAGCGCGAACACAAGCTGCTCGGGATCGTGAATCTTCTTCGCGCCGATTCCCTTGAACTTGCTCATCACCGCTGACGTGTTGTCATGCGTCATCACATGATGCGGCCGGAGGGAGACAAAATCTCCAGTCCGTAGCGGCCGCTTCGGACCCTCCGCCAAGTGCGTCTGCGCGATTTTTTCTACGACGGTTTGGCCCATAAGTTATTCCTGCTCACGTGGAGACAGCCGCCCTCGGCTGTCCCGCCGAGCACAGCTCGGCTGTTTCAAAACTGCTCTCCGAAAGCCCGCGAGCTTCGCTCGCCTGCGCGGGCGAGGACGCCCGCGCCCACACAGCGATTTATCTCCGTCTCTTTCCCGCTGCTGCCGCGCTTCGGCTTCGCTTCTTCTCATCCGCCTTCATCAGCGCCATCAACTTGCTGACCGACCCGATCTTTTCCAAATTCCAGATCGCGTCCTTCAATTTCTTTTGCGCCGCGTTCGAAAGCACTCCTTCAGCCAGCGCCGAAAACTTCTCTTCGATCTCGGCATCGCTCAGCGGATTGCGCGGATCGCCCTTCGGAAAATCGAGCTGTTTCGAAAGCGTCCGCCCATCCGTGGTCGTGATATTCACAATCACGCGCTGCAACGCCGGAAATACTTTTTCAATCTCCGGATCGGCCACAACTTCGACTTTCCGCAACTGTGCCCGGATCTCCGGATTCATAATCCGTTCCATCTCAAACTGGGCCGGCGTCACCTGCCGGTCCACCAGTGCCGCTGCGATCACATAAGGCAGCGAATGATCAGCCGTCTCCTTCGTATGCGGGTCGTACTTGCTCGGGTCCGACAGAATGTCCGCCGCACGCGCCAGCGACCGAATCTGTATCTTCGTAACCTGCTCCGGTTTGAGATCGTTTTCTTTCACCACATCCAGCACAGCTGAAATCGGTGTGTGCGTCAACGCCTCGGTCGGGAAGAATTTCATGCCGCATTGCGTAATGCGCCAAGACTCGCCCAGTCCGTCGGTCAAAATATTCAATTTCCATTCCGGACCAAAGCAATGCGCCAGGCCTTCCTTGCCATCGATCACATGTTCTGGCCCGGTATAACCTTTTTCCGCCATCAGCGCCGCCAGCACTCCACTCTGGGTGGCCATGGGATCGACAGTGTTTTTCATCATGGTCAATTTGCCGGCAGTCACCGCACCCAGCGTGCAGTGCCGGCTAGCCGAAATTCCAATCGCATGCTGAATCTGCTCCCACGTCAAATGCAGCGCCCGTCCCGCCACGATCGGCGAAACAAACGCGGTCAACGTCGCATGGTGCCAGCCTCGCTCGCGAACTCCCGGAAACGCCGCTTCGCAAAAGCGCATTTCGAATTCGTGTCCGAGCGCAAGTCCGACAATCAGTTCCTTACCGGCGTTTTTCGCGCGCTCGCAACCGGCCAGGGCAGCCGGAAAAATATCCGACGGATGCGACGGGTCCTGCTTCCAATAAATGTCGTTGTAATCCATGCAGCGGATCATCAGCGCGTTGGCAAGCGCGGCGGAAACGGCGTCGATCTTTTTGCCCGTGCCAATCACCGTTGCCGGCCCGCGTCCCGCAACTTCGTCGAGCACTGCGAGAGCGATCTTCACGTCATGCTGTTTGTAACCGCCAAGCGCGCAGCCGGCAGAATCCAGCAGAAAACGCTTGGCCTGGTAAACCGCCTCCTGCGAGAGCTGCGCGTACTGCAGGTCCGCGGCCCAGCGCGCCATTTTTGCGCTGATGGTTTCCTTCACAGCAACCGCCTCTTTCCTGGCAGCCACGATCGCTCCTATTTCACTTTCACATTTTTCGGATTCTTGAACGGCAGAAACGCCATGAAGTCGGCATGGTGCACGATGTACGCTTCCGTCGTGCGTTTTACCAGATCGCCCTCAGCCGCGTGAGCGGCAATAATGTGGCAAACCGCGTCCGGCACGCCACACTCCAGCGCCAGCGCCACACCCGTAAACGGATGCCGCAACGCCTCCCCCCGCTCACTCTGCCTGCTCTTGCCGTCGGGCCCAAGCTCATACTCCAGCAGCTTGCCGACATCCGCGAGAATCGCGCCCGCAATCACCGTATCGATGTCGACCGGCAACGCCCGGCCCATGAACTCTTGCATCGCTTTGGCACTCTGCCGCGCAATGTGCACCACGCAGCGTTTGTGTTCCATGAAGGTGATAGGGCAATTCGGCACCAACAGAGTAAATGGAATATGGTTCAAATCGTCCGGCTTCAGTGGGCTGCGTTCCAGCGCCTTCATCCAGGTTTGCGTTACCTGCTCACGCAGCGTGACGTTTTCGATCCACTGAATTTCCGGCCAAAGTTTTTCCACCGCCGCGCGCATGCGTTCCGCCCTCGCATCAAAACTATCTAGCTTACAGTGGGGATGGAGCGCCCGTCGAGTGTCGGAGATCGAGCCGATCCCTTAAATTAGCCAAGAGACACCACTAAAGTCGCACCACCTTCCAGTGCAATGGGGTCACCCCAGGGTCGCGCCGAAACCGCACAAGGCCACCGCCTAACCGGAAAACGCATCGAAGCAATCGGAACTTTGGTGCCATAGATGGGTTGACCTAAAGAGAGATCGAAGCACAATTACATTCAAATTAGAATTCGTTCATTCACGCAATGATCTTTCGCCTCAAATCGCTGGGAGTATTGGGCCTTCTGCTCCTGGGCAGCGCGCACCTTTATGCCTCCATGACTTTACTTGTCGAGGAGCCGTTCGGCACTTTTGGCGCGCTTAATCCCACCGGGCATGCGGCAATCTACTTGAATCACGTGTGCGCAGAAACTCCAACGGTCTTACGCCATTGCCGCCCCGGCGAGGCGGGCGCCGTGATCAGCCGCTATCACCACATCGCCGGATATGACTGGGTCGCTGTGCCGTTGATTCCATATCTCTACGCAGTCGAGCGTCCAGACGAAGTGCCGGCCTGGGCCGATGAAGAATCAGTCGCTTCGCTGCGCGATGCTTATCGCCGCGAACATCTGCGGCAATTCATTCCTGACGGCCCCGATGGCGACACTCCTCCCGGCGAGTGGACGCAGCTGGTTGGCGCCTCTTACGATCGCAAAATCTATGGACTTGAAATCGATACCACGGAAGACCAGGACGACCAGCTTATCGACCAGCTGAATTCCGATCCCAATCGCAGCCACTTCAATCTCTTCTTCCATAATTGCGCTGATTTCTCGCGCAAGCTCATCGACTCCGATTACCCCAAAGCCGTGCGCCGCAGCTTCAGCGCAGACCTCGGCATGACCACCCCGAAGCAGATTGCCAAGTCGCTAGTCAAATACGGCAAGCATCATCCCGATGCGCAGCTGACAATTTTCTCGATTCCGCAGGTCCCCGGCGAAATGCCGCGCAGCCACAAGATTCGCGGCGTTTGTGAGTCGCTCGTGCGGTCGAAGAAATATGCGATTCCGCTGGCGGTGCTCCATCCCTGGATCGCCGGGACCGTCGTTGTAGGTTATCTGGGCGGCGGCCGCCTCAACCTCGCCCGCGACGCCCAACCGCTCCCCGCTGAGTTGCAACAGCCGCGTGAAATGGCCGCCTGGCTGAACTCGGGCCAAGGTGGGCAGTAGGCGGTTGTTCCTTGGGTGACTATGTCGGTTGCCGTTTTGCGGCAATACGCTCCAGAATCTGCACTATGTTCGCAGACTCAATATCGGCCACACGCACACCATAGACTTCCTTGATTCTGGCAATCAGCTCTTGGTTGGTTTTGGCGTGATGGAAGTCCCATAGCGTCGACTCATCAGAGATCCAGGCCCAATCTAAATTCAACACGCGCCGAATGAAATTGCCTGCGAGGGCAGAGTTAGCATCTACTTGTCGCCGTGAGGCGAACTCGATCGGCACGTGCACGCCGGGCCGAGGAAGCGGCTTGCTCTTCCCCGCCTTCTCGGCCTTTGTCGCCGCAAATGCCTTCTCCAATGCCTGCAACGCCTCCCGTTTCGTGTCACCCCCACCCCTCAAAACCCACCAATTCACTATCGACGCGCTATATCGATGCTGCGTCATGCGTGTGCCGGCGTAACTCGGGTCGATCTCCTGCTCTCGTATCGCAATCGGGTAATCTGACAGTTCCCAATCCCGCTTAGTCAGTGACAAACACCACTTCCATGCAGCACGTACTTCGTTTCTCGCTCGAGCACCGAAAGTGAAGGCCATGGCGAACCTATCCTAGAGAAGAAATGCACTCGCATTTTACGCGCGTACTTTTTACTTTGGCGGTGAGGCCGCCGGCGCCAGCAGCGTGATCGCGCACCGTGAATTCGCGCAGTTCAAATTCGCACGCTGCACGATCTTCACCGAAGAAACATCGGGAAACTTCACCGGAAATTCTTTCTCTCGCAAGCCGCTCGCCGCGTCGCGAAGCTTTGCATCCCCCTCCAGATATTCTGCGCGCTCCGGCTTGTTCGAACTGTCAAACACCAGCGCGAACTGGGCTGATGCGCTTCCCGGCACAACTGCGCCAAGCTTCACCGTGTGCATCTGTTGCAGCTCTGCGCCTGCTTGGGCGATTTCTTTCTCGGCGGCGTCACGATTCGCCGCCAACGCGATTACCTGGTCGCGCGAAGTCTGTACCTCCGGCCCTCCCGCCGCCGCCGCCAGCGCAAACGTGTGGCGGGCTTTGTCGCGCTGTCCTTCTTTCTGCCAAACCCGCGCCAGCCGGTTCCCGACCGCGCCCGACTGGCTCAACATCCACGCCGCACTCAGAAATTGCATTGATTCCAGCGTGTCGCCCTGCAAAAATCTCGCCCAGCCAATTCGTGCCCAGGCCAGCGCCACCAGATTCATCGCGGAAAAAACCGACGGCCCCAACCGGTCATACTCGCCGGAATCGAATTGATCTCCGATCTGATCGAGTGTCTGCCGCGCGTCGTGCATCGCCTGGTTCGGATCGATCGAGTCTCCCAGCGCCGCAGCATAAATATCCGCGCCAGCAGACGACGCCACTCCCGTCACGCTCTTCATCAGCGCTGCGCTTTTCTCGGCATTTCCCGTGCGCGCGTAGACTTGCGCCAGCGCCATCTTCACTTCCGGATCATCCGGCGGAATCGCCGCCGCGGCCTCCAGTTCGGTTTTGGCTTCATCATCTTTCTTCACTTGCGCCAGCAGCAGCCCCAGATTCTTGTGCGCCGACTTGCTCGAAGGGTCAATCTCGATCTGCTTGCGGTACGCCGCGATTGCCTCGTCCGTTTTTCCCTGCTGTTGCAACTCCTCCGCAAGATCGCTGTTCGCCCGCGGATGGTACGGGTCTACCTCAATCTGTTTGCGAAACGCTCGGATGGCGTCATCATGCTCATTCAAGCCAGCGTAGGCGCGGCCTAGGTCATCCCACGCATCCTTTTGTGCAGAGTCCTGATCAAGCGACCGTTTGAGCAGATCGACGGCAGCCGCAAAATCATTTCGATCCAAAGCCGCTGCGCCCGCCTTGCGCATCTCTTCCGGAGTTCCGCCCGCTTTCGCCGCCGAAGCCATCGCCGCGCCCGACGCGGGCGTGATGCTGCACCACAGCACCTGCTGCGCCTCATTGCCGGTAGCGTTGCGAAATGATTCGTAATCCGTGCGCCGCAATGCCGGCAGTTCGTTCACTTTCAAGACCATCCGCCGCTCGCCTTGCAGCACGCTGCCTTGCAGCGCATAGGTTGAGGAATACTCGCCAAAATCCCGCGTCATCTTCACGTCAGGCGGAACGTGCATCGTGTAATTCGCAGGAAATTGGACGTGTGCGTGATAAATCTGTTCGCCTGCCGGACCGATGTCCAGAGGCTCGGCAGCCTTTGACTTAGACACAAGAGTCGGCCGCGGTCGCCCCATCACCGGCAAAATCCGGAAATCGCTGCCGGAGGTCGGAACCTTAAAGAAGCCATCCTGGTGATAATGGTAGGTAAGGTGAAAAGGTTTGCTGGTGTCTTCAAGATCTTTCAATTGAATTTGAGAGACATCTCCCGCCATCCCCCACGAAGCGGAATAAGCCTCAAGAACGCGCTTCCACTCGGTCTGCGGAATGCGGCGGAAAGCCGCGCGGAGCGGCCAATCGCTGTCGCCCTGCGCCGTCAAATCGATGGTGCTGTCGAGGGCGCCGACTTCGGTGAAGTTGCCCTCCATCTTCACCGTCATCACATTCTTCACGGGAGAATCCAGAGGCGTCAGATGCAAACCGGCGTTCGAATCATTCGACGCAATCAGCGCCTGCTTGTTGCGCAGTTGATAGAGCAGAAGCCCGAACGGCGCAACTTCCGCGGTCGTATCCAGCCAGGTAAGCCCGGGGCCAATCTTGGCGGCGGTAATCACGTGATCGAACTGCGCCGGCGAAGGCACATCCGGATCGATCTTGTGCGCGCTATCAATCAGCACCGGATAACTTTCAATCCCCTCCGCTTGCAAAAGCGACTGCAGCAGCGTGTGCTTGTCTTTGCAATCTCCGTAGCCGTTGGCGAGAACTTCGGAAGCCGCATGCGGCTGATAGCGGCCCACCCCGAACGACAAGCTCACATACCGGATATTCAGCGCGACAAAATCATAAAGCCGGTGCGCCTTCTCATTCGGAGTCTTCGCGCCGGCGGTCAACTCGTCAGCTTTTTTGCGCACGGCGTCGTCCACGGTCACGCGCTCACCTTGCAGCTTGCCATACCAGTGCGCAACGTTCTGCCAGCTGCCAAAGCTGGTCATCTGCACGTCCGGCTGATCGTCGAAGTCCTCTTCATCTTCGTGTTTCCGGTCAGGAATGAAGTCCTTGATCTCCCATGTGTAGATCCGCCGGTCGCCGGTTTCCTGGGTTTGATATTGCCGCTTGGGGCTCTTGATTTTCACTCCGCGCGATTTCGGCAGATCGATCTGCAGAAGGTTCTCGCGCACAACCACATCTCTGGGAAACGCATGCTCATACCAGAATTCATGGGGCGCAAGCGGCGTGGTCACGTGCGCGATCACGTCATATTCCAGGACATCGCCTACCGCCAGCGCCGAAACCGAAATATGCCGCTGCCGGTAGTCGCTGTACATCGGGGCTTCCCGCAAAATATCGGGAGCAAAATCCTGCGCGCCTGAGGCCGGCGTCTCCACCACTCGGCCGTCGGGTTTGCGCACGCGCACGTAGCGCACTTCGAAATTTTCGGTGGCTGAGCTGTAGCCAAAGATCAGCTGTCCCATTTCCTGCACGCCCGCCTGGCTCTGCACGCGAATCACTGCGATGGTCTCGCGCTGGCCGGTGCCGTCGTCCTCAAAACGAATGTGGTTTTCGATGCGATCGAAGACGACCGCTTCTTCGTCGGGCTTCGTAGACGGCGCAGCTTGGCCGAAAAGCAACAATGGCAAGCCAATAGTCACCACGAGAAACAGTCGGGCGGGCCAGCGATACAGATACCGCATGTCCGGTTTTCTAATCTCTTTTCCGGTAAAAATCAATGGATGGCGCTTTCGCGCGGGTGCTAGGCTGTAGAAGCCGTTTTGTCGAAAGCGATTTGAGCCTACCGGATGAAATGCATTCCGAGATCCGTACTCACTGTCGCCTTGGTTCTATGGGCCACGTCCGGAGCCTGGTGCCAGGCTCCGACGACTGCCCCGCTCACGATTCAAACATCCTCATTGCCCAAGGCGTTCCTCCATCAGCCCTATACGTTCCAGTTACTGGCACAGGGTGGAACTACGCCACTTACATGGGAGCTGACATCTGGATTTCTGCCCCAGGGGCTCGCGCTCGGTCCAGACGGTGTTCTTCACGGGAGTCCTGCGGCAAAGGGGAATTTCAGCTTTACGGTCGCGGTGCGGGACAACAGCCAGCCCGTTCAGCAGCGAAAGCGGGAACTTACTTTGCAAATCGTGGTGCCCCTCGTGGTGGAATGGAGCCGCTATCCGCGCATAACCGGGCAGAAGTTGGACTGCGCCATCCGCATAGCCAATCAAACCGCACAGGACTTGGACTTCACAATCGTGGCGCTGGCTGTGGCCGAAGATGGGCGCGCCACCGCGATAGGCTACCAGCACTTCACGCTCAAAGGAGACACGGCTAACCTGGAGATTCCATTCTCCGAAACTTTGCCGCGCGGCAGCTATGAACTGAACGTCGATGCGGTGGGGGAAGCGCCTCAGATCAATACTATCTACCGGGCCCGGCTCGTTTCCAAAGAAAGACTCCAAGTGCAACAGGGGCCGTGATTGTGCGGTGGGAACAAAAATTAAGAATCCCGAGGTGGTGTTAAGCTCATTCGTCTCGGCCAGTAGCTCGCGTTAGACCCTCGCCAGCCTGCTCTCATCGCTTCCCTTGCGGGGCTGCAACGCGCGGCTGTTACTTGGGCTCCGGGCTTACCGCCAACCGGATAAACCAGCTTAACGCCTCGGGATTCTATCTTGCCTTCAACATTTCTTCCTGTTCGTCTCGACCAGCGCTTTGCTATAGACCCTTGCTGACCTTCGTGTCCTCGCCTTGCGGCGTGAAACGTGATCTCGCTCGAGCCCCGGACGCTGCACCAACCGGAAAAACTTCGGAAGCCGTCGAAGAACGATTATGTTTTTACACCCTCTACTTTTATAGTCAAACAAAACCGATGAACTCTATCTATCTGTGTTTTCAATCGAGTGCAGCCCTTTCACAGGCGCGTGACAGATTTTGGTGCAGTTCACCCCCAGCACTCTGCCCGTCGCTCAGTTCCGTCACGTGAAAATTGACATTTTCAGGGGATGCGATGTTTGCCCTGCCGTCACAAAAGTGCATTCCCATTGTGGAAATCTCATTTAAGTCATTGTTAAGAAAGGATGTCAAAAGAGCCAGAAGATCCCAGTCTCCACAGTTTTTCGATGAAATTCACACTGGTTTTAATAAGCCTATGCCAGCCGTTTACAATGCCTCCTTCGATTGGGAGGGATTTCTTGCAAAGAGCGGTCCAGCAGAAGATCTTGGCTTTTTTCATCGTTCTTATTGCGCTCAGCGCATCGGCCCAAACTGCCGAGCAGCGCACCGCTCGTTACCTTGACTCCATCCGCAACAACCCGCCTTTGCTTCTGGCTTTCCTGCGCGCGATGCCCAAAGGCGGCGACCTGCACAATCACCTGGCCGGCGCGATCTATGCAGAAAGCCTGATCGACTTCGCCTCCGACAACGGCCTCTGCGTAGACCGCACGACTTCTGTCCTGATTGCGCCGCCCTGCGACAGCAGTTGCGACAAATTCACCAGCAAGCCGGCGATCAGCTGCGCCTACGACGACCACGTGCTCTACAACTCAATCATCGACGCCTGGTCGATGCGCAACTGGGAGCCCGGCCAGGACTCTGGCCACGACCATTTTTTCGCCACCTTCGATAAATTTCAACTCGCCCTGGTTAACCATACCAGTGACGCGCTGGCAGCAGCCGCATCGCAGGCCGCGGCCGACCACTTGGAATATCTCGAACTCATGCTTACCGCCGACAGCACGCAATCCGCCCAACTCGGCACCAAACTTGGCTGGGACGGCGACTTTTCAAAGATGCGCGAAAAACTTCTGGCGGGTGGGCTGAAGGAAATTGTGGAATCCACCAGAACGGCGATGGAGCACGACGAAGCCGGGATGCGGTCACGTTTGAAGTGTGGCGCCGCACAACCCGACCCCGGCTGCGCTGTGACCGTCCGCTATCTTTATCAGGTTCTGCGCGGCCTGCCGCGTGAGCAGGTGTTTGCCCAGACTCTCCTCGGCTTTGAACTGGCAAGGGCCGACCCGCGCTTCGTCGGATTAAACCTGGTCATGCCCGAAGACTGGTATGTGCCCATGCATGATTTCGAGCTGGAGATGTCCATGCTCGATTACTTGCATGGCGTTTACCCAGATGTGCATATCAGCCTGCACGCCGGAGAGATGGCCCCAGGCCTGGTGCCGCCGGAGGATTTGCGTTTTCACATCCGCGACTCAATCGAGCGCGGCCACGCCGAGCGCATCGGCCACGGCGTGGATGTTATGAACGAGCGCGATCCCATTGAGCTTCTCCGGGAGATGGCTAGACGCAACGTTCTCGTAGAAATCTGCCTGATTTCAAACGACGTGATTCTTGGCGTCAAGGGCGACGATCATCCCCTTCCGGTTTATCTGCGTTACGGCGTGCCGGTAGCGCTGGCGACCGACGATCAAGGCGTGAACAGGTCTGACATGACGCACGAGTATTTGCGCGCCGTCGAAACCTATGAATTTCTCAAATATCCAGACCTCAAGCGTATGGCGCGGCAAAGCCTGGAACATGGCTTTCTGCCGGGAGCGAGCCTTTGGCAGGAAACGAAAGAATTTCGTGTGGCGCCGGCTTGCGCTGCCGAACATCCCGGGGCGAAACTCTCGAGCGCATGCCAGAAATTTCTGGACGCGAGCGAGCGCGCTCGCCTGCAGTGGAAGCTGGAAGAACACTTTGCCGGGTTCGAGAGGAAATATTAAGAGAGA
>Ga0335079_10005452_pt1 | contig 14556 bp, 13 predicted proteins | sample Lox_Sample_33_FD_206719 | JGI IMG/M metagenome (GOLD analysis project Ga0335079, IMG submission 206719) | Soil microbial communities from Loxahatchee National Wildlife Refuge, Florida, United States - Lox_Sample_3.3 | ecosystem: Environmental > Terrestrial > Soil > Wetlands | place: USA...
ATCGGTGTACAAGCGTACCGCGTTGCCCAAAGACAGTTACATCAACTTTTCCGGTGTTGTGGAATGTGCAGACTGATGAATCCATTCGTTCAGTGGGCATCATAAATGTTCAGTGTGATTACCACACACCCGGAACAGACATGGCAGGTTGGCAAAACACTTGGTTCCTATCTCGGTCCTGGTGATACGGTATGCCTGTATGGCGACCTCGGGTCTGGCAAAACTAATTTAGCCTTTGGTATTGCGCGTGGGCTGAATGTCCAGGATCAGTATATCACGAGTCCGACTTTTACCTTTGTGAACGAGTACCAGGGTCGAATCCCCCTATACCACATAGACCTTTACCGTCTCACAGAGCCTGAGGAACTGGAGCACATTGGCTTCCGTGAATACATTGATCGTGAAGGCGCTACCGTAATAGAATGGGCCGAAAAAGCTGAGCATGAGCTTCCCCAAGACCGTTTAAGTGTTTATCTCGCCGTCGTTGATGAAAAAACCCGTGAGATCGGGTTTCTCGCCGAGGGGGAAAGATACAATAATCTATTGCAATCATTAAGGAAGTCTCTTGATAAGATAACTAAATAGCATGCAGATGATATGATAAAAAAAATAGGCATCATGGCAAAAAAAAGCCCTGAAGCGCAAAAGGCCCTGAAAAAACTGGCTTTATGGCTCGAGAACAAAGGGAAAAAAGTTTTTATCGAAAAAGAAACGGCCAGGATCATTCACAGGCAGGGGTACGATTCAGGCGATATTCCCAAGCTCATAGATCTTTTGATCGTGCTCGGGGGTGATGGTACGCTTCTAGCTGCTGCCCGATATGTTGCTGAAGCCCATATTCATATCCCTATTTTTGGTGTCAACCTGGGAAGTTTCGGTTTTATAACCGAAATTACGCTCGATAAGCTTTATGTTGACCTTGAGCACGCACTTTCAGGCAAGCTGGAGATTGAAGATCGCATCATGCTCTCTGCCAAGGTTGTCCGTAACGGCAAGTGCATGGTACGATACCGCGTTCTCAATGATGTTGTCATCAACAAGGGTGCACTCGCACGCATGGTGGAACTAAAAGTCTGCGTGAATGAAACTCACCTGATGACACTTAGGGCTGATGGCTTGATTGTCGCTACCCCTACAGGTTCCACCGCGTATTCTCTTGCTGCAGCCGGGCCAATCATACACCCAACAGTCCACTGTATCGTTGTTACGCCCATTTGTCCTCATACGCTGTCAAATAGGCCAATCGCCCTGCCCGATACCTTTACGACGACGATATGCCTCCTGTCACCCAGCGAGGATGTGTTGCTGACCCTTGATGGACAGATTGGATTTCCCCTTCAGCGTTATGATATCGTGGAGATAAATAAGTCACGGTATAAAATAAAATTGATAAAGGACCCATCAAGAAGTTATTATGAGATACTGAGAACAAAATTCAAATGGGGTCATTAAAGCAGTTTTTATTGTGTTAAGTACCGAATAAAGTCAACATAACTTTGCTCACTACTTTCATGGAAGAACTACAACGTAAATTCTTAAACATCGTAACGCAAGTCCGGATGCACCTTGAATATCAGCGGGCGCTGGGCATAACCGCCATAGAAATGCGTACGATTGAGCCCCTTCGTTCATTAAAAAGAGCAGCTTCCGATCAGGAAGCTGCAGGACAGGTTCGGGTAGGCCTGAGTGAAGCTCCTGTACTGCCCCAGTCCGCAGGTCTCACCGCGGTACGTGAAGAACTCGGTAATTGCATTCGATGCAAGCTGCACAAAAGTAGAAAAAACATTGTGTTTGGCGAGGGAGATCCAGGAGCTGTTGCGGTGTTCGTTGGGGAGGGGCCTGGATACGAAGAAGACCAGCAGGGCAGGCCATTCGTAGGGTCTGCAGGCCAGCTCCTGACCGACATTATTGTCAAAGGGATGAAACTCAAGCGTGAGGAAGTATATATCTGCAATATCGTCAAGTGCCGGCCGCCGGATAACCGAAATCCTGAACCGGATGAAATCGAGGCGTGCGAGCCTTTTCTCCACAAGCAGCTTCAAGCGATGAACCCAAAAGTGATCGTTGCGCTAGGGAATGTTGCCGTTAAAACATTGCTTAAGACAAGTGAAGGGATAACAGCGCTCCGAGGCACCTGGAAGAAATATCAAAATATTCCACTCATGCCAACTTTCCATCCAGCATACCTGCTAAGAAACCCCAAGGACAAAGCATTGGTGTGGAAGGATATCCAGCAGGTGATGACGGAGATGGCGAAAGTTCGGAAAGGATAGAGTCTGCAGGCAATGATCGGGATTATCTTTAATGTACGGTTTCCGACATCGGCGCTGGACCTTGATACTCAAACGTATGGATAGACTCTGGGCGCCTTGGCGCATGGGATATATTATGAACAACGCACAAAACCAAACAAGCTGCTTCTTGTGCGAAGCATGTGCAGCTACAGATGATAGAAAAACGTATATACTTCACCGTGCGAGACATTGCTATGTGATCATGAATCTTTATCCCTATAATAACGGTCACCTGCTGATCGTTCCCAATATGCATGTAGCTGATCTTGACCTGCTACCTGCGGATGGTTTTTGCGAACTTATGAAAATCACACAAGCGGCGTTGCATATTCTGAAACAGGATTTGAACCCCGGTGGTTTCAATGTGGGGATCAACATTGGGAAGGCCGCGGGTGCAGGGCTGCCAGAGCACCTGCATATCCAAGTTGTTCCTCGCTGGAACGGCGACACGAGCTTTATAACGGTCTTCGACGGCGCACGGGTCATGCCGGAGCTGCTTGATGGGACCTATGAGCGGCTGAGGCCATATTTCGACAAGATTCAAGACTGAATATTTGCCAGGAAGATGCACTAGAAATCGATCGGTATTTATTCTTGAATGTTTAATGATCCAGTTTTGCATGATGCACATGATGAAATGCTCCGAATCTAGTGGTGAGGAGTTTCACCGCTCCACATGCTATGAGATCTTACGAGTGACTGTATGACCGACTTGACACCCCTCATGAAGCAGTACCGCGAGATCAAGCGCCAGTACCTTGATGCGATCCTACTCTTCCGAATGGGCGATTTCTATGAAATGTTCGATCAGGATGCTGTAACGGCATCCAAAGTCCTAGAAATCACACTTACAGCACGAAACAAGTCTAAAGGCATCGAAACTCCGCTCTGCGGCTTCCCATATCACGCTGCCGAAGGGTACATTGCAAAACTCATACGACGTGGATTCAAAGTCGCTGTCTGCGAGCAGGTAGAAGACCCAAAACTGGCGAAGGGTATTGTTAAGCGCGAGGTGATTAGGGTGGTCACGCCAGGCACAGTTCTCGATAGTAATTTGCTCGATGCCAAAGATAACAATTACCTCGCATCCCTATATCCTTCCAAAGAGGGGTTTGGGCTGGCATTCCTCGATATCTCCACCGGAGACTTCATCGTTGCAGAGGTGGATGGGAAGAGCAACCTAGCCGAGCTCGATACGCTTTTCTCACGTCTTACACCGCGCGAAATTGTGATACCAAAAGGATATCAGGCAGATATCAGACTTTCCAACCTGCTGCATCAATATACGCGTGCACTCAATACCTATGATGACTGGACCTATGACAGGATCACAGCTCAGCGCACATTACTGGATCACTTCAAGACTGCCTCTCTTGACGGTTTCGGTTGCGGTATGATGAAAGACGGCATTTCCGCAGCAGGAGCTGCTCTCCGGTATATCGAAGACACGCAGAAAAAAAACCTTTCAAATATTCGCCACTTAAAGCCGTTTTACTCGAGAGCGTATATGGTCCTCGATGCTACCTGTCAGCGGAATCTTGAACTGGTAAGAAATAACTATGATAATTCCGGAACAGGAACGCTTCTTTCGATACTCGATTGCACGGTTACGTCCATGGGGGGGAGAAAGCTGCGGGAATGGATGTTGAACCCGCTCATGGATGTCCGGGAGATTGAGCTTCGGCACGACACTGTTGGGGAATTCAAAGAAGGCTACCAGCTGCGGTCAGAACTACGAACAGCACTCGGCGCAGTCCACGACCTAGAGCGGCTCATTAGCCGGATTTCGCTCGGTGTTGCGAATGCGCGCGATCTTCTAGCGTTAAAGCATTCGGTGACCGGTTTGCCGCGGGTGAAAGGGTTGATTGCAGGGTGTGAATCACGTCTTGTCTATGACATACAAGAGGGCTGGGACCAGCTTGAAGACGTGTTCCAGCTCATTGAATCTGCTATTCATGACGACCCCCCGCATACTCTTCGGGAAGGCAGGTTGATAAAGAAGGGATACGATAAGGAGTTGGATGCCCTTCATGTCATCAGTTCAGATGGCAAGGGTTGGATTGCAGGCATAGAACGCAGGGAGCGAGAGCGGACGGGCATCAGCTCACTCAAGGTGAGCTATAACAGAGTGTTCGGTTATTATATCGAAGTGACGAAATCGAACCTGGCAGACGTCCCTCACGATTATATTCGGAAACAAACGCTTGCGAACGCTGAACGTTTCGTCACCCCGGAGCTCAAGGAATATGAAGACAAAGTGCTCGGAGCTGAGGACAAGATACTGAACCTGGAATACCGCCTGTTTCAGCTTGTCCAGGATTCCATAGCCAGCCAGACTGCACGAATCCAGGACATGGCAAGAAGGCTAGCGCTTCTCGATTGTTTGGCTTCGCTGGCTGAAGTTGCAGCAAAGAATAATTATGCCCGGCCCACGGTTCTTGACAATGATACATTACGGATCACAGAAGGTCGACATCCGGTGATAGAGCAGATCTCTCTTGAAGAGCGCTTTATACCGAATGATACACTTCTCGACTGTGAAGAAAACCAGCTTGTTATACTTACCGGTCCGAATATGGCAGGCAAGTCGACCTACATGCGGCAGGTAGGATTGATTACAATCATGGCGCAGATGGGCAGCTTCATACCGGCGCGTGAAGCGCAAATCGGCTTAGTAGACAGGGTATTTACTCGTGTGGGGGCAGCGGATTTTCTCGCTCGTGGCCAGAGCACCTTCATGGTGGAAATGAATGAGACAGCAAACATATTGAACAATGCCACTGATCGGAGTCTCATCATTCTGGATGAGATCGGCAGGGGTACCAGCACATTCGATGGGATCAGCATAGCTTGGGCCGTGGCAGAGTACATTCATACCACGCTAAGAGCCCGGACGCTATTCGCCACTCACTACCATGAATTAACCGAGCTTGCTCTCACCATGGACCGCGTAAAAAACTATACGGTTTCCATAAAGGAATGGAACGACCAAATCATATTTCTCCGCCGTGTCGTCGAGGGCGGGGCTGACAAGTCCTATGGCATCCAAGTAGCGCGGCTCGCAGGCCTACCTCACACGGTAATTGCACGAGCAAAGGAAGTGCTAGCGAATCTTGAGAAGGCAGAATTCAATGAGATGGGCGAGCCAGTTGCTGCACCGAAAAGCGGAGAAGGGCATACTGGTCAGGGGCAACGCGGCACAAAAAATGTGATTACTGGAATAGCGGGCGATGGGGGTTCTGCGTCGCCTCAACTGGGGCTGTTTGCGAGTGAGGCTGGACTTCTCTTTAAAGAGATTTCAGACTTGAATCTTGACTCCCTGACACCACTTGATGCCCTGAACAAGTTGCATGAACTGAAGAAAAAGATTAATGGTTCGTGATCGCTGCAAAGACAGGATGAACGGCGAGTCTGTCTCGGGCTGACACGCCTGGATTGTGGGAATCTTATTTGCCACGCGAGGGTGCTCGCATTGCTAAAAAAATCGGCTTCTGCATGGAAATCAACTACCCCGTAGCAAGCTAACGGGGTTTGTAACTGCGCTCCGCCTCAGTTCCGATGATTTGGCTTTGGCATCATCACGCGCTACGATTGGCGGGTTGACTGCCGCCCGGCGAATGTTGATCGCCGCGATGTGGTCTGCAAGGCCAGCGAACCCGCAGACTACACAGGAGAATATACGTTGGTTTCTACGATTGTTTCTATCGATATGGCCGCATGTAGGACAGGTCCGGGAGGTGTTTCTGGGATCAACAAAGATCACTGGAACCCCTTCCCGAACTGCCTTGTACTCGGTGAATGCACGGAGTTGGCCAAATGACCAGCTCGAGAGTATGGCACGCTGAGAGCGAGAAACCGTGATCCGCATGCGGATGCCCGTCAGATCTTCAAGGGCAAGCGCCTGTTTCGTGCCTTTCGCCTTTGCCACGATCTTTTTGCTGATGCAGTGGTTAACGTCTTTGGCAAATCGGGATTCTTTACCGGAAAGTTCTTTGAGCTTTCTTGTCGATGATCTCGTGCCTTTGGACTGAAGCTTGGTTCTGAGCCTTCGGTGCCGATGACGAACGTTATTGACCTTGCTCGATGAGTGCACAGCGCCGTCAGAATCCGCGGCAATGTTCTTGATGCCAAGATCAACACCAAGACCGTCAAATACGCATACTCCATAACACGAAGATATGAGGATCTTTCATCCCCTTTTTGACCATGTTTAAAACGCAGATAATGGCAGGTGAAACATCAAGTTATCCACCGCCTCTGGGGAGTTCAACTCCCGACCCGAAACGAACATACCAAGCCCCTTAAGCAAGCAATGACACTCTGCGGCGCCATGATACTGGTACGTGGGCTTTGGGGATCTGGTGCACTCGAGATGGTCATCGAGAAAGAACCGGCATCACTCTCGACCTCAACGGTGTGGGTGTTGCGGGTGCATCCGGGATCAGCCCAAACCTCGCTTTGTGTGCGATCCGCACCGATGCCCGCGAGGCTCAACGACGCCGCTACATTGACGTTCTGTGGAAAGTTCCGCGCAGCCTCCCTAGCCGATCCGTGAAAAAGCAAAATCGGTCGATCAAGACGTTCGATGTCGATATTTCGCTCGATCACAAGCGGGGCACCGGCCAAGGAACGTGGCGGTTTCCGTGTAACAATTTTAGCAGAATAAATAGTACCCTCCGCAGCAGCGCGCACGGCATCAAGCCCCAACAAGGCACCAGACGGAACGATGATCCGCGCCCCCGTCATACGTGCCTTGCTGATTAAGTCCGTGTGACCCAATAACGCCGCTGAATTTACCGTGACAAGGACACGCCCTTTCTCCACAGCAGGCACGGCGATCTCGGTGAAGGATGACGATGATGCGCAATCAACGATCATATCCACGTCGTCCGCTGCTTTCTCGCTGGGAATAATGGGGCTTTGGAGTCTCGCCGCAAATTCGCGAATTGTGGAATTTACGGGCTCCTTATCGGCTACGGAATGCAGACGAAGGCCTTCGATTCCTTTGGCCAGTGCTGAAGCCACTTTGCTTCCGATAGCACCTAGCCCAACTACCGCAACGGCCATTTCCTTCATAGGTCATCCCCCACAGTTTCCACTTATAACAAAATGACAGGCATTCACCATTCATACCACCAGTGATGATGCGACCCTATCCATGACGGCGTTATTGTGGGACGCCTGCCGTGTTTGCTAGCCTGCTTTTATTGAAACTTTGACACGCAGCACATCGTAAGTTGTAGCGCGCATGAAGACGACCGAGGTCACCATCACTTATTTATGCATGACCTGAATATTATGCTATTTAATCTCAGGGATTCTCAACTTGACCATCATCCGAAATATGCGCTTGGATTTTCAACTACTATGTCCAACATGACAAAAAAGCCAGGATTCATAGCCCTGGCTTTTTTTCTAGTCAGTCTCCTGCGCCCAACGTGTGATGCTTTTCAGTCATTTCGCAACACCTTTTTCTTTTTACCGCCTTATTCAACTCATCGTACGATGAGCGTCCTTACGAGTGAACGGCAGACCCGGTTAAATAAATCATCAGCGGTACCGCGTTACATAGAACTTTTGAAAATGATTGGTCGTTTTCTAAACGTAACGCTCCCTGATGAAATGGAATGGCTATAATTTTTTTATTATCAATATGACTATAATGAATATCGATTTTTTTGTCAATCCTGAAGTATTTCGATGTAATAGATCTTTTTGATCTTCCACAACATCAAGCGCTATCGGTATGTGAAAAAAGCCAGTCCTTGATAACTTATGCGCCAAAGATGATTCAGGACACGAATGCACAGGGCAAAAAATATCATTGATGCCGCACGAAAATACGGCTATACTCAACAATAGTAGGGACGCGCCGTCATTTTTCTTGTTCGGCAATCATGCAACTCAACGCAGGAAATGCGTGAGATTACCACAGCAGACCCGTCATCGTGGGTCTATCTTAAGGAGAAGATATTTTATGAAAAAAGAAGGAGATATTGCTCTCATAGGTCTCGCAGTAATGGGACAGAACCTGGTACTGAACATGAATGACAAGGGGTATGCAGTTGTTGTGTACAATAGAACAGTCTCAAAAGTCGATGAGTTTTTACATGATGCTGCAAAAGGACGTACCACGATTATCGGAGCGCATTCTCTGGAAGAAATGATCGGCCTTTTGAAAAGACCGCGTAAGGTAATGCTCATGGTAAAATCCGGCGAGGCAGTCGACGCATTCATTGAATTGCTGCTCCCGCACCTTCAAAAAGGTGATTGCATAATTGACGGAGGGAATTCTCATTTTCCGGACACGATAAGAAGAACGAAATACCTTGATGAAAAGGATATTCTTTATATCGGGACAGGCGTTTCCGGAGGAGAAGAAGGAGCGCGCCGCGGACCTTCCATCATGCCTGGTGGCAATCCGAAAGCATGGCCACTAGTAAAGGATATTTTCCAGGCTATTGCTGCAAAGACCTCGGACGGCACTCCATGCTGCGACTGGGTGGGTGAGGACGGGGCAGGCCATTATGTGAAAATGGTTCACAATGGCATTGAATACGGCGATATGCAGATAATTTGCGAAGCATATAATCTGATGAAAAACCTTTTAGGTTATTCTACAGACGAAATGCATGATGTTTTTGTTGAATGGAACAAGGGAGAACTGGACAGTTATTTGATCGAAATTACCGGAGATATTTTAGGATTTAAAGATATCGACGGCAAACCCCTAGTTGACAAAATTCTGGATGCAGCGGGGCAAAAAGGGACCGGAAAATGGACCGGGATCAGCTCTCTCGATCTTGGGGTTCCCGAAACATTGATCATCGAAGCAGTATACGCACGGTGTCTTTCAGCGTTAAAGGATGAACGAGTCACTGCCTCAAAGGTTTTTTCAGGGCCTCGCGTGAAATTTACGAGTGATAAGAAAGCATTTGTTGAGGACATCCGGAAATCGCTTCTTGCGTCAAAGATTATTTCTTACGCACAGGGTTACATGCTCATGAGAGAAGCTGCAAAGGAATATAGATGGAATTTGAATTATGGCGGAATTGCGCTGATGTGGAGGGGAGGATGCATTATTAGAAGTGTTTTCCTCGAAAAAATCAGGGATGCGTACGCCAAAAAGCCCGATTTGCAAAACCTGCTACTCGATGACTATTTCAAAAAGGTCATAGAGAATTGTCAGGATGCATGGAGAACCGTTGTAGCAACCGCCGCTTTACAGGGGATACCTGTTCCGGCATTTGGAGCCGCTCTTGCGTTCTTCGATGGATACAGAAATGCGGTCTTGCCGGCTAACCTTTTACAGGCACAGCGCGACTATTTCGGTGCGCACACGTATGAAAGAATAGATAAGCCAAGAGGGCAATTTTTTCACACAAACTGGACGGGGACCGGCGGTAATGTTTCATCCAGTACTTATAATGCGTGAGATTTAGGCCGTTACACGAATTAGTATGGTCAGGTTTAAGACGTAACGGCAAGAGTTGAGTATGTATGTAGGAGACCAAAAAGGGTATCGAAAAGCTGTCCGGATTGACGTGCCAGCCGTTGTTACGGGTGGCGTGCTCCTTTCAGGCAAGAGAACACCATCACTATGCGGACTGCCGCCCAACGGGTCATATGTGACTCCATGTACCAGATTTGCTAAATAGGACGGTGTAATGATCATTAGCAATCAGCCAACCAAGGAGAAAAGCATATGACGGGTGTCATTTTAGAGGAAGAATCATTACGGGATGGCCTCCAGTCTGAAAAACAAATTTTCGACCTGCGGGAGAAAATCACGATATTCCGGCTTCTGGTCGCTGCTGGGGTTAAACGGGTTCAGGTCGGGTCCTTTGTCCATCCCAAGGTCCTTCCGCAGATGGCAGACACGGATTTACTGATCAAAGAGGTTAAGAACGAGTACCCGGGTGTGTTGATCACTGCGCTGGTGTTGAACGAAAAAGGCCTGGAGAGGGCTAGCGCATGCGGTTTGAATCATCTCAGTATGTCTGTCTCGGTATCGAACACGCACAGTCTGAGAAATGTCCGGCGTTCTTCCCTGGAAGCCCTGGATGATATGTCCCGGTTAATCCGTACTGCCGCGAAAGCGGGAATACAAGTTCGAGCAGGAATCCAGTGCTCATTCGGCTGCGTATATGAAGGGGCCGTCCCGGAACAGCGGGTCCTGGAGGCAGCTAAAGTTCTTGCTGAGGCAGGGGCATGCGAACTCAATATCGCGGATTCAACCGGCATGGCCAACCCTGTCCAGGTGACGAGGGTAATCAAGAGGGTTCTTCAGGAAATTCCGGGAAAATCGATTTCGATCCATTTGCATGATACGCGGGGGCTCGGCTTGGCAAATATGATGGCTGGGTATGAAGCAGGCGCACGGATATTTGATGTTGCGGCAGGCGGTCTGGGTGGTTGCCCCGCTATAAAAGGCGCCGCCGGGAACATACCTGCTGAGGATGCAGTGAACCTATTTGAGCAAATCGGCGTTTCGACCGGCATTGATCTCCCCGCGCTCTGCAAGGTCGTTGACACCTACGAGAAACTCCTTGGCAGACAACTTCCCGGCCGAATGAACCGAGTGATCAAATCCGGTATGCCTTAGTGCCACACCTGTTCTGTTAACTTGCCCCCTTTTCCTGTTATTTCTACCGATAGAGCTGACGCAGCAATACGGCCTTCATCCATCTCAGAATGATACCAACGCATAATTCTCATGAACGCCAACTAATGATGCTATATAAATAAAATAATAATTTAAAAATCAATGAGTTATTCTCATGAAGCACACTGTGAAATTTCTTTACTTCCCTCTTGACTTTTTAAAGTTTTTTGGTAAATTTTTAAATTAGCAGTCGTTTATTGAGAGTGCTAATAACAATGGCGAGGCTTTCTAGACTACCAAAAAACAAGGAATTTTACTGGTCAAACCTTTAGTTGATTTGAATTATACGGGTAGCGAACGTGAGACGATTTGGCAACTTATGCGAATTGACATGGCGACAAAGCATCATTACAATTCACCTCGCATGTGTCGTCGTTATGGATTCATATGAATTCGAATGCTTAAAGGAGGTGAACATCATATGTGAAACTGGCGCACAGTGACATAAACTCCCGGCATTAAACAGAACGCCGGTTCGCTCTTTTCTTGCATGCTTTTATCATGCGTGAATATAGCTGAAAGTCGCGGCTATGGAAAAGAGCACATGCGGTATGTTACTGCAGTATCTGTACGAGTATCAACATACCATGCAAAAATTATATTAGAGAACAGAATAGAAAGGAGTGGAACACATGATTGCCAAGTTTAAGCCTTTAAAAGAGAGGGTATTTGTAAGCTACACTGAAGATTTGGAAAAGACCGCCGGCGGTCTCTACATTCCAGACACGGCGAAGGAAAAACCGCAGAGCGGAAAGGTGGAGGCCTTGGGGGAAGACGTGAAATCGCTCAAGGTGGGCGACAAGATACTGTTCGATAAATATTCAGGATCCAAGATCAATATTGACAGCAAAGAATATCTCATCATCAAGGAAGAAGACGTGCTCGGGATCCTGAACTGAGACCGCGCTGTGTGAGCATGGCTCCCGCACGGCTTACAAGTTTTTATAATTCCAAAAGGAGGAAAATGAAATGGCAAAGCAACTTTTGTTTGAACAGGAAGCGCGGGCATCGATCTTGAAGGGTGTAAACATCCTTACCGATGCTGTGAAGGCCACCCTAGGCCCAAAGGGTCACAATGTCATGATCGATAAAAAATTCGGCGCTCCCAATATCACGAAAGACGGAGTGACAGTTGCAAAGGAGATCGAACTAAAGGACCCATATGAGAACATGGGCGCTCAACTCGTACGTGAAGTTGCCAGCAAGACGTCTGATGTGGCGGGAGACGGCACGACCACAGCGACGGTCCTGGCCCAAGCCATCTACCGTGAAGGCATGAAGAATGTTACCGCGGGAGCGAACCCCATGGACTTGAAACGGGGAATTGACAAAGCTGTCGACGCGGTTGTCGAGAACCTTAAAAAAATGTCCAAGCCAGTCGCAGACAAGAAGGAAATCGCCCAAGTCGGCAGCATCTCCGCAAACAATGACCAGACCATCGGTAGTCTGATAGCTGAAGCCATGGACAAGGTGGGCAAGGACGGTGTGATTACTGTGGAAGAAGCCAAGAGCATGCAGACCGACTTAGACGTTGTAGAGGGGATGCAGTTCGACCGCGGCTATGTTTCACCTTATTTCGTCACCAACGCCGATAAAATGGAAGGAATTTTCGAGGATGCATATATCCTGTTGTCTGAGAAGAAGATAACGACCATGAAGGACCTAGTTCCAATCCTGGAACAAACCGCCAAGATGGGGAAACCTTTAATCATCGTTGCCGAGGACGTGGAAGGCGAAGCCCTTGCAACCCTCGTGGTAAACAAGCTCAGAGGTACTATACAGGTCTGCGCCGTGAAAGCACCTGGATTTGGCGATCGCCGTAAGGCCATGCTTGAGGATATCGCGATCCTCACCGGAGGACAGGTGATTTCCGAGGACATTGGTGTAAAACTCGAAAACATAAAGATCTCGGACCTCGGCCGTGCCAAGAAGGTCTCGGTAGACAAAGACAATACAACCATCGTCGAGGGTTCGGGTAAGCCCGATGCCATCAAAGGCCGGGTAAAACAGATCAAGGCCCAAATCGCCGAGACAACATCGGACTACGACCGTGAAAAGCTTCAGGAGCGACTGGCCAAAATCGTGGGTGGTGTTGCTGTCATCCGTGTGGGCGCAGCGACCGAAACAGAGATGAAGGAGAAGAAGGCCCGCGTCGAGGATGCATTGCACGCAACCCGCGCAGCTGCGGAGGAAGGAATTGTAGCAGGCGGCGGGGTAGCACTTCTTCGCTGCATACCTGTCCTGGATAAAATGAAACTCCAAGGTGACGAAGAGATTGGCGTGAACATCGTTAAAAAGGCCCTCGAAGAGCCGATCCGGCAGATCGTGGTGAACGCTGGCGCTGAGCCTTCAGTGATCGTTGATAAGGTCCGGTCCTCGGACAAAGCGAACTACGGATTCGACGCCCAGAAAGAAGAGTATGTGGACATGCTTCAGGCGGGTATTATAGACCCGACGAAAGTGACCCGGTCCGCGCTCCAGAATGCATCGTCCGTTGCTTCCCTCATGCTTACGACAGAAGTGTTGATCACCGAGCTGCCCGAAAAGAAGCAGGCCATGCCGCCAATGCCTGGCGGTGGCATGGGCGACATGTATTAGCTTTGCTGTTTCCATGCAATGACAAGAGTGAAGGCCGGAGGGATATCCCCTGCCGGCCTTTGCTATTCATACTGGCCACTCATATTGAGCACCTTCTCTTCTTATTTATTTTTATCTAATTTTTTTGTTATTCTTATTAAAATCATATAATTAAATAATTAGCACTCTACTTGACAGAGTGCTAATTATTTGCTATTATATAATCATTATCCGGATAATAAAGAGCAGGAGATGAATACTGTTCGTGATTATTGCTGAAATAATATAGAGCAATATACGTAATATGCGTCGGGCATAGAGAGGTATCACAAGCCCATGGCAGTTCAAGTGCCGTGGAGCAAAATAGAATTATATGTTCGATGGGGAGAAGAAGATCAACATTGAAAGGAGGGATTTCTATGAAAAACCTTATTCGGTGGGATCCTATCCGGACGATGAGGCGGTGGGATCCATTTGAGGAGCTTCGTTCCATGCAGCATGATATGGACAGGCTTTTTGACAGGTTCTTTGGACCACGGGTCACAAGAGAACGGGAAATGGTGTGGATGCCTTCAGTAGAGAGCTACACGAAAGACAATCGACTTATATACAAGGTAGAGCTTCCCGGCGTGAACCAGAAGGATCTGGATGTCAGCATCACCGACCGTGAGCTGATAATCAAGGGTGAGCGGAAATCGGAGAAGGACACGAAAGAAGAGAATTATACCTATCGTGAGATCAATTATGGCAGCTTTGAGCGTCGTTTTACCCTGCCAGAAGGCGTAAAGACAGATGACCTGAAGGCAAAATTCTCGAACGGGGTCCTCGAAATATCCATGCCGGCTCCGGCAATTGCCAAGGCCCGGAAAATCGCTATCGAGGCATCAAAAGATGAGAAGAAGCAGATCGAGGTTGAATCAAACAGGGCTGCCTAAAATAACCATTGCGGAACAGCCTGATCATTCCTCATATGCCGCTCAGGAAGCGGAGCATAACCATCCTGCAATAATGCTGCAGGAT
>Ga0335079_10005455_pt1 | contig 14545 bp, 13 predicted proteins | sample Lox_Sample_33_FD_206719 | JGI IMG/M metagenome (GOLD analysis project Ga0335079, IMG submission 206719) | Soil microbial communities from Loxahatchee National Wildlife Refuge, Florida, United States - Lox_Sample_3.3 | ecosystem: Environmental > Terrestrial > Soil > Wetlands | place: USA...
TTTCTCGCCGATGTGTTTGTGGGTGAAGAAACTGTTGGCCGCAGCCACGATTCCCTTTAAAGGAATGCCGGCGGTGAGCTGGGAATAAATCATGCCTTGCAGGGTGGAAGCCAGCAGCGCTGCTGCGACTCCCTTCCCGCTGACATCTGCGAGTACCACGGTCAGCCCCTCGTCGGTGTTCACCGCGTCAAAGAAGTCTCCGCCGATTTCCTTGCAGGACAGATTCCGTCCTTTGAGGCGGGCAAAAGGCACATCGGGGATGGTCACTTCCATCAGCCCACGCTGGATGTTGGATGCGATCGAAAGCTCCTGCTGGTAACGGCGGGCCGCTTCCTCGGCCTGGACAAGACGCGCATTCTCGATCAGAGACGCGGCCTCAGTCGCGATGGCCCGCAGAATGTCATTGCTCACGCTCGAGATGTCGCGAGAAGCAAACCGGGAATCCACGTAGAGCGCGCCCATCACCTCGCCCGCGCTCGGTTCCCCTGTGGACGCCGCCTGCGCGCCGCGCGTGGCCTGTACCTGAGGCTTGCGCAGAGGAATGCAAATCACAGTGCGCAGGTCGTAGGTCACGATGCTCTGCCGGCCGGCCAGATCCAGCGACTGGCTGGTATCGGTCAGTACGAACTCAGAATTGGATTTCACCGCCTCGTCCAGAATGGTATGCGTAATGGTTTTGTCGTCGAGCAGCAGCTCGCCTTTGGAATTGCGCCCTGCGGCCAGCCGCAGGGTGCCCTCTTCCGTTTTCATGAACACGTAACCGCGCTCCGCGCGGGTAAGTTTCAGAGTGGCGTCCAGCAGGATCACCAGAATTTCATCGAGCACGCCCGTGGTGTTCAGTTTGCGGGCCGCCTCCAGGAACAGCGTGAGCTTTTCAAGGTCTGTAGCTTCATTCGGGATATGAATCCCGGATATCTGGCTGAGAAACTCGCGGGCGGTATTCGAAGTAGCATGCTGGGGATGGAAGATGACGTACGCCACATCCCTCACGCCAAACTCCACCCGGTCATTGCGCTCCAGAGTTTTGCGCTCGACGCGCTCGCCATTGACGAATGTCCCGTGCTTGCTGCCCTGGTCCAGGACGTAAAATTGCCCGTTCTCGGTGGCGATCACCGCGTGGTCGCGGGAGACGCGGGGATCCGCGATCACCAAGTCCTTATCCACTTTCCTGCCCACGGTGAAGGGGGTGTGGTCCAGGTTCAGAGTGCGTTGCTCATTTCCCTGGACGAAGACAACGGTGGGAAAGAGTCCAGCTCCCGGTGTGGACTTCGGCCCCGTGATTGGCTGAAAAGCCATTTGGCGCTTAGTAACGCTCCTCGGCGTCACTCAAATAATGACAGGATTGTGCCCCGGCGGGAAGAGCCAGCATTGTTCCGGCAGCTCGCCGGGAAGGCGCCGGCTTCGGGCACGGGCAACCCGTCATGGCTTCCCGGCCTCCAACGAGGCCAACGCCTGCTCCTCTGTCTCATATACCTCAAAAACGCTCGCCAGCCGGGTGGTCTGCAACATGTCCCGTAAGCGCTGACTCAGGGCTGCGAGCTTCACATGCGCCCCCTCGGATCGGGTCGCAGAACACAGGCCCACCAGCATCCCCAGGGCGCCACTGTCGAGGTATGTCACGTCCGACAGGTTCACCACCACGGTGCGGGCGGTGGGGGTGAGGGCCTGGCGGACGGCATCCCGCAGGGCATTGCTATCCTCGCCGAAAATGATGCGGCCATGGCAGGTGAGGATGGTAATTCCCTTCGCCTCGCCCTTGTCGATCGTTAACTTCATCCCACCCCCCAAGGGCGAAATGCGACATCCTAAAGTGCAAGAAGCGTACCGCCGGATTCCTGGCAACGCAAGCTGCCGCCCCGGACTGTCTATCCGCCCATGCGGCACGCTGTCTGCCCACTCAGCCGCTTGCGCGCATAGACCACTAAGAGAGCGAGCACGGCTAGTGGAATCTCCAGACTGGTGTAGAGCGGCAGTTGCCAGGCACTCTCGATCTTCTCAACTGGAAGTACCGCTGAAGCCAAGGTGAGAGACGCGGCCATCATCCACGGCCAGACGACCATCGAGGCGCAAATGATAACCATCGCCCTTTGTGCCCAACCGGACTGCCAAATTTCCTCGTGGCTGCGCAACAGCAAGAATATTGCAGGCAGCAGCAGGAGCTGATTGTATGGTGCAAAGGTGGGAATAATAACTACGGTTGCTGCCAAGACCAACGACGAAACCAGGACAAAGGGCACACTTTCCGCCCGATGGCGGCGGACAAGCAAGCAGGCTGCAATGATCCCGAGCACAATGAGCGACGTTAGAATTTTCCCGGCTGTGGGCGTGATCATCACGTCCAGTGCTGAGCCAGCCCCACCCGTGTACTCCCGGTACGCCACGACGGCCTCTCGAAAACGACCGACCCAGCCTGGTAGCAGAAACTCGCCGCCTGCGATCAGTGCCATCATGGTGGCGATGAATCCCCAAATCAGCATTCGGCGCGCCTTCCAATCGGCGAATGCCCAAACCGCCAGCCAGCCCGCAAATGGCAATGCGAGCTGCGGCTTGATTGTCGCCAACGCCAGAACGAAGCCCGCCAGCGTGAGATAACCGCCTGTGACCAGCATGGCGCAGCCCGCAACCAAGCCGCAAACCAGCAAGCTTAATTGTTCAAGCTTGAAGCCCTGAATGGCAGGAAAACTGCCAAGCGTCAACACAAGCAAAATGCAGGTCGCGGCTGCGTGTGGCCGCCAGGCGAGCACTCGCAGCCACATCCATACAGCTGCTGCCGTCAGTCCTACCAGGAACCAGCGAAACATAACCTCAACAATTTCAAAACGGGTGGAGACTGTTGGCGCTAGAAGAAAAACCACATACACCGGATACGCAAAACCCTGTTGATCTTTTGGGTCCTCGGGGCGGCCCGGATCGAGGGCGCGGCCGTAGTATCCTTGCTGGATTTCGCGCGTGATCTGCGGACTGTACGGGTCGCGATGATGCAACAACAGTTCTCGCGCGCCCAGCCAACGGGGATACAAGTCGGAAAGATTGCCGCGTGGCCGGTCGTGGGCTACGGCATCCGCCTGTTCATAAGGAATCAGAATGTGTTGCACGTAGAACCACATGCTCCCAGCCAGAAACAGGGCCAAAAGCAAGGCGGATTTGGGGTGCCGGAGCAAGACGCGAGGTCGAAACCAATCGCCACATGTTACAACTTATTGCGCACCGGCGGTCTTCGTCCGGATCCAATCTATGCGACTGCGCCTGCTCGTAGCAGCGGTCATCGGGCTTGCCAGCGGAACTTTCTGCTGGTTCTTGCTGCTGCACTTTCATCAGGGTGCAGCAGATTTCGGTTGGGCCGTTCGTGCTGCGCAATATTTGCTTGCCCGAAAAAATCCCTACGACACATCCCTCCAGCAGTACCCTCTGACTGCCGCCATCTTTGCGCTACCCTTCACCTGGTTGCGCCCGGAGATTGCTGCCGGCAGTTTCTATGGCCTCAGCTCCGCGCTGCTGGCTTTTGTGCTTACGCGTGATGGCTACCACCGATTGCTGGTGTTCCTGGCCTACCCCTATTGGGCGGGACTTCTGGCGGTACAATGGGCGCCCTTGATCTTGACCTCGGCGTTTCTTCCTTTGCTCTTGCCCCTCACCATGGTCAAGCCCCAGGTCGGCTTACCCATTGCTCTTACGCATCTCAGCCGCCGCGGTTTGCTGGCGTGTGCCTTCCTCTTGCTGCTCACATTGGTTGTCATGCCGCGCTGGCCCTGGCTCTGGCTCGGACAGCTGCGCAACTATCAGTATTTCATTCCGTTGCTGGTGCTCCCTGGACCGCTGCTCGCGCTAGCTCTGCTGCGTTATCGTCAGCGCGACGCCTGGGTGCTGTTTCTTTCCGCACTCATGCCCCAGCGCTGGTTTTTCGATTCCTTCATTCTGTGGTTGATTCCAAAGAGGCCTCGCGAATTGCTCTGGACTGCGTTGTTCAGCTGGGGCGCGGGCATCTGGCGCTGGTATCACATACCCTACACATTTGCGCAAGTCGGACGATGGACCGTCGTGTTCATCTATCTGCCTATGCTGGGGGTGCTGTTGCGGCGACGTCTTCCCCTGGCTGGGCAATTGCCGGTTTCAGAAGAATGAGAAGGAAGGCAAGAAGAACCCAGCCCAAGAGCTGCAACTGGCTATAGCGCAGCGTCAGCACGAGATAAACAGGACTGCAAAAGAACACCGCGATGCATCCCCAGAGCGTCTTTTTCTTCCAGCGTGGAATTGCCGGGCCACGGCTGAGGAATTCGACCACGCACAAGATCGCCAGAAACAGCAGACTCAGGTCATGCACATAAATGTGATAGCTCAGAAGCACGGCGGCGACGACGCCGACGGCGAACGGCAGCAGAGATCCTGAAAGCACGCTGGGAGATGTCTTATACCAAGTGTAGGTTATGGTCACAAGGAGTGTGGCGGAAACAAGGATCAACACGATCTGGGGTATCGGCTGCTCCAGGCCAGAGAACACGGCTCGAACCATGCCGCGCAGATTGGCAATGTTTCCATGGGGCGTGTTCCAGACATATTTGCGATCGTGCTCAGTCAGCCAGACATACGCCGGATACTCCAGGAATCCCCGCCAGCCGGTAACCGTCAACCCGAGAGCTACGAGCAGCGCCGCCATGGACGTAAATCCACCAATGACTTTCCTCCGCCATAAAACGCACAACGGGAGCGCAAATGGCAGCACAAGATTGAACTTGAAGAGACCCAGCGCGAGCCAGGTTCCTGCCTGCCATTCGGCATTCCGCCGCAGACCCAGCAAAACCATGCCGTAACAGAAGAGCAGCAGGATTGAATCTTGCCCTTGGATCAGCGCGATAAAAATCGGGAAGAAAGCAAGTGCGGACAGAAACCACAACGAGAAGGGTTCCTGGCCCAACCCGGCGAACCGGGGGCGCAAGAGATAGATCAGAGCGCAAAGCAATCCGAGATTGATGGTTACCCAAATCAAATAGGCTGTCAGATAGGAAAAGTGCGCCAAGGGCACAAAGAGAACAGCTTCAAACGGCGGGTGGTTGAAGGGAAGAATCGTGCCGCGCCGTTCCACGGCTGCTTCGCCAAACGAGCGCTGCACTGCCTCCTGGAGATTATCATCGTATAAGTGATGCCCTTGCCCTGATGCCAGAATCCTGGCTGCCGTATAGAAGATGCTGAAGTCCGGAAGCCCGGCGGGAATCGAGCGCCGCGCCTGCCAAAGAACGGCCCCCTGCAAAGCCACCATTGCGCCGAGGTACAGGACGAGTTTCCACCGGGTCGCTCTGGAAAACATAATGTGAGATTAGCGAAAACTTCATCTGATCACCTGCCTAAATCCGCAGGCTCTTGCTTGGCTGGATGGACAGATTGTACATCCTCGAGTTGCACCAAAAATCGCAGGAAATGGATAGGAAAGCGCGACGGCCACTCGTCGCGAGGGTCAGCCTCGCCCGCCCGGAGACCGGAGTTGCGGTCTGGGAGCAGTTGACCCTTTGGGGCACTGACATGAGGCATTGCGCCGATCACAAGCCCGACGGCGACTCGGGATACAGAAGTTAACTGTATGTATATCAATATGTTAGATACATGCACCCAGAAAGGTAGCCGAACGCTCTAGTACGACTTCCCGGGAGCTGCCTGAACCTTCGTCTGCAAAAACTTGCACTTAGGTCGCAGATTTATGGGTTATTATGCGTTGTGTAACATGTCCGAGTTGCAGGGCTAGGCTCTTGCTGAATTCAGGGAAACGAGCCAGCCAAACGGATTGCATCGAGATTTCTCGCTTGGGCAAGCCCCTCCCCCGGTCTGCCTCGTCTGGATACCGAGGTTGCACACGATGAACGTCTTGGGCGAGTTGTGGAAGGAAGAAGGTCAGGACATCGCGGAGTACGCGATTATGATGGCGGTGATCCTGGCGATTGTAGTAGGTACGATCCGCCTCATCGGATCCAACGCGAATAACGTGTTTTCGTCGGTTGCGAGTGCGGTCCAGTAGAACTCCCGGTCTCGGTTGGCGTCGGCTTACCGATCCCTCAAGCAAAACCAAAGTGTATCTACCACGATAGTTTGTGCGACAAATTGTCGCTTGGCGGGGTGCTTCCCGGAGTATCATGAAAGCGGGGAAAGCACCCGGTTGATTTCTCGTCCACCTGTTGATTCGCAGATGAGAATGAATCTAATCTGCGTAGTTTGAGTCGTTTGCGGAAGGTACGCGGGTCAACCAGCTGAAATATTCTGGGGCGATCCAAGGGAGGAGTACTTATGAAAAACGATCTTCGGAGACTTTGGCGAGAGGAGGCGGGTCAGGACATCGCAGAATACGCCGTCATGCTGGCGGTGATTCTTGTGATTGTGGTGGGAACGATCCGGCTGATTGGTTCCAACGCCAACAATGTGTTCTCGTCCGTCGCCAGCTCGGTCCAGTAGCCCAGACTAATTGGCGGGCCACAGATTTCCTTACGGATAGCGCAATTGGATTCCGCGTCGCCGGCAAGACCTGTAGAATAATGCATTCGTCCGGCCAGCGTGCTTGGGCAAGGGTACTACCTGCCAACCGATGCTGGTATACCACGGGCGGTCAGCGGTCTGAGGTTCGTCAATCGCACAATTATGTGGCAAGATGCAGTCGTGCTTCCCGGTCAGGCCGTGGGCCGTGTGCAGCCTGATTTCGACTGGTAAGGAGTTGCAATGAATCGTAGTCGCCTTATGCTAATCGGACTGGTTGCTCTGGCATTGGGTGCGTTTGTCAGTCTGGCTGTGTACCGCAATCTGCAATCCGGTTCTGCGTCCAATGCTCAGCCTGGCGCGGTCGTCCTGGTCGCGGCCGATGACTTGCCGATCGGGAGCAAAGTCGACGAAAAAGATGTAAAGGAAGTACGATTTCCGGCTGCGGATTTGCCGGCGGGTTGCTACCACCAGAGGGTATCCGTGGTGGGCAGGGGTGTGATCCTGCCGATCGCTAAGGGGGAGTTTTTTCTTCCCAGCAAGCTGGCTGGTGAGAATGCCGGTTCCGGATTGACCATGCTCATTCCGCCGGGCATGAGGGCGGTTTCAGTGCGGGTCAACGAGGTGATTGGGGTTGCAGGCTTCGTGGTTCCCGGTACACGTGTGGATGTGCTTCTGACGGGAAATCCCTCAGGCAACGGACAGCAGGAGCAAACCAATACGGTTCTGCAGAACGTTGCGGTGATTGCCAGTGGGCAAAAGCTGGAGCGAAACTCCTCTGGACAACCGCAGGTGGCTCCGGTGATCACGCTGCTGGTTTCACCCGACGATGCGCAAAAACTCACGCTGGCTCAGAATCAGGGCAAGATTACGCTCGCCCTGCGCAGCCCGCTTGATACCAAGCAGACGGATCAAGGGGCAGTCAGAACCGACTCGCTGTACAGGGGTGTGTCCACCCCCGCTCCCCCGGCGCCGCGCCCGAGGGTGAAACACGTCGCAGTCACTCCGGCGCCAGTTCCTCCGTCTGCCTACGAAGTACAAGTGATTCGCGGCGACAAGCAAACCACCGACAAGTTTGACGACAAGAGTAACAACCAATAGCTCGAGGCCTGAGACATGTCGATCGGCTCCCGGTCAGGGAGGACAGCAAGAATGAATGTTGGCAGGCGGACAGGAACGATGTCTCTGGCTTTGTCCCTGCTCCTGACGGCACCCGCGAGTTCACGGCAGCAGGCTCCTTCGCCTGGCGCCCCAGACGCCCAGCAAGCTCCCGCCCAACCGGCGCCGGAGACGGCTCAGGCCCCAGCGGAAACACCGCGAGGCTCGGCTCCCTTGCGGGTGATGGTAGGCAAATCGCTGCTCATCAACACTACTGAGCGAATTAAGCGAGTGTCCGTTACCGATCCTACGGTGGCCGACCCCATTGTGGTCACTCCTACTCAGATTCTGGTGCACGGCCGCGCACCGGGCGAAGTCTCGCTTTTGATCTGGGACGATCTGGAACGCTCGCGCAGTTTCGATCTGCGTGTGGACGTCGATACGACGGCAGCAGCGGAAGAAGAAAAACGAGTCTTCCCCGAAGAACAGATTACGGTCACACCTTCGCGTTCCGCCATTGTGCTCTCGGGCCATGTTTCCACCGAAGATGTACAGAAGCGCGCTGGGATGATCGCGGAAGCCTATACCAAGAACGTGGTCAACGTACTGACCTTTGGCCCCGTGGGTTCCCAGGAAGTTCTTCTGGAGGTGAAGTTCGCGGAAGTGGACCGCACCGCCCTGACCCAACTGGGATTCAACGTGTTCAGCACCGGGGCTGCAAATACTATTGGGACCGCCACCACGGGCCAGTTTGGAAGCATAAGCGGCGCGGGAACCATTACGGATTCGTTTCCGAGTCCGGCCGTCACGGCCCCATTTTCCAGTAATCTCACGGTCAACAACCTGCTTAATGTTTTCTTGTTCCGCCCGGACATTCATTTAGGGGCAGTCATCCAGGACTTGCAGCAAAAGAACATTCTGCAGATCCTCGCAGAGCCCAATTTGATCGCGGTGAACGGCAAGGAATCGAGCTTTTTGGCGGGCGGCGAATTTCCCTTCCCGGTGGTGCAGCCGGGCTCGGGAACGAATGCTGTTACGATCCAGTTCAAAGAGTTTGGTGTGAGGTTGAAGTTCACGCCGGTGATCATGCCCAACGGCAACATCCATTTGAAAGTCCAACCTGAGGTCAGCACGCTGGATTTCACGAATGCACTCACGATTTCCGGCTTCACGGTGCCGGCGCTGAGCACACGGCGGGCTGACACGGAATTCGAACTGCAGGATGGCCAGAGCTTCGTGATTGCCGGGCTAATGGACAATCGTGTCACGAGCCTGATGAGCAAGGTACCCGGACTGGGTGACATTCCTGTTCTGGGTAATCTGTTCCGCAGCCGGAGTCTGCAAAAGAGCAATGCGGAGCTGATGGTGTTGTGTACGGCCCGGCGAGTTTCGCCCAGTACCCAAAACCAAACACCGCCCAAGAATCCGCTGCCTTTGCTGGACCAGGGTAAGTTCGACGCTTCCAAGCCAGCCGGGAGCATCAAGTGATGCGACGGGGCGAACGGAGCGACGGCCGGCGATGTGAATCGTTCAGCCGTAGGGCCAACGGGAAACAGTAGGGGATTTCGGGATCATGGCTGAACTTTCTGTAGTGATCGTTGCGCAGGACAGCGAGCAGCGGGCTGTGCTACAGGTTCTGGTGGATGGCACGAGTGTAGCGCGGGTGGTGCACACCTGCACCAGTTATCCGGTAGTGGCCAGTGATCCGGTGATGCGGCGCATCCAAAGTGCAGGGGCCGATGTGGTGCTGCTCGATGTGCCGGCCAGCAATCCCACCTCAGCGCTGCAAGCCATGGAGTTGCTGCAGCAGGAAGTACCGAATTCAGCCCTGTTCGCCGTGGGCAGCATGTCCCAGCCTCAGGTCATCGTCAGCGCCATGCGCTCGGGCGCACGGGAATTCATCGAACGGCCCACCACTACAAGCGACCTGCTGGAAGCGTTCGTGCGCCTTTCTACCGCGCAGCGCAAAGTCCACAAAGAAGCTGCTCGGGGCACGGTTTTCACCGTGGTCAATGCCAAGGGCGGGAGCGGCGCTACCACAACCGCAGTAAACCTCGCGTTAGCCCTGCAATCGGAACACGGCCAGGTCGCTCTGGTGGATATTGCCCCGCTTGGACATGCCGCACTACATATGAACCTCAAGCCGTTGTTCAATGTTGCGGATGCGATTCGTAACCTGCACCGGCTCGACAGTTCCCTTCTCGAAAGTTTCATGACCCGGCACACCAGCGGGCTCCAGGTGCTGGCTGGTCCCAACATGCCCACGGCGGTGGAACCTACCACGGCGGAATTCGCGCGGCTGTTCGACCTGCTGGTGGGTCACTTCCGCTACGTGGTGGTCGATGCCTCGTCTCGCATGGATGCCACGACGCGGCTGGTATGCAATCTTTCTGAGATGGTGCTGCTGGTCGCCCACGCCGATGTGGCATCGTTGTGGAGCGCCTCGCGTATCCAGCAATATCTCGGCGAAACCGGTGGGCGTGAACGGGTCTGGCTGGTGTTGAACCGCTTCCGCAAGATCGCGGGCTTCAGCGAAGCGGATGCCGAAGCCGCCTCGGGAGTAAAGCTGCTGTGGAAGATTCCGAACCAATACTTTGCGGTGTCGACGGCGATTGACCGCGGAATCCCGCTCATGCACCAGAACCACACCGAAATCGCCCGTTCTTTCAGCGGGCTGGCGGCACGCCTTACGGAGAACGATGTAGACGTGAAACGCAAAGCGTGGTCTTTGTTCAAGACCGTTTAAGTGACCTATGGCGAATCTACAGGCGTTCGAGAGGGCCGAATATCAGCAGGTAAAAACCGACCTGCATCGCAAGATTCTTGACCGCCTCGATCTGGAAAAATTGGGGCGGACGGTGGGTGACGCAGCGCGCGAAGAAGTGCTGCTGTTGATCCGCAATACGGTGAACAGCGAAGCCGTGCCGCTCAGCTTCGCCGAGCGGGAGCGGCTGGCACGAGAGATTCTGGACGAAATTTTCGGCTTGGGCCCGCTCGAACAGCTGCTCAAGGATCCGACCATTTCCGACATTCTGGTGAACCGTTTTGACAAGGTCTACGTGGAACGGGCGGGAAAGCTGGAGCCGACCGGCATGACCTTCAAGGACGATGCGCACCTGATGCAGATCATCGATCGCATCGTCTCGCGGGTGGGAAGGCGTGTGGATGAATCTTCGCCCATGGTGGACGCCCGGCTGGCGGACGGCTCGCGCGTGAACGCCATCATTCCGCCCCTGGCCATCGATGGCCCCTGCCTCTCGATCCGGCGGTTTGGCCACGACCCGGTCACGGCCCGCAACATGATCGAGAATAAAACCCTGACCGAACCAATGCTGGAGCTGCTCTCGGCCATGGTAAAAGGCCGCATGAACCTGCTCATCTCCGGCGGCACGGGCGCGGGCAAGACGACGCTGTTGAACGTTCTCTCTGGCTATATTCCGAACTCCGAGCGGATTGTGACCATCGAGGATGCTGCGGAGTTACAGATGAAGCAGGAGCACGTGGTGCGCCTGGAAACCCGGCCGCCGAACATCGAAGGCAAGGGTGCGGTGCGGCAGCGGCAACTGGTGATCAACAGCTTACGTATGCGGCCCGACCGCATCGTGGTTGGCGAGGTGCGCGGTGAGGAAGCCTTTGACATGCTGCAGGCCATGAACACCGGCCATGAAGGCTCGCTGACTACGGTCCACGCCAACTCGCCCCGGGACGCACTGGCCCGCGTGGAAAGCATGTTCTCGATGGCCAATCTCAATATTCCGGAACGTGCGGTGCGAATGCAGATCGCTTCCGCGATTCACGCGGTGGTGCAGATCGCCCGCCTTTCCGATGGCTCCCGCAAGGTAATTACCATCACGGAGGTGACAGGCACAGAAGGCGACGTCATTGCGATGCAGGATATTTTTGCCTTCGAGCGCCGCGGCATTGACGAGAGTGGCCGGGTGCGCGGAACCTTCCGCGCCTCGGGAATCCGGCCGAAGTTTGCCGACCGGCTAGCGACGGCCGGCTGCCGCTTGCGGGCGGCGATGTTTGAATCGCATATGGAGGTTTAAGACCTGCCAGGGTACGAATTGCTATGCCAGTCCTGATTGCTCTCGGGGTATTTGTAATCGTGGCGCTGCTGGTGTTTGTGGTCGCCTCGCTACTCGACGACCGCAACGCCCGGGCCCGCTTGCTTCGTGAACGCCTCGCCACCGTGGAAAAAGCGGCGGAGCGCGGTCCAACGGAAGAGCTCGCCCTGCTCCGCGATGAGATGCTGAGCGAGATTCCGGCCCTCGATAAACTGTTGCGCCGTTCTACTCAGATCTCCAACCTTCAAACCCTTCTCGCACAAGCCAACCTCGGGATACGCGCCGGCAATATCCTGGTGCTGTGCGTGGTGAGCGCCGTAGCGCTGGGCGTTGTCGCCCTCATCGCGAGCAGATCCCTCAAGGGTGGCGAATCGCTGCTGTTCGGTTTGATGGGAGCAATTATCGGAGGCATTCTGCCCTATTCGTTCGCCTCCTACCGCCGCACCAAGCGCTTCCAGAAATTCGAGGAACTCTTCCCTGAAGCGATTGACACGCTGGCACGCGCGGTCCGGGCAGGACACGCCTTCACCACCGCGATGGAATTGATCTCGAACGAGATTGCCGAGCCGGTAGCCTCGGAATTTCGCAAGCTCTTTGAAGAACAGAAATTCGGGCTGCCGGTGCGCGACGCTCTTCTCAACCTAACCGAGCGCGTGCCGCTGGTGGACGTGAAGTTCTTTGTTACGGCGGTAATGCTGCAGCGCGAAACCGGCGGCAACCTGGCAGAGATTCTCGATAATCTTTCCTATGTGATTCGGGAGCGATTCAAGATTATGCGACAGGTGCGGGTGTATACGGCGCAAGGGCGGTTGACCATGCTGCTGTTGATGGCTCTTCCCCCGATCATCATCATCGTGATGCAGATCATGAACCCCAGTTTTATTCAGCCCCTGTTTACGGATCCGCTCGGGCACGCGCTAATCGTCGGCGGTATTACGCTCCAGACCATCGGATATTTCGTCATCCGGAAAGTGATTCAGATTCAGGTTTAAGACATGGCATCTGTGCTCGCAGTCGTGCTGTTTCTGACCATCGCACTGGTGGTGTTTACCTTCGGGGCCGCGGCCTACGCCCCGTCGTCGCTGGTGGGAGCACGCCTGCGCGCCCTGGCCGGGCAGCGCCCTCAAGCCCAGCAGAAACCCGCGTTCCGGGAACGTCTGGAGCAGGCGCTGGACCCACTCAGCAAGGCCCTGCCATTGTCTCCCAGCGAAGTCTCCCGTACTCGCAAGTGGCTCATTCAGGCCGGGTATCGGGATTCCCGCCACTTGACGATGTATGTCGGCTCGCGGGTGTTGTTCGCGGTGCTCGGGATGCTATCGGTGGTGGCAGTGGAAGGAAGCCTGGATCCGCTGATGATGATTGGAGTCGGTGGGCTGGGCTTCTTTTTGCCGCGCTTCATCCTGAAGCGCATGATCCGGGACCGCCAACGGCGTATCACTCTGGCCCTTCCGGACGCGCTCGATCTGACCGTGATCTGCGTGGAGGTCGGCCTGGCGCTCGACCAGGCGCTGATGCGGGTGGGCCAGGACTTGCATCATGCGCACCCCGATTTGAGCGATGAATTTCACCTGGTGAACCTGGAGATGCGGGCCGGCAAACCACGCGCGGAAGCCTTGCGCAACCTGGTGGAGCGCACCGGCGTCGATGACATCCGCGCGCTGGTGGGCACGCTGATTCAAACCGATCGTTTCGGAACCAGCGTGGCCCAGGCCTTGCGCGTGCATTCGGATTCCCTGCGTACGGAACGGCGGCAGCGCGCCGAAGAGCAAGCCGCCAAAACCACGATTAAGATGGTAGTTCCCCTGGCGCTATTCGTCCTGCCCTCCATCATCTTCGTCACACTAGGGCCAGCGGTAATTCAACTGGTCCGCATGTTGATGCCGGAAGCGGCACGGTGAGGTTCCTTTTGCGAGAGGATCTGGCCCAGGAGTTGTGATGCTATCGGGTTCCACGGGATATGCCTTCAATCGCACGCGGCGCGCTTACCTCGCCACGGAATTGTCGGTTGCCGGAACGCACTGGCTCCGTTTTCGCGGTCTGATGTGCCGCGATGCCACCTGCTTTCCGGCCGGAAACGGACTCTGGATCACTCCCTCGCACGGCGTTCACACCTTCGCCATGCGCTTTCCCATCGATGTGGCCTACCTTGATAATGAGAAGACCGTTGTGCACATGGAGGAAAATCTAAAGCCGTGGCGCGTGGCTCCCGTCCGTCTGCGTGCCGCTTCCGTGTTGGAGTTGCCCGGGAGCACGCTGCGTGCGACCCAGACCGCGGTCGGGGATGCGATTGAGATCAGCTTGGGCAAGAGGCCAGGAGATGACCCAGCGTGAATGATGTACCCAAATTTCTGGTGGAATGGTCGTCCCCGTGGGAGGAGTTTCGCACCGCGATCGGACCGGCATTGGGCCGCTCTCCGGAACGTCTGGCGGGCGAAGCTCCGACAGGTTTATTCCCTTACCGCGGGATTCTGATTTCGTGGGTGCTCGAAGCGTTTCTGCTGATTGTGGCCATTATCATCCCAACCAAGTTGGCGAGTATGCGGCCGTCTTTACCGCCGCCGATGCCCAAGTACGACGTGATTTACTTTTCAGGCGACGAATTGCCGCGCACTCAGGATGTGGGCGGCGCGCAATCCGGACGTTCGGGGCGTTCTGGCGGCAAAGAAGGGCATCACCCGACCCAGACGATTCGAGTGGCGCGAGGTAATTCTCTGCGCGATACCGTGGTGGACGCACCCAAACTGAACCTGCCAGTGTCCAATTCCGCAGTAGCCAATCTGCTGGCATTCAAACCGGTTCCGGGGCCCGCACCTGCGGAAGGCTTGGCTTCTTCGCGCCACACGCCCGCGCTGACGGCCACGGCGGTGGCCCCGTCTCCCGAGGTGCAACGCGACAATTTGCGGACTGCGCCGACCCTCAACGCAGGC
>Ga0335079_10005459_pt1 | contig 14543 bp, 10 predicted proteins | sample Lox_Sample_33_FD_206719 | JGI IMG/M metagenome (GOLD analysis project Ga0335079, IMG submission 206719) | Soil microbial communities from Loxahatchee National Wildlife Refuge, Florida, United States - Lox_Sample_3.3 | ecosystem: Environmental > Terrestrial > Soil > Wetlands | place: USA...
CAGAATGCGAGAAGACACAACACCGCAAGCACACCAGCGTTGGAGTCCTCGGGCCAGAGGTATTCAGTTTCCTTGAACCAGCTAATGATGGCGGCTTCTAAGAGAGGAGATCCCCACGCGAATGGAGTCCAAAACCTGGAATGCCGCCGCGTAGAATTTCTACGTACCTCAAATTGCGTTGTCAAGAAAAAAAAGCGTCTAGTCCATTTGGGTAAGTGTCATCACTTATGACTAGATGAGTTGACATTGAAATCTTGATCGAGAAGGGCTCTTGACTCTCCAAACGCGATCCAGCTTGATGGTTGCGCTGAACTGATAGCAATGATATTTTTCAGGCTGCCTGGCGCTCGACAGCCTCCAAAGTTAACACCTTATGCCGCTAACACAAGGTTGGATGAGATGAGGCGCCGTAATTCCTTAGCAAGGCTAAGTCCGCGATCCCGCCGCCAGGCGAAGCGGTCAGCGCAGTACACTCTGACATCGGGCTACCACAAAATCGCTGACTTAAAGCGGAACGTCATTCCGGGTGTTTTGCTGGCGGCGGCAACCGTTGCTCTCTATGCCCGGGCGATTGGAAATCCCTTCGTAGTCCTCGACGACAGCGATTACGTCACGTCAAATCTTCACGTGCAGCGCGGCCTGAGTTGGAGCACGGTCAAATGGGCTTTCACTACATTCGCAGCAGCGAATTGGCATCCGGTCACATGGCTTTCGCATGCCATGGATTTTCAGCTTTTTGCTCTCAACCCTGTGGGCCACCATGCGCACAGCATTCTCATTCACGCTCTCAATGCCGTTTTGCTGTTTCTGCTTTTGCAGTGGTTAACCGGCCAGGTCCGTCCGAGCCTGCTGGTCGCTGCTCTCTTCGCGGTTCACCCTCTCAACGTTGAGTCCGTCGCGTGGGTAGCGGAACGCAAGAACGTGCTGAGCACGCTTTTCTTTTTTCTTGCGCTTGCGGCTTATGGCTGGTACGCGCAGAAGCCGCAATGGAAGCGCTATTTATCCGTCGCGGGGTTGTTTGCCCTTGGACTGATGGCTAAGCCGATGCTCGTCACTCTGCCTTTTGTCTTGCTCCTGTTGGATTACTGGCCGCTCGGCCGATTCGCGGGCAGCGCTCCATCACCAATTGGCGCCCAACAATCGCCAGCGTGGCAACTGCTCTTGGAAAAGGTCCCGCTGCTCCTCCTTTCCGCGGCCAGCTCAATCATCACTCTAAAGACCCAGCACAGTGGCTATGCAGTTCGCACGCTCTCCCAGTTTGCTTTCGGTGAGCGCATCAAGAATGCTTTGCTCGCCTACGGTCTTTACTTATGGAAGATGATCTGGCCGACGCGATTGGCCCCGCTTTATCCCCACCCGGGCTCGGGGTTGCCACCTTGGCGATGGATTTTCTCCACTCTGATACTTGTTTCGATTACAGCGCTGACCATTATTCTGCGCAGACACCGTTACTTGTTGGTTGGATGGTTGTGGTTTCTTGGCACGATGGTCCCGGTCATCGGATTGGTGCAGGTTGGCGATGCATCAATGGCCGACCGTTACGCATACCTTCCACTGATTGGAGTCTTCGTAATGATCGCCTGGAGTCTGGGCGATCTGCTTTCTCATAAAGCAATCCCCCCAGCCAGAGCGGTCATTGCGGCATTATGTGCGCTCATCGGGCTGAGTTGTGTCACCTATCGACAAATTGGATATTGGGATAGTGAATACGATTTGCAGGCGCACACACTGGCAGTTACAGACTTAAATCCCTTCGCTTATGATGCGCTCGGCGCGGCTCTGATGGAACCTGCGATAGCGATGTCACCAAAAAACCTTGCGGAGTTCGACAGCGACCAGAAACGAATGAAGGAGGCACAAGGCCTTTGGGAACAGAGCTTGTCCTTGCGGCGGCAACTAGCCCGGCAGGATCCGTCCACCTATTTGCCGGATATGACGGTGACCTTAAACAATCTCGGCAACCTTGCGAGAAGTGAAGGCCATACTGCGGCAGCACGGCAATATTACGAAGAGGGCCTAGAGATCCACTCTGAGCTGATGCGGAGGGGCCTCGATCCATATCCTGCCGATCGGGCCACCGCCCTGCTTAACCTGGGATATCTCGAACGCAGCGAACAGCAAAACGATCAAGCACTCAGGTACTTCGACGGCAGCTTGAACATTTACCGCCAGCTTGCGCAGAAGGATCCGGATACGTACCTGACCAAAGTTGCCGAGGCCTTGAACAGCGCCGCCGTCACCGAGAGAGATGAGAAGAAAACGCAGGATGCCATTCGGGATTACAACGAAGCATTGAGCATCCGCCGTCAATTGGTCGAACAATATGGCACCGAATACGTGCCGTATCTCGCGATCACGCTTAACGATTTGGGAATTGTGGACGCAGCCGATAACCGGGCCAGCGACGCGGAACGTCATTACAAGGAGGCGCTGAAACTTTACCGCGACCTGGCGGAGCAAGATCCGAACGCGTATTTGCGCTATCTGGCTGGGACGCTGAACAATTTGGCGTTCCTTTATCAGAACGAAAACCGGACGGAAGAATCGGGCAAGGATTACGCAGAAGCTCTGACCATCTATAGCAAGCTCTATCGGGAAGAACCAAGCCAATATCGCGATGATGTCGCCCGGGTTGAGATCAGCCTGGAACAATTACAGCGTAAGCCTGCCAATAAGTAGATCGGCCACTGGCGCAAGCAGGCCTTTTATCACGGAGCGGGGCGAAGCTTATGTCTTCGCAAAATCAGCCGCTTTCTTGCGCTGCTCCGGCCAGAGGTTGGGATAAACTATGCAACTGCGAACCAGCCCAGGCGTATTGATCCTCTGAGAAAAGTGAGCATGCCGCGGAGTAGCACGAAGTCACCTCGAAAAAAGCAAGGCAACAGACCACAACTGGGCAGCACAATCTGCCGGCAGAGCGCAACGCTCTGGTGGAAAAGGCAATTATTTCGAACGAGTCCGGGTTTGGGCGTTTCTTGCGCGCCCAGAGTGGCCGTATTGTCCCTGCTCTCTGCCTCTACGCCGGGTTACGTATTTTGATTCTTGTATTGGCGTTTCCAATCTTTAACAATCTGGATGAGCAATTTCACTTCATTTCCATTCAGATGTATGCCAGCGGAGAGTGGCCGGGAAAAAGCTTGCCGCATCCCAGTCCCGAGTCAGCGGAGCTCATCGCCTACTATGAAACGTATGAGTATTTGAATCCAAGCGCGGAGATTGAGCGCCTTTATCCGGTCCCGTACTATCAACTTCCGCGCGCGGCTGGGTATTCCTACGTCGAGCAAATCTATCAAAGTTGGCTGCGCAATGAAAATTACGAGGCCCAGTCGGCGCCGCTCTACTATCTTATTGGCGCCGTCTGGTATCAGGCCGGAAGAGTCCTTGGTGTGCGTTCATGGGAGCTGCCCTATTGGGTAAGGCTGCTCAATCCAATCGCTTATGTCCAGCTCATATGGGCTTCTTACCGCCTCGCGCGCAGGACTTATCCCGAGAATGTCTTTTTATGGCTAGGCGTTCCGGCGCTGCTTGCGGTCTTCCCGCAGGATGTCTATTTCGGCATCAACCGTGAGGTTTTATCCGCCCCATTGACGGCGATCGCCCTTTTGTTGATGGCAAAAAACCTCGAAGGCAGGAAACGTAACTCTTGGTTGCTGGTCATCACCTGCTTGACGGTAGGGCTTGCGTTCCTTGTCGACATTTCTAATTGCATCCTCTATGGGGCTCTCGCCCTGATGTTGTGGTATTGCACTAAACAACGCGGTGCGAATCCGCTCTCGAAGATCCGGACAATAGCAGGAGGCGTTTTCCTTTCCTTACTCTTTCCGTTGGCCTGGATGCTCCGCAATTACCTGGTAATCGGCGACGCCACCGGCTCGCGTGCGAAGACACAGCACCTTGGCTGGACGTTGAAACCCATCGGACAGATTTTCCATCATCCACTTTTCGGCTGGGACGGCGCCTCATATTTTCTTGGTAACCTGGTGCGAACTTTCTGGCGCGGCGAGTACGAATGGCACGGAATCGCGATGGCCTGGCCCACCGCGGACTGGCTCTACCTGCTTTCTACCGTGGTTATCGGCACAGCTTTTGCCGTGCGCGTTTTGCGCACTTTCAAAAAACCCCCTGTCCAACAGCGCCTGCTGGAATGGCAGACCCTCGTTCTGGTCCTTGGTTCGGTTTTGTTCATGGCCGCGATCTCGCTTCCGTATGATTTCCACAGATGTCCCAATCCGTCGCGGGAACACCCCTTCTTCATTTCGGGACGCATCATTTCAGGAGCTCTTCTGCCCTTTGCCATTGTCTACGTAGCAGGGATCGAATCTCTGCTACGCCCGTTTCGAAAGTGGATACCACCGGCCGCAGTTCTTGGCTGTTTCCTTCTTTTCATCAGTATCAGCGAGTTTCGGATTCGCCGAGTTGCATTTGCCAGTCCCCATAACTTTTTTGCCCTTAGAAAATGGCAGCGGAGCCACGAACTTCCCGACGGGTATCTCAGTAGCCGAGTTGCGCCATTGAGCCTGGATGAAACCAGCCGACGGGATCAGGAAGCGGTGACGGACCTCCAGACTCTTGCGCAGCAGAACCCCGGCGTATACGTGCCCTATCTGGCGACGGCGCTGAGCAACCTGGCATCGGTGGATCGTTTGCAGAACCGCCTGGATGAAGCGCGGCAAAACTACAACGATTCTGTAAAATTTCGCCGGCAATTAGCGCAGCAGGATCCCACGAAATATCAGGCGCTCTTGGCGACGACGTTAGTCGATTTGGGGAATTTGGAGAGATCTCAGAAGCGGCCCGTGGAGGCCCGGCAGGATTTTGAAGAGGCTTTGAAACTTTGTCAGCAACTCGCAAACCAGGATCCTTCTGCGAGCTATCTTCCGGAAATGGCTGTGACCTTAAACAATCTCGCGAGCCTGAATTTTGGGCAAAACCGCCAGCAAGAGGCGCGCGAACAGTTCGAGCGAGCTCTTGACATTCACCGGCAGTTGGCTGAGGAACATCCGGATCAATACCTTCCGGATTTGGCCAAGGCGCTGGACGATGCGGGCCGAATAGACGCAACTCAGAACCGGATCGATGACGCGCTGCACCATATCGAAGAGTCGTTAAGGATTTACGGCCAACTGTCGCGGCAGAATCCGCAAATCTACCTGCCGGGTTTTGCGTTGGAACTCAGCCACCTTGGCCTGCTCAATCGGGCAAGGAAGCGGACTGAGGAGTCGCGCAACAATTACACAGATGCCCTCAAGGTCTACCGATATCTGGCCCAACATGAACCGGAAAAGTATGCTGAGAACGTGGCGAGACTCGAGGCCGCTTTATCGCAGTTGGGAGGCAGTTCTTCATCACGATAGTTACGCTCACCGGCGCCGCCGCAGTCGATGTAAAAATCGGTTGTGGCCCGCAAGCATTCCGTCCAGACAACTCTGTCGAATGTAGCAATGTTACCCTCCCAAAATCTCCGGACGGAGTTTTTGCGGACCAAAGGCGCATTAATGGTGAAGGTCATCGTCTGCGCGTCCCAGGAAACCCCGTGACAATGTTCAAAAGAATTGTTACTCCGCCAACGGCCAGGTCTGGCCTGTGATAACCGTTGAAATTGGAGAGCGCGTAAAAGGCGCGTAGGGCACGGGTTTTCGGCCACCTTGCTCCCGATTACCTGCCCTGTAATCGTCGGTATCTGTCCTTAATTGTGGTGTGGAATGGCCTACCGGGTGGACTCTGGCTGTACCGCGAAGTTGGCCAGTCTTCGTAGAATCGATCTCAGGTTAAGCGGCTGGCTGGTCGCTCATCATGAGCACCGCTTAACACACTGCTGAAACCTTGCAGGCAATCTCGCGATCCACTTACTTCTTCCTCAGCTCAACTCCGTAGTTCGTCACGACAGTCACCGACTGCCCGACTTGTTGCGCAATGCGATCGAGAAGAATTTTTTTTCCATCCGGCGAGACATCGAAGAAGAATAGCGGCGACGACCAGTTGCTCATCAACAGTTGCGGGGAGCCGAACTGCAATGCCCCTCCGGATTCCGTCACCGGCACGGAGTAAAGGCTCAGCCTGGGCTCCATGTAGTAGAGCTGCTTGCCGTCTCTGGTCCAGATAGTCCACACTCCGCCGTGGGTAGAAACCTGCCATTTCCCCGGGCCGCGGAACGCCGAGACATACACTTCGCTGGCGCCTGACTCGTTCGACACATACGCTAGCCAGCGCCCGTCGGGCGAAACTTGTCCTTCGTTGCCGTGCTTCACCAACAGAAAAGGCTTGCGCTCTCCTTCCAAGGGCAGAGCCCACAGGTCCTCAGCGCCGCTCGGGCCACGATTGTAGATCATGTACTTGCCATCATGGGTCCATTGGCTGATGTGTACAGATTGGTCTTCGGTATACAGCTGCTCTTCCGGCCCGCTGCCATCGGCGGGTTTGCGGCTGAGGATCGTGTGTGCACCGCTATAGGAAACGTAAGCGATCCATTTGCCGTCGGGCGACCACGCCGGCCACTGGTTGGCAATCGGGCCGAAGGTCAGTCGGGTACGCACGCCGCGCGCTAAATCCAGCACCCAGATGTCGGCCTGGCCATCGTCAATTTCAAGCGCTACGCGATCCCCCTGCGGAGACAACACCGGTCCTTCCAGGTTGGGAAAGTTTCCGGCGATGGTCGTGATCTGCTTCCCATCCCGGTCCATCCATAGCAACTGCCAGTTCGCTGCGCCGCCGCTGCCCATAACCAGCAGCTTGTCTCTGAAAGCTGAAACATCCATGTGCCAGGTGGTCAGGTCAGTTAACACCCCTTTGGCCAGGGTAACCGGTTCGCCGCTCAATGTTCCGTTGCTTGGATCGAAGGGTTGCGCCATCAGCTTATCGTTGCGCGCGAACAACAGATATCCGCCCGCGTAAATGGCATTCGATAACAAGTGCAATAACGGCTTATTCTCTTTCCCATCCAGCGACGCGAAGTAGAGCGTGTCTTGGGTCCACTTCGATGGCTCGTGATTGACGGCGAGATAAAGAAAGTGCTTTCCGTCGGGCAAGAAAAAAGGCCAGCGATGGGACGTATGCTGCGAGGTATCGATCCTGGTCACGTCTACTGGCGTCCCGCCGGTTGCATTAACGCGCAGCAGCGGATTCAAAGTGGCGGGCGCGAACAGAATCACGCCGTCCGCTCCCCAGCTTCCACCGCGGCCGAACGGAGCGTCGGCAATGATTTGCGGTGAGCTGCCATTCAAATCGATGGTCTTCAGCTTGCCGTCGGCAAAAAATCCGAGCGCCCGGCTGTCTGGTGACCAGAAAGGAAACACCGCATTCTCGCTGCCCTGCAGCGGCTGCGCCTCCAACGAATCCAACGGACGCACCCAAATCGCAGTCCCGCCGTCCTGCCTAGTTGCGGTGAAGGCAAGCATCTTTCCATCTGGTGACAGCACCGGAGGCCCCGCCGAGTCGCCCGCCAGATTCAATGATGCCTTCTCCGGCGGATTGATCATGGTACGCGTGACTTGCGTCCAGGGAGCCGAGCGAGTCCACGAGAATGCCGCGATCCCAATCACCACGAGAGCGACAACGGCTGCGGCGCTCCAAGCAAGATATCCTCGCTGAGCCGGCGCCGCTGCCGGCAGTGCAGCAGAAGAAGTGGTAGACAGCGAGTCCAGAGCGAATTGGATGTCGCGAGCCGACTGGAAGCGCGCCGCCGGATCCTTTTCCAGGCAATGGTGCACAATGCGCTCGAGCATGGGCGGCACATCGCGGCCGGTGCTCGTCAGGTCCGGAGGTTCTTCTTTGAGAATGGAGCTGATGGTGTCGGCCGCGGTATCGCCGCGGAAGGCGCGCCTGCCGGTGATCATCTCGTAGAGCACGGCGCCAAAACTGAACAAATCGGATCGCGCGTCGGTCGCGGCTCCGCGGCATTGCTCCGGAGACATGTAACCGAGGGTTCCCAGCAGGACGCCGCGTCCAGTGATGGAATCGAGAGTCGCCTGTGCGGACTTGCCAGCCGCGCCTGACTCCGGCATAGTCAGTTTCGCCAGGCCAAAGTCAAGGATCTTTACGTGGCCGTCATAGGTGATGAAGATGTTCTCCGGCTTCAAATCTCGATGGAAAATACCATGATCGTGTGCGGCGGCAAGTCCGCGTGCGATCTGCTGCCCATAATCGAGTGCTTTGCGCACCGGCAGCGGTCCGCCAGTAAGACGTGCCCGCAGAGTTTCACCCTCGAGTAGTTCGGAGACGATGTAAGGAGAATCATCCTGGCTGCCAAGGTCGAACACTGCCAAAATGTTAGGGTGGTTGAGCGCAGCCGTAGCTCGCGCCTCCTGCTCGAAGCGGCGCAGGCGCTCGGAATCGGGTGCGGAGCCCGAAGGCAGAATCTTGATCGCGACTTCGCGTTCCAAGCGAGGGTCGCGGGCGCGGTAAACTTCTCCCATCCCGCCAGCCCCGAGGGCGGCAATGATCTCGTATGGGCCCAATTTTGAGGCGGAATTGAGGGACATTTCCGCACAATTATAGACGCATCGGGGACAGGTGAACCGGGGACGCAACGCGCCCGCTGCTTAGAGTGACTCCATCTGGTCTAAAGCGATCCGCTTGCCCATCGTTAGGAAAAAAACTGTCATTCGCGGCGCACGCCCGGCATACGGCTACTTCTGCATCAGCCCGCGAATCTGCCCTGGCAGATTTAGCGTCACGCTCAGCGCCGCTGAAGGACGGTTCGCTCCGCCGCTCGACTGCAGAAAAACAAATCTCTGGCAGTCGCTTGAAGCGTCGTAGTCTGCGGCTGGATTGGTTTGCATCGCGCTGAATTCGGCCCGCGAAAGATTGAATAGCGGATGTGGCGAGCTCGCATGGAATGAAGGTTTCAAGCTCACATCCGCGGCTAACATGCGATTCGCCCGCTCGTCGTAAAATACCAGCTCGCGGCCGTCCTTGCACCACTTCGGGTATGCCCCTTTCTCCTGCGAGATCTGCCACTCCCCTTTCGTCGGATCGGGAAACGTACTGGCGAAGACCTGATACGTACCGGATTGATATGACGTATACGCAATGTAATTTCCATCGGGCGAAATCGCGGCGCCTTCCGCATTTGCTTTGAAAAGCTTTGGCTTGGAACCAGAGCCCGGGCTCAACATCCAAAGATCGCCTCCCAAACCTCCCTCTTGCGTGAAAACGAAGCTTCTCCCGTCGGGTGAAAAAGCATCTGGACTGATAGGAGAGATCGCGTTTGTCAGTACGGGCCGTGCGCTGCCGGTTCCATCGGCATTCTTTGCATAGAGGTTGCCGCTGCCTTGACCTCGGCTGGAATCAAAGAAGATAGTTGAGCCGTCCGGGGACCACAGAGCATAGTCACTGCTGTCGTCAAACGTCAGCCTGCTCAAACTTTTCGCCCCGAAATCGTAAAGCCAGAGGTCTCCCTGGCCGGTGAAGATGCCATTGCCGTGATCATTGATCACCAACACGAGCCGTTTGCCATCTGGCGAGAAGCGCGGAATCGAATATCCCCGGGGAGGGAGAGGCAGGACGTGCCCATTGCCGTTGGGATCCGTAATCGTTACGAGGCGGCCCGCTGATTCGGTGGTGCCCCGCAGGTAAGTCATCGTGCCGTTTGATGCGATCGCAAAATAGGTGGCGCCGCTCGTAGGGTCATTGCCCACCTCCTCAGGCAACCCGTTGATCGCGGCATTATGCACTTGTTTGTCTCGCGAATCAATATACTTCAAAGGGAGGCCTGCAGATTCCCATCCAGTACAGGCAGGCGACTTGCCATCTCAGCTTCCGACTCGTAGACGCGCACAAGTGCTTTTGAGTAGATTTCGCGCTTATAAAGGCTCTGTCGCGGTCGTCGCCATTGTTCGAAACTCTAGTAATAGAGTCCTACCTTCCTCTCTCTTCGCTGTCGCTCCGGCAATCACCATAGAGCCAAGACCCTGCTCACATTCAGCAGTCACATCCCGGGACAGTTCAGATAGGGCAAGTGATATATTTTCGGGCATGCACGAGATCAAAATCAGGGGTTCCGGCCTTAAAGGGGCAGCAGGAGGGTAAATCATGGGATTCATCGCTTGGATTGTAGTTGGACTGACCGCAGGCTGGCTTGCTGGCCAGGTAATGAAAGGTGGCGGCTACGGCGTACTCGTGGACCTCATTCTTGGAATTCTTGGCGGTGTTGTAGGAGGCTGGGTCTTTGGCCTCTTAGGAATATGGCCCGGCGGCGGCATGATTGGTTCCATCGTTGTCGCATTTGTTGGCGCGGTAATTCTGGTTGGGATTAGCCGTTTGCTGAAAAGAGCCTGACATACATCTTGTCGCCGGAGATGCCCTCAATGAGTACCGCAGAGTATGACATGACCTGCCTCAGCCATCAAATGGGATGGCGGTTGGGTCTACTGCGGCAGCGAACATTTCCGGTTCGACAAGTTCTGTGTCGTTCCACACGGTAAAACTTCTGCTGAAGTTTCAGCGGGATTACCATGACACTGACGGTGTGATAGTCACATATTCCGTGTTAAGACAAATGACCAACTCCAGGCACCGTCTTGGATAGGAGTGATCCGTCGAAACCGTATCAATGCCGAACGGCGAACTACTCATCAACGGGACCAGGACCTGCCGCCCAGAAAATTAGAAAACATGCTTTTATGATTCGATCTCGTTCCATATTCGACAACCTGCTGCGTTTGACTCAAGTCGGCAAGAGCGGATACTAGGTTTGCGGCTTTGCTGGAGGTGGGAGGATGACGGATATCTCGCGTTCGACTTCACGGCTCAGAGCTATTGAGATTGTCATTCTGGGGACGGTGTTATTTGTGGTGACGGTCGGCATTGTAGGGCGCGCCGTAGGATCAATCTTCCAGAGGCAAGCCGGTTCTTCTGCGCGGGCGCTTGTAACCGTGCGACTCAGCGGCGCGATGCTCGGGGAACTCGTATTTCTGATTCTTCTCGTCATCTACCTGCGTGGCCAGGGTCGTACCCTGCGCGAGTTAGGCTTATGGAAGACCTCTCCAGCACGCGGTTGGATCCTTGCCGGAATTTTCGCGGGGCTCTACTTGTGGATGACGTTCGCAGCGGTGCTGCGCGGACATACGGCGCTGTCTGAGGTTAGCGTTTTCCATATCTACAATTCGCTGACTGCGGGAATCGTTGCCGGTTTCGTGGAGGAGATTTTCTTCCGCGGGTTCGTGATAAGTGAACTGGAATGGGCTCGATTGGGGCCGGTTCTGCAGGTGATTGCCTCTGGTGTACTGTTTGGCATCGCCCATTCTGGCTGGGGACTATTCTCAGGGCATGTGAACTGGCCCGCTCTGATCGGCTCAGTATCGGCGACGACAATCATGGGCTTGGCCTTTGCTATCGCCTATCTGGCGAGCCGTCGGAGCCTGATGCCGGTGATTACCGGCCATCTCGTGATGGACTGCCTCATCGAACCATGGCTAATCCTTACCGCCATGACCGGCGTGATGACACATCCACACTGATTGCTTCGAGTGCAAATTTCGCGATGGAGAACCGGCGGAAGGCGGCCTCCGGGTGGAAGGTCGACAACTCATATTTCACATTGTTGACGATAAATCCCAAGGCTCTGGAGAGCCCTGCCCTCGGGCTGTGATTGTTTCGCTAGGATGGTCAAGCCGTTCGCGTCGTACAACTTCCCTTAGGCAGCCTACGGGCTACCGCTAGCCATTATTCTTTGCTCGGGGGAGTTAGCCGCTTCTGATGGAATATCAGTCAGTCCGCTGATTCGCTCACGTAGAAGAGGGACGAGGCCAAGCACGGCGCCGGCGGTCAGGTGGTTGCTGTCGCGATAAACCACGTGATCGAACAGAACCGGGCTACAGCTTGTGCTGTTGCACAAGGCATCGGTGAAATCGGCAACTTTGACCAGTGGAAGCTCGTTTATGGCTGCCGCCTCCGCGGAACGGGCCTCGAAGTTAAGCGCGAGATTGCGGGAAATGCTGCAGTCGTGCGCGGCCCAGCTGTGGGCCGTCATGCGCGACAGGCAGGTGGGAACATCGCCCGGCGCACGAGGCGTGTCGGCGATCAGCAACGTTTTCACGTCATTCGATCCGAGGTAAGTGAGCGTCCGGTGCAGCCCCTGCCGCCAGTCTTCGATGGTGACGGGAGGCGAAGCGCCTTCTTCGGTGTCGCTCGCGTTCGCGAGCGGGCGGCCGACCAGATTGTCGCTCTCGGAAATTACCACCAGGTCAGGGCGCAAGGAGACGATCTTCTTAAGCGCGGCTTTGCGCCACTGGGTGCATGCACCGTCCAATCGTTTAAGCGTTGAATTGAATACAGTGACGTCCGCGGCCGGGCATGAAGCTTTCAGAAAAGTGATGAGCTTCCAGTGACGCTCTTTGGCTATGAGCTGCAGCGCCGGATACCACTGCTCGGCGTGTGAATCGCCGAACAACAACATAGATTTGCTTCCGGTGGGTTCGCCGTAGTTGCAGCGGATTACGCGAGAACTGCCGGAGCGCGTCAGGCAATGCGCCTCAAAAAGAGGGCGAGGCTCGTCGGCGGCAACGCGAATTGCAAACTGCGCGGGTGAGGCGAGCTGTGCATCAACTCGTCGTTGCACAAGGAGCGAAGCAGCGATCCCAAATACAGCAATGAAGCCTGCCATGGCAAGCGAGAGCGCCGGGCGAGGCAGAAGAAACCGGCTGGTTCGTATGGGCCTTTCGACGAGAGTAAATGCAACTTGAGCCAGCAACAGCGCCAGCCCTGCGGCAACAAGCTTGCCGATCCACGGAATCGCCGGGAAGCAGGCTTTTGCCGCCAACAGCACAGGCCAGTGCCAGAGATACCACGAATAAGAAAGCCGGCCAAAGTACTGGAGGAATCTGTTGCCGAGAAATGTGGCGATACCGGCTTGAGCATCGGCCCCCGCAACCAGAACCAGGACCGTACCTGCCACTGGGAAAAACGCGAGATAGCCAGGAAAGCGCATGCGGGCCGATAGCAGACACCCCGACAGCAGAACCGCCGCCGCGCCCAGCCAGCCCAGCCATCGAATCGGCTTATTCCAGCGCAGAAGAAGGTCGGCTCCCAGAGCGGTGCCAAGCCCTCCCAGAGCGAACTCCCATGCGCGGGCGGGCAGGCCGAAGAACGCCCAGGGCAGACGACTGCGAGTGAGCCAGATACAGACGGCGAACGAAGCGAGCGCCAGCGCGGCCAACACCCTCGCGAGATTCCGCCTTGATTTAACCCACATCAGCGTGATGACGATCAAGGCGGGCCAGAATATGTAGAACTGCTCTTCCACAGCGAGTGACCAGGTGTGCAGGAATGGGTTCAGCGCCACGTCGCTGGCGAAGTAATTGGCGGCTTCGCGCGTGAACATGAAATTACTTATATAGAGCGAGGTATAACGCGCCCATTTCGCGAAATGCGACATCTCCAGCGGCGAGTACACGAACATGCCGGCGAGCAGAATGACTACAATGACAAGGCACGCGGCCGGCAGCAACCGGCGCGCACGGCGCGCGTAGAAGTTGCTGAAACTCAGCCTTCCTTTTTTCTCTATTTCGCGCAGGATCAAAGAGGTGATCAGATAGCCCGAGAGCGCGAAGAAGACATCCACGCCAATGTAGCCGCCCCCAAAGCCCGGAACGCCGCAATGAAAAAGCACCACAAGCAGGATGGCGACTCCGCGCAGGCCTTCAATATCGGGGCGGAAGTCAGAGTGCGCGGGTTCAGGAACGGGGCGTGAGCGCCGTTCGGGGCGCAAAACCGGCTCGGTGGTAGGCGCTTTGGTGAGCACAGTCCCTTCTTGGCTCGTTGCAGAATTTTGCAGGACTTCTCTTGCTCTACTTCTTTTCGCGATAGCTTACGAGACGGGGCTACATAGTATCACACCAGGAAGCAGCCGCTCGACGGGCTTTTCAGGCTTTAGCGGGGTTGTCATCCGGGATGACAGAGGGGCCCGGGGAACTTTGTCATCCCGAGCGAGGAAGCTCGCTCACAACGTGAGCGAGCGCCGCAGTCGAGGGACCTTGCGCTGCATACCTATACTTCTGTCATCCCGAGCGAGGAGGCTCGCTCACCGCGTGAGCGAGCGCCGCAGTCGAGGGACCTTGCGCTGCATACCTATACTTCTGTCATCCCGAGCGAGGAGGCTCGCTCACAACGTGAGCGAGCGCCGCAGTCGAGGGACCTTGCGCTGCATACCAATCAGCCGCTAAATCCCGCCAATCCGGATTCAGCCTCTCTATGAGCCAGATCTTCTTCTCGCGGCGCCATCGCTTCAATTGCTTCTCGCGGTCGATCGCTTTGCGCACATCATCGAAGCTCTCCCAATAAACCAACCGCGCGGCGTTGTAGCGGTCGCTGAAGCCTTCCCATGCGTGCGTCTTATGCTGCCACACCCGCTTGTGCAGATTGTTTGTCATGCCGATGTAGAGCGCGCGGCGTGAGGCGCTTTGCACCATGTAAACGTAGAAGCAGTACGTACGGCGCATAAACGCAAAGAGGGTAGAGGCTTGCCGCATGAAGAAGATGTGACGGATGTCACCCGGGGTGCTAAGGCGGATGGTGGAAGCTCAAGCTCCCTCGACTGCGCTCGGGAT
>Ga0335079_10005460_pt1 | contig 14541 bp, 17 predicted proteins | sample Lox_Sample_33_FD_206719 | JGI IMG/M metagenome (GOLD analysis project Ga0335079, IMG submission 206719) | Soil microbial communities from Loxahatchee National Wildlife Refuge, Florida, United States - Lox_Sample_3.3 | ecosystem: Environmental > Terrestrial > Soil > Wetlands | place: USA...
GAGGATCTTGAGGAACTTCCAGATGTATTCGATGTTCGTGTCGCTGAACGTGAAGTAGTCGTTGCCCCAGTCCATCCACTGGCCGAGGCGGATCGAGCCGCGCGTGAGCGCGGCGGACGAGTTGACGACCACGTCGCGGCACCGGCGGGCGAACTCCTCGATCCCGAAGTCCTCGATCTCGCGCTTCGAGTTCAGCCCGAGCGCGCGCTCGACACCGACCTCGATCCACAGCCCCTGACAGTCGAACCCGTTCTGGTACCGCTGGTCGAAGCCGCGGAGCGCCTTGTAGCGCTGGAAGACGTCCTTCAGGGTGCGGCCCCACGCGGTGTGAACACCGAGCGACGAGCGGTTGGCGGTGACCGGGCCGTCGACGAACGACCAGATCGGGCCGCCCGCGTTCCGGGCGCGCAGGGCGTCGAAGGTACCCTCCTCCTCCCAGAGCGCAAGCAGCTCGAGTTCGAGGGCGGGATGATCGGGTTTGTCCGGAAGGGCCGCGAACATGTGCCGATCGTACCGAGGGGAAGAAACGGCACCCGCCGCGCGTTTCAAAGAGTCGAACCCCACGAAAGGAACGGAACGAACCCGATGTCAACAGAAGCAACGAGTGCCACGTTCGACGACGAGGTCCTGAAGTCCGAGGGAAAGGTGATCGTCGACTTCTGGGCCGAGTGGTGTGGTCCGTGTCACGCGGTCGCGCCGGTGCTCGACCGGATCGCCGACGAGCACCAGGTGAAGATCGTCAAGGTCAACATCGACGAGCACCAGGATCTGGCGCAGCGCTACGGCGTGCAGTCGATCCCGTTCATGGTGCTGTTCGACGGCGGAGAGCCGCAGGCCTCGGCGATCGGAGCGATGCCCAAGGGCTCGCTCGAGAAGGCGCTCGGCCTCGCAGCGTAGGAGGGCGGAGGCACGAGCCTCCGCCCAGTCCTCGCCGCTTTCAGTCTTCGAGGAAGGTCTGGAACGCGAGGTGCTTCACGAGGTACTGCTCGATCGCCTGCACCCCGAGATTCGCCCAGTCGACCACCCAGTCTTCAGAGAGGTCGTCCTCGATCCGGTGGAACGTGCCGCACTCGTCCATGTGCCGATCATCGGCTCTGCGCATGACGGTCGCATGAGCCGTTCGGCCCATCTTGCCCAGCCGTGACACCCAGCAGGGGTCACTCGTTCGAGTGAAATCGGCGCGGATCAGGCGCTCGCCCACTCGCGCAGCACCTTCTCCTGCCCCGGGAACGCCATCTCCGCGGGCAGGTCCGCGGGCTCGAACCAGCGCAGCTCGACGACGTCGTCGGCGGGGGCGGGATCACCCGATGCAGTGACGCGGTACGTCACGGAGAACACGAACCGGTCGCCGTACGGCTCGATGTCGATGCGCACGAGATCGGCCGTCTCGAGCTCGAGGCCGGTCTCCTCTTGCAGCTCGCGACGCACCGCATGCTCGGGCGACTCCGTTTCCTCGACGAAGCCGCCCGGCAGGTCCCAGTGGCCGAGGCGCGGTTCGATACCCCGTCGCGCGAGCAGCACGCGGCCGTCGCGCTCGAGCAGCGCCTGGACGGCGGGCAGCGGGTTTGCCCAGTAGCGCTCACCGCACGACGCGCAGCGCAGATGGTCCTCCTCGGCCCGGAGCTCACGGCCGCAGCGCGCACAGAACCGCCAGCCGTCGAGCGCTCCCACGGACGTGCATGCTACGGCGGTGAGCAGGCGGGTCGTGCTCCTGCACTCGGCGGTCGGAGACTCGAGGCAGTGGAGCCGCCAGGCGGCGGCGCTCGGGGACCGGTTCGACGTCGTCGCCCCGGATCTACCCGGCTTCGGCACGGAGCCGATGCCGGCCGAGCCGTTCTCGTTCGTCGACCGCGTGGTGGGGCTCCTGCCGGCGTCGCTCGTCGGCAACTCCTTCGGCGGCGCGATCGCGCTCCGGACGGCGCTCGCGAGCCCGGAGCTCGTCGACCGGCTCGTGCTCGTCGGATCGGGCCTCCCCGACTGGGAGTGGTCGGAGGAGATGCGCGATTACGTCGCGCGCGAGGAGGAGGCCGTGAGACGCGGCGACCTCGACGCCGCCGCCGAGATCAACCTCGAGTTCTGGCTCGAGCCCGAGCATCGCGACGAGCTGCGCCCTCAGCAGCGCCGCTCGCTCGAACTGCAGACGGCCCACGCCGAGCCGGAGGTCCTCTGGCCTGAGCTGCCGCCGCTCGAGTCGCTGGCGGTGCCGACCCTCGTCGTGGTCGGCGACCGCGACAAGGAGGACTTCCAGCAGATCGCACGACACATCGCTGCGACGGTGCCGGGCGCGCGGCTCGAGGTCGTCCCGGGAGCAGGCCACCTCGTCGGGGTCGACCGGCCGGACGAGCTCAACCGGCTGCTATTCGAGTTCCTCCAGCACTGAGTCCGAGAGGCGCGGCCACGCGTCGGCCGCCCACGGGCCGAAGGGGAGGTCGGTCAGGCAGGCGAGCGCGAGGCGGGCCTCGGGGTCGACCCACAGGAACGTGCCGCTTCGCCCGAAGTGGCCGAACGTCCGCGGCGAGTTGCGCGAGCCGGTCCAGTGCGGCGACTTCGCGTCGCGCAGCTCGAGGCCGAGCCCCCAGTCGTTCGGCTCCTGCCGGCCGAAACCGGGCAGCACGCCGACGAGCCCCGGGAACTGGACGGTCGCAGCCTCGTCGAGCGTCTCCTGCGCGATGCGCTCCGGCGCGATCAGCTCGCGCGCCACGGCGAGCAGTCCGTCGAGGCTGCCCGCGGCGCCCGAGCCGGGATCGCCCTCGAGCACGACGCCGGTCTCCGCCCAGACGGCGTCGAAGTACTCGGCGAAGGGCATCTCGGCGCGCGCGGCAACGAGGTCGGCCGCGACCCGGAAGCCGAAGTTGGAGTAGATGCGCCGGGCGCCGGGCGCCGAGATCGGCGGCCCGGCGTCGAACGGCAGACCGGAGGCGTGCGCGAGGAGGTGGCGCAGCGTCGAGCCCGGCGGGCCGGCCGGCTCGTCGAGGTCGACGAGGCCCTCCTCCGCCGCGACGAGAATCGCGACCGCGGTCGCCGGCTTCGTCACCGAAGCGAACGCGAACACCCGCCCACTGTCGCCGTGCACGGCCTCGGCACGACCTGCGACGGCGGCCGCCGCGTGCTCGCACGGCCACTCGTCGACTTGCCTCAGGGCGTGCATCGGCGGCAGGCTATCGACGTGGAGCGGCAGTGGATCTCGTCGGGCTCGGCGCTGGAGGCGCGCTTCGGATACTCCCGTGCGGTTCGGATCGGCAACCGCGTCGTCGTGGCGGGAACCGCTCCGATCATGCCGGACGACGCCGATCCGCCCGCCGGCGCCTACGACCAGGCACGGGTCTGCATCTCGATCATCGAGCGCGCGCTGGCCGAGGCCGGAGCGACGGTCGACGATGTCGTGCGGTCGCGCGTCTACGTGACCGACGCGGCCCACATCGTCGACGTCGGGCGCGCGCATGCAGAGGCGTTCTCGCGCGCGCGGCCCGCATTGACCGGAGTCGTCACCGCGCTCCTCGACCCGCGCTGGCTGGTTGAGATCGAGGTCGAAGCGGTGATACTGGAGCCGTGAAGCAGATCTTCCCGTCGTCGATCACCGGCAAAGGGGCGGTCGTCCCGGGGACGAGCGCGAGCGTTCTCGACCATGCGTTCGGCAAGGGCGACCCCTACACGCTCGGCGTCGAGGAGGAGTACATGCTCCTCGACCCCGAGACCTGGGACCTCGTGCAGCACATCGACTCGGTGCTGTCCGCCGTCGCGCACTCGGAGCACGAGGCGCGCATCCACGCCGAGCTGATGCAGTCGGTGCTCGAGGTGACGACGCCGGTCTGCCGCACCGCTGCCGACGTCCACACGGCGCTGTCGCAGCTGCGCGGCTACGTCGCCGAGATCGCGCGCTCCGAGGGTTGCCGGTTCGGCTCGGCGGGGACGCATCCGTTCAGCCTGTTCGAGCGGCAGCGGATCACCGCCCGCGACCGCTACCGCCAGCTCGTCGACCAGCTGCAGTACGTCGCGCGCCGGGAGCTGATCTTCGGGATGCACATGCACGTCGCGGTCGACGATGCCGAGAAGGTGATCCAGGTCATGAACGGCCTGCTCGTGCACCTCCCGCAGATGCTCGCCCTCTCGGCGTCCTCGCCGTTCTGGCGAGGCGAGCCGACCGGCCTCTCGTCGAGCCGCCAGATGGTGTTCGCGGCCTTCCCGCGCTCGGGACCGCCGCCGCGATTCCGCGACTACGAGGACTACGCGGCGCTCGTAGGCCAGCTCGAGCGCACCGGCTGCATCGCCGACTACACGCACATCTGGTGGGACATCCGCCCGCATCCGCGGCTCGGGACGATCGAGATGCGCGTCTGCGACGCGGTCACCCGGCTCGAGGACGTGATCGCGATCACCGCGTTCTACCAGGCGATCGTGAAGATGTACTGCGAGCAGTACGAGTCCGGCAAGGAGATCCCGAGCTGGCACCGGATGCTCACCACCGAGAACAAGTGGCTCGCCGCGCGCTACGGGCTCGAGGCGCCCGTGATGGACCTCGCGACCGGACGGCGGAACCGGGTCCCAGTCGCGCAGCTCATCCGCCGCACGCTCCGCGACGTCGAGCCGCACGCGCGCGAGCTCGGCTCGGAGCGAGAGCTCGAAGGCGTCCGCGAGATCCTCGCACGGGGCAACGGCGCCGATCGCCAGCTGCGCGTGTGGAACGCGAACCGCGACATCGTCGAGGTCGTCCGCGAGATCGCGGCCGCGACCGAGGCGGCTGCCGACAGAGCCGCCGCCTAGAACCTCTGGGACCCGGCGCGGAGCGCCGAGCGTAAGGACCTCGTGGACGACGGCCGTCGTAGAGTCGGCGGGTGGGCGAGCGCGCCTGGATCCGGGGTGCCAGACGCGGGTCGGTCGATGACCTGGAGCAGCTCTTCCGCGCCCACTGGCCGCGCGCGCACCGGGCCGCCTTCCTCGTCACCGGCGATGCCGCTGCGGCCGAGGACATCGCCCAGGAGGCGTTCCTCGCCGCGATCCGCACCCTCGACCGTTTCGACCGGCGCCGGCCGTTCGGGCCCTGGCTGCACCGCATCGTGGTGAACCGGGCGATCGACTTCACGCGTGCGCGCCGCATCCGGGCGGAGGTCGAGCTCGGCGACGTCCACGCGGCACCGCCCGCGCCGGAGCCGGACGACGGGACGTTCGATCGCATAGCCGCGCTGTCGCCGGAGCACCGCGCCGTGGTCGTGCTCCGCTACGTGCTCGAGTACACGCCGGGCGAGATCGCCGAGCTGCTCGACCTGCCGCGCGGGACGGTCAACTCGCGCCTGCGGCGCGGGCTCGACCGGATGAAGGAGAGCGGCGAGTGACCCCGGAGGACCGGGCCTGGGAGGTCGTCCGTCGTGCGTTCGAGGAGCGTGCATCGACGCCGTCGCAACGGTCTTCGAAGCACGCAAGTAACAGACTGTTACTTGCGCTGGTCGCGGCCGGCGCTGCAGCTGCGGTCGCCATCGCGGTGATCACGCCGCCGGGCCACGCCGTGCTCGAGCGCGTGCGGCGCGCGGTCGGGATCGAGCATGCGGCGCCTCGGCTCGTCGCGTTGCCGGCGCCCGGCCGGCTGCTCGTCGTGTCGCCGGGACGCTCCGGCGTGTGGGTGGTCGACGCCGACGGCCTCCGCCGGCGGCTCGGGAACTACGACGACGCGATGTGGTCGCCGCACGGGCTGTACGTCGTTGCGACCACGCCGACCGAGCTGCTCACGCTCGAGATCGGCCGCAGCGTCCGCTGGTCTCTGCCTCGGCGCGGAGCGCGCTCGCCGCGCTGGGAGGGCTCGCTGACCGACACCCGCATCGCCTACTTCACGCCCCGCGGTGACCTGAGGGTGGTCGCCGGCGACGGGACCGGCGACCACCTCCTCGCGCGCGACGCGGGAGCTGCGCCGCCGGCGTGGGACCCGGCGCGCCTGCACACCGTTGCGTACGCGACCGGAAGCGCGGTCGTCCTCCGCAACGCCGACACGCGCTCGATCGTGTGGCGCGCGCCGATCGCGTTCGGGCCGACGTCACTGGCGTGGTCGTCCGACGGCCGCCTGCTCGCCGTCGTCTCGCCCACGCGTGTGCTCGTGCTCGCGGGCGACGGCAGCGTGGAGCGCACGATCACGACGCCGACCGGCACGTTTCGCGGCGCCGCATTCCGCCCGCGCACGCACGAGCTGGCGCTCTCGGTGCGGCAGAGGTCGAGCAGCGAGATCAAGCTGTTGAGCGCCGGCCGGAGCGAGGCGTCGCGTGTGCTCTTCGCCGGGCCCGGGACGTTCGGCGACATCGTCTGGGCGCCGGACGGCAGCTGGCTGCTCGTCGACTGGCCGACGGCCGACCAGTGGGTGTTCCTGCGCGGTGGGCGTGTACGGGCGGTGTCGAACATCGAGCAGCAGTTCCCGCCCACCGACCGGCGCGGCGCGACGCTGCAGATCGCGGAGCGCTGGTGCTGCGCTCGCTAGGCTCGGCACATGCTCGAGGTCGGCGACCGCGTTCCGAACGTCACCGTTCATCTCGGCCCCGGCGAGGCCGTGACGATGGAGGAGCTCGTCGAGGACGGGCCGAAGCTCGTCCTCTTCTACCTCTTCGACTGGTCGTCGACCTGAACGAACGAGCTCGAGCTCCTGCGTGACAGGAGAGCGGAGTTCGACGAAGCGGGCGTGCAGCCCGTGGGGATCTCCCGCGACTCTCCGTACACGCACATCGCGTGGACGCAGGCGCTCGATCTGAACCTCGGGCTGCTGTCGGACTTCAACGGCGAGGCGGTCCGCGCCTTCGGCATCGCCCAGGAGTTCCGCGGCTTCAGGGACGTGGCGCGCCGCTCGGCCTTCCTCGTGGACACGGACGGCGTGGTGCGCGGGGCGTGGAGCTACGAGAACACAGAGCTGCCGGACATCGACGAGCTGCTCGACGCTTGCCGGGCCTTGCCGCCGTCCGGTCGATCTGAGTAGATAGCCGCCGTGGCCGCACCCGCGGACAGCGCACCGGCTCCCTCGCGGCCCGGGGGCGCCCTCACCGTGGCGCTCCTCGGCGTCGTGGTCGTCGTCGCGATCGTGTTCGCGTTCTCGTCGTCGCTGTTCCTCCCGAACAACTGGTACTCGCTGTTCAAGGCGATCCACGTGACGCTCGCGCTCGTCTGGGTCGGGGGCGGCGTCCTGCTCGTGATCCTCGCGCTCCGCGCGGAACGGACGAACGACGCCGGTCAGCTCGCCGGGATCGCGCGACACGCGATCTTGGACATGGTCACGAAGCCCTTCTCGTAGCGAGAACGCGCGCGCAGCGGTCCGCAGTGGTCTGACCGCGGTCAGACGAACGTCTGACACACGGGAGCGTTACGAACGCTCCACAGGGCCAGCCGCTCGGCCACGTCGTCGAAGACGGACCTGCCCGCCAGGGAGTACTCCTCTGTGAAGTCGACCGCGCCGTTGACCTCGAGGACGACCCACTCGCCCGCTGCACCCCGCATCAGGTCGACGCCGGCGAAATCGAGCCCGAGCGCCTCGACGGAGCGGAGCGCCAGCTCGGAGGGCTGAACGCCCGGCGTGGCACGGACACGCCGACCGCCCGCGGCGACGTTCGTGCGCCACTCGCCGGGGCGGGCGACACGGCTGACCGCCCCGACCACGGCGCCGCCGGCGACGACGACGCGGAGATCGTCGCGCGCGGGCCCGATCAGCTCCTGGACGAGCGCGCCGTGCCGGGCGAACCAGGAGCGCCGCGAGAGTTCCGTCAGCACCTCGGCCAGCTCCTCGTCGCCGCCGCACAGGAAGACATCCCTGCCCCAGCTCCCGAACCGCGGCTTGACGACGTACGGCGGGCCGAAGGAGGGCGGACGCTCGACTCCCTCGACGAGCACCGTGCGCGGATGCGGCAATCCGGCCTGCCCGAGCACGGTCGCCGTCGCCAGCTTGTCGTGCGCGAGGTACAGCGAGCGCGGATGGTTGAGCAGCGTCGCCCCGGCCCGCTCCACGGACACGGTCTCCCAGAGCCCGTCGCACGGGCCGTCGAGCGTGGGCAGGACGTCGACCCGGTTCAGGACGAGATCGCCGTGCCGCGCCGCGCCGTCCAGCCGGTCGGGGGCAACCACGCGCGCGGGCATCCCCGCCGCCCCGAGCGCCGCGGCGAGCGCCGCGTTCGTCGTACTCGACGTCGCACCGACGACGAGAGCCTGGCGGACGATCCGGAGCCGCGGCTCCGGCAACTCGCGGGACGGCACCGGCAGCACGCGAACGGCCATGACTCGACTCTGAGCCGACGCTCTTAGCGATCCCTCGGTCCATCCTAAGGAGGACCGAAGAATCCGCTCGACCGCCCGTTCAGGAGCTCTACATGCCCATCGCGTGATAGCCGGAGTCGACGTAGAGCGTCGTTCCGGTCACGTTGCGCGCTGCGTCCGAGAGGAGATACGCGGCTGCTGCACCGACGTCGTCGGCGTCGATGTGGCGGTGGAGCGGCGCGCGCTCCTCGACGATCGACTCCATGGTCGGGAAACCGGCGATCGACCGCGCGGCAAGGGTGCGAACGGGCCCGGCCGACACGGCGTTGACTCGGATGTTCTTCCGACCGAGGTCCCAGGCGAGGTACCGCACCGACGCGTCGAGGGTCGCCTTCGCGACGCCCATCACGTTGTAGTGCGGCACGGCGCGCTCGCCACCGAGGTAGGTCATGGTCACGATCGACCCGCCGCCGGCCGCCTCCATCAGCGGCTCCGCCGCGCGCGCCGTCGCGACGAGGGAATACGCGCTGACGTCGACCGCCATCCAGAACCGCTCGCGCGGCGTATCGGTGAAACGACCTTCGAGATCCTCGGCCGCTGCGAACGCAACCGAGTGGACGAGGATGTCGAGCTGCCCGCCGAAGGCGGCGCCGACCTCGTCGAACACGCGCGCAACCGCGCCGTCGTCCCGCACGTCGAGCTCCGTGACGAGCGGGCTCGAGACCGTCTCGGCGAGCTCGCGCACGCTCTTCTCGATCCGCTCGCCCTGGAAGGTGAACGCGCACTGCGCCCCGCCCTCGGCGAGCCGCCGGGCGATCGCCCACGCGATCGACCGCTTGTTGGCCACACCGAGAATGAGCGCCCGCTTCCCCTCGAACACGGCGGGACTCTAAACGAACGGCGCTTCGGCTACCCTGGCGGCTCCTTGGGCCGCCTCCTCGTCGCCATGGCCGTCGTCGCGCTCGCGACGGCGACCTCAGCAGCAGCGGCCCTCGAGCCCCTGCGTCCCGATCTCAGAGAGGCGAGCCAGCCCCGCGTTCGCGCCGGGACGATCCACATCCCGGCCGAGCAGGTGCGCGGCATGACCCGCGTCATCGTCCGGCTCAAGGCGCCTCCGCTCGCGGCGTGGGCCTCAGAGCGCTCGCTGAGCGCCGCCACCGTCAGCCACCATCTGGACGTCCGGAGCGCGAGCTCGCGCGCGTATCTCGCGCGGCTCGCCCGCCTCCAGACCGCCGCGGTCGCGCAGGTCGAGACCGCGATCCCGGCCGCGACGGTCCAGGAGCACTACAGCGTCATCCTCGACGGCTTCGCCGTCTCCCTCCCGGAGCGCAAGCTGCCCACGCTGCTCCGGCTCTCCGACGTGAACAAGGTCTATCCGAGCGTCGGCTACTTCGCGACGGACGACAGCGGTCCCACGGTGATCAATGCCGCGGCACTCGAGGCGGCGAGCGGAGACGCAGGCGAGGGCATCAAGATCGGCGTCGTCGACACGGGCGTCGACCCGACGAACCCGTTCCTCTCGTCCAAGGGCTTCTCCTACCCCGCCGGGTTCCCGAAGGGCGACACCAAGCTGACCACCCCAAAGGTGATCGTGGCCCGCGTCTTCCCCGGCCCGATCCGGAACGCGCTCAGCAACAAGGCCTTCGACAACACGGAGCCACACGGGACGCACGTCGCCGGGATCGCGGCGGGCGATGCCGGCACGACCGCCCCCGCCGGGCCCGATCACCCGGAGACGCCCGGCCTGTCCGGCGTCGCCCCGAAGGCGTGGATCGGCAACTACCGCGTGTTCACGATCCCCACTCCACTCGGTGACGAGGCCGACACGCCCGAGATCGTCGAGGCATTCGAGTCGGCGGTCGTCGACGGGATGAACGTGATCAACTTCTCGGGCGGCGGCCCGCAGACCGATCCGGCGAACGACGCGATGTACGAGGCGGTGCAGAACACCGTGCTGGCCGGCGTCGTGCCCGTGATCGCGGCCGGGAACGACCGCGAGGACTTCGGCTACGGGACGGCAGGCTCGCCGGGAAGCGCGCCCGACGCGATCACCGTTGCCGCCGTGTCGAACTCGCACGTCTTCGCGCCGGCGCTCAGCGTGGTCGGCGGCCCGCCGAACCTCGGCGCCGTGCCGATCCAGGGCTCGGGCGTGAAGTTCCCGGCGGCCTGGTCGACGCTCAACCAGAGCGTTGTCGACGTGGGCTCGATCATGGGGACGAACGACAAGCCGGTCGACCCCTACCTCTGCGGCTCGGCCAGCGACCCGAACTCGGGCGTCGGGACGCTCCCGGCGGGCTCGCTGAAGGGGAAGATCGTCCTGCTCCTGCGGGGCAACTGCAGCTTCGCCTCGAAGGCGCTCCGCGCCGAGCGCGCCGGGGCGCTCGGGATGATCTTCGTCGACAACCGGCCCGGCGAGGCGAACCCGATCCCGATCATCCTGCCGCTCCCGGCCGGGATGATCTCTGACCTCGACGGCAAGACCCTGCGCGCCTACATGGCGCAGAACGGCGGACAGGCTCAGATCCGGGTTTCCAGCGGCATCGAGGAGATCCAGACCGGCCGCTCCGGGATCATCACGAGCTTCTCGTCGGCCGGCCCCACCGACTTCGGGTACCTGCTGAAGCCCGACATCGCAGCGCCGGGGCTCGACGTCCTCTCCTCGACTCCGCCGCGCACGACGGGATCCACCTTCGCGGTGTTCGCCGGCACCTCGATGGCGACGCCGCACGTCGCGGGAGCCGCGGCGATCCTCGTCGAGCGCCATCCCGACTGGTCGCCGTGGCAGGTGAAGTCCGCGCTGATGTCGACCGCCGGCCCGGCCTGGGCCGATACCGCGCGGACGCAGGAGGCCTCGGTTCTGCTCGAGGGCGCCGGGCTCGCGAACGTCGGCGCAGCCGACGACCCGAAGATCTTCACGGCGCCGCAGTCGCTGTCGTTCCAGCGCATCGACGTCACGCATGGCGCGCAGGTGAAGTCGATGCTCGTGCTCGCGAGCGACGCAGGCGACGGCTCGGGCACGTGGTCGGTGACGGTCGCGCCGCAGACCCAGACCAATGGCGTGGAGATCGACGTCACGCCGCAGATCACGATCACCCCCGGCGGCGACGCCGCGGTCCCGGTGATCGTCCACGTCGCCGCAAACGCAGGCCTTGGCGAGAACACGGGCTTCATCGTCCTCAGCGGGAACGGTGTGTCGCGGCGTGTCCCGTACTCGTTCCTGGTCGAGCGCCCTGCGCTGGCGTCGGTTCCGTCGGTTCCGCTACAGAAGCTGCAGACAGGGAACACGGCGGTCGGGGTGAGCCACGTCTCGCAGTACTGCTGCCCCTCGGCACCGTTCGGCCAGCCGCCGAACTACGTCGGCGCGCCGATGAACGAGGACGGTTCGGAGCACCTCTACTCCGTCTCGATCAACGAACCGGTCGTGAACTTCGGGGTCTCGATCCTCGCCGCGACCACCGGCTCGCTGATCGACCCGTTCGTGCTCGGCTCCAAGGACGAGAACGACGTTCAGGGCTACGCCGGGATCCCGACCGACGTGAACAGCCTCACCTACGACTCCCAGATCGACATCGGCGCAGCCGGGGCGCAGTTCCCGCGGCAGGGGACGTACTACGTCTCCGTCGACTCGCGCGCCGACCCGTTCAACAACAAGCCGCTCAAGGGCAAGTACCTGCTCAACGCCTGGATCGACGATGTGACCCCGCCGAGCCTCAAGCTGCTGACGACGCGTGTCAACGCCGGGAGGCCGCTGATCGTGGCGCGGGTCCTCGACGGCGGGTCGGGAGTCGACCCGCTGTCCCTGGTGTTCAGCTACGGCGACGTCCTGATCGGCGCCTCCGCATACGACCCGCTGAGCGGGCTCGCGGTATTCGGCCTGCCCGACCAGGCACCGAGGCTCAAGGCCGGCACCGCGACGACGATCATGGAGGCATCCGACTACCAGGAGTCCAAGAACATCGACACGGTGGGCGCGGACCTGCTGCCGAACACCTCGTTCAAGGAGAACAAGGTCACCGTCGTCGACGGCCCCGCGGCCACCTGGCTGGAGCCCGAGGCGAACGAATGCGCTCTCAAGCACGACCAGCTCGTCGTCGCCGCCGGCTCGACCACCAAGGTCCAGAAGGTGCAGTTCTTCGACGGCACCCGCCTGATCGGGAACGCCAAGCTGAGCCCCGGCGGCGTGTACAGCGTGCCGTGGTCGACCGCCGGACTTCCCAAGGGGAAGCATCACCTGACGGTGTCGGTCGTCGACCGGTCGGGACGCACGGCGATCGTGCCGCGCGTGCTCAGAGTGTGCGGGTAGCCGTCGTCTCGGGCGCGTCGTCCGGCATCGGCGCCGAGCTCGTCCGACAACTTCGCGACAGGGGCTACACGACCGTCGGCCTGTCCCGGCGCGACTCCGACGCGGACGAGCACGAGACGTGCGACGTCGCCGACCGGGCGGAGGTCGAAGCCGTCGCCGCGCGCGTGCTCGAGCGGCACGCAGCGATCGACCTGCTCGTGTGCAACGCCGGGATCAGCGCGCGCGGCGGGTACTTGACGGCGACGGCCGAGCGGATCGAGGGCACGATGAGGACGAACTACCTCGGCTCGGTCTGGCTCGTGCTCGCCTTCCTTCCCGGGCTCGGGCCAGGCTCGCACATCGCGAACGTCGTGTCCGTCGCCGGTTCGTTCGCCGCAGGCCCGTACTCGGCGTCGAAGCACGCCCAGCTCGCGTTCTCGCGCTCGCTGGCGGTCGAACTCGCGCCGCGCGGCATCTCCGTTCACACCGTCAGCCCGGGATACATCGAGACGCCCGGGTTCCCGCAACGGTCGCGGTTCGGCCCGCTCGGCCGGCGGCTCGTCGTCGACCCGCCGCTCGTTGCGGAGCGGCTGATCGCCGCGGTCGAGCGGGGGCGGACCGAGATCGTCGTGCCGCGCTGGTACCGCCCTGCCGGCTGGGCTCAGGCGCTCCTGCCCGGCACGACGGCCTGGGCTCAGCGCGCTCTGCGCCGCCGCTGACCATCACCGTGTCAAGACGTACCAGCCGACGACCGCCTGGTACCCGCGCGGCGCCATCGCGCGCACCGCCTCCCGGGTCTCGCCTTCGCACGCGGCGAGATCGAGGTAGGCATCGATGTCGCGCGCCTCCGTCATCTCGTCGTCGTGACGGAGCACGAGCCCGTTCGCGTCGAAGAGCCCGCGGAGGTCCTGATCGGAGAGCACCCGGCTCGTCGAGGGATCGCGCGCCTGCTCGAAGGCGTTCAGCTCGAGCGCGGCGAGCGGGTCGACGGGCGCAAGCTGATCGACGACGAGCAGCGTGCCGCCGGGCCGCGTCACGCGCACGAGCTCGGAGAGGAGGAGCTCGGGCCGGGGCGTGTGGTGCAGCGTCCGCAAGGTGCCCGTCACATCGAAGCTGTACGACGGAAACTCGAGATGCTCCCCGTCGCCGACAACCGCCTCGACGTTCGGCGGCGCGTTCTCGCGGATGCGCTCGACGTACACCGGATCGCGCTCGAGGGCGACGACCTCACGGACGCGAGGTGCCAGCGCGAACGCAAACGCTCCGAGCCCCGAACCGACGTCGAGCACACGCTCGTCGCCGCGAAGCGACGGCAGGAGCTCCTGCAGCCGAGCCGTGAGATCGGCGGCGCGGTCGGCCTGCAACTTGGCCCGGCGGTCGATGCTGCTCATGGACCCACCACCGTACGCGGACTGCGCCCGGCCGACACGCCGATGCCGCAGGCGAGCTCGTAGCCGATCGTCCCGGCAACGCGTGCGTGCGCATCGAGCGACACGCCGCCGCCGACGAGGATCACCGGCGTCCCGGGTGCCACCTCGCCCGCGAGCTCGACCGCCAGCGCGTTCATCGAGACGACTCCGACGACCCTTGCACGAGACTCTCCGACGACGACTTCGGTACCGGTGAGGTCGCGCCGAAAACCGTCTCCGTACCCCACCGGCACGATGCCGATCCAGGTGTCCCGCGCGGCGACGAAGCGCCGCCCGTAGCCGGTCGATTCGCCGGAGTGCAGGAGCTTCGCCTGGGCGACCTCGCTCCGCCAGGAGAGCACCGGCTCGAGGTCGTCCTCCGCTGCTTCGGTGCCGAACGGCGAGAGCCCGTAGACCGCGATTCCGCAGCGCGCGGCGTCGAACTTCGACTCGGGCAGCCGGAGCACCGCGGCGCTGTTCGCGACGTGCCGGACGATCGAGCGGGGCAGCATCTCGGTCGCGGCGCGGAAGCGCTCGACCTGCAGGCGGGCGAACGCGGGGTCGCTGTCGGCGGTGGCGAGGTGCGTCATCACGCCGGCGACGCGCCGCGTCGCAGCGGGGAGCTCCGTCAGCCCCCAC
>Ga0335079_10005461_pt1 | contig 14540 bp, 14 predicted proteins | sample Lox_Sample_33_FD_206719 | JGI IMG/M metagenome (GOLD analysis project Ga0335079, IMG submission 206719) | Soil microbial communities from Loxahatchee National Wildlife Refuge, Florida, United States - Lox_Sample_3.3 | ecosystem: Environmental > Terrestrial > Soil > Wetlands | place: USA...
AAGCGTACTTTCCTTGGTCGTCGCCGCCGGGTACTGAAGCGCCACGTCGGTGGCCTTTCAGCGCTACAAGAGTACTTCCCCGAGAGAGGCAGCGGCAGTATGTCTACGTAAGCTACTTTCTCCCCAGCATCCGGCGCCGCAGCACATCCAGCGCCATCTGGACCGTAAACGTCCGGATGCGTTGGCGATCTCCGAGAAACTGCCGGCTGATCGCCATCGCTCCCGCGGCGTCGGCCCAGCCGACCCACATCATCCCCACCGGCACGTTTTCGCCGCCCGAATCCGGGCCCGCGGCACCCGTGATGGACAGGGCGCAGGTCGCGTTTGTGCGCCGCCTTGCCCCCACCGCCATCGCCTCCGCCGTCTCCCGGCTCACCGCGCCGTGCTGCGCCAGGAGTTGCGGGTCCACGCCCAGCAACTCCGCCTTCATCGCGTTCGTGTAGGTGATGAATCCTCCGGCGAAGTAATCCGAGCTGCCGGGCACGCTCGTGAATCGCTCGCCCAACATGCCTCCAGTGGCGCTCTCCGCTACCGCCACGGTCGCGTGGTTCTCTCGCAGGAGATTGCCCACCACCACCTCCAGCGAGTCGCCATTGCGCGAGTACACGCGATCCCCTAGCAGCTGTTCGATGGGGCCGCCCACTTCGGCCAGCAGCGCGTCGGCCTGGGCCTCGGTGGCACAGCGCGCGCGCAGGTGAATCTGGAGGTCGCCGTGGGCCGCCAGGATGGTGCACGCCGGATTCGTGTACTTCTTGTACACCGGAGCGATGAGCTCGTCCAGGTCGCTCTCCCCCATGCCCGTGACCCGAAGAAACAGCGTGCGGATCACCTGTTTCGGCACCATACGCGCCAGGCGCGGGATGCAGTGCCGCTCGAACATGGACTTCAGCTCGTGCGGCGGACCGGGCAGCAGCATAGCCACCGCGCCCGATTCCTCCACCCATTGACCAGGCGCCGTGCCGCGGTCGTTGGAAAGCATCCCGGCGCCCTCCACCAGAAAGGCCTGACGCTTATTGATCTCCGCCATCTTCCGCCGTGCCTTGGCGAACCGCTCCGTCAGCCAGGCGGCGATTTCCTCTTGGAAGACCAGCTTTCGGTCCAATGCCTGAGCCACGGCGTCGCGGGTCACATCGTCTTCGGTGGGCCCAAGGCCGCCTGAAAGAATCAGAATCTCCGACCGGGACATCGCCGCTCGCACCGCCGCGGCCAGGCGGTCGCGGTCATCGCCGATCACAGCCTTGGCCACGACCTCCACTCCCAGCTTGTTGAGCTCCGCGGTCAGATAGAGTGAGTTGGTATCCAGCCGCTCCGGCGTCAGCAACTCGCTGCCGACCGCGATAATTTCCGCGTTCATCAGATCAGGAGGCGGCCTTTGATACCGGCGTCAACGCGGTAGAGCGCGCTCGTGGTGGCCACGATCAACGCACGCGAGGGCGTGAAGGCAAGCCCGACGATCCCCGGCCCGGAGAGGAACAACTCGGCGCGCCGGTCGGGCGCGATCCGCACCACTCCTTTTCGGCCGGAGAGCGACGCTGCGACATAAAGGCGTCCTTCCTCGTCGAAAGCCAGCCCCTGCGGCCGTCCCAGCCCGCGGTAGAAAACCTCTACCTCGCCCTCGTGCGAGATCCGGTGCACGCAATCGTAGCTCGACGTGGTGGGTCCGGTCAGGTACAGGTAGCCGTCCGGTCCGAAGGCGAGATGATACGCCGCGATAGACGCTTCGATCGTGGCAAAGACAAAGATCTGCCTGTTTGGACTGATCTTGAAGATCGTTCCGCTGCGATCGCCGACATAGAGGTTCTGCTCGAGGTCGAACGCGATCCCCGTAGCCACTCCCATGCCCTCGACGAAAACACTCATGTTCCCGCTGGGGGTCACCTGGTACACCATCCCGTCGTAACGGCTGGAGATGTACAGCATGCCGTGCGAATCCAGGGCTACGCCAGTGGCGTTCATCAGGTCGTTGATGAACGGCTTCATGTTGTAATTCAGGTCGATCTTGTAAACCGCGACCGGCACCTTCTGCCCGCGCGATCCGCTGAAGGTGCTGTAGATGTTGCCGAATGAATCCACCGCCGGGTTGGCTACGGGATGCAACCCCTCTGCAATCAGGACGCCGATGTCGCAGGCCCAGGACTCGCTGGCCACGGTTCCGCTCTCGACAACCAGGTCACCGTCGCTGGCGCCTTCGGGAACACGGGCAATCACCAGCGAATCCGAACCGATGATCACCGGCGCCCCGACTTCTCCGATGGTCACGCGCGGCCGCTCGGCCTTTGCGAATCCCTTCCCCTGAATCTGCAGTTCGCCGCCTGCAATCGCTGCGTGGGGGCTGACGCGGGAAATCTGAGGCCTGGAGTCGGATGCTTTCCGAATAGGCATGCTAATAGAGATTGAACCATCCCGCCGCGAATAACACAAGTGCGCCGTAGATGCCCGCCATGACGTCGTCGGCATTGATGCCCAGTCCCCCCGGGAGCCCTTCCAGCTGGCGCACGGGAGGCGGTTTCCACACATCGAACAGGCGGAAAAGTGCGAGCGCGGCGAGAAAGCCGGTCCAATTGAGGTGGCGCGCACCGGCAAGAGCGATCCATTGTCCGATAACCTCATCGACCACTACAATCTGCGGATCCTTGAGTTGCTTCACCTGCGCGGTGACACCCGCCGCCCACACCGCGGGCGCAAAAAGCAGCGCGGCCAGCACCAGGAAGTGCCAGCCGGTGAAGCCCAGAAACCGGTGAAGCAGGATGCCGATGGCGAGAGCCGCAAGAGAGCCCGCCGTTCCCGGCGCGGCCGGTGAATAACCGCAGCCGAACCAGGTGGCGAGGAGAAGGGCGCCCCTATACTTCGTCATCCGTTGGCTCGGGAGGCGGATCGGCCGCCGAAATCTTATATTTTTCGGATGCCCAGTTTCCCAGGTCGATGATGCGGCAGCGCTCGCTGCAGAAAGGAAAATCCGGATCGCCGGGCGCGACTTCTTTCTTGCAGATGGGACACCGGATCATACGGCGACCGGGGCGTCGATGTTGATCAGGCCCGTGGGCGCGAACCGCGGCGGCGGCTCCGTGGACGGCAGCAGCGTGCCCACCACGTCGTAATCCTGGGCCTCGGTGATGCGCAAGCGGCGGATCTCACCGGACCGCGGCGCATCGCCCTCCACGTCGTTGATCAGCGCCACGCCGTCGATCTCCGGCGCCTGCGTGGGCATGCGGCCTTCCCACAGCAGGTCGGTCTCACCCGAGACCCCGGAAACCAACACCGCAACTTCGGTCCCCACCAACGCCCGGTTGCGCGCGCGCGAAATCTTGCGTTGAATTGCCATCAGGCGGCGCTTCCGGTTTTGGAGGGTACGGCCGTCCACCTTGCCGTCCAGCGCGTAGCTGGCGCTGGTGTCCTCGTCCGAGTAGGTGAACACGCCCATGTTGTCGAATTTCGCGGCCTGCACGAACTGGCACAGCTCCTCGAAATCCCGGGCGGTCTCACCCGGAAATCCGACGATGAAGCTGGTGCGGATCGCCACTCCCGGTATGGTCCGCCGGATGCGCTCGACGAGGCGCAGAAAGATATCGCCCGATGCCCCGCGCTTCATGCGCTTCAGCACTCCCGCGCTGGCATGCTGCAGCGGCATGTCGATATACGGCACCAGAGCGCGATGCTCCGCCATGGTGTCCAACAGCTTCTGGGTCACCTTGTTCGGGTAGGCGTACAGGAACCGGATCCACTTCTCTTGCGGCGTCTCGATCCGCGCGAGGCGCGCCAGCAGGTGCGCCAGCCCGTCTGCGATCCCGAGATCCTCGCCATAGCATGTGGTGTCCTGGCCGATGAGGTTGATCTCGCGGACTCCCTGTGCGAAGAGGCGTTCGGCCTCGCTAATCACGGATTCGAAGCGCCGGCTGCGGAACGCGCCGCGGTACTGCGGAATCACGCAGAACGTGCAGGGATGATCGCAGCCTTCGGCGATCTTGACGTAAGCGAACTGCCGCGGCGTGGAGAGCACGCGCGGCGTGAGGTCGTGGTACAGGTAAGGCTCGAGCGGATCGGTGCCAGGCTCCAGACCCTCGCAGGCGGCCACGATGCCGTCCAGCTCGTTGGTGCCGATGATGGCATCCACCTCGGGCAGCTCCTTGCGGATATCGCCTCGATAGCGCTCCACCAGGCATCCGGCCACAATCAGCTTCTGCGCCCGACCCACCTTCTTGTACTCGGCCATCTCCAGGATGGTATCGATCGATTCCTTCTTCGCCGGGTCGATAAAGCTGCAGGTGTTGACCACCAGCACGTCGGCCTGGTCGGGATGCGGTGTCAGCTCATGGCCCCTGGCCACAAGTTGGCCCATCATGACTTCGCTATCGACCAAATTCTTGGGGCAGCCCAGGCTGACAAAACCGATTTTCAAGGGTATTCGACCTTACAGGTGTGCTCTTTTCAGGATAGCATTGAGTCGATGCGAGCCTGGCTTCCCGGGCCGCCGGCGGCATCGCCCGTCGCGGTGGCGCGGCCTTGGGCGGCGGACCTGCGAGTCGGGCTATCATCGTAGAAAATGCGACTTTTCGTAATCCTCCTCACCCTGGCGTGGTCCCTGTGCGCACAAGCGCCGCGCTGGACCGAAAAGGCCGCTAACGACTGGTACGCCAAACAGCCGTGGCTGGTGGGCGCGAACTACATTCCCGCGACCGCCATCAACCAGCTCGAGATGTGGCAGCAGGAGACCTTCGACCCGGTCTGGATCGAGACCGAGCTCGGCTGGGCGGAAGACATCGGCATGAACACCATGCGCGTCTTCCTGCACGACCTGCCCTGGAAGCAGGACTCGGGCGCTTATCAGCGCCGCATCGACCGCTTCCTCGGCATCTGCGACCGCCGCCACATCAAGCCGATCTTCGTGCTGTTCGATTCCGTCTGGGACCCGTTTCCACAGATGGGCACGCAGCGTCCGCCGCGCCCCGGCGTGCACAACTCCGGGTGGGTGCAGAGCCCCGGCGCCGCGGTGCTTCCGAATCCCGCCGAATACGACCGCCTGCGCCAGTATGTGCAGGGCGTGATCGGCGCATATCGCTACGACCGCCGCGTTCTCGCCTGGGACCTCTGGAACGAGCCCGACAACGAGAACAATCCGGTCTACCACAAGCTCGATCCGGTCAACAAGAAGGAACTGGTGCTCGCGCTGCTGCCCAAGGTCTTCGGCTGGGCGCACGATATGGAACCCACCCAGCCCGTGACCAGCGGCGTCTGGGCCGGCGACTGGTCCAGCGTCGATAAACTCACCCCGATCCAGAAGGTGCAGATCGAGCAGAGCGACGTGATCTCCTTCCACAGCTACGATCCGCCGCAGGAGTTCGAAAAGCGCGTGAAATGGCTGATGGCGTTCCACCGGCCCATCCTGTGCACCGAATACATGGCCCGCCCGCGCGGCAGCACGTTCCAGGCGATCCTGCCCATCGCCAAGCAGTACAAGGTGGCGGCGATCAACTGGGGCTTTGTTTCGGGAAAGACCCAGACCATTTTCCCGTGGGATTCGTGGGAGAAGCCGTACACCACGGCAGAGCCGTCGCTCTGGTTCCACGACATCTTCCGCAAAGACGGCACGCCCTACAAACAGGAAGAAGTCGATTTCATCCGCAACATCATCGGACCCAAAACCAAGAAGGGTCTTCTCAAGCTCAAGCCTGGAAAGTAGCCGGGCGTCTACTTCACTTCCACCAGAATCATCTCGCTCTCGCGCACGCCGATGTTGGAGCCGCGGTGCTTGACCCCGCCTTCCCGCCAGAACGCGTCCCCCGGTGCGCCGCTCATCGGCGACATCTCGCCTTTGGCCTCCTCCACGCGCGCCGCGAGCGCCGTAAGCAGGACCACGGCGCGCCCGGCTCCCACATGCTCGTGCCACTTCTCGCGCGCGCCCGCGGGCAGCTTGTTGCGGAAGACACGCACCTGTTCGTTCTCGAAGACCAGGGTATTGTGAGCGCGATCCACGGCCAGCGGATCCAGCTTCGGATCGCGTTTCGGCTGCGCCTCCGGAGCAGGCTTCTTGATTTCGATCTCCACGATCCGCAGGTTCGCGGAACCCACATTCTCGCTGACATGCGCCGGTCCGGCGGGGCTCCAGACCACTTCGCCTGCTTTCCAGTGGTGGTGCTCGACGCGTCCTTCGATGGTGATGTCCTGGTCGCCGCCGTCGAGGTAGATCATGACGCGGTTGGAATCGTGTTTGTGCAGCGGCGTGGGCGCGTGCGGCCGGTCGATGGCGCTGATGATCCGGACTGTCGGATTGTCCACAACGGTGGTGGACTGAGCCCACAACGCGGCCGGCAAGAGCAGGAACCCGGCGCGGAAAGTCATGTTCTTCACCCTACCATGGCCCGGACCACAATCCAGCTCTTTTCGAACAGGCTCAGCCGCACCCGTGACGAAAACACGTCGTAGTTCCGGCCTTCGATACGTTCCAACAGGCGCGAATAGATCGATATCAGCGCCAGCAGCGACGAGCGGCTCCGCGGATGGATCAGCTCCAGCAACGGCGCCGACTCGCTGTAATACGACCGCGCCCGCGCCGCTTCGAACCGCATCAGACGCAGGAACGGCTCGTCCCGGCGGCCTGCGCGGAGATCGTCCGCCGTCACCCCGAACCGTCGCAAGTCCTCCGCGGGAATGTAGATTCGCCCGCGCTCGGCATCCTCGCGGATGTCGCGCAGAATGTTGGTGAGCTGAAAAGCCACGCCGCATTTCTCGGCCAGGGGAAGCGCGCTGCGCGTGTCGAACCCGAAGATATGGATGATGGTCAGCCCCACCACCGAAGCCACCCGGTAGCAGTAGCCATACAGTTCGTCGAAGGTTTCGATGCGCCTCGGCTCCAGATCGCTGGCGATGCCGTCGATCATCTGCCGGAAATACTCGCGGGGAATGCCGAAGCGCCGAACCGTGTGATGGAACGCCGGCCAGACGGGATGCTCGCTGAAGCGGCCCTCCAGCGCCTCTTCGAGCTCGTTTCGCCAGCGCTCGACCGCCGCCCGCGACGCGCCCGGCTCATCGCTCAGGTCGTCGCAATAGCGCATGAAGGCGTAGATGGCACACATTGCCTTGCGCTGCTGGCGGGAGAGCAGCACAAACGAATAATAGAAGTTCTTGGCCCGCGTGCGCGCCACCTTGAGACAATACCGGTACGATTGCTCGACCGTGATCATCAGGCCGCCCGGGCCGCGAAGGCCACTCGCGCCAGCGAGCCCAGCAGCAGGCCCACGCGCTCCACCTTGGAAATCGCTGGGCGGGCGCGCAGCACGTCGTAGCCCTGTTGCTCGATCTTCTCCAGCACGCGCATGCCGCCGCGGCTGAAAAGGTCCAGATCGATCGCCAGCCGCCGGTCCACCATGCCCGGTAGCGGCAGGCCTTCCATAAACAACTCGCGCGCCTTCCCTACAATCTCCCGCATCACCTCGCGAAATCCCGGCGTGAACCGCCGGGAAAAAAGATCGTCCACCGTGCATCCGTGCCGGCCCATCACCTCCAGGGGGATGTAGATGCGGTCCTTGAGCAGGTCCACGGTCACATCCTGCCAGAAGTTGGCGAGTTGCAGCGCGGTGCAGGTGGCGTCGCTCAGGCGCTGGCGTTCGGCGTCGGAATAGCCGCAGAGATAGAGCACCAGACGGCCCACCGGATTGGCGGAGTTGCGGCAATAGCCGAACAACTCGTCCCAGTCGCGGTATCGCGTCATGGTCTGGTCCTGGACGAAGGCGTCGATCAGATTGGAGAACGGCTCGCGGGGGATTGCGTATCTCTGTACCGTGGGCCGGAGCGCCGCGAACACCGGATGCCGGGTGCGGCCGGCGTACATGGAATCCAGCTCGCCGCGCCACCACTCCAGCAGGCGCAGGCTTTCCGCGGTGTCTCCGATTTCGTCGCCCAGGTCGTCCGCCCAGCGGCAGTAGGCGTACACGTTGTAGAAATCCTGGTGGAGGCGTTTAGGCAGGAGAAAACTCACCACGTGGAAGTTCTCGTAATGATGCGTGGCGAGCCAGCGGGTGTACGCGCAGCCTTCTTCGCTGCTGTAGGTTCTCTGGAGCGCTTCCGGCGATTTTACGAACTCGGCCGGGCAGAGCATTTAAGGCACGATCGCCGTTTTGAGATGGCCGTTGTGGCTCATCAGGTGGCGCATCACTTCCAGCAGGTTGGCCAGCGGCTCTTCCCGGTTCACGAAGAAACCCGCCGTGATATGGCCGGCACACACCAGGTCCAGGGCCTTACGGATATAAGCCGGCGTATGGTGGAAACTGGCCTTGCAGGTGATCTCGGAATAGTGCAGCAGGGCCGTATCCAGGCTGACTTTGCTGTCGTTCGGACAGCCGCCGAAGAAATTCACGGTGCCGCCGCGGCGTACCATGTTGACCGCCCACTGCCACGTCTGCGGCTTGCCGATCGCTTCGATAGCGACGTCTACGCCGCGCCCGTGAGTCATATCCCGGATGGCCTGCACCGGGTCGCCATGTTCGCCGGCAACCACCAACTCGTCGGCGCCCAGCGCCGCCGCCCGGTCGAGTTGCGTCTGCCTCCGCCCCACGGCGACCACGCGACAGCCAGCCAGCTTTGCCAGCTTGACGAACATCAACCCGATCGGACCCAGTCCGATGATCGCGATGGTATCGCCCGCGCACGGCGCCGAATCCTCAAATCCCTTCACCACACACGCCAGAGGTTCGATCAACGCTGCATCCTGGTAGCCCACGCCCTCCGGTATGAGATAAGTATTGCGTTCGACGATCCGGGCCGGGATGCGAATATACTCCGCGTAAGCGCCGTTGTTGAAGAGCAGATCCTCGCATACGTTCTCGAGGCCACGTTTGCAGAAATAGCAGTCGTTGCAGGGCGCTGAATTCGCCGCCACCACACGCTGCCCGATGGAGAACTTCCCGACACCCTCGCCTACCGCGACAACATCGCCGGCTAGTTCGTGCCCGAACACGGCCGGGGGCACGATCATCCGCGCGTGATATCCGCGTCGGAACACTTTTACGTCCGTACCGCAGGTCAGCGCCACTTTCACTCGTACGAGAATGTCACCGCTTCCGATTGTGGGAACGGCCACCGGCTCTACCTGCAGATGTTCTTTGCCGTAAAGCACAGCAGCCATCATGTGGCTATTCACTTATGACCACCTCTGTGGCTGAACGATTATTTTCAACGATTTAGGTCCTGGATGCAATGCCAATTCAAATCCTGAACGGATTTTAACCAAGGGCAGGCGATGAGAGATTAGTGCCTCTACGGGTATCTCACCGCTAAAAACAAGCCGTGCCGATTCTTTCTGCAGGTCTATTGAAGCACTATAGCACCCGAATAGCGTCCGTTCGCCAACACAGATGTCGGCGCCCGAGGCCTCGATTCGCTCCGTGGCCGAGGTTTGCGCGAACAGCAGGATGCGCGCCCCAGGACGCGAGCACGCCATCGCCTGTTCCACGATGCCCGGAACCGATGCCGCGACAATCACCAGGTCCGCGCCCCGGCCTTCGGTGCGTCGCTTGACCTCGGAAGCCACATCCATCGAGCGCGGATCCCAGGCAAAATGCGAACCGCAGCGTGACGACAGCGACCGGCGCGCATCGATGGTGTCGGTGGCCGCGACCGTGGCGCCGGTGCGTGCCACCAGCATGGTGAACATCAGACCGATCGGCCCCTGTCCCAGGATCACCACGAAATCCTCCGGCTGCGGATCGCACTGCGCCACCGCCTTCAGACAGGTGTTCACCGGTTCCACCAGGGTGGCACGTTCGAAGGAGATAGGATCGGGAATCCTCTCCACTCCCGATTCCACGATCCAATCCATCACGCGCACATACTGGGCGAAGCCGCCGCCCGCGGGCTCGAATCCGGCGGTGATCCCGACTTTCTTGTATGTCGCGCACTGCGCGTATATCTTACGATGGCAGTAGAAGCATTTGCCGCAAGGGATATGATGAAACGCTACTACGCGATCGCCCACCCGGAATTTCGTGACACCCGAGCCGACCGCGGCGATCACACCCGCGGTTTCGTGCCCGTAGATGCGCGGCGGCGTCAGCAGATTGTGTTCGATCTTCTTGAGGTCGGTATGGCAGATGCCACAGGCCTCCACCTGAATGAGGATTTCCCCGGGGCCGATGGTTGGCGTCGGAATCTCTTCGACGTCGACGACACTACTGCCGCGATAGACCGCTGCATGCATGGTCTGGGGGATGGCGCTCACTTCAGAATCGGCAATCGGCAATAAATTCTCCCAGCGACATCGCGGCCCGGGCACAGCGCTTCCGTAACCGGATCAGTTCCGGTATGCGGGTAAGAGGCTGGCGCAATGAACTGCTAAGAATTTCTATTGTAGCGAAGTGACCGTCGGGCCGCAGAGCAGAATTAAAGTCATTCGCCATATCTTCGCTTGCAAGATCGGTAACCGCCTTGATGCAGAAAAAGGGTATTCCGTGAGCCGTGGCCCGCTCCGCAACCCCGCCGGCTTCCATCTCTACTGCCATCGCCCCGGAGGCGAACAGCCGCGATTTCTCAGCGGCGGTCCGCGCCACATGATCGATCGAGGCAACCACACCGCAACGTGCATTTTTCGCGCCGCGAGGCGAGAGCGCCGCAAACCTCCCGCCGCCCGAAGCCACCTCGGTCGCCACCACCACGTCGCCGACCTGCAAATCTGGATCGAGGGCGCCGCAGAAGCCCGTGCTGACTACTGCGGCCGGCCGGAACGCTTCCACCGCCCGATCGACTGCCGCCGCTGCCCGCTCGGCGCCAACTCCGTTCGCCTTCAGGATCCAATCCGAACGCGGCGGCATGCCCCTGAATTCCATCGCGTCCGCTGCCACGATCAGGACCGCCATTATGCTGCTGACCGGGTACGCGCTGCGCCCTGAAACCAATCGACTGCGCGGGCGAGCGCCCGCACGGCCGGACCGGGAGTGAATCCCAGCTCGCGGGCCGCCTTTTCGTGGCTGACCCACATCTTCTTTTTCGCCATGCGTACCGCCTCCAGCGGCACACGCGGCGGTTTCCCGGTGACGCCGGCCCATGCGGTGCTGCACGCGCCGGCGCAATATGCCACCGCATAGGGAATCTGCGTGCGGGGTGCTTTTCTGCCCGTGATCTTTGCCAGCATCTGCAAAATCTGGGCGAGAGTCAGGTTCTCGCTGCCCAGGATGTAGCGCTCGCCGGTGCGCCCTCTCTCGCGCGCTAACAGGTGTCCTTCCGCGGTATCGCGCACGTCGACCACGTTCAGCCCGGTGTCGATGAATGCCGGCATATCGCCATTCAGAAAATCCAGCACGATCTTGCCCGTTGGCGTCGGCTTCACATCATGATCGCCGATCGGCGCGGTGGGGTTTACCACCACCACTGGCAACCCCTCCCTGGCGAACTCCAGCGCCACCTGCTCGGCCATGAACTTCGACCGCTTGTAGTGGCCCACCATCTCCTGCAAACCGACCGGCGTTTCCTCGTCGCCGATCCCGCCATGCGGTACGCCGATGCAGCCCACCGTGCTGGTGTAGACCACGCGCTCCACTCCAGCCTTTCTGGCTGCCTGCAGCAGGCTGCGCGTGCCCTCCACGTTCGAGCGGTACAACTCCGATGGATCTTTGGCCCAGAGCCGGTAGTCCGCCGCTACGTGAAACAGGAGGCCGCATCCCGTTACCGCGCGCCCGAGAGATTCCGGATCCCTCAGATCTCCGGTCGCGATTTCCAGATCGAGCCCGTCGACCTTGCTCCCGGGCCGTACCAGCGCCCGCACCTGGTGCCCGCGCTCCACCAGCAACCGCGCCACGTGCCAGCCCAGAAACCCGCTCGCGCCCGTAACCAGGGTTGGTTTCATAGGCGGCCGCACCACCGCGGGATCGTGATTCCGACTCCTGAATTCTGAATTCTGAATTCCTGCTTTATCGCAGCATCCACGTCAACATCTTCATGTTGTCAGCCAGGCTGACATTGATCCCGTACGCCGCCGAGGGCTCGAACCCGCAATGCATCATGCAATGCTCGCATCGCGGATCGTTTCCCGGCCCGTAGCTGTCCCACTGCGTTTGGGTCATCAGGTCTTCGAAGGTCTTGTAGTGGCCGTCGGTGATCAGATAGCAGGGGCCTTTCCAGCCCTTTACGTTGTAGGTCGGATTGCCCCAGGCCGTACACGGCAGCTCACGCTTGCCGCGCAGGAATTCCATGTAGATCGGCGTCTGCCGCACGTTGTACTTGCGCGCCACACGGTCGAAATCCTTGAACTTCTCGTGGATGTCTTCTTTCGTCAGGAAGATCTCGCGATCGTTCACCGCGCTGTATCCATAGGCCGGCGCGATCTGGTGGCCGTCCACGCCGAACTGCCGCAGGTACTCGAAAAGCTCCTCGATCTCCCGCATGTCGGTCTCTTTGTAGACCGTGGTGTTGGTGCACACCTGGAACCCGGCTGCCTTGGCGGCCTTGATGCCTTCGATCGCGTCGCGAAATACGCCCTCGCGCTCGACCGCGATGTCATGGTTCTTCTCCATGCCGTCCAGGTGCACGTTGAAGAAGAAACGCTTGTCGGGCTTGAACTCACCCAGGCGCTTCCGGACAAACATGCCGTTGGTGCACAGATAGATCTGCCGGTCGCGCCCCAGGATGCCGGCCACCAGCTCGCCGATCTGTGGATACATCATCGGTTCGCCGCCGCAAATCGAGACAATCGGAGCGCCGCACTCGTCCACCGCCGCCAGGCATTCTTCCAGCGGCACGCGCTCGGTGATGGTATTCTCATATTCCCGAATGCGGCCGCAGCCGGTGCATGTAAGGTTGCAGGCATGCAGCGGCTCGAGCATCAGCACAATCGGAAACCGCTTGTTGATCATGGGATGCGGCTGGCGTTTCTCGCCGGTCTTGGGCGGCAGAATGCGGAACGGGTTCGACGCGTCGGCGGCCGATGCCACCGTCTTCTGCCACTCCGGCCGCGGGCGCATCTTGTTCCTGATAATGTACCCGGCCAGGCCGGCGGTCATCGAGAGCGGAAATCTCATAATCTATCCGTTCGAAGCGGCGCGTGTCTTCACGAACGAAGCCAGCGCCAGCAGCGGAAAATAATCCTTGTACATGTGGTAATTCAAATAAAACACCTTCGGAAAGCCGGTTCCGGTTGCCAGAGTTTCGTCCCAGCTCCCGTCCGCCCGCTGGGTCTCCAGCAAATATTCGATCCCGTGCTGCACGCTCAGGCTGTTCGGGTCGCCGCCCGCGATCAGGCCCATCAGCGCCCATGCGGTCTGCGATGGCGTACTCGGCGCGGGCGTAAACCCGCCGTTATCGTAGCTGGCGCAGGCCTCGCCCCAGCCGCCATCCGCGTTCTGGATCGATCGCAGCCATTCCCCGGCGCGCAGCACGTGCGCTTCCCGGTCGCTTTCACCCGACGCAGCCAGGCCTCGCAGCGCGAAGCACGTCCCGTAGATGTAAGCCACGCCCCACCGGCCGTACCAGCTTCCGTCGGCTTCCTGATGCCTGATCAGCCACTCCACACCCCGCCGGACGGCGCGGTGGTGGTTGGGCACGCCATGAGCCGCCAATGCTTCCAGCACGCGCCCGGTGATATCCGCGCACGTCGGGTCCAGCATGGCATTGTGATCCGCAAACGGGACCTGGCTCAAAAATTCCCAGTTGTTATCGGCATCGAATGCGGCCCAGCCGCCGTCGCCCGATTGCATCGCCAGGAGCCAGTCGATTCCGCGTTTGGAAGCGGCCACGTGGGCCGCCCGGTCCGTTCCCTGGACTTCGCCGAGCGCCAGGAGCACCATCGCCGTGTCGTCGATATCCGGGTAAAACTCGTTGGCGTACTCGAATGCCCAGCCCGAGGGTTCGGTGTTAGGCCGCTTCACGCTCCAATCGCCCTTGCGCCGCACCTCGCGCTTCAGCAGCCAGTTTGCCGCCGGCGCCAGACCCGGATGCTCGGGATCGCTTTGCCCCAGAGCGTACGCCGCGATCGCGGTGTCCCAAACCGGCGAAAAACACGGCTGGAAGAAAAATCGTTCCCCATCGTCCACCATCAGGTTGTTGAAGTGCCGCAGCGCCTCTACCCGAACGGGATCGTCCTTGGCATAGCCCAGGACATCGAGAGCCATCACCGAGTACATCATGGGCGGGTAGATGGCGCCCAGGCCGTCGGAGTGCCGCAGCCGCTCCAGCATCCAACCCTTCGCCTTTTCGATGGCGCGGCGCCGGATTGCCTTGCTGCCGCTGCGCTCCCACCATTTCAGCAGCGCGTCGACCGTGAGAAAGACGTTGTGCCACGTCAACCACGACGGGTCGCGGTGAAATGCCGGGCTCACTCCGGGCAGCCACAGTTCGTCCAGATTGAAACCCGCGGGCACGGGCGCCTGCGGATTGGCCGCATGCACAATCGACAGGGATACCACGATGGCGCGGGTCCAGCTCGACATCTGGTACAGCAGGTCGAAAGGCAGCAGGGCTACCTCCGGCGGAATACTCGGACAATACTCCCGGGGATACAAATTGAACAGGCTGAGATTGACCTTGACGTAACTGTTCGCCGCTTGAATCCCGCCGAGCGC